>Ga0207668_10000325_pt1 | contig 30851 bp, 31 predicted proteins | sample KBSS43metaG_FD_184323 | JGI IMG/M metagenome (GOLD analysis project Ga0207668, IMG submission 184323) | Switchgrass rhizosphere microbial communities from Kellogg Biological Station, Michigan, USA - KBS S4-3 metaG (SPAdes) (version 2) | ecosystem: Host-associated > Plants > Roots > Rhizosphere...
AAGCCCACAAGGCCGCGGTGACCGGCGACACGGTCGGCGATCCCTACAAGGACACCGCCGGACCGGCCGTCAATCCGATGATCAAGATCACCAACATCGTCGCGCTGCTGCTGCTCGCGGCGCTGGCCGGACACGCCGCCGGCTGATCTTCTGGTTCAGTTTCAAAGGGGATGCCCCGTCGCGGTTCGCCGCGGCGGGGCTTTTCTTTGGCGCAAGCCACACCCATCTGCGCGCCATGCCCCACGCCATCCAGATCCAGGAAACCGGCGGCCCCGAGGTCCTTAAATGGGCCGAGGTCGAAGTTGGTGAGCCCGGCCCCGGCCAGGTCAAGCTTCGCCAAGACGCTGCCGGGCTCAATTACATCGACGTTTATCACCGCACGGGACTGTACCCGCAGCAACTGCCCTTCATCCCGGGCGTCGAAGGCGCGGGTGTCGTCGAAGCTGTCGGACCGGACGTGGCAGGCCTGAACCTCGGTGATCGCGTCGCTTACGCTGGCCCGATCGGCAGCTATGCGGAGGAACGCCTGATCGCCGCCGACCGGCTGGTGAAGCTGCCCGACGCGATCTCGACCGAGGCGGCCGCGGCAATGATGCTGCAGGGCATGACCGCGCACATGCTGTTGCGATCGGTCCACCGGGTGCAGCCCGGCGAGACGATTCTGATTCACGCCGCGGCCGGCGGGGTCGGGCTGATTGTCTGCCAATGGGCCAAGGCGCTCGGCGCAACGGTCATCGGCACCGTCGGCACGGACGACAAGGCCGAGCTTGCGCGGGCGCACGGCTGCGACCACCCGATCGTCTACACGCGCCAGGATTTCGTCGCCGAGGTCGCGCGCATCACAGAGGGCGCGAAACTGCCGGTGGTCTATGATTCGGTCGGCAAGGATACCTTCATGCAATCGCTCGATTGCTTGGCGCCACGCGGGATGATGGTCAGCTTCGGCAATGCCTCGGGCCCGGTCGACCCGTTCCCGCCCGGCCTGCTCGCGCAGAAGGGATCGCTGTTCCTGACCCGGCCGACCCTCTTCACCTACATTGCGGCGCGCGATGAGCTGGAAACCGCCGCCCGCGAGCTGTTCGAGGTCGTCGAAAGCGGCAAGGTCAGGGTCGAGGTCAAGCAGCGCTACGCCCTCGACGACGCGGCCCAGGCCCACCGCGACCTCGAAGCACGCAAGACGACCGGATCCACTGTTCTGGTGATTTAAAGCGCCCTTTCCTTTCGCTTGCAGCATGTTAGCCTGAAGCTGCCGAGTCAGGGGGTGGCATGCGGTTTGTTTTGCTGACTGGGTTAATGGCGATCGCCGCCGGGCCGGCGAACGCTGTCGAGACCCGACCCGCATTGATTCCAGTTGCCGACTTCGCCGCGCTTCCGGTGCTGACCAAGCCGCTACTGTCGCCCAACGGTCGCCGCATCGCCGCGCGCAAGACCGCGAGCGGCATAACCACGCTGGCAGTCCTGGATGCCGACCACCCGGAGGCACCGGCCCGTGTCATCGGGCTAGGCGACGGCCAGGTTTACGGGCTGACCTGGGCAGGCAACGACCGGCTGCTGCTGACGGTACTGACGATCCGGCACATCTATCACGTCGACGTCGACCTTCCCTATCTGCGATTGATCGCGATCGACATTGCGAGCGGCGCGTCGCGGCTGCTCGACGACAAGAGTCATGGCGCTTACGCAGGCGACGTTATCTACACCGATCCGAGCGGAACGTGGGCACTGGTGGCCAGCCAGAGCGATTCGTGGGTTTATCCCTCGGTCAAGCGGGTCGACCTGCTCACCGGGGAAGCAACCGTAGTCGAAAAGGCGCGAAACGGTGTGTGGGATTGGTACGCAGATGAAAATGGCGTGGTTCGCGCCGGCGTTTCCTATGACAATAACAAGTGGACGGTCTGGTACCGCGACCGCGCCGGCGACGACCTGCGTAAAGTCCACGGCAAGTTCGACAAGGACGACGACGGCGCGATCGACAAGTTCATCTTCCGCGGCGCCCAGAGCTGGATCCTGACCAATCAGAAAACCGGCCGGTTCGCCCTCTACAAATATGACACGACCACAGGCGCGATCGGACAGCCAATTTTCGAGCATCCCGACGTCGACGTCGACGACGTGCTGTACAACGAAGCGAGTGGGGAGATTGGCGCAGTCCGTTATCAGGATGACCGCCACCACGTGCATTGGCTCGACAGGAATTTTGAAGTGCTTCAGGCGAAGCTGGACCGCGCACTGCCTGCTGGCGACAACGTCGCCATCGCCTGGTCGCGCGATAAGAACCGGGTCTTGGTCTGGTCGGAGTCGGGTTCCGACCCCGGCCGATATTTTCTGCTCGATCGGACAACGTCGAAAATGCACGCGGTGGTCGATCCCAATCCGCGGATCGACCCGGCGCTGATGTCTACGGTGAGACCGGTCCGCTACACCGCCCGGGACGGTCTCCAGTTGCGCGGCTATCTAACGCTGCCTCGCGGGCGAGAAGCGAAGTCCCTGCCCCTGATCGTGATGCCGCATGGAGGCCCGTTCTCTCGCGACGACTGGGAATACGACCCGGAAGTCCAGTTCTTGGCCAATCGCGGTTACGCCGTCCTGCAACCGGAATTTCGTGGCTCGACTGGGTTCGGCAAAAGCTTTGTCGAAAAAGGCTACGGCCAGTGGGGCCGCAAGATGCAGGACGACCTCGACGACGGCGTCGACTGGCTGGCCGGAACCGGTCAGATCGACCCGAAGCGCGTGTGCATCGTCGGCGCCTCTTACGGCGGCTACGCAGCACTGTGGGGTGCCGCGCGCAATCCCGATCGTTACCGCTGCGCGGCTAGCCTAGCTGGGGTTACCGACCTGCCGTCAATGCTGCGCTACGACCGGAAGCTGTTCTCGGCCCCGCGTTACTATAAGGAATGGCGCACGCGGGTCGCCGGAGAGAGCGAGGCCGACCTTCGGTCGGTGTCGCCAATCGCTTTCGTCGGCAAGATCAAAGTACCGCTCTTGGTCGGACACGGAGAGAAGGACGAGACTGTTCCGCCGAGTCAGAGCCATCAATTTGTTGATGCCATGTCGAGGTCAGGAGCGAACGTGACGTCCGTTTATTACAAGAATAGCGGCCACGGTTTCGACAGCGCGACCGACTTGGAGGACTGGCTCACCCGCCTCGGGGCGTTCCTCGCCAGATACAACCCGGCCTGACCCGCGCCTTTCCTTTTGCGCGCCCCGCCGCTAAGGCTCCGCGACTTTTGCTCCGGAACGAAAGAGGATTTGCTTGGCCAAGGAAGAATTGCTCGAGATGCGCGGCACGGTGGTGGAACTGTTGCCGAATGCGATGTTCCGCGTGAAGCTCGAGAACGGCCATGAGGTCCTGGGTCATACTGCCGGCAAGATGCGCAAGAACCGCATCCGGGTGCTGACCGGCGATGACGTGCTCGTCGAAATGACGCCCTACGACCTGACGAAAGGTCGCATCACCTATCGCTTCATGCCCGGCCGCGCAGGACCGCCCGGCTACAACGGCTAATTGCCCGTGCGGCTGATCCTCGCCTCGGCGAGCCCGCGCCGCCTCGACCTCCTCGCGCGGATCGGAGTCGTTCCCGACGCCGTCTCGCCGGCCGAAATCGACGAAAGCGTGCCGCGGGGCGAACTGCCGCGCGTCCACGCGTCCCGCCTGGCGCGGGAGAAAGCCCTAGCGGTCGCCGCGAAGGAGCCCGACGCGCTGGTGCTCGCCGCCGACACGGTGGTCGCCGTCGGACGCCGGATCCTGCCCAAGGTCGAAGACGAAGCGACGTTACGCACCTGCATGCGGTTGCTGTCCGGCCGCCGGCATCGGGTGCTGACGGGTGTGGCGCTCGCGGTTCCGGGTCAGGGGATCCGCGCGCGGCTGGTCGAAACGATGATCACCATGAAGCGCCTCTCGCCGGAAGAGATCGACTATTATGCCAGCCATGGCGAATGGCGCGGCAAGGCCGGCGGCTATGCGCTGCAGGGCTATGGCGAAGTCTATGTCCGCCACATCGCCGGCAGCTATTCGAATGTCGTCGGCCTGCCGCTGGCCGAGACCCGCGTCCTGCTGAAGTCGGCCGGACATCATCTTGCCTGAATGGATCATCGAGGCGGGTATCGGCGAAACCCGGGCCGCTTTGGTCGACGGCGACGAAATCATCGAAACGCGAGTCCGGCGTGACGGGGTGACGCCCGCCGGCACCATCCTCGAGGCGAAGCTTGTTGCCGTGGCACCGCGGGTGACGGTCGAAGCGGACGGGGAGGAATTCCTGCTGCCGCGCGGCGTCAGCGGCGTCAGCGAAGGCGGGCGCCTGATCATCGAAGTGACCCGTGAAGCGCTGGGCGGCGCCGAGCCCTGGAAACGCGGACTCGCCCGCCGCACTGAAGAGCAGCCGCGCGCAGCGCCGCCGCTCGCGGAGGGACAGCCCGGCACGATCGATGGATGGGACGACCTGCTGGAGGAAGCGAGGACCGGTATCGTCCGGTTCGAAGGCGGCGAACTGCGCATCGAGCCGACCGCGGCAATGACGATGATCGACGTCGACGGTTGGCTGGTCCCGGATAAATTGGCGCAGATGGCGGCGTGGGCTGCGGCGCGCGCGATCCGCCGCCTCGATCTCGGCGGTTCGACCGGAATCGACTTCCCGACGCTCCGCGACAAGGCGGCGCGAGCCGAGGCCGACACAATCCTCGAATCCTATCTCGCCCGGCCGTTCGAACGTACCGCAATGAACGGCTTCGGCTTCGTCCAGATTGTCCGGCCGCGCCGCCGAGCATCGCTGATCGAACTCGCCCAGGAGCGGGCGGCCTTCGAGAGCCGCGCCCTGCTGCGACGCGTTGCCTTTGAGCCACCGGGCCCGAAGCGTCTCGTCACGCACCCTGCCGTCGGCGCCGTGCTCGAGAAGCAGGCCGGTTGGCTTGATGCGCTCGCGCGGCAAGTCGGCGGCGCAGTTGGCTTGCGGGCGGACCCTACACTGCCCATGTCCGGTGGCTATGCCGAGCCAGCGTAAATCGAAGCGATGCCCCGTCTGCGGCAAGTCCGAGCAGCCGGACCACGCCCCCTTCTGCAGTCGCGGCTGCAAGGACCGGGACCTGCTGAAATGGCTCGGCGAGGGCTACCGGATTCCGGGTCCGGCAGCCGATCCCGAAAGGGTGGACAGTGAACCGGACGACGGTTAGGGAGCGCGCTCGCTGATCCGGCCCAATCCGGTCCGGTTGCGAATGCCCAGGTAGCTCAGTTGGTAGAGCACGTGACTGAAAATCACGGTGTCGGCGGTTCGATCCCGTCCCTGGGCACCATCTTCAACCTGTCGACGCCCGCATTGCTGCTGGATCGCGCGCGCCTCGAGCGGAACGCCGCGCGGATGCGGGACACGGTCGGCGCACTCGGCGTCACGCTGCGCCCGCATGTGAAGACATCCAAATCGATCGATGTGCTAAACGTCCTGGTGGGTGGCACGCCCTGTCCGATTACCGTCTCGACTTTGGCCGAGGCGCGCTACTTCTTCGCGCACGGCGTCACCGACATCCTCTATGCGGTCGGCATCGCGCCTGTGAAGCTGCCGGAGATCGCCGACCTGGTCCGCGCCGGCTGCACCCTTCGCGTCATTCTCGACACAGCCGAAGCGGCCGACGCGCTGCGCGCCTTCGTCGCGACCGAGGGTCTGCCGATCGAGGCGCTGATCGAGATCGATAGCGACGGCCACCGCGCCGGCGTCAGCGCGGACGACCCGCTGCTGATCGCGATCGGTGAGCGCCTGGGGCCGAGCCTTGCCGGGGTGATGACCCATGCCGGAGCCTCCTACGATTGCCGCACACGCGAAGAATTCGAGGCGATGGCCGAGCAGGAGCGGTCGCTGACCGTCCGGGCCGCCGAGCGGCTGCGCGCCGCGGGTCTCTGCTGCGACATCGTCAGCGTCGGTTCGACGCCCAGCGTAAGCTATGCCCGCAACCTTAGCGGAGTCACCGAAGCCCGGGTCGGGGTCTATGCCTTCGGCGACCTCGTCCAGGTCGAGCTCGGGACGTGCCGGGTCGACGACATCGCGATCGGCGTGTTGGCCAGCGTTATCGGCCACAACCGCCAACATGGCCGGGTGCTGATCGATGCCGGCTTCCTCGCGCTCAGCCGCGACCGGGGGACCGCCGACCTGCCAGTAGACTGGGGCTATGGCGCGGTTGCTGATGCGGTATCCGGTGCGGTCTTCGACGATGTAACCGTGAGTGGAACCAACCAGGAGCACGGCATCATTACCGCGCGATCGGGCGATATCGATTTCGCGCGCTTCACGGTCGGCAGCCGGGTCCGGATCCTGCCCAACCACGCCTGCGCGACGGCCGCGGCCTACGAGCGCTACCATGTCACCGACGGCGGCGAGGCCGTTGTCGCCGCGTGGGATCGCGTCAACGGCTGGTAGTTCGCCGCCCGCCTCGCTAGGCTCGACGCGTGGGGCGGAAAATCAAGCTTGCGAGCGGCCTCGTGGCGCTGGCCGTCATCGGTGGCCTGGCAGGCTTGCCGGGAATCGTCGAAAGCCAGTTCAACGGCCTCACCGGCGCGCCGCTGCCGGCCGTCAGCGGCGAAGCGGCTGCGGTCCACAAGACCCTGCAGATCGCCGACATGCACGCGGATACGTTGCTCTGGGGCCGTGACATCCTGCGCCGCTCCAGTCGCGGCCACGTCGACTTGCCGCGGCTCGAGGAAGGCAATGTCGCGCTCCAGGTCTTCTCCTCGGTCACCAAGAGCCCCAAGGGCCTCAACTATCATGCCAATTCGGACAAGACCGACAGCATCACCCTGCTGACGGTCGCCGAGCTGCAGCCGCCGCGCACCTGGTCATCGCTGATCGAACGGTCGCTGTGGCATTCGGAGCGGCTGCGGCGCGCCGAGCAAGATTCGGATGGCCGCCTGCGCATCGTCCGGACGGGTCCGGACGTCGCGCGCCTGCTTGCCGACCGCGCCGCGGGGAAGCGCGTGACCGGCGCGATGCTGTCGGTCGAGGGCATGCACGACCTCGAAGGCAATATCGCCAATCTCCAGCGGCTGTACGACGCCGGCTTTCGCATGGCCGGGATCGCTCACTTCTTCGACAATCAATTGGGCGGGTCCAAGCACGGCATGAACAAGGGCGGGCTGACGCCGTTCGGGCGGCAAGTGGTCGCCGAGATGGAGCGCCGCCGCATGATCGTCGACGTCGCCCATTCCAGCGACCGGACGCTCGACGACGTGCTGGCGATGGCGACACGGCCGGTCGTCTACAGCCACGGCGGGGTTCGCGCGACCTGCCTCAACGACCGCACGCTCAGCGACGACCAATTGCGCCGCATCGCCGCCAACGGCGGGCTGATCGGCATTGGTTACTGGGACGCGGCGGTGTGCACGCTGACGCCGGACTCGATCGCCGCTGCCATCGCTCACGCCCGCAACGTCGCCGGCATCGATCATGTCGCGCTTGGCTCCGACTTCGACGGCGCGACGATCACCCCATTCGATGCCTCGCAACTGGTGCAGGTCACCAACGCCCTGCTGAAGCGCGGCTTCACCCCCGACGAGGTGCGCAAGGTGATGGGTGGGAATACCCTGGCGTTCCTCGAACGCCAGCTTCCGCAACGCTAATTCAACGCCAACCTGAGTCGCGCGCGGCTTTTTCCTGTGCCGCATCGAGCGGCTCGCCCGTCATGGTCGAGCCGACCAGAGCCGCAAGATTCGGATCCATGCCGGCCGCCATGCGATAGTGGCCGCTCTGGCCTTCGGGCGCGCCAAACAGGCCGCGGAGCTGCCATTGCTTACCTTGGCGGCATGCAAGGCCACTGGCGGTGGCGTCCGTGAACGTGCGGCAGATGGCATGTGACGGATCGCGAAACGTAAGGCCGATCCGCACGTCGCCGCCCGGCGCACTCGCCAACTGCGTGTCGAGCGCGCCACCGAGGGCCGCGCCCGCGTACATCTTGCCGCCCGCCACGATCACCGGCGACGTCTGGCGCGGACTGAGCATCGTTCCCGTGACAATCCCCACGGCGAGCGTTGCCGCCATTGCTCCCCACTGAGGAAGGGTCAGCCAGGTGCGCGCCGTCTTCGGCGACGGGAACTCGACGACATTGGCATCAGCTTCGACCGCCTCGCGGAGCCGGTCGGGGATTGCCGCTTGGGCAAGGCGATCGAATGGCGCTTTCAGCTGCCGCTGCAGCGCGCGATGCTGCTCGGCTCGAAGCGTCAATTCAGCATTCGCGCCAACTTCGGCCGCGACTCGCGCGGCCTCAGCGGGTTCGAGTTCACCGTCCAGCCACGCGAAGAACTGCTCGTCGCTTACCATCTCAAGCCCCCACCATGTCGAGCAGCGCGGTGCGTCCCCGCACCAGCCGGCTCGACACCGTTCCGATCGGCAAGCCCAGCATCTCGGCGGCCTCGCGGTAACCGAAGCCTTCGATCAGGATCAGCGCGACCACTTCCCGCTGCTCGTCGGGCAAGCGTTCCATGGCGGCCATCATTCGTGACAGATCGACCGCCGCGTCCATGCCATTGTCCACCCGAACAGCGTGCAGCTCGGCTTCTTCCTCCGGGGCTTCGACTTTCTCCCGCCGCGTTCGGGCGCGCGCGGTATCGATCCACAGGTTGCGCATGATCCGATACGTCCAGCTGTCGAGCCGCGTCCCGACTTGCCAGTGCGTCCGCGAGCGCAACGCGCGCTCGATCGTCGCCTGGGTCAGATCGTCCGCATCGGCCGGGTTGCGCGACAGGGTGTGCGCAAACCGCCGCAGGCGCGGGAGGAGCGCCAACAACTCGCCGTCGAACCGGTCCGGAGAAACCATTCTTCCTCATACGGGATGAAACGAGGCAATCCATGCGTTTCATCCGTGAAGACAACGTATTGGGAGAGAGAGCGATGACGCGCTTGTCCCGTTTGTTCGTTTCTGCGGTCGCGGTATCCGTGCTCGCAAGTCCCATTTCGGCACAGCTTTTGGGCGGGCCCATAGGCGGAACGGTTGGCGGTCTTGTCGGCGGCGTGACTAAGACGGTGAGCGGCACCGTCGGTGGTGTCACCAGCGGCGGGCGCGATGTCGGCGCCGTCAGCGGTCTCGGCGGAAGTCTTCAGTCGACCTTCTCCCGTCTCGGTGGAACCACCGGCGGCGTCCTCAGCGGCGCGGGAACGCTGGGCACCGCACCCGGCGCATTGAGCGGCACGGTTTCAAGCTGGGGCGGGCCAGGCGCTTTCACGCCAGCCTCACTCGACCGCCTCGCGGTCCCGCCGGAAGTCTCCTCTGCCCCGCCGCAGGCGATCGCGGACTACCGCCTCGCCCGCCTCAACGCCTTGGTCCAGGCCAATCGCACCGTGCTCGACCTGGATCCGCTCGGGCAGCCGATCCGCAAGCGCGAGCTGATCGCGACCAATCCGGACGCAGCCTCGCTCGTCCAGGTATGGAAAGCCGGTTTCCGCGTCCTCGCGGACGAGCAGGACCGCACCCTCGGCATTCGCCTGGTTACGCTCGGCATCCCCAAGAAGATGAACGTCCGCCAAGCGCTCACGGTCGCCCACCGCGCGGCGCCGGCCTTAGCGGTCGACTATAATTACATCTACGAACCGTCTGGGGGCGCCCTCCTGCCCGCCGCCGGTGCACGGCTCGCCGCAGCGGCGCCGGTCGGCGGTCGCATGCGCATCGCAATGATCGATGGCGGCGTCGCCGCGCACCCCGCCCTCGCCCGCGCTAGCATCGAGCAGCGCGGCTTCGCCGGCGACGCGCAACCGACCGGCCACGGGACTGCGGTCGGCTCGCTGCTCGTCGGCGAGCAGGGTCCGTTCCACGGCGCCGCCCGAGGTGCTCAGCTTTACGTCGGCGACGTTTACGGCGGCGATCCGGCGGCTGGCTCGGCGACGAGCGTTCTGCACGCGTTGGCCTGGGCGGCGTCGAAGAATCCGCAGGTCATCAATATCAGCTTGGTCGGGCCCAACAGCCCGGCCCTCGCCCGGGCGATCGCCGCGGTGCGCGCGCGCGGAATCCAGGTCGTCGCCGCTGTTGGCAACGACGGGCCTGCGGCGCCGCCGCAATATCCGGCGTCCTATCCCGGCGTGATCTCGGTGACTGCCGTCGATGCCCGGGCGCGCGCCCTTCCCGAAGCCGGGCGGGCCACGCATCTCGATTTCGCCGCGCCGGGCGCCGACATGATCGCCGCCTTCCCCGGCCAGGGTTATGAAGTCGTGCGTGGGACGAGCTTCGCGGCGCCCCTGGCGGCCGCTCGGCTGGCGATTTCTGGTTCCTACCAGCGCCTCGCACTTGAAGCACGCCCGGGGCGCGGCAAGGTCGGGCGCGGCATCGTTTGCGCCGATTGCCGGGTCGATCCCAAAGTGACTCGCCGCAAGTAGGGATGAAGTCCCGCCTCCCTGTCGTTGTCGATGACAGGGAGGGCGGGTTCGTCAGTCCCCGTCCTCCTCACTTGAACAAAGGAGGAGTTCGATGCGTAGCTACATCGTCATTGCCGGAACCGCGTTCGCTTTGTCGGCCGCCCCGGCGTTCGCCGGCGGGCCGGGCGGCCTGCTGGGCGGGATCATTGGAACGTCGAACGGATCGTCCGGCGGATCCGGACAAGGCGCAGGCAGCGCGACATCTGCCGCCTCATCGGGAAACTGCCTGTGCAACACCGTGCAGCGCCTCGTTCGCCTCCCTGGCCGGAGCGGCTCGGGCGGCGCGACCGGAGGCCACAGCGGTGGCAGCTTGGCCAGTGGCCTGACCAACAGCGTCGTCGGCCTTAATTTCGCCGGCGACCGCGGGAGCGGTCATGGTTACGGTGGGGCGCTCGGGCTCGCTGGCGGCCACGGTCGCGGCATCGGCCTCGCCGGCACGGTCGTCGGAACGGCAGGATCACTCGCGGGCCACGCCGGCAGCGGCAGCAACGGCGCCCGATCGGTCGCCAATGTCGCTATCGCCAACGCGTCCGCCGGTCGCGCCGGACGGGTCGTAAATGTCGCCATACTTAATGGCCGGGGCAGCAATGGACGCTCGGCGGTCAACGTAGCAGCATTGAACGGCACGGGCGGGACAGTCGGTCGCTTGGCCAATGTTTCGCTCCTGAATCGCACCGGCACGCATGGGCGTTCGGCGGTCAACGTGGCCGCGCTCAACGGCACTGCGGGCTCCTCGGGTCGGTTGGTGAATGTCGCGGTGTTGAACGGACACCACGCCACGGGTGGCAATGGCAGCAACAGCTTGCCGGGCGGATTCCGGATCATCAACGGCGTACCCTGCCTGCCTGACGGAACGCCGCTGGTTGGCAGCGCCGCGGTCGCAGTCATGGCCGCCCTGACCCCGTCGTCCGGCGGAAGCACGGGGTCGCCCGGCGGCGGAACGACCGGAGGCTCGACTGGCGGTTCAACCGGCGGTTCGACCGGTGGCTCAAGCTCACCGGGCGGCAGCAACGGCCAGAGCGGAAGCGGAACGTCATCCCAACCGGCCAACTATGGGCCGATCGGTTTCGGCCAGCGTCATCCGAACGTCAGTCACTAACAGCCTTGGTCCGCCGCTCTTTCCCCCTGGGAGCGGCGGGCCTCTATTCCACCTACATCGCGAGACGGAAGTTGACGGTTTGCCGCCAGAATGACGGGACCGGTTTGCCTGCCGCGCTCAATGCCGGATGAAAGCGCGCTCGCTTCATGATGTTCGCGCACACCACGTCGTCGAACGCCTTGGGCCTCGTCGATGTCTGGATCTGACAAGCGGTGGGTTTGCCGGTGGCATCGACCAGGACCCGGAAATTCACGATCGCCTGGCTGCCGCTCTTCAGCATTGCGGTCGGATAATCATTCTCGCTGAACCATTTATACGCGGGCATCGTCGGATAAGCTTTCGCTGAAAGATGCTTCTGCTGCTCGACGTCGAGACCCCAGGATTTGACCATGTCCCACGAGCAATCCCGGAGCGCCGCCAGCGGTGCGTCCATCGGGCCGGTGTCGAGCAACAGGTCGAAATGCTGGATCTTGCTGATGAGGAGCCAGGTTGCGGCTTTCTCCCTGGCTGGACCAATCGGGGCCGGTTCGAACGGCGGCCCATCCTCGGCATTTCTTCGCCTGGCAATTTTCTCAACCTTGGTCAGCGGAGCGATCCGCTGGCCTCCCTGAAAGATGATCGCCGGGGTGTCGTTCGTTTTTGCCCCCACGGCCGTGGCTTCGCTCGGCTCTTCGTTCGGCCCGAACTGCACAGCCGCCGCCGGCCATCCCTCAACTTCATCGATCCGTTTGCCGGCGACCATCAGGTTGAAGTTATCGCCCGGCTCGAACTGGTCGAAGAATAAGGTAACTTTGTGATCGCCCTCGCCGAAGGCGCGGCCCAGGCTGCAGCTCTGGTCGGCCCAGTTCACCACCCATTGGCTGGACGGCGCCAAATGGCGGACCTCTCGCGGCTTCGCGCTTCCACTCGAAACCAGCGTGGCGGCGAGCATCAGTCCAATCGATTTACGCATGCACACCCTCCGTCGCCGAAGCTAGCAAGCGGGCGTCGTGGTGCAAGCTTTTGGAACCTTACAGCTTCTCGGTCAGCTCCGGGACGATCTTGAACAGGTCGCCGACCAGGCCGATGTCCGCGACCTGGAAGATCGGCGCTTCTTCATCCTTGTTGATGGCGACGATCGTCTTCGAATCCTTCATCCCCGCGAGATGCTGGATGGCGCCGGAGATGCCGATCGCGACATAGACTTCGGGGGCGACGATCTTGCCCGTCTGGCCGACCTGGTAATCGTTGGGTGCATAGCCGGCATCGACGGCGGCGCGCGACGCCCCGACCGCGGCGCCGAGCTTGTCGGCGAGCGGGTCGAGCAAAGCGTGGAATTGCTCCGACGAGCCGAACGCGCGGCCGCCCGAGACGATGACCTTGGCGCTGGTCAGTTCGGGCCGTTCGCTCTTCGAGGCTTCGAGACCGACGAAGCTGCTGGTGCCCGGATCGCCACCGGCGTCGACCTGTTCGACGGCAGCCGAGCCGCCGTCCGCTGCCGCTTTTTCAAACGCGGTCGTCCGCACGGTCAGCACCTTCTTGGCGTCGCTCGACTTGACCGTGGCAATCGCGTTGCCGGCGTAGATCGGCCGCGTGAACGTGTCCGGACCCTCGACCGACAGCACGTCGCTCACCTGCATCACGTCGAGCAAAGCGGCGACGCGCGGGGCGATATTCTTGCCGGTCGTCGTCGCCGGAGCGACGAACGCGTCGTGGCTGTCCATCAGCTTGGCGGCGATCGGCGCGACCGCCTCGGCCAGCTGATGCTCGAGTGCCGGCGAGTTCGCTGAATAGACCTTGGCGACGCCGGCGATCTTTGCCGCCGCCTGGGCGGCCGCATCGCTGCCCGCGACCAGCGCGTGGACTTCACCGAGTTTGGCCGCGGCGGTGACCGTCGCCAGCGTCGCATCCTTGATGCTGGCGCCGTCATGCTCGACCAGGACCAGTACGCTCATTTCGCAACTCCCAGGGCCTTGAGCTTGCCGACCAGTTCATCGACGCTGCCGACCTTCACTCCGGCCTGGCGCTTGGCCGGCTCGATCACCTTCAGCGTTTCCAGACGCCGCGCGACATCGACGCCATAGTCGCCGGGCGATTTGGTCTCGAGCGGCTTCGACTTGGCCTTCATGATGTTCGGCAGGGAAGCGTAGCGCGGCTCGTTCAAGCGCAGGTCGGTGGTGACGACGGCCGGGAGCTTGAGCTTGACTGTCTCAAGCCCGCCGTCGACCTCGCGCGTCACGGTCGCGTCACCGGCCACCTCGACCTTCGACGCGAACGTTCCCTGCGGCCAGCCGAGCAGCGCGGCGAGCATTTGCCCGGTCGCATTATTGTCGTCGTCGATCGCCTGCTTGCCGAGGATGACCAGCTGCGGCTGCTCGCCCTCGGCGATCTTGGCCAGGATCTTCGCGACCGCCAGCGGCTCGACCTCTTCGTCGGTCTGGACGAGGATGGCGCGGTCTGCGCCCATTGCCAGCGCCGTGCGCAGCGTCTCCTGCGCCTTGGCCGGCCCGATCGACACGGCGACGATCTCGGTCGCGACGCCTTTCTCCTTGAGCCGGATCGCCTCCTCGACCGCGATCTCGTCGAACGGGTTCATGCTCATCTTGACGTTCATGAGATCGACGCCCGAGCCGTCCATCTTCACCCGCGGCTTCACGTTGTAATCGATCACCCGTTTGACGGCGACGAGTACCTTCATTCGCTTGGCTCCTGAATTTCCTAGGCCGCGACCGGGCTCTTCACCGCCGCGACGATCTTCCGCGCAGCGTCGCCCAGGTCATTGGCGGCAATGATTGGCAGGCCCGACGATGCAAGGATGTCCTTCCCCTGTTGCACGTTCGTGCCTTCGAGCCGGACGACCAGCGGCACCTTCAAGTCGACCTCGCGCGCCGCCGCGACAATGCCTTCGGCAATGATGTCGCAGCGCATGATTCCGCCGAAGATGTTGACGAGGATGCCCTCGACCGCGGGGTCGCTGAGGATGATCTTGAACGCCGCGGTGACCTTCTCCTTGTTGGCGCCGCCGCCGACGTCGAGGAAGTTGGCCGGGAAGGCGCCGTTCAATTTGATGATATCCATCGTCGCCATGGCGAGGCCGGCGCCGTTGACCATGCAGCCGATGTTGCCGTCGAGCTTGATGTAGGCGAGGTCGTATTTCGACGCCTCGATCTCCATCGGGTCTTCTTCGCTGAGGTCGCGAAGCTCGGCCAGGTCCTTGTGCCGGAACTCGGCGTTGTTGTCGAAGCCGACCTTGGCATCGAGCACCAGCAATTCGTTCTTGTCGGTGACTGCGAGCGGGTTGATCTCGATCTGCGACGCGTCGGTTCCAATGAAGGCGGCGTAGAGCCCGGCCAGCACCTTGCCGGCCTGCTTCGCGAGATCGCCGGTGAGGCCGAGCGCGCCCGCGACCGATCGCCCATGGTGCGGCATCAGCCCGGTCGCCGGGTCGATGGTGATCGTCCTGATCTTCTCTGGCGTGTCGTGGGCGACGGTCTCGATGTCCATGCCACCCTCGGTCGAGGCGACGACGGCGATGCGCCCGGTCTCACGGTCGACCAACAGCGCGAGATAGAATTCCTTCGCGATGTCGACGCCGTCGGTGATGTAGAGGCGCTGGACCTGCTTGCCGGCCGGGCCGGTCTGGATCGTGACCAGGGTCTTGCCCAGCATCTCGGCCGCATGGTCGCGGACTTCATCGACGGATCGCGCCAGCCGCACGCCACCCTTGGCGTCCGGCCCGAGCTCGGTGAACTTGCCCTTGCCGCGGCCACCGGCATGAATTTGCGCCTTCACGACCCACAGCGGCCCCGGGAGCTTCTGCGCGGCAGCAACCGCCTCCTCGACATTCATCGCGGCATAGCCGGCGGGCACCGGCACGCCATATTTGGCGAGCAGCTCTTTCGCCTGATATTCGTGGATGTTCATGGCCGCGGGCCTTAATCAGAACATCGGCCCGATGCAAAGTGACCAAGCTCCGCGACGCAAGATCATCCATGTCGACATGGACGCATTTTATGCGTCGGTGGAGCAGCGCGATGACCCCTCGCTGCGCGGCAAGCCGGTCGCGGTCGGCGGCGAGCATCGCGGGGTTGTTACCGCCGCCAGCTATGAGGCGCGGAAGTATGGCGTGCGATCGGCGATGCCGTCGGTCACCGCCAAGCGCCGCTGCCCCGAGCTGATTTTCGTCAAGCCGCACTTCGACGTCTACCGCGCCGTCTCGCAACAGATCCGGGCGATCTTCCTCGATTACACCGACCTGGTCGAGCCGCTCAGCCTCGACGAGGCCTACCTCGATGTGACCGAGGACCGGCACGGCCTCGGCAGTGCGCGCGCGATTGCCGAGGACATTCGCCGCCGGATCCGTGAAGAATGCCAGCTGACCGCCTCCGCCGGCGTGTCTTATTGCAAGTTCATCGCCAAGCTCGCCTCGGACCACCGTAAGCCCGACGGCCTGTGCGTGATCACGCCGGACAAGGGCGCGGACTTCGTTGCCTCGCTCCCCGTGGCGCGCTTCCACGGCATCGGGCCGGTCACCGCGCGCAAGATGGAGCGGCTCGGCATCCACACCGGGGCCGATTTGCGCGAGTGGAGCGTCGCCGCGTTGCAGACGAGGTTCGGCAGCTCGGCAGAATGGTATTGGCGCACCTGTCGCGGGATCGACGAGCGCGAGGTCAAACCCGACCGCCCCTACAAGTCGGTCAGCGCCGAGCGGACATTTGCCGAGGACCTGCGCGATCCCGAGTTGCTGGCCGCCGAGCTCGAGCGGATCGCGGGCTACGCCTGGACCCGCGTCGAGCGTGCCGAAGTCGCCGGCCGGACGGTCACGCTCAAGGTGAAGTTCGGCGATTTCACCCTGATCTCCCGGTCGAGGAGCTTCGCCGCAAATGTCCCCGACGGGGCCACCTTCATGGCCGCCGGGCAGGCGCTTCTGGCCGCGCTGCATCCCCTGCCCAAGGGCGTCCGTCTGCTTGGGCTTGGCCTGCATAACTTATGTGAAAACGGAGCCGGTGAACCCCAGCAACTTGGATTCGCAATTTGAGCCGGGTTGTGATATAAAACTGTCATACGGGGCCGCGAGCGATTCAGCTGCGGCCTTAAATTCATAGGGATGCCACAAGGCTGGGGAGCCACGACTTCGGTCGCTTTGGGGGAAGGCGCTTCTAGCGCTCGGCTCGCCTGTCGCAATTTTGAAAGGTGAGCAATGGCTACAAAGGCGCTTAGCTTCGACGTCGGTGATTATGTTGTGTACCCCAAGCATGGCGTTGGCCGTGTCGTCGAGCTGCAAAGCACCGAAATCGCCGGAACCCGTCTCGACCTCTACGTACTGAGGTTCGAGAAGGAGAAGATGACTCTGCGCGTTCCGGTCAACAAGGCGGACTCGGTCGGCATGCGCAAGCTGTCGTCGGACAAGACCATGAAGGACGCGCTTGAGACCTTGAAGGGCAAGCCCAAGGTCAAGCGTACCATGTGGTCGCGCCGCGCCCAGGAATATGAGGCGAAGATCAACTCGGGCGACCTGACGTCGATCGCGGAAGTGACGCGCGACCTGTTCCGTCCGGACGATGCGCCGGAGCAGAGCTATTCCGAGCGGCAGATCTTCGAAGCCGCCTCGTCGCGCCTGGCGCGTGAGCTTGGCGCGATGGAGCAGACCGACGAGAAGGGCGCCCTGGCCAAGATCCTCGAGATCCTCAACAAGGCCGCCGTGATCCATTACAAGGCCAAGGAGCCGGCATAACAGCGCCGGTCACTTGACGGTTCAGCGAAGGGCGCCCCTCACCGGGCGCCCTTCTTTTTTGGGCTTGCGCTGCAATTGTAGCTCTGTCATAGCATAATAACACACCTACAGGAGGAATTGATGCGCAAGTCGTTCGCCGCGGCCGTGATTGCCGCTTCCGCCGCTACCTCGGCCTGTGGCCACAGCCGCAGCGAAGATGGCGGCCCGACGGTCGCCCGCAACTACCAGGTCGGCGGCTTCGAGGAGATCGATGTGGCCGGCCCGTATAACGTCACGGTTCGCACCGGCACCGGCCCGAGCGTGGCCGCCAGGGGCCCGCAGCGGATGATCGAGCGCATGATCGTGGAAGTGCGCGACGGCAAGCTGCGCATCCACCCCGAACGCCAGAAGAGCTGGTTCGGCGGCTGGAACTCGCACGGCAATGTCGACCTCACGGTCACCGTCCCCCAGCTGCGCGGCGCCGCCATCGCCGGCTCCGGCGACATCAACGTCGACCAGGTCAAGGGCGACAGGTTCGGCGGGTCGGTCGCCGGTTCGGGCACGCTCACGGTCGGCACGATCGATGTCCAGGCGCTCGAATTCTCCATCGCCGGGTCGGGCGACGCCAAGGCCGGCGCGGGCAAGGCCGTCACCACCAAGTTCGACATCGCCGGGTCGGGCGGCATCGACGCGCGCGGCGTACAGGCTACGACCGCCAGCATCTCGATCGCCGGATCTGGAAGCGTGCGGGCGCATGCCACCGGCACGGCCGACGTCAGCATCATGGGTTCGGGCGACGTCGATGTGACCGGCGGCGCCAAATGCTCGACGAGCAAGGCCGGCTCCGGCGACGTGCGCTGCTCTTAAAGCGGAATTAACCATAAGGCGGGAAGGTGGGGTAATGAGAACCCGCCTTCCCGTCCTGCTCATCGCGCTGACGCTCGCGGCCCCGGCCGCTGCGAACACGCGCAACTTCGGCATCACCGGCTTCGAGAAAGTTCGCGTCAACGGGCCGTTCCGAGTCACCCTCACCACCGGCATTGCCCCATTCGCCCGGGCCAAGGGCTCGGCCCAGGCGATCGACCGGGTCACCATCGAAGTCCGCGGCAACATCCTCATCGTTCGGCCCGACACGTCGGCGTGGAGCGGTTATCCCGGCGCGGATCCCGGCCCGGTCGAGATCGAGCTGGGCACGCACGACCTCACCGCCGCGTCCCTGACCGGCTCGGGATCGCTGTGGATCAGCAAAGTTAAGGGCCTGTCGTTCGACCTTTCTGTCCAGGGCTCCGGCCTCGGCGATATCGCCCAGGTCGCGGTCGACCAGCTCAGCATAACCGTCGCCGGCTCGGCCAATGCCCGACTGGCCGGCCAGGCGGCGATGACCACCTCGGTGCTCCGTGGTCTGTCCAACCTCGACGCGGCGCGCCTTCAGGTGAAGGACGCGACGATCACCGCCGACGGCGCCGCAACGGTCGACGCCGACATTTCCAATTCGGTCAAGATCAACGCGTCCGGCCCGGCCACCATCCGGCTCACCGGCAGCCCCGCCTGCACCTTGCGCGCAAGCGGGTCGGCCAGCGTCAGCGGCTGCAAGTCAACTCAGTGAACTGAGGCGCGGGCCTCCACGCCCGACAGGAAGTTCCACAGCGCCCCGGCCAGCTCTTCGCCGGCCGCGACCGCCTCGGCCTTGTCGGCTTCCGGCAACCGGTCGAGCAGCTCGCGGCACACCGCGCTATGCTCGACGTCCGCGCGCTCGTGGACGCGGAAGAAGCGCAGGGTCGCCTCGTCACTGATGCCGTAGCGGTCGATCAGGCCCTCGATCTTGGCGCTGGCGACTCCCGGGAACTGGCTCTCATAGGCGTAGAGCGCGCCAAGGCCCGCGGCGTAGGACTGGTGCGACAGCTTGCGGAAGGTGTCGATCAGCGCTTGCGTCTCCGGGTTCAGGTCCTGCGCCCGCACCGCCGCCTCATCCGCGCCGAGACCGGCGGCGAACAACAACCACAGGGTCGCGTGATCCTGCTTGCCGGCTTCGATGCCCTCTTCTTCCGCGAGATTTTCGGCCAGCATGCGGCGACCGTCGCGGTCCGGGCAGGCGCTGTGAACCGCGCTCACCGCGCGCGGAAACGCCTCGACGTGATGGAAATATTGCCGTGAATAGTCGGCCAGCGTCTCGAGCGGCAGGCGGCCTTCGGTCCACGCCTGGTAGAAGGGATGCGACAGCATCGCGCGCTCCGAGACTTTGGAATCGATAAGCGTCGACGTGCTGGTCATGCGGGCCTCCATTTTAATGCTTCGATCGCGTTACCGAGGCGCGCCACGGTCGGCAAGCGGGCTAGACGCGATCAGGCCTAAACGAGGGCAAGCGCCGCGAGCCGCGTGTAGAGCAGGGGCGGAAGCTCCGCGAGGCCGCTTTCGTCGCCGCTCGCGTCGGGCTCCTTGGCGGCTTCGAGATAACGCCAGCCCTGATGAGCGCGCTTGGGGTGAGGCGCGATCAACTCCAGCTCTGCGGACAGGACGATATCGATCCGCCCGTCCTTGCGCTCTTCGAACCGGAGGATCTCCTGGCGACCGACCAGGCGATGCTTGACGATCCAGTAGATCGAGCCGCCGATGAGTTCATCTGCGCGCTTCGGCCGCATCCGGGTGACGACGCGCACCTCCCCGTCGCGGGCGCGCGACGCGACGCGCTTTTCGAGCGCCTCGATCGTCCGGCACCCGAATGCGACCTTGGTCAGATGAAGCTTAGGCACGGATAAGGACTTGGCGGCAATGCCTATGCTGTTCAAGCGCTTAGCGCATCAGAAACAAGGCGGCGAGACCGAGGAAGCTGAAGAAGCCCATGACGTCGGTCATGGTCGTGACGAACACCGCAGATGAAACGGCTGGGTCGATCCGCGCCTTGTCGAGCGTTAGCGGAACCAGCACGCCGACCAGGCCCGCCACCAGGCTGTTGAGCAGCAGCGCCACGCCGAACACCGCCGACAGCCGCGGGTTGTGAAGGATGACCAGCGTCCCCAGCGCGCCAACGACTCCGAGCGCAATGCCGTTGGCGATGGCGATGCGGAATTCGCGCAGCAGCATCCAGCCGGTGTTTGAACTAGTCAGCTGGTTGGTGGCCAACGCGCGGACGACCACTGCCAGCGTCTGCGTCCCGGCATTGCCGCCGAGCGCGGAGACCATGGGCATCAGTGCCGCAAGCAGCGCGTAGCTGCGGATCTCGCCCTGGAACAGGCCAACCACCGAGGCCGAGCAGATCGTCGCACCGAGATTGATGATCAGCCACACCACCCTGGTGCGGACGGTCATGTGGATTGGCTCGTTGATGTCGCCTTCGCCCGCGCCGGACAGCAACGTGATGTCCTCGCCGGCTTCCTGCTGGATGATGTGGACCACGTCGTCGACCGTGATCATGCCGACCAGCCGCTCTTCGTCATCGACCACCGCGGCCGAGACCAGCGCATATTTTTGGAAGCGCAACGCGACGTCTTCCTGGTCCATGTCGACCGGGATCAGGGTCTGATCGCTCGTCATGATCGCGGCGACCGGCGTGCCGCGCGGCGTGCGCAGGATGGTCGACAGCTTGCACGTGCCGACCGGGTGGTGGCTCGGATTGACGACGAACACTTCCCAGAAGTCGGTCGGCAAATCTTCGGTCGAGCGCAGATAATCGATGACCTGGCCGACCTTCCAATGCTCGGGCACCGCACACAGGTCGCGCTGCATCAGGCGGCCGGCTGACTCTTCCGGATAGCTGAGCGCTTCCTCGACCGCGGCGCGGTCGTCCGGCTCCATCTTCTCGAGGACCGCCTGCTGCTCGGCCGCGTCGAGGTCCTCGATCAGGGCGACGGCGTCGTCGGTGTCGAGCTGGCCGGCAATGTCCGCGACCTGCTGCGGCTCCATTTCGTCGAGCAGGCCTTCGCGGACGTAATCGTTCATTTCTGCGAGCACGTCGGGGCTGATGATGCCGGCCAGCGCTTTGACCAGGCCTTCGCGCTCGTCGGCGCGGGCGAGCTCGATCAGGTCGGCGACATCGGCCGGGTGGAGGGGCTGCACGAGGTTCCGCGCAGTCTCGTCGTCGCCGGCCTCGACAGCATCGAGGACCTTGTCGACAAATTCCGGCCGCAGCCGATCTTCCTCGTCAATCGCCGAGTCCCGGCCCTCCTCGGGAGCGGCGGTGGCGATGATCTCGCGCTCGCTCATTCCTACCCCCGAAAGCTAGCTGGCCGCACCCGAGCCGCCCTCCTATTGGCGGCACGAGTCTGGCGCAACCACCGACGCATCCCTAAATCGCCGCCTTTCACGCGTTTCATCCAGGAGTTGATCATGGCCGACGGCGACCGCCTCACCCTTTCCCTTTCCAGCGGCGGCGACGTCGTTATCAAGCTCCGGCCGGATCTCGCGCCCGGCCATGTCGAGCGCATCACCGAGCTGACCAACAGCGGCTTTTACGACGGGGTGGTATTCCACCGCGTGATCCCGGGCTTCATGGCCCAGGGCGGTGACCCGACGGGGACCGGCTATCACGGCTCTGACCTGCCGGACATCAAGGCCGAATTCTCGGGCGAGTCGCACAAGCGCGGGGTCGCCTCGATGGCGCGCTCGCAAAACCCGAACAGCGCCAACAGCCAGTTTTTCATCGTGACCGAGGACTCGCCGTTCCTCGACGGCCAGTACACCGTGTGGGGTGAGGTCGAGAGCGGCATGGAGCATGTCGACGCGCTCCCGGTCGGCGAACCGCCGGCTGCGCCGGGCAAGATCGTCAAAGCATCGATCGCTTGACCAAGGTCGCATTGATCACCGGCGCGTCCGCCGGGCTTGGGGTCGATTTCGCGCGCGAGTTGTCGAAACGCGGCCACAAGCTCGTCCTGGTCGCGCGGCGCAAGGACCGGCTCGCCGCGCTGGCCAAGGAGCTCGGCAATGCCCGCGTCGTCGCCATCGACCTGTCGAAGCCGGATGCGGTCGACAAGCTCATGGCCGATGTGGCGAAAGCCGGGGAGCAGGTCGAACTTCTGGTCAATAACGCAGGCTTCGGCGCGATCGGCCGCTTCGCCGAACTCGACGCAAAGCGGCAGCGACAGATGATCGACCTCAACGTTGGCGCCCTGATGGACCTGTGCCGGGCGGTGGCGCCGGAGATGATTGCGCGGAAGTCGGGCGCGATCCTCAACGTCGCGTCGACTGCCGCCTTTCAGCCCGGGCCGAAGATGGCGGTCTATTTCGCGACCAAGGCGTTTGTCCTGTCGTTCACCGAGGCGCTGCACGAGGAGTTGAAACCGCACGGGGTCAAGGTGAGCTGCCTGTGTCCGGGCCCGACGCGCACCGAGTTCGGCGAGGTCGCCGGGTTCAAGGGTAGCGGCGCGTTCGACAAGGTCGGCATGGAATCGCTTCCGGTCGTCGTCGCGGGCTTGCGCGGATTGGACCAAAACCGGGCGGTGGTCGTTCCCGGCTTGGTGAACAAGGTGGGGGCGGCAAGCACACGTTTCGTTCCGCGCTCGATCGTTCGCAAGATCGCCGGCGCGATCAAATATTGAACCGTCATGCTGCGCAGCTGTTACGAAGGCGATATGAGGCCGTTACCCAGGAGAGCTCATGGCTGAGACCGACACCATCGACCGCGTGACATCGCGCAAGGTCCAGGTGGCGAGCTTGCCGCCGGCCGATAGCGGCCGCGGCTTCGCCCGTCTCCCCGACTCGCTCATGGATGAGCTTGGGCTGAGCGAAGGCGACGTGATCGAGATTGTCGGCAAGCGCACCACCGCTGCGCGCGCGATCCGTCCCTACGGCGAAGACGAAGGCATCGACATCATCCGCCTCGACGGCCTGCAGCGCGCCAATGCCGGCGTCGGCTCGGGCGATTTCGTCGAAGTCCGCAAGGCCGAATCGAAGGCCGCGACGCGAGTCGTGTTCGCGCCCGCGCAGGCAAACATCCGGCTGCAGGGTTCGGCCGACGCGCTGAAGCGGACCTTCGCCGGCCGGCCCTTGGTCGAAGGCGACACCGTCTCGACCACCGGTCACCAGCGGGTAAATGCCGACGTTCCCGAGCCGATCCGCCAGATGCTGAACGCGCCGGCGTTCGCGCTCCAGGAGCTGCGGCTGATCGTTGTCTCGGCAGCGCCGAAGGGCATCGTCCACATCGATTCCAAAACGGCAGTCGAACTGCTGCCGGAATTTTCCGCGGACGAAGGCCAGCGTCGCGCCGACGTAACCTACGACGATCTCGGCGGCATGCGCGACACGATCGACGCACTGCGCGAAATGGTCGAGTTGCCGCTGCGGCATCCCGAACTGTTCCAGCGGCTCGGCGTCGATCCGCCCAAGGGCGTGCTGCTCCACGGCCCGCCCGGCACCGGCAAGACCCTGCTGGCGCGCGCCGTGGCCAATGAGAGCGCCGCCCAATTCTTCCACATTGCCGGCCCCGAGATCATGGGCTCGGCCTATGGTGAGAGCGAACGCCGGCTGCGCGAGATTTTCGAGCAGGCCGCCCAATCCGCGCCGTCGATCATCTTCATCGACGAGATCGACTCGATCGCGCCCAAGCGCGGACAGGTCACCGGCGAGGCCGAGAAACGCCTGGTCGCCCAGCTGCTGACCCTGCTCGACGGGATGGAGCCGCGCCAGAATACCGTGGTGATCGCCGCGACCAATCGGCCCGAGGCGCTAGACGAAGCGCTGCGCCGCCCGGGCCGCTTCGACCGCGAGATCGTGGTCGGCGTGCCCGACGATCGTGGCCGCCGTGAAATCCTCGGTATCCATACGCGCGGCATGCCGCTCGCGCCCGACGTCGACCTCGACGAGCTGGCGCGGCGAACCTACGGCTTTGTCGGCGCCGACCTTGCCGCTTTGACCCGCGAGGCGGCGCTTGAGGCGGTCCGCCGGATCATGCCCAAGATCAACCTCTCGGAGGCGGCGATCCCGACCGAGATTCTCGATGCCCTCTCGGTATCGCTCAAGGATTTCGACAACGCCCTGAAGCGCGTCCAGCCGTCGGCGATGCGCGAGGTCATGGTCGAGGCCCCGCGCATCACCTGGGACGATGTCGGCGGGCTCGACGCGGCGCGCGATCGCCTGCGCGAAGGGGTCGAGCTGCCGCTCAAGCACCCCGAAGCGTTCCGTCGGCTTGGTATCCGCCCGGCCAAGGGATTCCTGCTCTATGGGCCGCCGGGCACCGGCAAGACCCTCCTCGCTAAGGCCGCGGCGCGCGAATCCGAAGCGAACTTTATCGCCACCAAATCGTCGGACCTGCTGTCGAAATGGTATGGCGAAAGCGAGCAGCAGATCGCGCGCCTGTTCGCCCGCGCTCGCCAGGTCGCGCCGACCATCATCTTCATCGACGAGCTCGACAGCCTCGTACCCGCGCGCGGCGGCGGTCTCGGCGAGCCGCAGGTAACCGAGCGGGTCGTCAACACCATCCTGTCCGAGCTCGACGGCCTCGAGGAGTTGCAGAACGTCGTCGTCATCGGCGCGACCAACCGGCCGACGCTGATCGACCCGGCGCTGCTGCGGCCGGGGCGCTTCGACGACCTGATCTACGTCGGCCCGCCGGACACCTCCGGCCGCCGTCGGATCCTGGCGATCCACACCGAGGGCATGCCGCTGGCCAAGGACGTCGACCTCGAATCGCTCGCCCGCCGGACCGAACGCTTCACCGGCGCCGACCTCGAGGACCTGGTCCGCCGGGCCGGCCTCACTGCGCTCCGCCGTGGCCTCGACACGAACGAAGTGACGATGGCCGATTTCGAAAGCTCGCTCGGCGAAACCCGCGCGTCCGTGACCCCGGAGATGCTCGAGGAATATGAGCGAATCCAGGATACGCTGAAGAGCGACGCGGTGCGGCCGATGGGCGGCATCGGCTTCGTGCTTCCGGGAATGTTGCGACCCAAGCCCGGCGGCAAGGAATAAGGATCTGACCTACCGAGTTCGCCTGTTCGTCGCGGATATGGTTGCCAATCCGCCGTTCATTTGCCAACGGTTCGCCCCTTCCAGGTGCCACACGGAGTTTCAATGCCGATTTCGACCGCGCGCACGCTGAAAGGCTCGCGCCGCCTCAATCGCCGACGCGACCGCCGCGCGCCCAGCCCGCAATGGCAATTCCTTCGGGGTTTCCTGAAGCATCCGGTGATGGTCGGCTCGATTATCCCGTCGAGCCGCGTGCTGATCGACAAGATGCTGCGCCCGGTGGATTGGGAAAATACCAAGTTGTTCGTCGAATATGGCCCGGGCGTCGGCACCTTCACCCGCCACATCCTCGATCGGATGACCGAAGACGCGAAGCTGGTGACCATCGACACCAACCCCGACTTCACCAAATATCTCACCAAGTCGCTCGACGACCCGCGGCTGATCGCGGTGACGGGTTCGGCGGCCGACGTCGAAACCATCCTCGCCGAGCGCAGCCTGGGCAAAGCCGATTACGTGTTGTCGGGGCTCCCGTTCTCGACGCTGCCGCCCGGCGTCGGTGAGGCGATTGCCGCAGCCACCGCGCAGGTTGTCCGGACCGGCGGCGCCTTCCTCGTATACCAGTTCAGCCCCAAGGTGCTCGACTTCATCAAGCCGCACTTCGAGCGGATCGACCGCGGCTTCGAGTGGGTCAACGTGCCGCCGGCGACGCTGTTCTGGGCGTGGCGCGAACCGCGCGACTAATCAGTCGACGCGAAGGGCCAGGCGGCGCGTCACCGTGTAATCGAGCGTCGTCACTAGGAACCAGCCGATCCGCCAGCGCAGCCGCTGGAGCCAGCCCGCTTGGTTGAGCGTCATCCGTGTAATTTCCTCGCACGCGCCGAGCTCATGTTCGAAATAACTGCGCATCATGATGCTGAAGTCGGGATCGTGGACGCGCAGCATCATTTCCATGTTGAGATAGAGGCTCCGCAAATCGAAATTCGAGGAGCCGATATGGACGACGTCGTCCATCACCAGGAGCTTCGAGTGGAGCTTGACCGGCTTATATTCGAAGATGCCGACGCCCCGCCGGAGCAGCCGCCGGTAGGTGCTGCGCGCGGCGTCGATGGTCGCGCGATTGTCCGACTTGGACGCCGTGATCACCCGCGCCCGGCCGCGCCGCGCGACCTCACCGATCCGGCGCAGCATCCCGCCCATCGGGGCGAAGTAAGCGACAATCATCTCCAGGTCCTTCGCCGCGGCCAGGTCGCGAATCGTCGCCAGGGCCCACGGCGACTTCAGTTGCATCGGCCCGCCATAGAGCCACTGCAGCGGTCCCTTATGCTCGCTGAACCGACGGACCACCGCGCGCAGCGTCTTCATCTTCGAGCGGCGGTTCAGCGCCCACCCGATCAGCGCGTCATAGTAAGGCACGACGCGCGCTGCCGCCGGCCCTTCGACCAGCAGGCCAATGTCGCGCCACGCCTTGTCGGAGAAATCGCCGAAATAGCTGTCCTCGACGTTGAAACCGCCGATCAGAATTCGCGGATTGTCCGTTTCGCCGTCGGCCAGCGCCAGCTTCTGGTGATTGCGCAGCAGGTATCGGCGTCCGTAGGACGGGTTGAACCGGCAGAACTTGGCGCCGTCCTCGACCAGCCCGGTGAAATAATGCTCGTGCGTGTCGCTGCTTCCGAAACCGTCGATCAGCAGCGAAACGGCAACCCCCCGTCCTAGCGCTCGCTCAAGCGCGTCGCGAACCGTCGCCCCGGACCGATCGGCCGAATAAATGTAGTAGAGTAGCCGGACCGAAACCTTCGCCTGGTCGATCAATGCCAGCAGCGTGGTCAATCGCTCCGGACCATCGGGCAACAGCGTCAGCTTGTTGCCGTCCACCATCAGTGTGCGATCGCCTTTGGCCATGCCCCCGTGTCTCGCCTCGCAGCGGCCTCAGCGCAAGGCGTCTTCGGAAGGCCGTTTTCATTGACTTTGCGGTGCCTGCTCCCTAAGTCGCCCGCTCTCCCAACGGACTGAGATTTCGAGAGGCGACGAATGGCGCGCGTTACAGTTGAAGATTGCATCGACAAGGTTTCGAACAGGTTCGACCTCGTCCTGTTCGCGGCCCAGCGTGCGCGCCAGATCTCCGGCGGGGCCGATCTCACCATCGATCGCGACCGCGACAAGAACCCGGTCGTCGCACTGCGCGAGATCGCTGAGGAGACCGTGCGTCCCAAGGACCTCAACGAGGCGGTCGTCACCAACCTGCAGAAGGTGCGCATCGACGAAGAGGACGAGACGGAAGAGCTGGCGTCGCTGAGCGATGCGGCCGAGGCGCTGCGCCTGACCGCCGCCGCGCCGCCACGTCCGACCCCGTCGGGCGGCGACTACGAATAAGCCTTACTCGGCGGCCGTCTTGTACGCGGCCGCCAAAGACGCTGGTTGACCGTCGCGGTCGATCCACGTCAGCTCATCGAGACTAAGTTCGCGCCCGTCGTGGGCCTGAACGCAGATCTTGCGCACCGGCTTGCCGTCGCGCCGGTCGGCGAGCACGACCCGCATCTTGCCGTAGCCCCATTCCTCGCCCCATTGGCGCATAGCGAGAACCACGGGCAATAGGCCTTCCCCTTTCGGGGTGAGCGAATAGACGACCTTGCGCTTGTCCGACGGGTCGGCGGCGCGTTCAAGGATTCCACCAGCGACCAGCCGCGCGAGCCGGTCCGACAGGATATTGCGCGCGATCCCGAGGCCGGCCTGGAATTCCTCGAAATGCTGCAGCCCGTTGAGTGCGCCGCGGAGAATCAGGAACGCCCATTTCTCGCCAATCAGCTCAACCGCCGGCGGAATGGAGCAGGACAATGCCGCCTCCTTGAAGGCGTCGATGTGGGACGTGACTCGGTCTGCCGGCAACTCGGCTATCCTCCCTCTCCTTGAACGCAAAGAAAGCACAACTGCTCCCGAAAAAATAGTTGCAAGACGAAACTGGCTAAATTAACCAGTTTCGAAACGCAACGAAAACAGGAGATGTGCGATGGTTCGGTTGATGGTTGCTGCCTCGGCGGCTGTGCTTGGTATGGCTCCGGCCGTCGCCGCGACTTATTCCGCGAAGCCCGCCGTGCCGGTCAGCGGCCGCTTCATTGCTCGGGACATCACCTGGAATTGCGGTCCTGCCGCGTGCCAGGGCTCGACCGCCGAGAGCCGCCCGACGGTCCTCTGCCAGTCGCTCGCGAAGCAGGCCGGGCGGATCGAAAGCTTCATCGTCGACGGGCGCGAACTTGCCTCGGCCGACCTCGCCAAGTGCAACACAGCCGCCAAGGCCATGACCGTTTCCGCAGCTGCGGCTCAGTAATTACCCTCCGGGCCGCGGCCCCTCCACTCCCCTCCGCCGCGGCCCGCTCCTCTTTCGCACTTGCACAATGACCGCGCTCCCCTCCATCTAAGGGTGTGCTTAGGCAGTACGAGCTGGTCGAAAAGGTCCGCTCCTATGATCCCGACGCGGACGAGGGGCTGATCAACCGGGCTTACGTCTTCTCATTGAAGGCGCATGGGGCGCAGTTGCGCGCTTCGGGCGACCCCTATTTCAGCCATCCGATCGAGGTCGCGGGCATTCTCACCGACCTCAAGCTCGATGACCAAACCATCGCCACCGCGATCCTCCACGACACGATCGAAGACACGGTCGCGACGCCTGAGGAAATCGAGCGGCTGTTCGGGAAGGACGTCGCGCGGCTGGTCGACGGGGTCACCAAGCTCAGCAAGATCGAAGCTCAATCGGAGAACGAGCGCCAGGCGGAGAACCTCCGCAAGTTCCTGCTCGCGCTTAGCGACGACATCCGCGTGCTGCTGGTCAAGCTGGCCGACCGGCTGCACAACATGCGCACGCTCCATCACATCCCGGACGAGGACAAGCGCCGCCGCATCGCCCGCGAGACGATGGATATCTACGCGCCGCTCGCCGAGCGCATCGGCATGTACGAAATGATGACCGAGATGCAGACGCTGGCGTTCCGCGAGATCGAGCCCGACGCCTACGCCTCGATCACCCGGCGCTTGAAGCAGCTGACCGACGTCGGCGGCGACCTCGTCAACCGGATCGGTCTCGGCCTCCAGCTCTACCTGTCCGATAACGGCCTCGAGGCCGAGGTGACCGGGCGGCAGAAGCATCCCTATTCGATCTGGAAAAAGATGGCCGAGCGGCACATCAGCTTCGAGCAACTGTCGGACGTCATGGCCTTCCGGTTGATCGTCAAGGACAGCGCCGAATGCTATCGCGCGCTCGGCCTGATCCATCGCCGGTGGCCCATGGTCCCCGGCCGATTCAGGGATTTCATTTCGACCCCCAAGCGCAACGGCTACCGCTCGCTCCACACCTCCGTGATCCATGACTCGAAAATGCGGATCGAGATCCAGATCCGCGATCGTGAAATGCACGACCAGGCCGAGCGCGGGCTCGCCGCGCACTGGGCCTATAAGGAGGGAAAGCCGAAGGGCGAGCTGAGCATCCCGTGGGTCGACGACCTGGTCGAGATTCTCGACCATGCCGAGAGTGCTGAGGAACTGCTCGAACATACCCGAATGGCGATGTACCAGGATCGGATTTTCGCCTTCACGCCGAAGGGCGAGCTGATCCAGCTGCCCAAGGGCGCGACCCCGGTCGATTTTGCCTACGCCGTCCACACCGGCCTCGGTGACAAGACGGTCGGGGCCAAGGTGAACGGCCGCGTGGTGCCGCTTCGGACCATGCTCGAGAATGGCGACCAGGTCGAAATCCTGACGTCCGACACGCAGCATCCGCAGCCGAGCTGGCTGCGGTTCGTCACCACCGGCAAGGCCCGGGCGGGGGTGCGCCGCTTCGTCCGCCACAAGGAGCGCGAGGAAACCGTCGAGCTTGGCGGCAAGATTTACGAAGAGATCGTCGCGCGCCTCCCCGCCGAGCTCGACAAGGACGCGCTGAAGCGCGCGCTGAAGAAGCTCAAGATCGAAAACAATGACGAGCTGATGATCGCCATCGCGCGCAAGCGGGTGAGCGACGAAGCGCTGATGGAGGCGTTGATGCCCGGCTCGGCCGGCGCCGACGTCTCCGCGCGTCCGCTCGGCCAGCGCACGGCAATCTCCATCAAGGGCCTGACGCCTGGTGTCGCCTATCACCTCGCGCAATGCTGCCACCCGATCCCGGGCGACCGCATCGTCGGCCTCCGCCGCGAGGACGAGGAGATTGAGGTTCACGTCATCGGCTGCGACACGCTCGCCAGCGGCATCGATGCCGACTGGCTCGACCTCGCCTGGGGCGAAGGCTCGGACGGCGGTGCTGCGCGGCTGGCGGTGATCCTGCGCGATATTCCCGGTGCGCTGGGGACGATGTCGAGCATCCTCGGCGCCAAGCACGCCAACATCATCAACCTTCAGCTGGTCCACCGCGACGGCAGCTTCCAGACCTTCCACCTCGACATCGAGGTGCACGACCTCGCGCACTTGCACGCCATCGTTGCTGCGCTGCGCGACGCCGAACCGATCTCCAGCGTCGAGCGGATCTAGACTTTCGTCCGCCGTTTCTCGCGCTGCTGCCGCGCATGCGCGTCACCGCCGGCCAGGACCGCAAGCATCACCAGGTCGGATGCACTCGCCGTCATCGGCGCGATCTGCACTGGCAACTCAAGACCAAGCACATAGGGGCCGAGGACGCTTTCGCCGCCGAGCGCGCGGAGCAGCTTGGTCGACAAGCTGGCGGACTGGAGGCCGGGCATGACCAGGATGTTGGCCGGGCCGGACAACCGGCTGAACGGATAGTAGCGGCGCTGCATCTCGAAAT
>Ga0207668_10000326_pt1 | contig 30849 bp, 24 predicted proteins | sample KBSS43metaG_FD_184323 | JGI IMG/M metagenome (GOLD analysis project Ga0207668, IMG submission 184323) | Switchgrass rhizosphere microbial communities from Kellogg Biological Station, Michigan, USA - KBS S4-3 metaG (SPAdes) (version 2) | ecosystem: Host-associated > Plants > Roots > Rhizosphere...
CCCGCAGCCGTCCGACCCCACGCCGCCTTCGTGATCGACGCACGACCACCCGCCACCGAACCCGACGCCGCGACCGAACCGACACCACCGACCAACAACGCCACCACGCCGATCCGGGACGCGGTTCGACCAAATGAGATCTTGTGCATTTGCTCGCCTCTCTCGGGAGGAGCCACGCCGACGCGTGGCAGGGCAGAGCGAAATGAGGAATGCACCCCGAGCGGGGTTAAGGAACGTCTCGCCATGTATTCCGCCGACCGGCGACATGCACGAAACCATGAAGGTGAATCGACGCTACAACCGACCGACGGACCTTGTCAACGTCGATCAATATGCTTGAAAAAGCCGCGCTCTTCGAATGAATCCACGCCGACCGGGAGAGAACGCCGAGCCGTTCTCTCCCGGTTACCCCACGACTTCTTCCGTACTGTCAGCTACCTCGCACTTCGACGCATCGAACGGGCACCCCCGGAATCCCGGGCGCGATCAACTGAAGGAGGCGGCGTTTTCTTTCGTGACCATCTCGGTGCCGGTGTCGACGTTGGGCTGAACCGATTGGCCCCGCGCGGCCGACACCGCGGTCTCGATGCCCAGCGAACCCATCTTGGCGGGGAACTGCGCGACCGACCCGGTCTGGTCGCCCGCCTTGATCGCCTTCACTTCGTCCGGCGACGCGTCGAAGCCGATCACGGTGATGTCGCCCGGCTTCTTGCCGGCGGACTTGATGGCCTGCAGCGCACCGATGATCGGCGGCCCGCAGGCGCCGTAGATGGCGGTCAGGTTGGGATTCGCGGTGAGCAGGTCCTGAGCCGCGTTGAGTCCCTTGGTCTGGTCGCAGTCGGTGGCCGGCTCGCCCACCACCTTGGCCTTGTCGCCCAGCGTCTCCTTGAGGCCCTTGACCCGGTCGTCGAGCGACGGGTTGCCCACCCGGCCCTGCAGGATCCCGATGGTCGCGCCGGCCGGCAGCTTTCCGGCCAGCCAGGTGCCGGCGAGCTTGCCGCCCGCCAGGTTGTCGGTGGCCACCACCGAGCTCTTGCCGCTCCAGCCCGGAATGTCGTTGTCCACCAGCACCACCTTGATGCCGGCCTTGGTCGCCTTGTCCAGCGCGGTCTGCACGGCCGGGCTGGTCGGGGTGACCGCGATGGCTTTCACGCCCTTCGCGATCATGTTTTCGATCGCGTTGATCTCGCCTTCGTCGTCCGTTCCGCTCTTGCCCTGGCCGAAGATGACCTCGACATCGTCGTGCTCGGTGTCATACTTCTTCACGGCTTCGACCATGATGTCGTAGAAATCCACCGGGAATTTGGTGATGAAGCCGACCTTCAATTTCTCGGCGGCGCCCGTGCCGGTGCCGGCGCCTTTGTCTCCACCGGAAGAACAGGAGACCAGCATCAGACTTGCCACAGCAATGGCCAGAATCGGTTTTCCTCGCATATTGCCTACCTCCATTAGAGTTGCCCGTCTGCGGGACGAGGTAGCCGCGCCAAGGCGGTTTCACCGCTGCGCCGGTGCGGAGCGTCAGCCGTTACCGCCCACGATCAGCGACACGATCTGTTCCTTGTTCTCCGGCCGGGGAATGAGCTCCCCGACCGTACGACCGCGGCGCAGCACCACGGCCCGATCCGCTATTTCCATCACGTGATCCATCGCGTGCGAAACGACGATGATCGCGTGTCCCTCGGCGCGCAGCCGGAGGATGAGGTCGAGGACGTGCCGGGATTCCCGTACGCCCAGGGCTGCCGTGGGTTCGTCGAGAATCACCACGTTGGTCGCGAAGGCGGCGGCCCGCGCGACCGCGACCGCCTGCCGTTGACCGCCGGACATGAGTCCCACCGGCGTGTTGACGTCGGCCACGCCGACCTCGAGCCGGCGCAGCACGGCCACGGTCGCCTCGACCATGGCGCGCCGGCGGACCAGCCGGAGCCCGCGGGGCAGCCACCGTGGCGTGGTCATCTCGCGCCCGGCGTAGAAGTTCGCCGCCGGGTCGAGATTGTCGAACAACGCCAGATCCTGATAGACGGTTTCGATGCCGAGAGCCCGGGCGGCCGCCGGCGACCCGACGTCGACCGCAACGCCGTCCATCTCGACCGTTCCCGAGTCCATCCGGTGCACCCCGGTGATGCACTTGATGAGCGTCGACTTGCCGGCGCCGTTGTCACCGAGCAGGGCCAGCACCTCACCCCGCCGGGCCTCGATGTCCACACCGTCCAGCGCCACCACGGCGCCGAACCGCTTCGCCGCCCCCCGCACGCTCAGCGCGGCCGGCCCAGCCCCGCTCATGAGTGCGCCGCCTGGAGGACTCGGAGCCGCTCCTCGAGGCGCTCGCGGAGGACATCCAGCTCGACCGCGAGCACGATCACCACGCCGATCACGATCGGCTGGAGGAACGCGTTGACGTCGAGCAGGTTCATGGCGTTGCGAATGACGCCGATCATGAGAGCCCCCACGAGCGCATTTCCGACATGGCCGCGACCGCCGTGAAAGCTCGCCCCGCCGATCACCACCGCGGCGATGGCGTCCAGCTCGGCGAGTTCGCCGAAGGTGGGCGAGCCCCCATTGAGGCGGCCGGCGTTGACGACCGCGGCGATCCCGGCCGCGAGCCCGCTGATCACGTACACCGAGACGATCACCCCGTTGACCGGGATGGCGGCCCGGCGGGCGGCATCCCGGTTGCCGCCCACCGCGAAGATCCAGCGGCCCCAGACCATCACCCTGGTGAGCAACAACGTCACCAGGGCGAGCCCGAGGACCAGGAACGCCGAGTACGGGAACCAGCCGATCGAGCCGCCACCGATCTGCTGGATCACCTCCGGCATGCCGCTGATCGGTTGCCCACCGGACAGCCACAACGCCAGACCGCGGGCGATGCTCAGCATGGCCAGGGTCATGATGAACGGGTGCGGCAGCCGGCCCCAGACCAGCACCGCCCCGTTGACCGCGCCGACCGCCGTGCCGGTGGCCAGCATGGCGAGGATGACCAGGGGTCCGGATCCCATCGAGCCGAAGATCAGCGCGCCGACCACCGCCGACAGGGCCAGCGTCGACCCGACGGACAGATCGATGCCGCGGGTCACGATCACCAACAGCTGCGCCAGGGCGAGGATCGCGATCACCGCCGTCTGGCTGAGCACGTTGCCGAGGTTGCGGGTCGTGAAGAACACCGGCGACAGCGCGCCGGCGACCAGCACCACGACGAGCAACATCAGGGCCGGGCCGACGCGCAGGGCGCCGAGGCCCAGGCCGGCCAGGTTGCGGCGTGGACCGGGGGCCGGGGCGCCGGACGGCGGCGTCCCGTTGCTCCCCGGTCCGGCCCCCTTCGGCCGATATCCGGCCGGCCATTTCAGGTCTGCTGCGGCGGGTGGCGCCGCGGCTCCGTGGCGCGCGGGTGACTCGCCTGGGTAGGCGTCGCGCTCGGTGGCGTCGGATGCCATAGGAACCTCCACCGTGGCCGGAGCCAGGCTGGTGAATGGGTGGCTGCGCTGAGTAGCCGGAATCTATCCCCCGGATTAACCCGATGTCTAGATGCGGATCGCGCAGCCGATGTAACGAAAAGGAAACGTGGGCGAGCCTATTTGTCCTGGTAAAGGGCTATATCACGCGAACGTTTCCTTGACTCGGGGAAGTTTTCGCTCGTATCGTCGAGCCGATTCATGGGATCAATTGGCGACCGGAGCCGTCATGCCGACGATCTACACCGACCACCCGCCCGCCCGCCGGCGCACCGCGCCGGCCCGGCGACGAGGCTGAGCAATGGGCGCGATCGAGTCGACGATCGGCCGGATCAAGCGGATGCTCGTCGACGGCGAGCTGCGGCCCGGCGACAAGCTGCCGGTCGAGAAGGACCTGGCGGCCAGCCTCGGCGTCTCCCGCAACACGTTGCGCGAGGCGGTCCGGGCGTTGACCACGCTCAAGGTGCTGCAGACCCGGCAGGGCGACGGCACCTACGTCACCAGCCTCGAGCCCGACCTGCTGCTGGACGGCATGGGGTTCGTCGCCGACCTGCACGGCGAGGCCGGCGAGCTGCAGTTCCTGCACGTCCGCCGGCTCCTCGAACCGGAGGCCACCGCACTGGCCGTCGGCCGGCTCACCGACGACGAGCTGGCCGCGCTGCGGACCCTGCTGACCGAGGCCGACGCGCTGGTCCGCGCGCCGGCCGTGGACCATCAACAGCTGATGGCCAACGACCGGGCGTTCCACAACCTGATCACCGCGCGGTGCGGCAACCCGGTGCTCGCCGCGTTGATCGAGAACGCCTCGGGACACACCGTACGAGCCAGGATGTGGCGCGGACGCGTCGATGCGGGAGCAGATTCCCGTACGGTCGCGGAGCACCAGATGATCTACCAGGCGATCGCCGATCGGGACAGCGAGCGCGCCCGCATGCTGGCGGCCGCGCACATCCTCGGCGTGGAACGTGCCGTCCGCGCCATGACCGTACCGCCGCCGGTCGCCGAGCCGGCGGGGGCCGAAGAGCTGTCATGAGCCGAGGTGGTCGATCAGGCTGGTCACGATGAAGCATTGACCGGTCGCGGTCGGATGGACGCCGTCGGGTTCCAGGAACTGGTCCAGGCCGTATCGCTGCGTTGCGGAATGCAGGTCCAGCGCCGTGGGTGCCACTTTCCGGACCACCTCGGCGATCTCGGCCACGGCACTCGCGTGCCAGCCGAGCGGGACGTCCGCGAAGAACGCGGCGGCGCGGCGCTGGTCGATCGCGGGTGGGGTGAGCATCGTGACGGAGGCGTCCAGGTCGTGGGTGATGAGGCCGATCAGGGCGCGCAGGTTGCGTTCCGTCTCGGCCGGGGTGACCATGCGGTGCTCGCTGGTGCGTCCGTGGAAGCGCGCGTCGTTCGTGCCGAGCATGACCAGCACCCGGCTTGGCCGGGCCGCTTCCAGCAGGTCGAACCGTTCGAGCACGTCGGCGGTCGTGTCGCCGCTCAACCCGAGGTTGAGCATGGCTTCGGGGGCCGTCCCGGCGAGGCGGACGGAGGCGGACAGCAGCTCGAACCAGCCCAGCCGATCGGCGGTGACGGAGTCGCCGACCGCGACGATGCGGTCGTCCGGCCCGAACGGCAGCCGACGGACCGCGGTGCGGTAGCGGAGGCCGGCCATCATCCGGGTGGCGGTCGTCCGTACGTCGTCGGCCATGCTCTGCCGCAGGGCCCGCACGGTGGCCGGCTCGCAGGCGAGCATCTGGGCGAGCAGTTCGGTGTGCAGTCGATCGTCGACCGGGAACCGTTCGAGCAACGGCCAGCGCCGGGTGCGGGTGTAGCGAACGAAGTTCCGGCGCTCGTCGTCGGTGCGGGTCGTCATCTCGGTCAACCTTTGATCGATCCTTGCAGCAGAGCGGCCACGAACCGGCGCTGGAAGACCACGAAGACGGCCAGCGTGGGGGTCAGGATGAGCAGCGCTCCCGCGCACAGCAGCGGGATGTCGGTGCCCCACTGGCCCTGGAAGGCGCCGAGCGCGCCCGCCATCGTCCGCTTCGTGGAGTCGTCGACCAGGACGATCGCGAGCAGGAACTGGTTCCACGTCCAGAGGAACAACAGGATCGCCAGCGAGGAGATGGCCGGCCTGGCGAGCGGCACGTGCACCCGCCAGAACAGCTGCCACGTCCGGGCGCCGTCGATGCGCGCCGCCTCCGAGAGGTCGTCGGGCATGGTGACGAAATGAGCCCGCATCCACAGCACCGAGAACGGCATGAACAAGCCGATGAGCGGCAGGATGATGGCCCACCGGGTGTTCAGCAGGCCCATGTCGCGCACCTGGTAGTAGAGCGGCGTGATGATGCCTTCGAACGGCAGGGTCAGGCCCAGGACGAAGAGCAGGAAACCGGCGCGGTGACCGGGCATCCGCAGGTGCCCGAAGGCGAAGCCGGCCATCGTCCCGAGCAGCAGCGCCGCCGGGACGACACCGAGCACGATCAGGGTGCTGGAAAGCAGGAGCTTGCCCATGTTCGCCGCGCGGAACGCGTCGGCGAAGTTGCTCCATTGCGGATGGTCCGGCCAGGCGAGCCCGGACGGATACGTGCCGGACGGGTGCAACGCCGTGACGAAGAGGCTCACGAACGGCAGCACGGTGACCGCCATCAGCACGACCAGCAGGACGCGCCCGACGAGGGCTTCGCGGCGATCGGCGATCATCGGGATCCGTCCCTGGTGAGCCGCTGGATGGGCAGGACGCAGACGAGGACGAGGATGACCAGCGCGACGGCCAGGGCCGACGCCATGCCGACCTCGCGTTCCGAGAACGCCAGGTAATAGATCTCCAGTCCGGGCACCATGGTGGAGTTGCCCGGGCCGCCCTGGGTGGCGATGTAGACGATGTCGAAGCTGGCCAGGGCGGCGATCACGGTCACCGTGACGCAGACGCCGATCTCCTGGCGCAGGCCCGGCAGGGTGATCGCGAAGAACTCGCGGAGTGCGCCGGCGCCGTCCATCCGGGCCGCCTCGTACAGGGCCGGGTCGATCTTGCTCATGCCGGCCAGGAGCAGCAGCGTGCAGAGGCCGACGAGGACCCAGGCGCCGATGACGCCGACGGCGGGCAGTGCGGTGTCGAAGTCGCCGAGCCAGGCGCGGGTGACGCTGTCGAGGCCGACCGCCGAGAACAGTTCGTTGGCCAGGCCGGTCGACGAGAGCAGCCAGCTCCACATGATGCCCGCCGCGACCAGCGGGATGACCTGCGGCAGGAACAACACCGTCCGGGCGACCAGGGCGAGCCGGCTGGTCGCGATGCCCCGGATCGTGGCCGCGATGACCAGGCCGAGCACCACGGGCAGCAGACTGAAGAACACGATGAGCTCGAACGCGTGCACGATCGAGGCGAACAGGTCGGGATCGGTCAGCAACTGGCGATAGTTGTCGAGGCCCACCCAGGTGGACGCGGTGACGCCGTTCCAGTCGTAGAACGAGTACTGGACGGTGAGCAGCAGCGGCCGCAGGACGAAGGTCGCGTACATGAGGAGCGCGGGCGCGGCGAACAACCAGCCGAGCCAGGCGGCCCGGCGGCGGCGCGCACCCCGTACGCGCCGCCGCCCGATGGTGGTCGGCTCCACGGCCTCAGCCCTTGATCTGCTTCTCGTAGTCCTGCTGCACCGTCTTGAGGAGCGCGTCCGGGGTCTGCTGGCCGGCCGCCAGCTTCTGCAGTTGCGGCGTCCAGCTCTTGGCGTAGATGGCGCCGGTCGCGTTGGCGATGAAGTCCATGGCGCCGTTGTCCTTTCCGATGGTCGCCCCGGCTTCGAGCGTGCCCGCCGTGACGGTGCCCTGCTTGACCGCGGGCATGTACGCGCCCGCCGGGCCCATCGGGTGCGAGCCACCGACCTCGACCGCGATGTCGCGCGCCTGCCGGTTGGTCGCGACCCAGTTGAGGAAGAACGCGGCGCAGTCGGCGTTGGCGGCTTTCGTGCTGATCCCGTAGGTCAACGGCGCGGACATCGCGGCCCGTTTGCCGCCCGGCTGTGCCGGCGGCATGAGGAAGAAGCCGGCGTTGCCGGCCATCTGCTTGTCGAGGTTGCCGGACTCCCAGTCGCCGTCGAAGATGAACACGCTCTTGCCGCCGATGAAGCGGCTCATCATCGTGGCGTAATCCAGCGAGTTGAGGTCCGGGGCGAAGTAGCCGGCCTTGACCCACCGTTCCAGGTGCTGGGTGGCCTGCAGGTTGGCCGGCGTGGCGATGGTGGCGCCCGGCTTCTGGAAGATCCAGTCGTTGATGGGGCCCGGCTCGCCGTACGCGCTCATCAGGTTTTGCAAGGGGAACGCGAGGCCGCCGGTGCCGCCGCCGTTGAACTGGTTGACCGGGACGAGCCCGGCGTCCTTGGCCTTTTTCAGCAGCGTGTCGAACTCGGCCAGGGTGGCCGGCGGCTGCGTCAGGCCGATCCGCGTTGCCAGCTTCTTGTTGTAGAAGATCCCGGTCATGCTGAAGTTCAGCCCCATGGCATACAACGGGCCGTCGCCGCGCTGCCCGTTCGCGTTGACCCGCATCTGTTGCAGCTGGGAGGCGGGCCAGCTCGTCCAGCCGAACGCCTGCGCGTACCCGTCGAGGTTTTTCAGCAGGCCGTCCTTGGCGAGCTCGGACACCTGCGGCAGGCGCATGAGATCGGGCGGGTCGTCGGCGAGGACCCGGGGCGCGTTCTGGGTGATCACGGCGAACTGGTCCTCGCGGATGTCCCACTTGACGTTGGGGAACTGCTTGGTGAACTCGTCGGTGAGGCGTTTCGGGAGGGGGAAGCCGGTCTCGAAGTAGGCCTTCATGGTGATCGGTTGCGCGCCGCAGGTGGGCGCGGTGGCGGGTGCCGCGCCGGTGTTGCCCGGGGCCGTGCCGCTGTCGCTCCCGGGTGCGCTGCAGGCCGCGCCGGCGACCAGCCCGGCAATGGCAATGGCGGTCAGTAAGGGTCGTCGGGCCTTGCGAAGGGACATGTCGAACCTCCAGCACAGGTGAGGACTCCGGCGGTGGCGACCACCACGAAACCCCATCCGGGATTCGAGTGTCAAGTCTTTCTGTAGAAGCACTTTACAAGCGCGGACGGAGCTACGCCGGGAGTGCCGGACGGCGCGGATCAGGTGCTGGAACGCTCCACGAGCCGCACGTCGAGCAGCGTGGTGGAGCGCAGGTCGGAGCCGCCGATGTGCCCCAGCAGGACGCTGAGTGCCGTGCTGCCGGACTCCTCGAACGGCTGGCGGACCGTCGTGAGGTCGGCGGCGATCGCCGTCTCACCGTCGTCGAATCCCATGATCGCGACATCGTCCGGGACCCGGAGGCCGCGGTCCCGGGCGGCCAGCAGACAGCCGACCGCCAGGACGTCGTGATGCGCCATGATCGCGCTGGGCCGGTCGCCGGCGTCCAGCAGGCCCGCGGCGGCGTGCCGGGCCGCCTCGACCGAGTTGTCGCTGCTGGTGACGGCGACCGTGCCGCCGGCGAGATCGATGACCTCGCGGAACCCGGCCAGGCGCCGGACCGCCTGGGACTCGTAGTCGGACACCTGTCGCTCCAGGACGTAGCCGACCCGGCGGTGACCCCGGTCCCGCAGGTAGGCCGCCGCGAGGCGGCCGCCCCCGCAGTCGTCGATGATCACTCGGCTGAAGAGGACGCTGTCCGCGTCGACCGCGACCGTCGGCAGGCGCCGCTCGCGGAGCCGGCCGGCGATGGCGTCCTCGATGCGCAGGCCCATCACGATCAGGCCGTCCAGCCGGCCGTGCACCGGCATGCTGGCCAGCACCGGGGAGGAGGCCAGCGCGGCCGACTCGTGGTCGAAGACCACGACGTCGATCTCCAGCTCGGTGGCGGCGGTGAGCAGGCCGGAGAGCCGGCGCAGATAGGACCCGTACGACGTGAAGGGCGCCATCACGCCGATCCGGCCGGTGCCCCGCCGGGCCAGGCTGACGGCCTGCACCTTGGGCACGAAGCCCAGTTCGTCGACGGCCGCCAACACCCGCTCCCGGGTGGCCGCGCTGACCCGGTCGGGCTTGTTGAGCACGTTGGAGACCGTGGAGATGCTGACCTCGGCCAGCTCGGCGACCTCGTAGATCGTCACTCGATGATTGACTGCCAACGTCCCACCCCGGCGATCCACAAAGCGCTTCGTCAAAAGCACTCTACAACGCGCCGAGAGGCCGAAGAACCGGGACGACATTCACCATAACGTCCGGCGGCACACCGGGTGGCGTGCCGCCGTCCGGTGATCAGGCGACACTGCAGGCGTTGCCGTTGAGGGTGAACGCGGCGGGCTTGTTCGTGTTGCCCGTGTGGGTGGCCTGGAAGCCGACGTTGACCGAGGCGTTCGGCGCGATGGCGGCGTTGTGGCCGACGTTGCGCGCGGTGACCTGACCGGACGCCGGCGCGTAGGCGGCGTTCCAGCCCGAGGTGATGGTCTGCCCGCCCGGCAGGGTGAAGACCAGCGACCAGCCGTTGACCGGGGCCGTACCCGTGTTGGTGATGGTGAGGCTCTCGGTCAGGCCGGTGTTCCACGCGTTGACCGCGGCGGCGACCCGGCAGGCGCCGGATGCCGGCGGGGACGAGGGCGGCGTCGACGGCGAGCTGGGCGGGGTGCTGGTGCCGGTGAGGCCGAAGAAGCCGAGCGCGTACGCGGCCATGCCCGCGCCCGGCAGGCTGTGCCCCGCGCCCTGGATGCTGTAGGCCTCCACCTGGACCGTGCCGGAGCCGTCGGCGTAGCGCCGGCGGTTCCAGCCGGACTGCGGGCTGTCGGTGGACGTCGGCGTCTGGCTCAGCCCGAACACGTTGGTCCACTGCTCGATCTCCTCCTGCAGCAGCGTATACGGCACGAGGGTGTCGTTGGTGCCGTGCCACAGCTGCATGCGCGGCCGCCGGCCGGTGTAACCCGGGTACGCCTGCCGCACCGCGTCGCCCCACTGCTGCGGTGTCCGGTTCATGCTGCCGCCGGTGCACTTGCTGCTCGCCGGCGGGAAGTCGGCCGCGTTGGCGAAACAGTTGAACGGCACGCCCATGAAGGCAGCGCCGGCGGAGAACACGTCCGGATACAGGGCGAGCATCTCGTTGGTCATCATCCCGCCGGACGAACTGCCGGTGGCGTAGACCCGGTTCGGATCGCCACCGTACTGCCGTTCCGCGTAGCCGACCATCGAGACGATGGAGACCGGATCGCTGCCGCCGCCACGGCGCTTGGCGGCGTCCGACCACGTGTCGAAGCAGTTGCCGAACCCGGCCTGCTGGGTCGCGGAGGGATAGATGACCAGGAATCCATAGCGGTCCGCCAGCGTGCCGAACTCGCTGCCGGAATAGAACCCGGGGCCGGAGCCGCCGCAGCCGTGCATGGCCACCACGATCGCGGGGTTGGCCGGGCGATTGTCCGGCACGTAGATGTGCATGCGCATGCGGCCGGGGTTGTCGCCGAAGTTGGTCACCTCGGTCAGCGAGGCCGCGAACGCCGGCCGCGTCGCCGGCCCGGCCAGGCCCGCCACGACCATCGAGGCGGCCGAGGCGGCCGCGACAAGCAGGAGTTTCCGTCTGATCTTCATGCCTGGCTCCTTCGTTCCCGCAGGCGAACGCGAGGCCGGAATGCCGTTATGTAGCACATATCTTTTACCTCGGGCAGCAAACTGTCAATCGATGTCTCTCGATCTATTTGCGGATGGCGCGGCATCGGGCGGCGAGCCGTCTACAGTGAACCGATGCCCGCCTGATCTCTCCCGGAGGCGTCGCCGTGACCAGCCCGTACGACATCGAGGAGATCTTCCCCGAGGATGCGGCCGGATCGGTGCGGCTGCCTCGGCAGCAGACCGGCAACTCGCCGCAGGGGCTGGCCGTGACCCTGCTGGCCGACTACACGCTGCAATCGCGGGCCTGGCTGCCGTCCGCGGCCCTGGTGACCCTGCTCGGCGAGGCCGGGGTCAGCCCCGCGGGCGCCCGGACGGCGATCAGCCGGCTCGCCCGCCGCGGCGTGCTCGAGGGCCGTCGCCACGGCCGGCACAGCGCCTATCGGCTGACCGCGGCCGCCGCCACCTTCCTGTCCGTCGGCGGAAGCGCGATCGCCGCGCCGGCCGCGGCCCGGCCGTGGGACGGGCAATGGACGCTGATCGCCTTTTCGCTGCCGCAGGAGGAGGGCAGCCTCCGGCGCGGGCTCCGCAGTCAACTGCGCTGGATGGGTTATGCCCCGTTGTACGACGGCCTGTGGATCTCGCCGCACGACCTCACCGAGAAGGCCCGGGCGCGGCTCGCCGAATTGACCCTCGGCACGTTGACGGTGTTCCGCGCCCGGCACGTCGAACTCGACGCCGCGATCCGGCGGAATCCGCTCGACGCCTGGGACACCGCCGCCATCGCGCGGAATTACGAGTCTTTCGTCCGGCACTGGCGCCCGACATTGTCCCGGACCCGGGCCGGTGAGATCACCGGCGCCGAGGCGGTCCGCACCCGCACCGAGGTCATGGACACCTACCGGCGCCTGCCCATTCTCGACCCCCAACTGCCGACCACGTTGCTGCCGCCGGGCTGGCTGCGCGAGCCGGCCCGGCAGCTGTTCACCGCCGTCTACGACGGCCTGGCCGAGGCTGCCCAGGACCACGTACGGGCGGTGGCGGGCCGGCCCGCCGACGGCATCCGGGCGCACACGGTCGCCGACCTGGAGGCCGGGCTCTCGTCCTGTCTCCCGTAACGCATTTTCAGTACGGATATTTCGAAAGCTCAATTAACACATTTCCGTACTTGAATGTCTTGAAACACTCTGGCAATGTCTCGAATCGAGGTGTTAACGTTCTCATCCCCCGCACTGGAGCATGCCATGCACAGAAGACGAAAGTGGGTCCTCGGCGCCATACTCACCGCCGTGCTCACCGTGGGCGGCGCCGCGGCGCGGGCCGACGTGGCGGCGGCGGAATCAAACGGCGGGGTCCGGGTGATGCCGCTCGGCGACTCCATCACCGAGGGCACCCAGGTGCCCGGCGGCTACCGCATCGGGCTGTGGCAGCGGTTGGCGGCGGCCGGCTACCGGGTGGACTTCGTCGGCACCCAGTTCAACGGTCCCGCCGCCCTGGGCGATCACGACCACGAGGGGCACCCCGGATGGCGGATCGATCAGATCGACGCCAACATCACCGGGTGGGTGCGCACCACCACACCGCGCACCGTCCTGTTGCACATCGGCACCAACGACGTGCTGCAAAACTTCAACCTCCAGGGTGCGCCCAACCGGCTCTCCGCCCTGATCGATCACATCACCGCGGCCGCACCCGCCGCGGACGTGTTCGTGGCCACGATCATTCCGCTGAGCTCGACGGGCCAGGAGGCGGCCGCCCGCACCTTCAACGCCGCCATCCCCGGCATCGTGCAGAGCAAGGTGAACAGCGGCAAGCGGGTTCATCTCGTCGACATGCACGCCGCGCTCACCACCGCCGACCTCATCGACGGCATCCATCCCACCGCCGGCGGGTACGACAAGATGGCCGCGACCTGGTACGCGGCGCTGCGCTCGGTCCCGGGCACCATCGGCGAGCCCGGCGGCACCGGCGGCGGCGCCGCCCTGGTCGGGTCCGCCTCCGGGCGCTGCCTCGACGTGCCGGGCGGCAACACCGCCAACGGCACCCAGCCGATCATCTGGGACTGCAACGGCAACGCCAACCAGCGCTGGACCGGCACCGGCCAGACCCTGCAGGCCCTCGGCAAATGCCTCGACTCCCCGACCGGGGCCACCTCCGGCGCCAAGGCCCAGTTGTGGGACTGCCACGGCGGCACGAACCAGCGCTGGACCGTCAACAGCAACGGCACGATCAGCAACGCACAGTCCGGGCTGTGCCTGGCCGTCAACGCCGGCACCGCCAACGGCAGCCCGGTGGTCCTGTCGACCTGTACCGGCGCCACCAACCAGATCTGGACGAGGCGGTAATCCATGAGACGTTTGACGACCATGCTCGCCGCGGCACTGCTCCTGCTGCCGGGTGCCGCGACGCTCGCACCCGGCGCCGCGCAGGCCCTGGAGAACGGGGTGGCCCGCACCCCACCGATGGGGTGGAACAGCTGGAACACGTTCGGCTGCAACATCAGCGAGTCGCTGATCCGGCAGATGGCCGACGCCATGGCCAGTTCCGGCATGCGCGACGCGGGCTACCAGTACGTCGTGGTCGACGACTGCTGGATGAACCCCAACCGGGACTCCGCCGGCAACCTCCAGGGCGACCCGGGCCGGTTCCCCAGCGGCATGCGGGCCCTCGGCGACTACATCCACGGCAAGGGGCTGAAGTTCGGCATCTACCAGGCTCCGCTGGACAAGACCTGCGCGCAGTACTTCAACTCCTACCCGGGCGCGACCGGCAGCCAGGGCCACGAGGCGCAGGACGCCCGGCAGTTCGCCGCGTGGGGCGTCGACTACCTCAAGTACGACTGGTGCTCACCGGCCGGCAGCATCAACGACCAGGTCGCCACGTTCGCCAAGATGCGCGACGCGCTGGCCGCCGCCGGCCGGCCCATCGTCTACAGCATCAACCCGAACAGCATCCACGCGAAGACCGGTCCGCAGCGCAACTGGGGCGACGTGGCCAACATGTGGCGCACCACCGAGGACATCACCAACGCCTGGAACACCGGCCAGACCAACGGATACCCGATGGGTGTGCAGAACATCGTTGACGTCACCGTGCCGCTGGCCGGGTATGCCCGGCCGGGTGCCTTCAACGACCCGGACATGATGGAGGTCGGCCGGGGCGGGATGACCGATACGGAGATGCGCAGCCACTTCGCTCTCTGGGCGATCATGGCGGCGCCGCTGATCGCCGGCAACGACCTGCGCAACATGGACGCGGCCACCCAGACGATCCTGAAGAACCAGAACCTCATCGCGATCAGCCAGGACACCCTCGGCCTGCAGGCGACCCAGATCGCCAACGACGGCACCCGGCGGGTGCTGGCCAAACGGCTGGCCAACGACGACGTCGCGGTCGCCCTGTTCAACCAGGGCAGCTCCACCACGACGGTCAGCACGACCGCCGCGGCGATCGGCAAGGCCGGCAACGCGTTCACCCTGCGCGACGCCTGGACGGGCGCGACCAGCACCAGCACCGGCGCCATCACGGCGAGCGTGCCTGGGCACGGCACCGTGGTGTTCCGGGTCAGCGGCGGCACCGGCACCCCGCCGGGCAGCACCAGCACCCTGGTGAGCGCCGCCTCCGGACGCTGCCTGGACGTGCCCAACGGCACCACGGCCAACGGCACCCAGCCGGTCATCTGGGACTGCAACGGCGGCACCAACCAGCGCTGGACCACGACCGGCCAGTCGATTCAGGCGCTCGGCAAGTGTCTGGACGCGCCGGCGAACGCCACCGCCGGCACGAAGGCCCAGCTGTGGGACTGCAACGGCGGCGGCGGTCAGCAGTGGACGGTCAACGCCGACGGCACGATCCGCGCCGTACAGTCCGGACTGTGCCTCGACGTCGACCGTAACCGCACCGCGAACGGCACCCTCGTGCTGTTGTGGACCTGTACCGCGGCCGCCAACCAACGGTGGTCCCGGGTCTGACCGGGCCCCTTCTCAGCCCTTGCCGATCCCGCTCGTCAGACCGCTGATGAGCTGGCGTTCGGCAAGGGCGTAGAAGACCAGCGACGGCAGCATCGCGAGGGTGACGTAGGCGAGGATGCGCGCGGTGTCGGCCGAGTACTGCGACTGGAACTGCTGGACGCCCAGCGGGAGCGTCCACCAGCGGGAGTCGTTGAAGACGATCAGCGGCAGCAGGTAGTTGTTCCAGCTGCCGACGACGGCGAGCACGGAAACGGTGCCGAGCGCCGGGCGGGACATCGGCAGGAGGATGCGCCAGAAGAACCGGAACGGGCCGCAGCCGTCGAGCACCGCCGACTCCTCGACCTCCGCCGGGATGCCGCGGAAGAAGCTGCGCAGGATGACGATGGTGATGGGCAGGCCGAACGCCGCCTGCGGCAGGATGACGCCGAGCGGATTGTCCAGCAGGTTCAGCTCCCGCAGCAGGACGAACAGCGGCAGGATCGCGACGGCGAACGGAAACATCAGCCCGATCGCGAAGAGCATGAACAGCAACTCGCGGCCGGGGAACGCGTAGCGGGCGAAGATGTACGCGGCCATCGCGCCGATCAGGACCACGATGGCCGTGCTGGCGAGGGCGATCACGAGGCTGTTGGAGGCCTGCTGCCAGAACGGCGTCGAGCCGAGCGCGTCGAGGTAGTTGCCGGGCAACCACGGGTCGGGCAGCCCGAACGGGTTGGTGAACAGCTGGCCGTTGTCCTTGAACCCGCCGAGGACGCCGAAGATGATCGGCACCACGACGGAGAGGCCGACGACGATGCTGATGGTGTGCAGGACGCCGCCGCGCAGCAGGCGAGACGGGTCGCGCCGGCTGCGCTCGGTGGCGGTCGTGCTCATCGCTGGTCTCCGATCGTGGTGACCGCGCCCTCCAGGTCGCGGCGCAGGACGAACCGTTGGTACAGCAGCCCGAAGGTGAGGCTGATCAGGAAGATGACCATGCTGATCGCGCTGGCGTAGCCCACGTGGAACCGCTTGAAGCCCTCCTGGAACATCGTCACCGCGAGGGTCTCCGACGAGCGGATCGGGCCGCCGGCGGTGAGCACCCACACCATGTCGAACAGCTGGATCGTCCCGAGGACCGACAGGAAAACGCAGAGCCGGATGGTCGGGCCGAGCAGCGGCAGGGTGATGTGCCGGAACGCCTGCCACGGGCCGGCGCCGTCGATCGCGGCCGCGTCGTGCAGCTCCGACGGGATGGCCTGCCGGCCGGCCAGGAAGAGGATCGTGTGGAAGCCGAAGTACTTCCACGAGATCACCACGAACAGCGAATACATCACCGTGTCCGGGTCGGCCAGCCAGGTGGCGCCCAGGTCGCCGAGGCCGACCAGCCGGGTGATGTGGTTGGCCAGGCCCTGGTTGGGCGAGAAGATCATCGTGAACAGCACCGCCGTGACGACCTCGGACAGCACGTACGGCGCGAAGAACAGCATCCGGTAGAACCGGCGCCCGCGCAGCGGCTGGTTGACCAGCATGGCCAGCGCCAGCGACACCGGCAGCTGGATGGCCAGCGAAAGAACCACGAGCAGCAACGCCCGGCGCAGGTCGCCGACGAAGACCTGGTCGACCAGCAGCCGGCGGAAGTTTTCCAGGCCGACAAAGGCGGTGGGCTTGCCGAAGCCGTTCCAGTTGAAGAAGCTGGCGTACGCGGCGACCACGATCGGAGTGAGCACGAGCAGGGCGAAGAGCACCAGCGCCGGGCTCACGAACGCCACCACCGTCGGCCAGGGCCGACGGCGGCGCGGGGCGGCCACGACCGGCGGCCGCGGCTCGGCCGGGGCGGGCCGGCGTTCGTCGGTCAGCACCGCCGGTCAGCCCTGCTTGGCCGCGGTGGTGATGGACTTGACCACCTGCTCCGGCGACGATTTGCCGGCCAGCAGCTCGGCCACGCTGTCGTTGACCTGCTGGCCCACCGCGGGTGCGTAGGCCTGGTCGAGATAGAGCTGGAAGCCGGTCGACTTGGCCATCGTGGCGGACACCAGCTTGAGGTTGGGATCGGTGACCGCGTCCTCGGCGGCCTTGACCACCGACAGCACCCCGGCCGTCTTCGCCTCGATGCGGGCGTTCTCCGGCTGGGCGATGAACTTGAGGAATTCCACCGCTTCCGGCGGCGCGTCCTTGCCCACCGCGAAACCACCGCCGCCCCCGAACGCGTCGGTGATCTTGCCCTTGCCGCCGTCGACCGCCGGGAACGAGAAGAAGCCGAGCTTGCCGCCGAGGCCCTTCTTGCCGGCCGAGTTGTCGCGCTCCACGACCGGGGCCCACTGGCCCATCAACTCCATGGCCGCCTTGCCGTTGCCCATGGTGGCGGCCTGCCCGTCGGCCGTGGAATAGCCGGCGGCCAGGTAACCGGTCTGGAACGGTTGCAGGGCGACCAGCTCGGCCAGCCGGGCGCCGGCCGCGACGAAGTCGGGTGTCTCGAAGTTTTTGTCGGCGGCGGCCTGCCGCAACGCGTCCAGCCCGGCCACCCGCATGGCCAGGTAGGCCCAGTAGTAGTGCCCCGGCCACTTCTCCTTGCCGGCCAGCGCGATCGGCGTGATGTTCGCCGCCTTCAGCTTGCGCACCGCCTCGAGATAGGCGGCCCAGGTCTCCGGCGGGGCGGTCACGCCGGCCCGGTCGAAGAGTTCCTTGTTGTACCAGAAGCCGACCATGCCGGTGTCGACCGCCGACGCGTAGGTCTTTCCGCCGGTGGTGTACGCGTCGAGCGCGGTCGGGATCAGCGTGTCCTTCCAGGCACCGACGTCCGCGGTGAGGTCCTTGACCATTCCCGCGTCGGCCTGCTGGAAGAGGACGCCGCCGCCCCAGGTGTGGAAGATGTCCGGCGGGTTGCCGGCCTGGACGACCGTGGTGAGCTTGGTCTTGAAGGCCTCGTTCTCCAGCGGCGTGATCTCGAACTTGACGCCGGGATGCGACGCCTCGAACTGGCGGGCCATCTTGGCCCACTCCGACAGCATCGGGTCGGTGTTGGCGATGTGCCACCACCGGATCGTCTTTCCACCCGGGCCGGACTTGGCGCCGTCGTCGTCGCCGCAACCGGCCAGCGCGACGCCCGCGGCGGTCGCGGTGGCCAGACCGAGCAGGGACCTGCGGCTGAGCCGATACTGATTCGTCACGGTCAATTCCCCTTTCGATGTCGATTTCGGGCGCGCGCCATCGGCGGCCGAGCACGCGAGCCGCGAAACTTCCGAAGACAGATCGACATCTTTAGACGCCGCAATCGGCACGTTACGACCTTGGATCCGGCGGGTCAATACCGTGCTCACCCTTGGCTTGCGCGTTGGTCAGGCACTTCCCCGCCGGGCGGCATCCCGCAACGATCGGTGGGCTGCCGGAACTTCCGAGCGACGCCCTGATCTGCGCGGAGGCGACGAGGGCGGTCGGGAGGAACGCTTCGCGCTACCCGAGGACGTCTGAAGATCGTGCGAATTCTGCCCCGAGGCGGCCGGTGAAAATCCGTGATGCAAGTGCGTTGACGCAGGTCCGCGCATCGATAGAGACATCGCCTCTAGTCAATGTGGATGCCGCGATGCTATGAACATTGTGAATGTGTGGGAGCGCTCCCACCGGCGTCGTCTCGTGAGGGGTACAGCAGATGAGCGAGCACCGAGGCGGTTGGCGGCGACTGGTCGTCGCGGCGGCGATGTCCATCCTCGTCGCCGGAACCCTGGCCGCCACACCCGCCCAGGCTCGTTCGGTCGCCGCCGCCGGGGTCTCCGGCGTCGCCGCCGGTTACGGACACACCTGTGCCGTCCGCACCGACGGCACCCTGTGGTGCTGGGGCAGCAACCAGAGCGGCGAGCTCGGCGACGGCACCACCACGGCCCGCAGCGCGCCCGTACGCGTCGGCGACGGCACCTCCTGGACCAGCATCGACGCCGGCACCAGCTACACCTGCGCGATCCGGACCGACGGCGGCCTCTGGTGCTGGGGCAGCAACCGCCGCGGCCAACTCGGCGACGGCAGCACCACCAACCGGACCGCCCCGGTACGCGCCGGCGGCACCGCGACCTGGACGACGGTCAGCGCGGGCGACAGCCACACGTGCGCGGTCCGGACCGACGGCACCCTGTGGTGCTGGGGATTCAACCGTCTCGGGCAGCTGGGCGTGGGCGCCGACCCGTACTACGCGACCAGCCCGCTGCAGGTCGGCACGGCCACCAACTGGGCGAGCGTGACGACCGGCTTCGCACACACCTGCGCGATCCGCACCGATGGCACGCTGTGGTGCTGGGGAGACAGCTCGGCCGGGCAGCTCGGGCTCGGCATCCTGAGCTACACGGCCACCCCGGCGCAGGTCGGCACCGCGACCACGTGGACCGGCGTGACCGCCGGGTACGCCTTCACCTGCGGGGTCCGCGCCGACGGAACGCTGTGGTGCTGGGGCGAGAACGGGTACGGGCAACTCGGCAGCACCACGACCTACCAGACCACACCGCTGCGGGTCGGCGACGCCACCACCTGGCGGCGGGTCAACGCGGCCTTCAACACGGCGTGCGCGACCCGTACCGACGCAAGCCTGTGGTGCTGGGGCAACAACATGGCCGGACAGATCGGCGACGGCTCCACCACCAACCGGTACGCCCCCACCCGGGTCGGCGACGCCACCACCTGGACGAACAGCCTCGTCGTCACGTATCACACCTGCGCGGCCCGCACCGACGGCGGCCTGTGGTGCTGGGGCAACAACCAGTCCGGCCAGCTGGGCAACGGCACCACGACAGACCGGCCGACGCCGGCGCAGGTGACCCTGCCGAGCTGAGCACCCGACAGTCAGTAGGTGGCGCGGCCGCCGCTGATGTCGTAGACGGCGCCGGTGGAGAAGCTGACCTGGTCCGAGGCGAGCCAGGCGATCAGCTCGGCAACCTCCTCGGGCCGGCCCACCCGCTTCATCGGGATGAGACTGGTGATGTGGGCCAGCGCGTCCGGTTCGGTGTTCGCGTTCATCGGCGTCGCGATCACCGCCGGCGCGATCGCGTTGGCCAGCACGCCGGTGGTGGCCAGCTCCTTGCCCAGCGACTTGGTCAGGGCGATGACCGCCGCCTTCGAGGCCGAGTACGGCGACATGTTGGGGTTGCCGTCCTTGCCGGCCATGCTCGCCAGGTTGACGATCCGGCCCCAGCCGCGCTCGATCATGCCGGGGACGAAGGCCTGGCAGATGTTGAACGTGCCGCGCACGTTGACCGCGAAGGTGCGCTCCCAGCCGTCCAGCGGGATCTCCCACAGCGGGGCGTTCGGTCCGATGACACCCGCCGAGTTGACCAGGATGTCCACCGGGCCGACCTGGGCGGCGGCGGCCCGGACGGCCGCCGCGTCGGTGACATCCACCCGCAGGTCGGCGCCCTCGGCGAGGTCCAGGGTGACAACGGTGACGCCGTCGCGGGCGAGCCGGGTGGCCGCGGCCGCGCCGAGACCGCTCATGCCGCCGGTGATCACCGCGGTGCGAGAAACGCTCATCGCAGCTCCTGTCGGTTCGGAGGGATCCGGGCTGCCTCAGGCCGGCTCACGCGGCTGCTATGGGCAAGCGTCTCAGCTGGCCGCGGTTGGCCACGTTGAGTTTCGGGAACGCCCGGTACAGGTGGTAGCTGACGGTCTTCGGGCTCAGGAAGAGCTGCGCCGCGATCTCCCGGTTGGTCAAACCGGCGTGCGCCAGCTTGACGATCTGCAACTCCTGCGGCGAGAGCGTGGCGAGCAGGTCACCCGCCGGGGCGGAATCCGTCTGTTCCCCGGCGGCGCGCAGTTCCGCCGCGGCCCGGTCGGCCCAGGGCCGGGCCGACAGCCGTTCGAACATCTCCCGGGCGGTCCGCAGATGTGACCGGGCCTGGTTCTTGCGCCGGTCACGCCGCAGCCGCTCGCCGACGGCCAGCTGGGTCCGCGCGATCTCCCACGGTCGGGCCCCGTCGGCGTGCGCGCGGATCGCCGCCGCGAAGTGGTGATCCGCGGCGTCCGCATCCGCGGCCAGCATGCCTTGGCACCGCTGCCACACGGCGTGCGCCCAGTCCTGTCCGGCCGCCTCGGCCCACGTACCGAATCGGTCGCAGGCCGCCCGGCCGCGGTCCGGCTCGCCCAGCCGCACCGCGCTTTCGACCTGGTCGGGCGCGAAGTAGACGGAGTGGACCTGATGCCGTACCGGTCCGTCCAACGCCGCGTCGAGCCGGTCGAGGGCCTCGGCGGCGCGCCCGTACGCGAGATCCCGCAACGCTCGGGCCCAGACCGCCCAGGCGAGACCGTTGGCGATGCGGTGGGCGGTGAAGCCGTCCTGGCACTGGGCGCTGAACCGCAGACACGCCTCGTCGTCGCCCTGCACGGCGGCGATCCAGGCGAGCACGCCTTCGAGGTATCCGGCGCGGTTCGGCTGACCGGTGTCGGCCGCCAGTTGCAGGCCCTCGGTGGCCGTTGCGACCGCGTGCCGGAAGCGTCCGAGATACAGCTCGGCCGTGGCCAGTGTGACGTGTGCCAGCGGCAGCCAGCCGACCGCGCCGGCGGCCCGGCATTCGTCGACCACCTGCCGGGCGATGCTGCCGCCGGCAGTGAAGTCGCCGACGATGCCGGCCACAAAAGCGGCGTTGAGTCGCAGCGCGTAGGCACCCCGGGCGCGCAGTCCCTCGGCGACCAGGGGCCGCATGGCGGAAAGGGCGCCGGTCGGTCCGCTGGTGAGCAACGTGGCGGCGCCCGCGACGGCCGCGACCGCCGCCGCCGGCCCGTCCGGGATGGTGCCGCCGAGCTTCGCCAGCCGTTCGGACGCATCGGACACCCGCAGCGGGTCGCTGAGCTGCCAGGCGTTGCGGGCGGCATCGATGAGTACGGCCCGGGCCGCCACCGGGTCCACTCCGGCGAGCGCGGCCGACGCCGCGACCAGCAGGTCGTGGGCGCGGGCCGCGTCACCCGAGTCGAAGGCGACCCGGGCCTGCAGCTCGTGGTAGCCGGCGGCCCGCAGCGGGTCGGCGGGCGGCTCGCCGACCTGGTCCAGCAGCTGCCGCGTCCGGGCCTGCTGGCCCGCGTGGTTCGCGGCGACCGCGGCCTCGATCAGCCGGCGACCACGCAACCCGGGGTCGCCGGTCAGCTCGGCGGCGCGTTCCAGCGCCGCCGACGCCGCGGCGTATCCGCTGCGGCCCCGCGCCCGCTCGGCGGTCTGCTCGAGCGCACGCGCCGCGGTCTCGTCCGGGCCGGTCGCCGCCGCGGCGAGATGCCAGGCCTGCTGATCGGGCTCCGCGGCGACGGCTTCGGCCAGCGCCCGGTGCGCGGCCAGCCGCTCGTCGAAGCCGGCCCGCTGGTAGGCGGCGGCCCGCAGAAGTGGGTGCGCGAAGACCAGCCGGCCGCCGGAAACCCGTACCAACTCGGCCGTCTCCGCCTCCTGCAGCGCGACCCGCAGGTCGTCGCGCGAGATTCCGCGGGACGCGGCGGCGCGCAGCAGGGTGCCGAGGCCGCCGGTCTCGTCGGCGGCGGCGATCGCGAGCACGGTACGCGCGGTGGCCGGCAACCGTGCGATACGCGTACCGAAGGCATGTTCGATGCGCCGCGGCAGCGGCAGCGGTCCGGGCAGATGGGTCTGCTCGCCCGCCACCCGCGGCAGCTCCCGCAGCGCCAGCGGGTTGCCCCCGCTCTCCCGGGCGATCCGTTCGCGCGCCGCGGGGTCCAGGCCCGGCGCCCACCGGTCCAGCAGGGCGGCCCGGTCCGGCTCGCCGATCCCGTCCAGCCAGTGCTCCGGCAGCCCGGCCGGGTCGAACTCGGGACGGGCCGCGAAAATCATCGCCACCGCGTCGGCGTGCAGCCGCCGGGCGACGAAACGCAGCGTCCGCGCGGAGGAATCGTCGAGCCAGTGCGCGTCGTCGATGAGACACAGCACCGGCTCGGCCTCGGCCAGGTCGCCGAGCAGGGTCAGCACGGCCGCCCCGATGAGCAGCGGATCCCGGCCGGCCGGCGGGCCCAGCCCGAGTGCGCCGAGCAGTGCGGTGCGTTGCAGCTCGGGCAGCACCTCGGCGCGGCCGATGACCGGGCCGAGCAACAGGTGGAGCGAGGCGAACGGTATCTCGGCCTCGGATTCGACGCCGGCACAGCGCAGCACGAACAGCCCCGGGCCGGTGGCGAGCTCGTCGAGCAGCACGGACTTGCCGATGCCGGGTTCACCGCGCAGCACGAGCGCGGCGCTGCGGCCGGCGCGCGCCCGCGTCACGGCGCTGCGCAGCACATCTCGGTCAGCGTCCCGGCCAAGCAGCATGGGTTCGGAAACTACACCAGTCACGTGTCCGGTACCGACCGGCGACCGCCGTCCATAGCGTCGGAGCATGCCTTCCGTACCCGTCGTCGAGCTCAGCGAGGTGACCCGGCGATTTGCCACCGGGGTCACCGCCCTGACCGGCGTCTCCGTCGCCTTCGACACCGGATCCTTCACCGCCGTCATGGGGCCGTCCGGCTCCGGCAAATCCACCCTGCTGCAGTGCGCGGCCGGCCTGGACCGGCCCACCTCCGGCCGGGTCACCCTGGCCGGCCAGGAGCTGACCGCGCTCGGCGAGCGCCGGCTGACCCTCCTGCGGCGGGAACGGATCGGTTTCGTCTTCCAGTCCTTCAACCTGATGCCGGCGCTCACCGCCGAACAGAACGTCGCCCTTCCGCTGCGGCTCGCCGGGCGGCGTCCCCGCCGGTCGGAAGTCCGGGCCAGCCTCGCCGCCGTCGGCCTCGCCGACCGTGCCGGGCACCGCCCGGGCGAGCTCTCCGGCGGCCAGCAGCAGCGCGTCGCGATCGCCCGGGCACTGCTGACCGCGCCGGCAGTGGTCTTCGCCGACGAACCGACCGGGGCGCTGGACCGCAACTCCGGCGAGCAGGTGCTGCGGTTGCTGCGGGACATGGTCGACCAGCGTCGGCAGACCGTCGTGATGGTCACCCACGACGCGCACGCCGCCGCGTACGCCGATCGGGTCCTGTTTCTCACCGACGGCCGGATCGACGGCCAGATCGTCGCGCCGACCGCCGAGGCCATCATGATCCACATGGCGCGGCTGGAGGCGGCGGCATGCTGACCCTCGCCGTGGCGACGTTGCGGCTGCGGTGGCGGTCGTTCGCCGGCATGTTCGTGGCCCTCGCCCTGGGTTCGGCGCTGGTCGCGGCTCTCGGCCAGGTCCTCGCCACCACGGCCGGCGCGCCCGACCGGGGACCGCAGCGCTACCCGGACGTCCCGGTCGTGGTGGTGGGCGTCGACGAATTGAGCGTGCCGACCTGGCGCGGGCCGGAGACGGTGCCGCTGGCCCAGTCGCGCGGGGTGCCCGCCGCCCTGGCCGCCCGGCTGCCGGACGCCGTTGCCGACCGGGTCTTTCCGGCGACGCTCGCCGCGGCATCCGACCGGACTGTGGGCCGGCCGTGGTCGGCCCGGCCGGCCGCGGGGCAGCGACTCGTCGCCGGCCGGGCGCCGGCCACGGACGACGAGATCGTGGTGAGCGGTGGGGCACGGCCCGGCGAGCGGGTCCAGGTGGTCACGGCTGCGGGCGTACGGGCGTACACCGTCGCCGGGGTCAGCAGCCCCGCCCGCGAGTCCTCGGTCTTCTTCACCGACGCCCGAGCGGCGAAGCTGTCCCCACGCATCGACGCCCTTCTCACCTGGCGGCCGGCGGCCGAGGTCCGCGCGGCGGTCGGTGCGGACGCCCGCGTGCTGGTCGGTGCGGAACGGTCCCGGCTCGATCCCAACCGGGAAAGCGACGCCGACGCCCGCAACAACGCCAACACCATCGCCGGGATCGCCCTCGGCTTCGCCATCTTCATCTCGATCGCCGTGGTGGCGGCGACCTTCGCCTTCGCGGTCGGCCAGCGGCATCGGGAGATCGCGCTGCTCCGGGCGGCCGGGGCGACGCCCGGCCAGATCCGCCGGATGATCTACGCCGAGGCGCTGGTCGTCGCCACGCTTGCCGCCACGGTCGGCTCGGTCGCCGGCCCGTACGCGGCGCCCGCGTTCCTCGACTGGCTGACCGCGCGGCACATGGCACCCGACTGGATCGACGCGGTCAGCGACTCGACCTGGCCGGCATACCTGGCTTTCGCCACCGGACTGTTCGTCGCCCTGCTCGCCGTGCTGACCGCCGCGTGGCGCGCCAGCCGGGTCCGGCCGGTCGAGGCGCTGCGCGAGTCCTCGATGCCGGCCCGGCCGATGCCGCTCAGCCGCTGGCTGCTGGGCCTCGGCACGCTGGTCACGGCGCTGGTCTGCATGGCGGTCATCGCGGTGGACGACCCCGATTCCGCGACCAACCGCAAGACCTACATGCCGGTGCTGATGCTGCTGATCGCGGCCGCGGCGCTGCTCGCCCCCGCCGTGGTTCGCCCCACCGCGAAGCTCCTGACCCGCCCGTTCGAACGGATGGGCGGCGCCGTCGGGATGCTGGTCGCGGCCGCCGCGACGAGTTCGGCCAGGCGCACGGCCGCGCTCGCCACGCCCGTACTCCTGACGGTGGCCCTGCCCGCGGCGCTGCTCACCGCATCCGCCATGACGGACACCGCGAAGGCGGCGGCCGGCGCGCGGTCGATGCCGGCCGACTACCTCGTGGTGCCGGACGGCACCGCGGGTCTCGACGCCGAGTTGGCGGCCCGGCTGCGAGCCGTGCCGGGCGCCGACGTGTCGACAATCGTCGAGAGCAGCGTCTACACGCTAGAGGGCGAGACGGTGCTGATCCAGCGGCCGGCGGAGGGGCTGCCGTCCGTCCCCGACGACGCGATCGTCACGGAGGCGGACTGGGGATACGACGTGGGCGACACCGTCCGGCTGTGGCTCGCGGACGGCACCGAGACCCGGCTGCGGGTGCTGCGCTTCCTGCCCGCGGGCGCGGCCACCGCCGCGTACGTGAGCCCCCGCAACGCGGGCGCCGGCCTCCCGTCGCGGGCCCTGGTCGACGTCCGTCCCGGCAGCGACCCGGAAGCGGTGGAGGCCGCCCTGCGTCGCGCCGCGGCCGGACACCGTGCCACCGTGGTCAGCAAGGCGGACCGGGTGGCCGCGGCCGCCACCGGGCGGGCCGGCGCAAGCCGCCTCGGGCTGCTCATGGTGCTCGGGATCCTGCTCACCTACACCACGATCGCGTTGGTCAACACCCTCGTCATGGGCGCACCGGACCGTGCCGGCGAACGACGCACCATGCGCCTGCTCGGCGCGGACCGCGGCCAGGTGCTCCGCTACGCGCTGGCCGAGTCACTGGTCGCCGTCGGCGTCGGCGTCATACTCGCGGCGGCCGTCACCGGGACCGCGTTGAGCGGACTGTGGGTGGCGTTGCTGCGGGTGGCCGGCCCCGTTCCGCTCGACGTGTCCTGGACCGTGGTGGGCGCTGTGGTCGGAGCGTGCGTCCTGATCGCCACGGTCCTGCCGGCCCTGTTGGAGCGCTCGTCACCGATCGCCTCGGACTCGGCGTCGGCACCGTAGTCGAACGTCCTGCGGTGCGGCCGGCCATCCGCTCGTCCCAGGTGGACAACGGCCCTTTCCGGGGTTATTTGAGGATTCGGCCGACCTGATCACGAAACCTGCGCCAAAACACGACTGAACGTGCCGAGCATCCATTTCGGAGCACCCCCGGGGGTCCGCTATTCGTGCCATGTCGGCGGCGTCGACGCCGTGGAATAGTCCGCTGCAGGTCGTCGTAAGGAGGTCACCCGTGGCTGTCGAGCCGAACTCGAACCGGATCCCGAAACAGACCACTGTCCTGCGAGTTCTCGCCGCTCTGGTGACGCTGTCCACCGTCGCGTTCGTCATGTTGACGCCCGCCGCGGCGAGCGCCTCGCCGTCGCGTCCGCTATCTGTGACATTTACGTTTGATGACGGATTTGCCGATGAACTTCTCGGCCGGCAACTGCTGGAGCAGTACGGCATGCGCGGCACTTTCTACATCAATTCATCGTTCATCGGCCTGTCCGGCTACATGACCCGGGCACAATTGAGCGACCTCGCCGCCCGCGGGCACGAGGTCGGCGGGCACACGGTCTCCCATCAGGCGCTGCTCACGCTGTCCCCGGACGAGCAGAACCGGCAGATCTGCCAGGACCGCAACACGTTGCTGTCCTGGGGATTCGCGGTCACGTCCTTCGCGTACCCGTTCGCCGATTTCAACGCCACGACGAAGGCCATCGCGCAGCAGTGCGGCTACAACAGCGCACGGGCCGTGGGCGACCTGCGATCCCCGTTCAGTTGCTCGGACTGTCCGCCGACCGAGACGATCCCGCCGGCCGACCGCTACGAGATCCGCACCCCGGACGACGTCGAGTCGAACTGGACACTCGCCCACCTGCAAAACCTGGTGCTGCGCGCGGAGACCACCGGCGGCTGGCTGCCGTTCAACCTGCATCACCTCTGCACGACCGGATGTCCGGCCGAATCCATCTCGCCGACCGTGTTCGGCCAGTTCCTCGCCTGGCTGCGGCCGCGCTCGGCCAGCACGATCCGGACCACCGTCAAAACCGTGCAGCAGGTGATCGGCGGCGCCGTCAAGCCGGCCGTCCCGCCCGCGGCGGCACCCGGGCCGGGCGCGCCCGGCGTCAACACCGTGCGCAACGCGTCGCTCGAGACGCCGTATCCCTACGACCCGAACCTGCCGGACTGCTTCAACTCGGCCGGATTCGGCACCAACACGGCGACCCAGACTCGGGTCACCGACGCGCACAGCGGCACCTACGCCTCGCGGATCGTGCTGAGCAGCCGGACCGACGGGGACGCGAAGCTCGTGCCCAGATTCGACCTCGGCCAGTGTTCGTCCGCCGTGGCCCAGGGCCGGACGTACCAGGTCAGCACCTGGTACAAGTCGGACGTCCAGGTCTTCTTCACCATGTACAAGCGCAACGCGATCGGGCAGTGGAGTTACTGGACGCAGAGCCCCCGGCTCGCACCGTCCGCCACCTGGACCCAGGCCACCTGGATCACCCCGGTGCCGCCCGCCGATGCGCTGGCCGCGAGCTTCGGCCTCACCATCGACAGCGTCGGCACGCTGACCACGGACGACTACGGATTCGCCGACACAACGGTGGGCCCAGCGCCACCGGGCGTCAACGCGCTGAAGAACGCGTCGCTCGAAACGGCCGGGCCGGACGGCTTCCCGCAATGCTGGACCGGCGCCGGATACGGGACGAACACCCCGGTCTGGTCCCGGGTCACGGACGCGGCCGACGGCACGTACGCGGAAAAGCTGGAGATCACGGCGTGGACCGACGGCGACGCCAAGCTGATCCCGTCCTGGGACAGTGCCAACTGCGCGCCGCTGGTGACCGTGGGCAGCACCTACACGATCACGTTGTCGTACAAGTCAACCGCGACAACGTTCCTCACGCTCTACCGGCAGGACGCCACGGGAGCCTGGGCATACTGGACACAGAGCCCGTACTTCGCGGCCTCACCCGCCTACACCACCGCGACGTGGACGACACCCGCCGTCCCGTCCGGCACCCGGGCCGTGACGTTCGGCCTGACCCTCGACAAGGTCGGCCAGGTCACCACCGACAAATACAGCATGGTCGCCAACTGATCCAATGGACATCGGCAGGCCCGGTGGCGGCGCTCCCCGCGCCGGCACCGGGCATCAGGCAACGGCGAGGAGGACCCGGCAAAGGTGCACACAGGCATCACTATCATGGACGGTCCGTCCCGGCGAGCCATTGTCACTCGATATCCCCAGCCGACCAGCCAGCAGTGATTCACCTTCATCGTGGCGGTGCAGGTCACGGGCGGCGTGGCGGTCGCTGTCCGCATAGGAAAAGGCTCCCGACAAGACAGCAACCGACCAAGATCAGATCCATCCGCGGATAACTCCAAGCCGACCGGAAGAGCCGCCGGAGCCTCTCATTCCTGGGCGGTATCTACCTCAACCACAGCAGGATGACCCGCACGGACCCCGCGGCGCCGGACGGCGTCGAGTGTCACCGCAACCACGACCCCACGGCGACCCAGGGCATTCAAGAAGGTCCTACCCAGCCGCCGCGGACGCACGCAGCTCCTGCTCGGGAGTGTCCGGAGACCGGTGGAACATAGTCAGCTCGGTCTGCCCTCCCCCTGCGACCTGGTTACGCCGCCCCACGCCGGTCGGCGTGCTCCGGTTCTCGGACGGTCCTTCTCGCTCGGCGCGGGGTGGCATGGGCGCGGTCGCCGACGATCGAGCCGGAACCGACGTCGTCGCCGTCGTGCCGGGATCACCACTCTTTCCGCCACCATCGCCGGGCAGTCGGGGTGTTGCGGGGGTCTGCCGGTTGGCCATCGGGCCTGCGGGGCGCGAAGCCACCGCTGGTGCGCCCGCCGCGATGAGCAGGGAGGCACGGGTCGCCGTATCTGGCGCAGCCGAACCGGGGCTGCACCCGGCGCAGCCGCAACTGGCAGAGCCCGTGCATGCCGGCCGGCAACTCGTGGGGCCGCAGCCTGGGCCGTCGACGGCCGCGACGTCGCGGCTCGCGCGGATGGCGCCCACGCGGGCGGTGTCTGCGGGATCGGGGTCTGCCGGGCCGGGGTGGCGGGTCCCGGTGGATCGCCTCGGTGGCGGGAACGGCCGGCGACGCGGACCGTTCCTGCTGCAAGTGACGCGGCTTTGCGGCATGGCGGCGTTGCAGGCCCCATGCGCGATGCCTCTCGTGCTCGCGGCGGAAAGCATCACGCTCCGGACAATGATTACGCGCCGCACTCCAATCGCGCATCCCCGCGATTTCACCCCTACTGAACAATGACAACTGCCCCATATCTCAATTGTCCCGCACCCCGACCCCGCCACGTCAGTATAGGATCATGCCAAACATTTTCCGCCGCATTCCGGACGCCTTACAGCCACCGCGGATATCGACCTCAGGACGCCGAAGACCGGGAATTCGGGCAGGTGCACACCCCACAATTGAATGGCGCCACGTCGCGCTCAGCGCGGCCAGGGCCACGCCGCGATCAGCGCGCCAGGGCAACGCCGCGATCAGCGCGCCAGGGCAACGCCGCCCGAACCGGTCGGCACCGCACGCCCGAAGCCAGATTGAATAGGGTCAGTGAAGTCATCTCAGCAAGATCCTGGTAGGTATCTGTAGTCGAAGTGTGTCATGGAGCGGCGCGGCGATGTCGCCGCTTCGGCTTGGATTGACGGTGGTTTGCCGTGGCTTTTCCAACTTCCGACCAGGATCGCGAGGCCGTGCACCGGCTGTCGACCGCGAGCCGGCCGCCGTCGGCGGGCTGCTTGACCGGGTGTGTCGTCGCTACCATCTGTGACTCACCTCCCCGACTGGCTCGAAAGCTCAACACGCTACGAAACCCGACCAAATTGTTCATCATGCTACCCAACGGGCATTGACGCCGACCGCCGGCAGGCGCAGATCCGAAGCAATTTGGCAGGCCCGCGAAACAGCCCGTAGAAGAACCTCCTACCTCGACAGACACCGACCACCTCCAGGCGGATCTCCCGACTCAGTCAGCACGGCGACGGTGTCTACCTTGGTAATCGTCGGGCGCACGGCGGGGCGTCCTCATCAAATTCGCGATATGCTTTTCCCACGATAAGCGCCGCAAAAGGCCCACCGACGACTCCCGACCCCTTCTTGCCGCCGCAGTTGTGCATCAACACGGGGATGTCACCGGCGAGCAAGATAGTACGTGTGGAGTTCGGCGACGTTGAGAGCGCGCATGTGCTCGACGCCGACCCGTGGGCGTGCGGCGATGACCGTGACGCCAGCGTTGCCCCTGCGTCCCGCAAGCCTCGGCCGGCACTGACCAGGATTCCGCCGATCAAGGTGCTGGCCGGCTTGGAGGTCGTCGACGTCGACCGTGTGGTCCCAGAATGCGCGGCGTCGATGACCGTTGATCAGCCATCCGGCAGTGAAGGCTGGGTCGGTTGCTCGGCCCGGGTCCGGCCGAGATTCGTGATCTTCTT
>Ga0207668_10000330_pt1 | contig 30637 bp, 30 predicted proteins | sample KBSS43metaG_FD_184323 | JGI IMG/M metagenome (GOLD analysis project Ga0207668, IMG submission 184323) | Switchgrass rhizosphere microbial communities from Kellogg Biological Station, Michigan, USA - KBS S4-3 metaG (SPAdes) (version 2) | ecosystem: Host-associated > Plants > Roots > Rhizosphere...
CATCGGAGCCCGCATAAGGATAGGGGTCAGGATCGCCGAACCGGGTGATCGAGTTATTGTCCCACAGCAGCCCGTAATTGCGCGTCGAAACGACGAAAGGAATCGCGACGTCCATGTTGTGTTGAGCGAGTTCGACGTCCTCGCCGTTGTAATTCATCTGCCCGTTCTGGTGTTGACCGAGCCCGTAAAAACCCTCGTCGGTGCCGGGGTTGAACTGCTGGCGAACAGTCAGGAATTGCTGACTGTCGACGGACACGGGAGCGAAAGCGGGAGCACCATTCTCGGCGAGCACCACGCGTCCCGCGGAATCGCGAAAGCTGACATTGCCCGTCTCCCGATCGATGATCGCCGACGCCTTCGCGGTTGTCAGTGTCACGGTCGAGGGGGTCTCCGCGATGGAAAAACCGCCCGCCATGGGTTTCGCGATAACCATCAGGCTCGATCGAGGGGTTGGCTCGGGCGCTGGGGCGGACGTGACTCGAATGATGCTTTCGCCATAAGCGTCCAGGCGGACCCAGGCCTCGGATCCGCGCTGCGGCGTGACAATGACGCCTGTCGCGGTGCGCACGATGCTCTGCCCGATCGCCGCGGAGCTGGCGCATGCAACAAACGCGGCAACGATAGGCGCAGTCTTCATCGATAGGTCCCCATCCGCACCTTGAGCAGGGTCGGCTCGCCAAGGTTGAGTCCATAATCGGTTTGGTCGCCGTTCCACCGGCGCGACGCTGTCCAGCGGCCGTTTTGGAACGTTCCTTCTTCAACGGTGACGAACTGTACGTTGTCGCCTGGCTGCGGGGCAGCGAGAGCGAAACTGATGCGGGCGTCGGATCCGGCGAGCAGGAACTCATCCGGACCGAGCTGGATAAGCGCGGCTCCGCCAACCGGCTGATCCTTTTTGGGGTTGGGCGGCATCTTCATCCACGTCCAAGCGGGATCGCCGAATGACCATAATCCGTATTGGGCGGTGATTTTCCACCGACCCATCACCTGCGACTGATCCGACGCATCCTCGCCCTTGGCGAAACCGGCGGTAGGATGCTTGAAAGCGAGCCCTGCCCAATCGCGCGCGATTGGCGCCATCAGCGCGTACTTGGACGCAAAGGCGTCGAAGTTCTCGGTCGTGTTCAGCCCGCCGAGCGGATAGTTGGAATAGACCGGGTCGACCCCGAACGGCGCCCAACCGATCGCCCCCTTGCCGAGCGCTAGCCAAAGGAAACGGGCGAACGGCAAATCATTGCCGTTTTCAGGCACGAAAAGCGGATTGTCCGACCGCGCCATGCGGTCGAGCTTGCCATTCACTGTGCGATAGTCTCGATCATAGAGGTCGGGTGCTGCGATCGCGATATGAGGAGCGGCGGCTTTCCACACATCGAGCACCGGCCAGTCGGCGCCGCCGCTCGCACCGCCGCCACCCTTTGCGTCGAACGGGTTGCTGACAACGACGTTGACGTACATCGGAAGATCGAGCTCGTCCTGGCCGGCCGCCGCGATCTCGTCGATGTAGCGCGCCATGTACCAGGCATTGAACGCCGTATCCGCGTTCCAGTCGAAGACCTGCTTCCACGTCCCGCTCTTGCCCATCCTGCGCGCGAGCTCCCCAGGGATCGGCCCGGCAAACAAGCGGTTCGCCTCGGGAGAAAAGTCGCGCGGGCTGCCGTAGCTTCCCACCTCATTTTCGACCTGCACAAGGATGACCGTGTGTTGAGGGTCGATTTCGCGAAGGTGTCGCATCATCGCCGCGAACGCCCGCTTGTCCGCTTCCAGTGTCGCGCGGGAATGCGGTGACATCACGTAATTGGTCTTGCCGTCCCGGGTCATCATGCGCGGGAATCGTTTCCAGTCCGCCTTGACCCATTCGGGCGTATAGCTGGGGGACGTGTTCTTCCACGTGCCGAACCACAGCAGATCGAGGCGGATGCCGTTGGCGCGCGCTTGCGGGACCAAGGTGTCGAGCCAGGAGAAGTCGAACTTGCCTTCAACCGGTTCGACCTGTTCCCAGGCGACGGGGATTTCGAGCGTGTTCGCGTGAAGGTCACGGATCGCTCGCCAGACCTCGGGTAGCATGGCCGGGTAGTTGCTGCTGTTGTTCGCCTGACCGCCGAGCATTAGAAATGGCTGTCCGTCGACAATCAATGCGTGCTTGCCTTCCGCATGGATGAGATGCGGAAGTCCGCTTTGGGCATGCGCGACCGACGCTGCCAACAATGGCAAGACGCACTGTAGCAGCCTGCTGAATCGTCCCACGGCCTCTCCCCTCGGCGGCTTGCATCGCCGGTTGGTAGCGCTAACGCAAGACTCGCGAAGCGCAGCGTGGGGTAGGGAATGCATCGCCTGATGAAGTTCTTCGGCCAGTTGATTGCGGCGATGAGTTTGTTCTCGGTCGCCGCTGCAGCCGAGACGACTCAGGAAGCCGTCGACAAAGCCCCAAATGGTCTCGCTCTGACTCCGCCGATGGGATGGAACAGCTGGAATAAGTTCGCGTGCAACGTGAACGAACGGATCGTCCGCGATACCGCCGACGCGATGGTCGGCTCGGGCATGCGTGACGCCGGCTATCAATATGTCGTGATCGATGACTGCTGGCAGGGTCCGCGCGACGACAGGGGTTTCATCACTGCGGATTCGCGGCGCTTTCCTTCGGGCATCAAGGCGCTTGCCGATTACGTCCACGCGCGTCGTCTTAAGTTCGGCATCTATTCCGACGCCGGGCGACTGACTTGCGGCGGGCGCCCCGGCAGCCAAGGTCATGAGTATGGCGACGCGCTGACCTATGCCAGCTGGGGTGTCGATTACCTCAAATACGACTGGTGCAACACCGGCGATCGCAATGCCCAGGAAGCCTATGCAGTCATGGCCGACGCGCTTCGCGTTAGCGGACGCCCGATCGTGTTTTCGATGTGCGAATGGGGCACCGCCAAGCCGTGGCTATGGGCAAGAAATGTCGGCAATCTGTGGCGCACGACCGGCGACATCTGGGACAGCTTCGCGACCAAGGACAAAGCGCACGACTGGGCGCATCCGATGCTGGAAATCGTCGATTCGAACGAGCCGCTTTGGTCTCATGCGGGGCCGGGCCACTGGAACGATCCCGACATGCTCGAGGTCGGAAATGGCGGGATGACGACCGTGGAATATCGCGCGCACTTCTCGTTGTGGGCGATGATGGCGGCGCCGCTGATCGCCGGCAACGACGTCGCCCACATGGATGACGCGACCCGGTCGATTCTCCTGAACAAGGAGGTCATCGCGGTCGATCAGGATTCGCTCGGCGCGCAAGGGCGCCGGGTCGCCAAGGATGGCGCCAGCGAGATGTGGACAAAGCCGCTCGCTGGCGGCGCCCAGGCTGTGCTGTTGTTCAACCGTAGCGAACAGCCGGCGACCTTCAACTTTGCGTGGACCGATCTAGGTGTGGCCGCAAAAAGGCCCGGTCGCGTTCGTGACCTGTGGTCCCATCGGGACATCGCCAGGCCTAGCCTGCGTCACAGCGCGATCGTCGAGCCGCACGGCGTCGCGATGTTCCGGGTCACGCCCTGACCGCGGAAGCATAGTCACGGATCATCGCTTGCGTTGAAGCGTCGGTCTCGAACACGCTGTACCATCCCTGCGGCTCGTGAGGCGGATCGCCGAGGTAGCTGACATCGCCGCGCACGAAATGGTGGTCATTGTGCTGCGCGCGACCTTCGCCGCCCCACCCCCAGAAGTTGCATCCCTGCAGCGGACCACCGCTGCGAACGCTGTCGATCACGGCCGAATAGATCAACTGGTAGAAGCGATCCTTGAACGTCGTCGCCGCGCTTGGGTCGAAGCTCCCGCCGTCCCGGGGAAAGCCGAATTCCTCAATCACCAGCGGTTTGTCGAGGCGTCGAGCGATGGCGATCTGCTGCGAGACGTAGCTGCGGGCTTTCCGCTCGACCGTCGGCCAGCTGCCGGCGAGGTCGTTCGGGTCGGCCCAGTTCCAGTTCTGCGGCCAGACATGGGCGGTCACGTAATCGATAGAGGGAGAGGTGTGGGCGTCCACCACGCACTGATCGTCGCCGATGCAGCCCATCGTCCCCTCGCTACCGGTCGAGACCAGATGATTGGGGTCGAGCGACTTGATCAGACGTGCAGTCGTGCTGGTCCACGCAAGGTAGGACCTCATGTGCCGGCGTCCGGAGTGGTCGCTCCCGCCCGGCCGGGGCTCGTTCGCGAGTTGCCAGGCCATGACCGCCGGATCGTCGCGGTAGAGCCGTCCGGTCACGCTGTTGCGACGTGTGACGATGGCTCGGACATAATCGTGGTACATCCCAACGGCGCGTAAGTTGCCGTAAAATTCCGAGCTCATGTCGGGGAATTGTGGCCACGGATGCGCCGGGTCGTTCATATTCAGGTAACGCCCGCCATTGGTCCAATAGAGGTAGGTCATCATTCCGCCCGACCATTCCCAGAAATTGGTCAGATAGATGACCGCGCGCAGGTTGCGCCGCCCCATCTCGGCGAGTGCATGGTCGAGCCCGCGAAGCAGCGTCTCATTGTATCGCGCGCTACTGTCGCGGAATGTCGGGCGAACTGAATTCTTGAGTGGGGAGAGTTCGGAGCTTCCAAGGATCCGCACGTTGTCGATGCCGAGTCCAACGAGCCGATCGAGTTCGCGCTTGAGCCGGTCGCGGTTCCCGACCGGCGCGGCCGCGCCGAGATAGGCGGCGTACCACATGTTCGTGCCAACCGGGTGGTAGGCCTTCCCGCCGACCCGGAAGCGCGTCCGAGCGCGTTGTACGAGGAGGCCGTTGCGGCGCGCACTTGATCCGGTGGCGGCGGTCAGCAGCGCAGAGGTTCCGACCAGCAGGTCGCGGCGATTTAGCATCCCGTTTGCTCCCGAAGACGTTTGTGTTAGCGCTATCAGCGATCGACGTCACATCCCGGAGCGAACGCAAATGTGGAAGCGGATTTTCGGTGTCGTTCTCATCGGGATGGCAAGCGTAGCCAAGCCCCAGCCTGTTCCACAGCCAGCGCCCGGCTTTGACCAACCGTTCCATCGCGGCGTGAATGTGCTCGGCTACGATCCTTATTGGACTGATTCGGCCAAACGGCGGTTCCAATGGAGCCATTTTACGCAAATCCGGCGTGCCGGCTTCGATTTCGTCCGTGTGAACCTGCAGGCATTCAAGTTCATGGACGCGGACAGGCGGTTGGACCCGGCGTGGCTCGCCAAACTCGACGATGTCGTCCGCGAAGCGCAGAAAGCCGGTCTCGGGGTTATTCTCGACGAGCATGACTTCGACAAATGTTCGACCGACATTGTTGCCTGCAGCCAGCAGCTCACAGCATTCTGGAGCCAGGTCGCGCCCCGGTACGCAAATGCGCCGCGAAATGTCGCTTTCGAGCTTCTCAACGAGCCCCACGACAAGCTTAACGGGGAGCCGTGGAATGGCTTGCTCGCGGCGCTCCTTCCGATCGTTCGGCAGACCAATCCGACGCGCATCGTGGTCGTTGGCCCCACTCACTGGAACAGCCTCAAGGACCTTCCGGAACTGAAAGTGCCGGCTGATCCCAACCTGCTCATCACCTTCCATTACTACGAGCCGTTCCACTTCACACATCAGGGCGCGTCATGGGCGGGCGACGTCAAGAACTTGCATGGGATCACCTGGGGCAGCGACGCCGATCGCGCCGCGCTCGGCGCCGATTTCGACCAGGTGTCTGCCTGGTCGGCGGCCCAGCGACGGCCGGTTCTGCTTGGAGAGTTCGGTGTCTATGACGGGAGCGGAACGCCGTTACCGATGCGGGTCGCATATACCGAGGCAGCCCGGTGCGAGGCGGCGCGGCGCGGCTTCTCCTGGGCTTATTGGCAGTTCGAGGGCGATTTCATTGCCTGGGACATAAAGCGAAATGATTGGGTGCAACCGATCAAGGATGCATTGATTCCCGCGTCGCAGTCAGTGAACGCGAGAAGCACGAGCGACTGTGGATCGGCGTCTTCCGAAGCATTTGACAGTGGGGAGAGAAAGAACATGGTGAGTGGGAAGCTTGCCGCCGCAGCGCTGGTAGCCGCGGTTCCGCCGGCGGCCGTGACGGCGCAAGTTGCAACCGACCCTGCCAAGCAGATCGTCAACGATCCGAGCGCGCCAGACGTGAACGGAGCTAAAGCCAGCCTGATTAGCGATCCGACGGTGCAGGGCGGGACTGCCCTTCGCGTGGATGTGCCGCGCAAGGGCAGCAATCCTTGGGATTCGACCGTCGGCGGCGCGATCACGAAGCCGATCTGGAAAGGTGACCGGCTTGTGCTCCTGTTTTCCGCGCGACTGCATAAGGGCGAGGGGGGAGCACCGACGGCGATCCTGCCGTATAATGCGATCCAGCTTGCCGCCGCTCCATATTCGACGATCATCACCGGCGCCGGTCAGATCGGGCCTGAGTGGAAGGACTTCCAAGTGACCGGAACCGCAGACGGCGATTATCCGGCCGGCGCGCTCAAGGTCACTATTCAGCTAGCAACTGCAAAGCAGACGGTGGACTTCGGCCCGATCGTGGTCTTGGATCGAGGAAAGTAGCGGCCGCAGTCCTAAAGATTAGCGTTCGTTTGCATCTGGGTGGTTCGTGGGCGCGCAAGGCGAGTTAGTGCGCTCCGTCGTTCGACGTAGGCGGAGTATTCGCCCATAAGTTTGAAAACCTGGGGCGAGGTCGTCCCATATCTCTCTGCAATGTCGAGGGTCGAGAGCCCCACCTGGGTATAGAGCTTCTCAAGAGTCATTTTGTCCAGGCGTTCTCGGAGTGACGGTCCGCGAAGCATGATGTGAGCCTTTATCAGCGGCCCCACGGTGTCCGCAATGGGTCGTCAGTCGTCGTGATCCAGTCGCGGTTGCAACCAACTCGCGATCCAGGTCGGCAGGAGCATGCCGCCCGCTTGAAATCCGAAGCCGAGATTGAGCCAGTCGAGCGCCGCGCTCGGATGCCAAAGCCACGGCACGCCCGCGCTTGCCATGTAGAAACAGCCCAACATCGCGAAGCTGGCGAGGACCGCGCCGGAAATGGCATATGCGCGAGCCTTCACGATCAACTCGCGCTCATCCAATGGACGGGGCGCGGTCGGGCCGAGGATACGAAGGAACGGGGCGGCCACGAGCGCACCGTAAAAGAGCGGAAATCCGATCAAGAACCCGCGATCGGGCAGGCCGGTTGTTCTCGCCATCAGCACATAGCCAGCGATCAAGGCCGCGAGCACGAACAACGGCGTCCAGCGAAAGCTGCGCGGCGGAGCCTTCATGAAGATGACGCGGTCGATGCGCGTGGCGTAGACCAGGCGGTCCATTCTCTCGAGCAATGTCATTGCGATTGTTCTCCGGCCGCGGCAGCGCGGCGCAATGTGTCGGCGACAGATTCGAAGGGGCGAAAGGAAAAGAGAAGTTCGATCGGTACGCCGAAATAGGCCGCGATCTTCATCGCGAGCTCGAGGCTGGGTTTGTAATCGCCGCGCTCGAGATAGCCGATCGTCTGATTGTTTACGCCCACCGCCTCGGCTAGCTCGCGGCGGGACGCGCCACGCTCAGCCCGGAACACAGCGATGCGATTATATAAAATCGTCACATGGCCATCGCGAATCAAGGAAGAAGCGTTGTGTTTACACAACGAATTATCCTGATGTCAACGCCGTAACTACGTGGTGCCGGATGCAGGATTCGAACCCGCGACCTTCGGTTTACAAAACCGCTGCTCTACCAACTGAGCTAATCCGGCCCGCTCGCGCCATTGCTTCATAGCACGCCGAACGTCCAGCCTTCGCTGCGGGCAATCGCGGGCGTCAGGCCTTCGGGATCAAAGGCGCGCGGCTCGTCGAGCGCGAGCTGGCGCATGCCGGCGGCGGTGACGAGCGCATCGGTCTGGTGATCGTTGGGCTCGAACGTGAGGCGCGCCGGCGGGCTGCCGAGCGCCCTCAGCGCATGGTTGAGATCGACGCGGTTGCGCAGCTTGGCCCCGCTCATTCCGGCGCGGCGGAGGTAGATGCGGGTGTAGATCTCGACCACCGCGCTGCCCTGCACCGGAAGAACGTCCATCGGCCAGATCGCGACCAGCCCATCCAGGTGATGAAGGAGGCGCATGCCGGCGAAGCTCGCCTTGGCGACCTGCGCCGCGCCGATCGCATCATAAGCCGACGCGGTCTTCCGGCCGCCCTGCGCGTTCAGCCGCGCGTCGCATTGGCGGAAGCGGACGAAGTCGGCCTTCACCCCGTCGGCGATGCCGAAATAGAAATGCTTGCGGTGGGCGATTTCGAGAAAGCTCGCGGCGCCGAGGTCCCCGTCGTCACAGACGCGATCGACATAGGCCCAGAATTCGCGCGCGGTCTTCGGGATGCCAGGTTCACCGAGCAAATACTCGCCTTTCTCGACGATCGGCGGCGCGAAACTGAAGTCGAAGCCGAACAGGGTCGGCTCCTTGGCGGCGCGTTTGGCGAGCCAGGCAAGCACTTCCTCGCGCGACCAGACATGATCCGGCCGTACCAGCCGCGGCGCGGCCGAGCCGCGTGTCTCGGCGATGGCGATCCCCTTGTGACGATTGCCCTTCGCGCCCGACCAGTCGATCGCGACGAAGCTCTCGAACTGGCTCACTTCTTCTTGCGCGGGCGCGCCTTGGGCTTGGCCGCGACGAAGTCGCGAGCGCGCGCGATTGTGTCCCGGACCCGATCTTCATCCTCCGCGGCGTAACGGACGAGCACGCCTTCCCAACCTTCGTAATGCGGCGTTTGCCAGTACGTCTCGGGCTCGGTCTCCTTGAGAATCTCGATCGTGTCGCGATCCATCGCGACGCCGAACGACGTTTCCTGCTCATGGCTCGGGAACAGGAAGGCGCGGCCGTTCGACGCGACCTTGACCGCCGGCTGGCCGTAGCTGGTGCCGCGCTCCGTGTCGGGCAGGGTCAAGGCGAACGCGATCGCCTTGTCGAAGTTCATCAGACCAAGGGCGGCTGGCTGTCGTCAGGTTCGCCGGCGGCGCGCGGGATGCGGCGCGGCGGTGGCTGCGGGGCGGGGCGGTGCCCGGCGAACCGGTCGGCCCAATGATCGGCGATGCGCCCGGCGGCATCGCGCCCGCCGAGCCCGAACGCCAGCGCAGTCGCGACCGCGGCCGAGCCGAGGATCAGGCCGAACGCCATCATCACAATCTGGTCGGCGAGGCCCATGAAGGTGAGGCCGATGGCCGTGAACAAGGCGATGATCGCATAGCGGACGATGGTCTGCGCGAAGCCGCCTTCGCCGGTGCCGCTGCCGACGAGCTTGGCGAGCAGGTTGGACAGAAAGATGCCGAAGACGATGATCAAGGTGCCGAAGATCACTTTGCTGCCGAGCGCCGTGACCTGGGCGAGGAAGATGGCGATGTCGTCGCCGCCGACAAGGCGAAGCGCGACGATCGCCGCGGCGAGAATGATCGCGATCATCGCGATATTCGCGATGATGCGTGTCGGCGAAGCATTGCCCGGCAGGATGCCGATCGCCTTGATCCCGTCGTCGAAGCCGGTGGGCGGAAGGATGGCCTCGATGATCGTCTTCAGGAATCGGCCGGCGATGAAAGCGATACCAATCCACAAGGCTGCACCGAGAATTCGCGGAATCGCCGCGAATATCTGGTTGAGCATGTCGATTGCGGGACCGGATATTGCCTCGATGCCGAGCACCTGAAGCGCGGCGATCGCGACCGGGATGATGATGAGCGCGAAGACCAGGACGCCGGCCGCCTTTGCCAGGCTGGACCGCGTGGTTGCGGGGGCCGCGCCAGGCGGGACCGCTTCAGGCGGAGTGCGCACCGTCCCTGACGTATCGCCGATTCCAATGCGGGCCATCAGCCCGTCGACGTTGCTGGCGATCAGCACCGTTTCGACCAGCCGCTTCACAATCCGGGCGACGATCAGGCCGATGAAGAAAATCAGGCCGGCGGCGAGCAGGCTCGGCAGGAACTGGAAAATCTCGAGGGTGAGCGCGTTGATCGGGTCGAGGATCTGACCGATGCCGAGGAACTTCAGCGCGGCGAGGATGCCGACCAGCCAGATGATGAGCTTGGCGATGACGCCGAGCTGATGACCGACCGTTTCCTCGGGCGTGCCGGTGACATGCTTCTTCAGTGCCGGACTCTTGTCGATGGCCTTCTGGAGGACCCATTTGACAGCCCGGGCAACAAGCCAGGTCGCGATCAGGATCAGTGCCGCGATCAGGAGTTTCGGCCCCCAGAACACCAGCTGGGCCTGCCAATATGCGCTCTGGTCGTACATCCGAATGCTCCTTTGTCCGCGCGCGACTAACCGTCGGCGCCCCCGGTTCGTTGCAACTCTTTGCGGCGCTCGTCCCAATAGTCCAGCCGCTCGCGCACCTTGGCTTCGAACCCCCGGTCGGTCGGCTCGTAGAACGCCTGCGCGTCCATCTCCTCGGGCCAGTAATCCTGGCCGGAAAAGCCCTCGTCCGCATCATGGTCGTAGGCGTAGCCCTTGCCGTATCCGACAGTCTTCATGAGCTTCGTCGGAGCATTGAGGATATGCATCGGCGGCATCAGCGAGCCGGTCTCCTCGGCGCTTCGCCAGGCCTTCTTCTGCGCCACATAGGCCGCGTTCGATTTGGGCGCGGTGGCCAGGTAGAGGCAGGCCTGAACGATCCCGATCTCGCCCTCGGGCGACCCAAGGAAATCGTACATGTCCTTGGCGGCGAGGCACTGGACCAAGGCCTGCGGGTCGGCGAGGCCGATGTCTTCGGCGGCGAACCGCACCAGGCGGCGGATCACGTAGAGCGGCTGCTCGCCGGCAACGAGCATCCGCGCGAGATAGTAAAGCGCGGCCTGCGGGTCCGACCCGCGCAGCGACTTATGCAGCGCGGAGATGAGGTTGTAATGGCCCTCGCGGTCCTTGTCGTAGACCGGCACGCGGCGGTGGAGCAGTTCGGACAGCGCCGCGGAATCGAGCGCCTCGCCGGTGGCGATCGAGAACAGGGTCTCGACCTGGTTGAGGACGAAACGACCGTCGCCGTCGGCGCTGGCGATCAGCGCCTCGCGCGCTTCGGTTGTCAGCGGCAGCGAGCGGCCGTCAAGCTTCTCGGCGCGGCGGACGATCTCTTCCAACGCCGCATGGTCGAGGCGGCGGAGGATCAGCACCTGGCAACGCGAGAGCAAGGCGGCGTTGAGCTCGAAGCTGGGGTTCTCGGTGGTCGCGCCGACCAGGGTGACCGTGCCGTCCTCGACATAAGGCAGGAAACCGTCCTGTTGGGCGCGGTTGAAGCGATGGATCTCGTCCACGAACAGCAGCGTCCGCTGGCCGGCGCGGGTGGCGGTGCGGCTTTCCGCGAACACCTTCTTCAGGTCGGCGACGCCGGAGAAGACCGCGGAAATTGCGACGAAGCGCATCCCGACCGCAGCAGCCAGCAGCCGCGCGATGGTCGTCTTGCCAGTGCCCGGCGGGCCCCACAGGATCATCGAGGCGAGCTTGCCGGCGGCGACCATCCGCCCGATTGCGCCGTCGGGTCCCGTCAGATGCTCCTGGCCGACAACCTCGTCGAGGTTACGCGGCCGCAAGCGGTCGGCGAGCGGGGCGTTGGCCGCGGGCTCGTCGTCCGGCTTGGTCGCAATTTCATCGTCGGCAAACAGGTCGGACATCTTGAGAGAACATAGAGGGGACACGAAAAATTGCACGGCCACTCTTGCCTGAGATGCAGCTAAGATATATCTTAGACACATCAAAGGAGGCCAAATGCCGCATCGACATAACCATCATCATCATCGCTCACACGGTTGCGGACCCCGCGGCCGGTTTGAATTCAACGTTCCCGAAGCCCTTTTCGCCATGCGTGGCGGACGCGGCTGGCAGGGCGGCTGGGGCCCGTTCAATTTCGATTTCGATTCGGACGACGGGGGCGGACGGCGCGGACGGCGCTCCAAGCGCATGTTCGAATCGGGCGAGCTGCGGCTCGTGTTGCTCAAGCTGATCGCCGACGAGCCGCGGCACGGTTACGACCTCATCCGCGCGATCGAGGAAACCACGGGCGGCGAATATGCGCCGAGCCCGGGCGTGATCTATCCGACCCTGACCCTGCTCCAGGATATGGGCCTGATCGAGGAAGCGCCCGGTGAGGGCGCGCGCAAGTCGTTCCAGGTCACCAGCGAAGGCCAGGAATATCTCGCCGAGCGTGTCGACGAGGTCGACGCTTTGTTCGAGCGGCTCGCCGACCTCAAGCCGAGCGAGCGCCATTCGGCCGGGCCGGCGATCGGCCGGGCGGTCAAGAATCTCATGACCGCGCTCAGCCACCGCGTGCAGCGCGACGGCTTCGACGAGGATCTGTTCCTGGAGATTGCCGCGATCCTCGACGAGGCCGCGCAGCGCATCGAACGCGTGAAGCCGGCCCGGGACGAGCCTAGCGACGACTAAGCCGGGTCAGCCGTTCGCGCTTGGCAATTGCATGCTCGTAGGAGTGGACGACCGCCGCGTTGATTGAATCCCAGTCCATCGTTTGCGCCACGGCGAGCCCCGCTTCGCCGTGGCGTTTGCGTAAACTGGGGTCGCGCGCATAGGCCGCGAGGGCGTCGGCGTAGGCATCGATATCGTCCGCTTCGACAAGGAAGCCGGTCTGGCCGTTGCGGACCAGCGTGGTGGCCCCCGTCGCTTCGGCGGCGACGACGGCCAACCCGCAGGCCATGGCTTCGAGCGTGACGTTGCCGAACGCCTCGGTGATCGACGGATTGAGCAGGACGTCGGCGCTGGCCAGCGCGCGGGCGAGGTCCGGGCCGGTCTGCTGGCCGAGGAAGATCGCATTGGGGACCTGCTGTTCGAACCACGGGCGGGCCGGGCCTTCTCCGATCACCAGCACGCGATGCTTCACCGCGCGCTCGCGCAGCGCCTTGATCACGTCGGCGAAGACATCGAGCCCCTTTTCCATCACGATCCTGCCGAGGAAGGCGATGGCCAACTCATCATCGGCGATACCGGTCGTCCGGCGCCAGCCCATGTCCCGCCGGTCGGGGTTGAACTGGTCGCGGTCGACGCCGCGCGCCCAGATGGCGATGTCGCGGTTCATCCGCTGCGCTTGCAGGATGGCGGCGATCGATTCCGCCGGGACCATCACCATCTCGCACCTTTGGTACAGCCGGCGCATGATGCCGCGCGCGAGCGGCTCGAGGAATTCCAGCCCGTAATAAGCACAGTAAGTGTCGAAGCGGGTGTGGACCGAAGCGACCACCGCGATCTTCCGCTTGCGGGCCCAGGTGACGGCGCGGTGCGCGACAAAGTCGGGACTCGAGATGTGAACTACGTTCGGGTTGAATTGCTCGAGGTCGCGACGGACCCGCGCGCTGAGCCGCAGCGGCAAGCGATATTCCGAGCGGCCCGGAATGGGTATGGCGGGCACATCGACCAGGTCGCCGGTCGCCGGAAAGGCCGGATGCTCGACCGTCGGCGAATAGACCCGCACGTTGACGCCCTGCCGGAGCAAATAGCCGACGAGGCGGTTCAGCGCCTGGTTGGCGCCATCCCGGACATAATTATAGTTGCCCGAGAAGAGGGCCACGCGGAGGTCTTTGGGGTTCACCCGGCGCGGCTGTAGGACTTTTGCCGTGAGCGTCAAATTTGGCCTGCCCCCGATTGCCCGTCCCGACGCGCGGCTGTTCATCCTCGGCAGCCTGCCCGGCGACGCCTCGCTCGCGGCCGCGCGCTACTATGCGCATCCGACCAACCAGTTCTGGCGCCTGCTCGGAGGCGCTATCGGCGAGGAGCTGCAAGCGCTGGCCTATGACGCGCGGCTCGAACGCCTTGCGGCACGTGGCGTCGGGCTGTGGGACGTGATCGCTTCGGCGAGCCGCAGCGGCAGCCTCGACCAGGCGATCCGCGCCGCCGACCACAACCGGCTGGAGCGGCTGATCGGCGCCTATCCGGCGCTCCGCGCGATCGCGTTCAACGGCACGACGTCGGCCAGGATCGGACGCCGGTTGATTGGGCCTCACGACCTGGCCTTGATTGACTTGCCCTCGTCGAGCGCGGCGAACACGACGCCGTTCGCAAAGAAAGCGACGGCGTGGTCGAGGCTTGCCGAATTCGCGCTGCCAGCTTTAAGGAATGAGCGATGAGTCCCGAAACAGAAGCTGAGACCGAAGACCTTGAGGGTGAGGACAAGAGCCTGTCGATGGTCGACGAGGCGCTCGTCGCGGGCACGATCGCCAACACCAATGGGCTGCTGGTGATCCTTGCGAAGCTGGTCGCGCGCGGGGTGTTCGACCGCGACGATCTGCAATCCTTCTCGGACAGCTATTCCAAGCCGCTCGACCATGTCGGCATGCGCGAGAATGAGCTGGTCGGACAGATGCAGGACCAGATGGAGAGTACGCTCGCGGAGCTGATGCACTTCCTTGCCGAGCGCGACCGCGACTAACGCAATCGCCGCCTCTTGACCTTGACATGATGTCAAGGTGCAGAAGGCCATCATGACGAGTCGAGAACATCACGCCCATGGTGACTGCGGTCACCACGGACATCGAGCCGAGGCGGTGAATCCGGATATGCCCGAAGGGACGATCTGGACATGCCCGATGCATCCCCAGATTCGGCGCAACGGACCAGGCCAATGCCCGATCTGCGGCATGGCGCTGGAACCGCTCGAACCCTCCATTGATGACGCCAGCAATCCCGAATTGACCGATATGAGCCGGCGCTTCTGGATTAGCGCGGCACTCACGCTTCCGGTCGTGGCGCTGGTGGTTTCGACAGAACTTCTGGGGGTCGAACTGCTGCCCATGCGGACTTCGATGTGGCTTCAGTTGTTGTTCGCGACGCCAGTCGTCCTGTGGGGTGCGTGGCCGTTCTTCGAACGGCTGTGGGCCTCCCTCAAGACTCGCAACCTCAACATGTTCACGCTGATTGGGCTCGGGGTTGGCATAGCTTACGGGTACAGCTTGGTCTCGACCTTGCTTCCAGCAGCGTTCCCGGATTCGCTCCGCACGATGGGCGGCTTCGTTCCCGTCTATTTCGAGGCTGCTGCGGTCATCACGACTCTCGTGCTCCTGGGGCAGGTTCTCGAGTTGCGGGCACGCGCCGCGACCGGAAAGGCGATCCGCGCTTTGCTTGGCCTCGCGCCGAAGACCGCGCGGCGGGTGCGGGACGGCATCGAAGAGGACATACCCTTGAGCGACGTCCACGTCGGCGACCTGCTGCGTATCCGGCCGGGCGAGAAAGTCCCGACGGACGGCATCATCGTCGAAGGGCATAGCTCGGTCGATGAATCGATGATCACCGGTGAACCCGTGCCGGTTGAGAAGCTGCCGGGCGAGAAGGTCACTGGCGCGACGGTCAATGGCACGGGCTCGATGTTGATGCGTGCGGATCGCGTCGGCCGGGACACGATGCTGTCGCAGATCGTCCGCATGGTCGCCGCCGCGCAACGTTCTCGCGCCCCGATCCAGAAGCTCGCCGACCAGGTATCGGGATGGTTCGTGCCAAGCGTAGTCGCGGTGTCACTGCTTGCCTTTGCGGCGTGGAGCCTGCTCGGCCCGCCGCCGCCGCTCGGCCACGCGATCGTCAATGCAATCGCCGTCCTGATCATCGCCTGCCCCTGCGCGCTCGGACTCGCGACGCCGATGTCGATCATGGTCGGCACCGGTCGCGGGGCGAGCGCGGGGGTTCTGGTCAAGAACGCCGAAGCGCTCGAGCTGATGGAGAAGATCGACACGCTGGTGATCGACAAGACCGGCACGCTGACCGTGGGCCGCCCGAAGCTTGTCGCCGTAACTTCTGCGGGTGACGTCGAAGAAGGCGAAGTCCTCCGCTTGGCGGCGGCGCTCGAGCGCGGCAGCGAGCATCCGCTGGCGGCCGCCATTGTCGAGGGCGCGGCTGAGCGCGGTCTTGAGGTGCCGGCGAGCAGCGCGTTCGAATCGGACACCGGGAAGGGCGTCACCGGGACGGTCGATGGGCGTAGAATTGCACTCGGCAACACGGCGCTGCTGGCCGACGTCGGCGTCGATCCGGAAATCCTCGAAGCGCGCGCAAATGACCATCGTTCGCGCGGCGAAGGCGTTATGTATGTGGCGATCGATGGCCGTCTCGCTGGCCTCCTCGCGGTTGCGGACCCGGTGAAGGATACGGCCACCGCCGCGATATCCGCACTCCATGAGGAAGGTATCCGGGTCGTGATGATGACTGGCGACAATCAACACACCGCCGATGCGGTTGCCCGGCAGGTTGGCGGAATCGATGAAGTTATCGCCGAGGTCTTGCCGGAGCAGAAGCAAGCCAAGGTGGAAGCGCTGAAGAGCGAAGGCCGGCGGGTGGCGATGGCTGGCGACGGCATCAACGACGCACCGGCGCTCGCCGCTGCGGACGTAGGCATCGCGATGGGCACCGGCACCGATGTGGCAATGGAAAGCGCAGCCGTCACCTTGGTCAAAGGTGACCTTCGCGGTATCCTTCGCGCCCGCCGTCTCAGCCGTGCCGTGATGCGCAACATCCGCCAAAACCTGTTCTTTGCCTTTGTCTTCAATGCGGCCGGCGTGCCGATCGCAGCCGGCGTGCTCTACCCGTGGTTCAACATCCTGCTCTCCCCGATCATCGCGGGAGCGGCCATGTCACTGAGTTCGGTGACGGTGATCGGCAATTCGCTCCGGCTGAACGGAGCGAAGCTATGAAGATCGGCGAAGCGGCCATGGCCAGCGGGATCAGTGAGCGGATGATCCGCCACTATGAGAAGATCGGCCTGATGCCCCGGCCGGCGAGACGGGATTCCGGCTATCGCGATTACGGCGTCGGCGACGTTCACACGTTAAAATTTATCGCTCGCGCCCGTGATCTCGGCTTCTCGATGGACGAGATTCGGCGCTTGCTTGAGCTATGGCACGACCGCAGCCGGGTAAGCGCCGACGTCAAGGCGCTGGCGCTGGCGCGTGCCGCCGAGCTCAAGCGCAAGGAACAAGCGCTTCACGAAATGCGCCATTCGCTCGAGCATTTGGCGGCGAGTTGCCACGGCGACGAGCGGCCGGATTGTCCCATTCTCGGTGGGCTGGAAGGCAGTCCAGCCGCACTGTCGAAGCGTAAATCTGCCGATTGAAGGAGCGGAAAGATGGCTACTGACGTCGATCCGCAGATCGGTGTGCTGCGTTTATCCCTGACCGGCGCGATCGCCGCCGGGCTCTTTTATGTCTTGTGCTGGGTTGGGGCATTGATCCTGCCGATCGGCCCGGCGTCGCACATGTACCTCCAGCTATTCACCAGCGCAGAGATCACCTCGACCACGGCGTTGGCTCAAGGACTGTGCTGGTCGATCGTGTTCGGCCTCATCGCCGGTGCGTTGGTGGCGTATGTTTATAATCTGCCCGGCGCACTTGAGCGCAGATAGTCGACGGGCGTAGGGGAACGGTGTGGCGCAGGTCTGGAAACTGCTGACGTTGATTGCGGTGCTGTTGATGCCGGTGGGGATGACGGCCGCTCCGGCCGCCGCTTCCGCGCCGCATCGTGTCGCGTCAATGCCGATGCGGGATTGCCCGGCCTCGAGCCATGACATGAAGGACGGCTTTGCCGAGTGCACCATGGCTTGTGCAGCGTCGCTTCCAGCGGTTGACCGGGTCAGCGACCCGGCTCTGCCAATTGCGCATGCCCTCATCGCGCCGGTTGTGCCGATGCCACTTCACGGGCTGCACCCGGATACGGCCACACCCCCTCCCAAGTTCTCCTGATTTTCGAATCCACTTTCTCATTCGAAATTCAGGAGAATAATCATGATGATTTTGATCGCCGCGGCGCTTGCCGCCGCTGCACCTGCGCCCTCTGCGGACGCGCACGCCCGACATCGGGTGGAGCAGAATAAGATGGATTGCTGCAAGGACATGAAGGCCGAGTGCAAGGAGTGCTGCGAGCACATGCTCAAGCACTCGACCGGTAGTTCGGAAGACGCCGAGCACCAGCAGTAAGTATCAAACGGGGAGGCGTCGCGTTCGCGCGTCGCCTCCTTCACCGGAGAAATCACAGTGAAATCGAGTTTGCTTATCGTCGTGAGCGCGTGCGCTCTCGCGACCGTTCCAGCCAGCGCGGTCGCGCAGCATCCGCATATGCCCGGCATGACCATGCCGATGCCCGGGAAGAAGCCATTGGCGAAGAAGCCCGTGCCCAAGAAGGCCGCGGCGCATAAGCCGGCCAAGCAGAAATCGGTCGCGAAGAAGGGGCCAGCGAAGAGAGCCAAAGCGGCCCATGCGAAGCACCCGCCGGCGGCCGTCGCGCCGATGGAAGGCATGCCGATGCACCATGACAGCGCACAACCGATCGAGCCCGCAATGCCGATGCCGATGGACCATTCGCAGATGGACCATTCGCAGATGGGCCAAATGCCCATGGACCATGGTTCGATGCAGATGGGCGGGCATGCCGATCACGCGATGGCGATGACGGGCGTGCTTGGCTCATATCCCATGGAGCGCGAGAGTTCGGGAACGGCGTGGCAGCCGGACACGTCCGAGCACGCTGGCCTGCACATCATGAGCGGTGACTGGACGCTGATGGCGCATGGGGTCGTGAACCTGGTCTACGACCATCAATCGGGACCGCGCGGGGACGACAAGCTGTTCGCCAGCGGCATGCTGATGGGCATGGCGCGGCGCCCGCTCGGCAACGGAACGCTGCAGTTCAAGGCGATGGTCAGTCCCGACCCGCTGATGGGCAAGCGCGGCTATCCGCTGCTGCTCGCCAGCGGCGAAACGGCAAATGGCACCGACCGGCTGATCGACCGCCAGCACCCGCATGACCTGTTCATGGAACTGTCGGCCTCGCTGTCGCAGAACATCGGGTCGAACAGCAGCCTGTTCGTCTACGCCGGCCTGCCGGGAGAGCCGGCCTTCGGGCCGCCGGCGTTCATGCACCGCGAGGCGATCCTCGATTCCCCGGAAGCGCCGATCAGCCACCACTGGCTGGACTCGACGCACATCAGCTTCGGCGTCGTGACAGCGGGTGTGGTGGTTGATCGGGTGAAGCTCGAAGTCAGCCGGTTCAACGGCCGTGAGCCCGACCAGCACCGCTGGAACTTCGAAACCGGACCGCTCGATTCGACCGCGATTCGCGTCTCGTGGAACCCGACGCGCACGCTCGCGCTCCAGGGCAGCTGGGGCCATTTCACCGACCCCGAACAGCTTGAACCTGGGGTCGACCAGAAGCGCTGGTCGGCGAGCGCGTTGTGGGCGGCGAGCATCGCGCCCGGCTGGAAGGCGGCGGCGACGCTCGCGTGGGGCCGCAAGAGCGCGCACGGCCATAACGACGACGCTTATGTCGCCGAAGGGTCGCTGAAGCATGCGCAATGGACCTTATTCGGCCGCGGTGAGCTGACCGAGAATCGCGAACTGACCACGGTCGAGGACGGCCCGGCCTATCGCGTCGGCAAAATCTCGCTCGGCGCGGTTCGCGATTTTGCGATTGCCGAGCATTTCTCGCTTGGCCTCGGCGGGCTGCTCGCCATGAATTTCGTCCCTGATGGATTGGCATCCGCGTACGGCGGCCATAATCCCACCGGGGCGATGGCATTCGTCCGGTTCAAGCTTGATTGAGGACTAATCGATGCGGGGATTGATTGCTCTCGCGGCTTTGGGCCTGGTGCTGTCGGCGGGAGCGAAGGCCGCGGCGCAAGGTCCGGCCGCCATCGTCGACGCGTTCCACGCGGCGTTGACGCGGGGTGACACGACGGGAGCGGCCACCCTGCTCGCCAACGAAGCGCTGATCTTCGAGGAAGGCGGCGCCGAGCGCAGCAAGGCCGAATATGTGGCGCATCACCTCCCTTCAGACGCTGAATTCTCGAAGACCACCCAGTCGGTGGTCACGCACCGCAGTCATGGAATGAACGGCTCGCTGGCGTGGGTTGCAAGCGAAGGCCGCACGACCGGTGCCTATAAGGGCAAGCCGATCGACGTGCGCACGACGGAGACCATGCTCCTCCGCCGTGCCGGCCCCCGCTGGACGATCGTTCACATCCACTGGTCGTCGGCCAAGCGCTGAATTCGGTCGGGCTCAAGTTGTGCGCGGTAAGCCTTGTGGGGCGCGAGGCTGTCCCAGTCGATCAGTCGAACAGCCGCCGCCGCGCGGCTGATTGACTAGCGCGCCTTCCGCTCACATATGGCGCCCTCGCTTCAGCGATGGCCCCTTCGTCTAGCGGTCTAGGACGTCGCCCTCTCACGGCGAAAACACGGGTTCGAGTCCCGTAGGGGTCACCAGCTCTCAATCAGAGCAGCAGCGCCATCGCCCCCGAGGCCGCGGTCCGATGTCGCGCCTGCCAGCAACGCGGGAAAGACCATGTCGCCAGTAGTGAAGGGCCTGATCTTCGCGGGGATTGCGGTCGTCGTTCAGCTGATCATGGATTTGACGCTGGTGCGTCCGTTGCTCGGCCTGTCGGGGGGCGCGGCCGTGGGTCACGCCATTGCCGGCGCGGTGCTGTTCGGCCCGTACGGGTTCTTCGTCGGCTGGAAGGAGCTCTATCCGCTCGCGCCGCGCACAATCTGGGCGTTCATCCTCGATGTCAGCTGGTCGGCGATCAATACCGTCACCGGCCTCGTGTGGATGATCTGGTGCGCCGCCAAGGGCTCGCTCCGCACCGACTGCGAGCCGGCGAAGAAGCGCGGCATCATCGTCTTTTCCGGCGTCGCCTTGCCGGGCGCCGATGCCTCGACGCTCGGCTGCGTGATGGGCGGGGACTGGCTGCTCCATGAAGCCGTGCACGTCCAGCAAGCGCGCATTTTCGGCCCGTTCTACTGGCCGGTTTACCTGCTCAGCTATGTCTCGGCGATGCTGTCGCGGTTCCTCACCGGGCGATTCCGCGACCCGCATTGGGAAGCCTACGAACGGGTGGTGATGGAGGATTGGGCATATCGCGCCGCGCCGCACGGGGCCCAGCGCATCAAGATCCCGACGACGTTGCTGTGGTTCTTTATCGCCCTGCTGAACGCGCTGGCCATCGGGGTGCTGCTGGCGAGAGTCCCGGGCGTCGGGGCGCTGCCGTCCTTCCTCCGCCTGTCGGCCATCCCGTGGTGGGTCGGGCTGATCGTTGTCCTCGCCTATGCGCTGGTCCGTAGCTTCTTCCCCAAGGGCAGGTTCGACAGCTGGCAACCGATGTACAACGGCTGAGCCGGGCGTGGCCCTGGTTCGCCGCTGGCTCGACAGCACGAAGCTCAGCGTCCGCATCAAGGGCGCGGCGTGGAACGGGTGACGAGCCATTCCGCGATGATCGTCGCGATGCGCGGCGCCGCACGTCCATCGCCGTAAGGGAAGGCTGGGCGTGCCATCGCTACGTAGGCGATGGGGTCGGCGAGCAAGCGGCGGACTTCGGCAACGATCGTCTCGGCGCAGGTCCCGACGAGGCGCATGTTGCCGGTGGCGATGCCCTCGGGCCGCTCGGTCTTGTCGCGCAGGACGAGCAGCGGAACGCCGAGCGCCGGCGCTTCTTCCTGCATCCCGCCGGAATCGCTCAGCACGAGGTCGCAGTCGCGCATGCGCTGGACGAGCAGGCGATGGTCGCACGGCTCAAGCAGGGTCAGGTTGGGGCAGCCGCCGAGCTGGTCGCGGAGAGCGGTGGCGACGTGGGCGTTCGGCGGGACGACAATTTCCAGCTCGGCGATACCCTCGGCTGCGAGCACGCCCAATGCAGTGGCGATCGACTGGATGCCCGCGCCCCAGTTCTCACGTCGATGGCAGGTAACGAGCAGCAGCGGCAGGGTGCGCTCGCGGACCCAGGATCCCGGCAAGTCGGCGGCAACCGCGAGCAGTGCGTCGATCCCGGTGTTCCCGGTGACGTGCACGTCGCCCGGCACGCCTTCGTCGCGCAAATTGCCGGCCGAAATGTCGGTCGGCGCGAAGAGGAGGCCGGCGAGCGCGTCGATCTCGATGCGATACGCCTCTTCCGGCCAGGGCAGCGCCGGGTCACCGGTGCGCAGGCCGGCCTCGACATGCGCCAGCGGAACACCCGCCAGCGCGGCGGCGCGCGCGCCACCGAGGGCGCTCGACGTGTCCCCCTGTACGACCAGCAAGTCGGGCGGGTCGCCAAGCAACGGGCCAATCGCCGCCGCGACCTTATCGACATGGTTGTGCGGGCTCGCTTCGCCGGGGCAATTGAGGCTCACGGCGGAGAAGCGGCCGAGTCCGTGCGCGCGCGGATCAAGCGAAGCATGTTGGCCGGTGAGGATCAGGGACGGAGGCAAGCTGCGCGCCGCAAGCGCGTGCGCCAGCGGGGCCAGTTTGATCGCTTCGGGCCTAGTGCCGATGACGAGCCGGATATCTGCGTAACGCAGCCTTCCCCCTAGCTTCGGCTAGGGGAGTTTGCATCCGTTATGGAGTTATCTCAACGGAAATTGTCGGCGTAGGCCTGGAGCTTGAGGCGAACCGGCGGCGCCGGGACGACATGGTAGCTGAGGCCGTGCTTGTCGCAGTAAGCGATCGCCGCCTCCTTGCTCGGAAATCCAAGCCGCACCTGGGTGTTGGTGTCGCCCGAGCCATTCCAGCCCGTCAGCGGGTCCGGACGGAGCGCCTGCTGGCGCTCGAACTCGAGCTGCCAGCGCCCAGTATGAGCCTTGCCCGACTGGGTCGTGCGGCGGTCGAGCTCAAGGATGCGGGCAACGGTCATCGGTTGACCAACTGGCAAAGACCGGATGGCAAATCAACCCGCGCGGTTGGCTCGTGTCCCGGCCGCTTATCGCGTCGCCGGCTCAATAAGCGCGGGCGATGGCGAATTCGACGGCTTCGGTGAGGGCGGCCTTGGCCTTGCTCGCCGGGAAGTTGGCGATCGCATCGATGGCGCGGCGGCCATAGTGCCGCGCCTGCTCGATCGTATCGGCCAGCGCGTGGGTGGCGCGGAGCAGGGTGACGGCGTGCGCCAGATCCTCGTCCGAAACGCGGTCGCCGCCAATCGCCGCGCGCCAGAATGCGCGGTCTTCGTCGCTGCCGCGCGCGTAGGCGAGGATCACCGGCAGGGTCATCTTGCCGTCGCGGAAGTCGTCGCCGACGCCCTTGCCCATGGTCGCCGAGTCCGACGCATAATCGATCACATCGTCGGTCAGCTGGAAGGCGATGCCGAGGTGCTTGCCGTAGCTTTCAAGCGCCAGCTCGACGTCCTCATTTGCTTCCGCGACGACGGGCGCGACGCGGCAGGCGGCGGCGAACAGCGCCGCGGTCTTCGCGCTGATGATCGTCAGATATTGCTCTTCGTCGGTCTCGATCCGGCGCTGCGCGGTCAGCTGGTCGACTTCGCCCTCGGCGATCACGGCCGACGCGTGGCTGAGAATGCGCAGCACCTTTAGGCTGCCGTCCTCGACCATCAGCTCGAAGGCGCGGCTGAACAGGAAGTCGCCGACCAGCACGCTCGCGCTATTGCCCCAGATGAGGTTGGCGGTGCGCTTGCCGCGGCGCATGCCCGAACCATCGACGACATCGTCGTGGAGCAGGGTCGCGGTGTGAATGAACTCGACCGCGGCGGCGAGCTTGTGGTGGCGCGTGCCGGGGTAATCGAGCAGGTTGGCGCAAGCCAGCGTCAGCATCGGCCGCATGCGCTTGCCGCCGCCGGCGATGAGGTGCGCGGCGAGCTCCGGAATAAGCGCGACCTTGCTCTGCATGCGATCGAGAATGACGGCGTTGACGCCGTTCATGTCGTTCGCGACCAGCGCGACCATCGGCTCGAGCGATGGCTCGCCGGCAGTGCGCAATGGGTGAACGGTGGCGGTCACGGCGCCGCCCTAGCCGGACGACACCGCTTTTCCTAGCCGCCTACCAGATGTGCACCCGCTTCTCGGGCGGCAGGTACATCTTGTCGCCAGGCTGCACGTTGAACGCCTTGTACCAGGCGTCGATGTTGCGAACGACGCCGTTGACCCGATACTTGGCCGGGCTGTGCTCGTTGGTCAGCAGCTGGGCGCGGAGCGCGCCTTCGCGCTGCTTGGTCTCCCAGCTGTAACCGTAAGCGATGAAGAAGCGCTGGTCGCCGGTCAGCCCGTCGATCACCGGCGGTTCACCGTGCTGGGCGACGTAACGGCGGTAGGCGTCGTAGGCGACTTCCAGCCCGCCCAGGTCGCCGAGGTTCTCGCCCAGCGTCAGCTCGCCCTTGATGTGGACGCCGGGGATCGGCTCGTACCCGTTATACTGGCCGACCAGAATCGCGGTCTTGCCGGTGTAAAGCTTGGCCGTTGCCGGGGTCCACCAGTCGGCGAGCTTGCCGTGCGCATCGAACTTGCGGCCCTGGTCGTCGAAGCCGTGGCCGATCTCATGGCCGATGGTCGCACCGATGCTGCCGTAATTGGAAGCCGGGTCGGCACCCGGATCGAAATAGGGCGGCTGGAGAATCGCCGCGGGGAAGGTGATCTGGTTTTGGGTCGGGTCGTAATAAGCATTGTTGGTCTGCGGCAGCATGTCCCACAGCGTCCGATCGACCGGATTCGGGAAACGCGACAGCAACAGCTTCCAGTCGAAATCATTCGAGCGAATGGCGTTGCCGAGCAGGTCGTCGCGCTTCACCACCAGTGACGAATAATCGATATATTTCACCGGATGCCCGATGCGCGGGTCGAAGGTCGCGAGCTTTTCCAGTGCCTTGGCCTTGGTCGGCGCATCCATCCATGCGCTATTGTCGACCTTGCCCTTCAATGCGGCGAGGATGTTGTCGATCAATTCGTGCATCTGCCGGTCGCTTTCCGGCGGATAGTGGCGCTGGACGTAGATCTGGCCGACGCCCTCGCCGAGCGCGCCATTGACGAGGTTGACGCCGCGCTTCCAGCGCGCGCGCTGCTCGGGCACGTCGCGCAGCGTCTTCGAATAGAAGTTGAAGTTTGCGTCGTCGAACGCCTTCGGCAGATATTGGGCGTTGCTGCTGATGAAGTGGACGGCGCTCCAGTCCTTCCACGTCTGCAGCGGGACGGTCGCGAACAGCTTTCCTTCCGCCGCGATCGCGCTTTTCTCGCCGACCACCAATTTGTCGACCTTGCCGAGGCCCGATTTGGCCAGCGCCCGATCCCACTGCCACTGCGGGGCGAACGCGCGCAGCTGGGCGCGGGTCATCGGGTTGTAGATCTTGTCGACGTCGCGGCTCTGCTCCGGCGTCCAGTGGATTTTCGCGATCGCCGTCTCGAGCGCGATGATGCGGTCGGCGCGGGCTTCGGGCGTGCCGATTCCGGCGAGCCGCTGCAGCGTGATCAGATAATCGCGATAGGCCTTGCGATAGGCATCATATTTCGCGCCCTTGAGCAGGTAGTAATCGCGGTTGGGCATGCCGAGACCGCCCTGCGAGGCATAAGCGGCGTAGCGCGTCGGATTCTTGAGATCGGGAAAGATCGACACGCCGATCGGGGAATCGAATCCCGGCTCGGCGAACAGGTCGACCAGGTCGCCGCGGGTCTTCGCCGCGGCGATGCGATCGAGATAGGGCCGGAGCGGCGCCGTGCCGAGCCGCTCGATCGCCGCTTCGTCCATCCAGCTGGCGTAGAGGTCGCCGATCTGCTGGCCGAGCGCGCCGTTGCCGGCCGGATTCTTGGCCTGATCCTCGACGATCGCGCGGACGTCCTTTTCGATCTGGTCGTTAAGGACCGAATCGATGCCGGCAAAGGTGCGGTCGGCGGCGATGTCGGTGCGCTTGAACCAGGCGCCGTTGACGTAGTCGAAGAAGTCGTCGCCCGGCTTTACGCCGCTGTCCATTGCGGTCGCGTCATAGCCCCAGCTGCCGAATTTCGGCGCGGCGGCCAATGTGCTCGCAGAAAACGCGATCACGCTTACGGCGGTCAAAGCCAACACCTTGATCTTCATAGGAAATGCCTCCCCGGAGTTGAGGGACTCATGCACTTTCGAATGCGCCTCGTCAAAGCGGCGTTCGACGAAACGGCGACGCGGTTAGCCGGAGGGTAGGGTGAGGCGGGCGAGCAAGCCGCCGAGGTCCTCGCTCTCTTCGAGCCGGATCGTCCCGCCGTAAATTTCGGCGACGTCGCGCACGATGGCGAGGCCGAGCCCGGTGCCGGGCTTGCCGGTGGTGTCGAGCCGGGCACCCCGGGTGAACAGCTCGCCCCGGTCGGCCTCGGGAATGCCGGGCCCGTCGTCCTCGATTTCGATGTCGACGACCTTGCCCTTGGGCTCGACCGTCACGAACACCCGCCCGCCACCATATTTGGCGGCATTCTCGACGAGGTTGCCGAGCATTTCGTCGAGGTCTTGGCGCTCGACGCGGACCTGGGCGCCGTGATCGCCGGCAATGTCGACCGTGACCTTCTCGTACAGGCGGTCGACGGCGCGCTGCACCGCCTCGAGGCTCTCCCACACGCGGGCGCGCGCCTGGACCGATGAGCGGCGGCCGATCGCGCGGGCGCGGGCAAGATGGTGGTCGATCTGGCGGCGCATCACCGAGGCCTCACGGATCACCGTGTCGTCGAGATCGGGCGAGTCGGCGGTCGCGGCATTGGTGATGACGGTGAGCGGCGTCTTCAGCGCATGGGCGAGATTGCCGGCGTGCCGCCGCGCTTCCTCGGCCTGCGCTTCGCTGTGCGCGAGTAACTGGTTGATTTCGTCCGTGAGCGGCTGGATTTCGTGCGGAAACTCTTCGCCGATCCTGGTCCTCGCGCCGGAGCGGATTGACGATACTTCCTCGCGCACCCGGCGCAGCGGCCACAGGCCGTAGAAGGTCTGCAGGGCGGCCAGCACGATCAGCCCGACGCCAAGTGCGAGGAAGCTCCAGAACAGGGTCGAGCGGAGGCGATGGATCTGGTCGTTGATCGTCTCGCGCGATTGCGCGACCTGGTAGCGCCAGCGCACCTTGGAGCCCGGCAGGACAGCGTCTCGCTCGGCGATGCGCAGCGGCTCGGCATGGTCTTGGTCGGAAAATTCGTTGCTGTCGTAGAGGTGCGGACGCACGTCGATATGGTTGTCCGACACCCGCAGACGACGATCCCACAACGAGCGCGATGGAAAAGTATCGGCTCCGATACCGCTGATCTGGAAATAGCTCCCCGAATAGGGCTCGATGAACCGCTGGTCAGCGGGTGCGCGGCTAAACCGGACTTCGCCATTGGGGTCAATTTCCGACGACGCAATCATCGAGTTGAGCACGCGCACCAGTTGCTCGTCGAAGGTCGAGACGATCGAGCGGGTCAGTACGCGGTCGAGCGCGAACCCGCCGGCCAGCAGCAGGGTGATGATCCACAGCGCCGCGACGACGATCATGCGCCGGGTGAGCGAACCGGTGCGGTGCCGGCGCGGGCGGGGCGCGTCGGGCTGGGCGGCGGGGGCCGCCGTCACCGGGGCGGGGCTTTGGTCGGCTGCCATTGCGAAGCTGATGCTATCGAAACAGTGAACTGGGTGTGAGCGACGGAAGCTCCGCTACCCTCAAGGCGTCCGGGCCTCCACCGGCTCCTCGAGGCTGTAGCCGAGGCCGCGGATGGTGGTGATGACGTCGGCGCCGAGTTTCTTGCGGATACGCGTCACGAACACTTCGATGGTGTTGGAGTCGCGATCGAAGTCTTGGTCGTAGATGTGTTCGATGAGCTCGGTCCGGCTGACCACCTTGCCTTTGTGGTGCATGAGGTAGGAGAGGAGCTTGTACTCCTGCGCGGTGAGCTTCACCGGCTCGCCGCTTTTGGTCACCTTGCCCGAGCGCGTGTCGAGCCGGATATCGCCGGAGATGATCTCGGATGAGGCGATGCCAGCGGAGCGGCGGATGAGCGCGCGCAGGCGAGCGATCAATTCCTCGGTCTGGAACGGCTTGGCGAGATAATCGTCGGCGCCCGCGTCGAGCCCGGCAACCTTGTCCGACCAGCTGTCGCGCGCCGTCAGCACCAGGACCGGCATCTTGCGGCCTTCCTTGCGCCAGCGGTCGAGCACGGTGAGGCCGTCGACTTCGGGCAGGCCGAGGTCGAGGATCACCGCGTCGTAATTTTCGGTTTGCCCGAGATAGTGGCCATCCTCGCCGTCGGTGGCGAGGTCGACGGCATAGCCGGCACCCTCGAGGGTCGAGCGCAGCTGGCGCCCGAGATTGGGTTCGTCTTCGACAATCAGGACGCGCATTCTTGTTCCCTGGACCCGTTCCTAGTCGCGCCGTCAACCCGCGTCGCGGCGATCGGTTTCCAATCCGGAATGATTGGGGTTCCGACCGTTCTGCGCAAGACCAACCTTTACCATTATCGCGCCAGCCTCCCAACCAACTGGCAGCGAACGTTAATTCCCCCAGTGACTTGGGTGGTGAGCGGGAAGTTTCGGGCCACGCTCAACACTTCGTTCACCGTACAAATGAACCAAGCGGGAAGAGCCTGCGAGGCACAAGGCTGCCGTCCATTGAGGGGGCAATTACCATGAGAATCAAAGGCACCAACAAAGCCGACAGTCTGGCTGGTACTGCGTCGAGCGACACCGTCGAGGGTGGTCGCGGGAATGATTTTCTCGACGGTGGTTCCGGCAACGACACGCTGACCGGTGGCGATGGGGCCGACAAGTTCGTCCTGCGCGCGGGGGGCGGTCACGATGTCGTGACCGACTTCAACCCGGCCGCGGGCGACCGTGTCATGTTCGACTACGGCACCTATTCGGACATGCTGTATTTCGGCCAGTTGCATGACGGGCTGAGCTTCAACAACTGCACCGGCGGCGCCTGCTTCTCGGTGTCGGCGACCGACTACAACCACGACGGGATCACCGACACGATGATCAGCGTCGGCGAGGACAGCATCGTGCTGCTCGGCTGGGCTCCGGACCAGCTGTGGGGCTGGTCGCTGATGGGCGGCTGAAGCCGTTTAGATGAAATCTCGGGGAAGGGGCGGTTTCGGCCGCCCCTTTTCGTTTAGGGCCGCGAACGGCGAATGATCCGGCCCGTCTGCGCGTCGACATCGACCCAGATGACGCGCCCGTTCTCCATGAACTTCATGCGATAGGTGCCGCCGTTGATTTCGGGCCCGAGATAATCGGCGCCGCCCATGAACGGCATCACCTTGCGCTCGAGCTGGGGCAGCGGCAGCGACCGGCCCTGCTGCGTATCGCGGAACGCCCGGTCCGACTCGCGCGGCGGGTCGGCCAGCGCTGGAGCGCCGGCGAACGAGGCGGCGATCAACGCCGCAAGAAGGGTTCTAATCAGGGTCATACACGCAACTCGTTTGATCGCGCATGTTCTAACACAGGCCATTGAATGCGCTATGAATGTGCATGAACGCCCCCGTTCAGTCTTTGATAGTGACGTAAAAGGCTCGCTTTCGCTAGGGGGCGGCGATGGCGGCGCCAATTCTCACTTACGAAGACCTTGGACTGATCCAGGGCGAAGGCTGGCTGTTTCGCGGCCTCGACCTCTACATCGGCGAACGCGACCGGCTCGCGCTGATCGGGCGCAACGGCGCGGGCAAGACGACCCTGCTGAAGTGCCTCGCGGCGCTGATCGACACCGACGAGGGCAAGCGGACGATCGTCCCGGGGACCCAGGTCGTGCTGCTCGAGCAGGATCCGGCGATGGACGGGCATGCCACGCTGAGCGACTGGGTGCTGCACGGGACGGACGCGCCCGAAGCCTATGAGGCGGCGGCGATCGCCGATCAGCTCGGCATCGACCTCGCGCGGCCGGTGGCGACCGCGAGCGGTGGCGAGCGGCGACGCGCGGCGATCACCCGGGCACTAGCGCAGCAGCCCGATGTTCTGCTGCTCGACGAGCCGACCAACCACCTCGACCTCGGCGCCATCGAATGGCTCGAGGAATGGTTGAAGCGGTTCAAGGGCGCGTTCATCGTCATCAGCCACGACCGCACCTTCCTCACCCGGCTGACGAAAAGCTGCATCTGGCTCGACCGCGGGCAGCTGCGCCGCGCCGAGATCGGCTTCGGCGGGTTCGAGGCGTGGACCGAGCGCGTCTACGACGAGGAAGCGCGCGCCGCCGAAAAGCTCGACGCCAAGCTCAAGCTCGAATTGCACTGGCTGCAGCGCGGCGTCACCGCGCGGCGGCGGCGCAACCAGGGGCGCCTGGCCAAACTCCACGAGATGCGGGCGCAGCGCGCCGCGATGCTCGGCCCCGCGGGCCCCGCCAAGCTCGCGCTGGCCAAGGACGACGTCCGCTCGAAGACCGTGATCGACGCCGAGGATGTGTCGAAGAGCTACGGCGAGCGGACGATCATCCGCGATTTTTCGCTCCGCGTGCAGCGCGGCGACCGGATCGGCCTCGTCGGCCCCAATGGCGCGGGCAAGACCACTTTGCTCAAGCTGCTGACCGGTGAACTCAAGCCTGACAGCGGCACGGTGACGCTGGCGAAGACGCTCAGCGGCATCGTCATCGACCAGCAACGCAAGCTGATGGACCCGGCCAAGCGGGTAAAGGACGTGCTCGCCAACGGCGGCGACTGGATCGACGTCCGCGGGTCGAAGAAGCACATCAAGGGCTATCTGAAGGAATTCCTATTCGATCCGGGGCTGACCGACGCGCCGATCGGCTCGCTCTCAGGGGGCGAGCGCTCGCGGCTGCTGCTGGCACGTGAGTTCGCGCGCGAGGCGAATTTGCTCGTGCTCGACGAGCCGACCAACGATCTCGACCTCGAAACCCTCGACCTGCTGCAGGAAGTGATTGCCGACTATGAAGGCACGGTGCTGATCGTCAGCCACGACCGCGACTTCCTCGACCGCACGGTGACCATCACGCTCGGCCTCGACGGCTCGGGCCGTGTCGACATCGTCGCCGGCGGTTATGAGGATTGGGTCCGCAAGCGGT
>Ga0207668_10000331_pt1 | contig 30558 bp, 28 predicted proteins | sample KBSS43metaG_FD_184323 | JGI IMG/M metagenome (GOLD analysis project Ga0207668, IMG submission 184323) | Switchgrass rhizosphere microbial communities from Kellogg Biological Station, Michigan, USA - KBS S4-3 metaG (SPAdes) (version 2) | ecosystem: Host-associated > Plants > Roots > Rhizosphere...
GGCCGGGCCACAGCACGACGACGGTGCCGACCCTGCGCCAGCCGCGCGACGCGATCTTGCGCTTCGGTTCGAAGCGACCGAAGCGGCTACCGATGACGATCACCGCCGGCCCCAGGGTCAGTGCAGCGAGGACGGCGACGAACGTGCCGACCGCGCAGGGCACGCCCATGGTCTGAAAGTAGGGCAGCCGGGTGAAGCTGAGGCAGAGCATCGCACCGGCGATGGTGAGGCCGGAACCCAGCACCACGTGGGCGGTGCCGTGAAACATCGTGTAGTAGGCCGTTTCCCGGTCCTCGTCGGCCCCTCGCGCTTCCTGATACCGCCCGATCGCGAAGATCGCGTAGTCGGTTCCCGCGGCGATCACCATCAGGGTGAGCAGACTGGTCGCGAACGTCGACAGCCCGATGATCTCGTAGTAGCTGAGCACCGCGACGATCCCGCGGGCGGCTCCCAGCTCGACGAACACCATGAAGAGAATCAGAATCATGGTGACGACGGACCGGTAGACGAACAAGAGCATGAGCGCGATCACGACGAGCGTGATCAGCGTGACCTTGAGGATGGTCTTGTCGCCCGCGTGGTGTTGATCGGCCACCAGGGGCGCGCCACCCGTGACGAAGGCCTTCATCCCCGGCGGCGCGGGAGTCTGATCGACGAGTGCACGCACCGCGTTGACGGATTCGTTGGCAACGGTTTCGCCCATGTTCCCGTGCAGATAGACCTGTACGTAGGCGGACTTGCCGTCGTTGCTCTGTGCACCCGACGCGGTCAGCGGGTCGCCCCAGAAGTCGGCGACGTGCTCCACGTGGGTCGTGTCGGCTTCGAGCTTCTTCACTAGGCCGTCGTAGTAGTGGTGCGCATCGGCGCCCAGGGGCTGCTCGCCTTCGAGGATGATCATCGCGGCGCTGTCGGAACTGAACTCCTGGAAGTTCCTTCCGATCTTCTCCATCGACACCATCGACGGGGCGTCCTTGGCGTTCATCGACACCGTGTGCGCTTCGCCGACCTTCTCCAGCGAAGGAACGGCGGAGTTCGTGATGACCGTCAGCGCCAACCAACCGAGCAAGAACGGCACCGACATCACACGAATGAAGTGCGCGATCTTCGACCGGCCCGCGGTGGTGGTAGCGATGTCGTTCGACGAAGCGTTCATATCGCCCGCCCCCTCGACCAGGCCCACAATCGGCCAAAGAAAGCCGCACGCGTCACACCGGAAGCTTCGCGTGACTTATATCTAGCCCGTCAAACTGTCGGGTGTCAATTGCGCCCCGCGGCACATAGCTGACTCACAGAACAGCACGCCGTTGCGCAACCGACCCGTCCCCGAGCTCAGTACGGTGAGGAGATGAAGTATCTCGAAGTCGAAGGCGTCGGTCGGGTCAGTCGAATCGGGCTGGGGACCTGGCAGTTCGGCTCCCGCGAGTGGGGTTACGGCGATCAGTACGCGTCGGGTGCCGCAGGTGACATCGTCCGACGCGCGCTCGCCCTGGGGGTGACGCTGTTCGACACCGCGGAGATCTACGGCACAGGCAAGAGCGAACGCATCCTCGGCGAGGCGCTCGGAGACGAGCGCGCCAAAGTGGCCGTGGCAAGCAAGGTCTTCCCGGTGGCGCCGTTTCCCGCGGTGATCAAGCAACGCGCCCATGCCAGCGCGCGGCGGCTGCAGCTGGACAGGATTCCGCTCTATCAGGTCCACCAGCCCAACCCGGTGGTGCCCGATTCGGTCATCATGCCGGGGATGCGCGAGTTGCTCGACGACGGCACCATCGGCGCGGCGGGTGTCTCGAACTATTCGCTGGACCGGTGGCAGAAGGCCGACGCCGCGCTCGGACGACCGGTCATCAGCAATCAGGTGAACTTCTCCCTCGCCCACCCCGGCGCACTCGAGGACCTGGTCCCCTTCGCCGAGCGCGAGCACCGCATCGTGATCGCCTACAGCCCGCTCGCCCAGGGCCTGCTCGGCGGCAGGTACGGCCTCGACAACCGACCGGGTGGCGTGCGGGCGATCAACTCGCTGTTCGGCACCGAGAATCTGCGGCGGATCGAGCCTTTGCTGCAGACGTTGCGCGACGTCGCCGCCGAGGTGGACGCGAAGCCGGCCCAAGTGGCGCTGGCGTGGCTGATCGGCCTGCCCGGCGTGGTTGCGATCCCCGGAGCGTCCAGCGTCGAGCAACTCGAATTCAACGTCGCCGCTGCCGAATTGGAACTGCCCGCCGATTCGCGCGATGCGCTCACCGCCGCCGCCCGCGCGTTCCGGCCGGTGTCGACCACCCGCTTCCTCAGGGACCTGGTCCGCGAGAAACTTCCGAAACTTCCGATCTGACGCCGACGGGTGCTACACAAGCTGGCATGAGCGCGCTCGCCGACCAGACGCGTTGGATGGACGCGACCGACCAGGCGGCGCTCGTCGCGTCGGGCGCGGTGTCGCCGAGTGAGCTCCTCGAGGCGGCGGTCGAGCGCATCGAACGCATCGACCCCACCCTCAACGCGGTCGTGATCCGCTGGTTCGACCACGCCAGGGACGTCGCCGCCGACCCCGCACTGCCCAACGGCCCGTTCCGCGGCGTGCCGTTCCTCATCAAGGACCTCTTCGCCGAGTACGCGGGCCAGCGCTTCAGCAACGGCAACGTCGCACTGAAGGAGGCGCACGTCGTCGCCGACGCCGACTCGACACTGGTCAGCCGCTACCGCTCGGCCGGGCTCGTCATCGCTGGCCGCACCAACAGCCCCGAGCTCGGCAGCGTGCCGACCACCGAGCCCGTCGCGTGGGGGTCGACGCACAACCCGTGGGATACCACGCGCACGCCGGGCGGATCGAGCGGTGGGGCGGCCGCAGCCGTCGCGTCGGGGATGGTCCCGTTCGCGCACGCGAGTGACGGCGGCGGCTCGATCCGCATCCCCGCGTCGTGTTGCGGCCTCGTCGGGCTCAAGCCGAGCCAGGGTCGCATCACGGCGGGACCGGACCGCGACGAGAGCGGCCTGTCGGTTCAGCACTGCGTCAGCCGCACGGTTCGGGACACCGCGGCGCTGCTCGACGCGACGCTTGGCCCCGGCGTCGGCGACACGGTGATCGCGCCGGCGCCGGTACGTCCGTACGTCGACGAGGTCGGCGCGGACCCGGGCCGACTGCGCATCGGCATCCTGGACCACCATCCGCAGGACGGGTCGGTCGACGCGGACGTGGCCGACGCGGCGCGCTCCGTCGGCCTGCTGCTCGAGTCGTTGGGCCACCACGTCGAACCGGCGTGGCCGAAGGCCTTGGGGGACAAGACGTTCGGCTCCACGTTCGGGGCGTTGTGGAGCACCAACATGGGAGTGTCGCAACGCCGTTTCGAAGAGTTACTCGGCCGCCCGCTGGAGGATCATGAACTCGAACCGGTGAACCGCGTCCAGGCCGACTTCGCCAAGCACTTCACGTCCGTCGACTACGCGCTCGCCTTGGCTGCGGTCGCCCAATACCGCCGCGCCGTGCAGTCGTGGTGGCACGACGGCTGGGATCTACTGCTGACGCCGACTGTCGCCGAATTGCCAATCCCGCTCGGCACCATCGTCAACGACCCCGCGCACCCGATGTCCGCGATGGAACGCGCGGGCCAGTTCGTGCCGTTCACTCCCCCGTTCAACAGCAGCGGCCAACCCGCCGTCAGCCTCCCCTTGCAGTGGACACCCGACGGCTTGCCCATCGGCGTCCAGCTCGTCGCCAGCTACGGTCGCGAGGACGTGTTGATTCGCGTCGCCAGTCAGCTGGAGCAGGCGCGACCCTGGGCCCACCGCACGCCCCTCGTATGAATGGTTGTTGGTCCAGGGCCAACACATTTCAGCGCTACGATTGCTACCTTGGAACTTGAAGAAGGAAATGCTTTAAGTGGTCCGCACTTGGCGGGCCCAAATTGGAGGGGAACCACAATGCGGTTGACCACGAGATTGATGATCGGTACTGCTGGTGCGACGTTGTCGCTGTTCGCCTTCAGCGGAATCGCTTCTGCTCAGCCAAATGTCGAGGCGATCGTCAACTCGACGTGTACCTATCCCCAGGTGATCGCGGCATTGACCGACAAGGATCCGGCCACGGCCCAACAGCTCACGAGCAACCCGCTCGCGGCGGGTTGGCTGCAGTCGCTCGTCGCGTCGCCGCCGGATGGCCGCCGGCAAATGATCACGCAAATCCAGGGAGCCCCGGAACTTGCGCAATACACCGGCCTGATCAACTCCGTTGCCGGCAGCTGCAATAACTACTGAGCATCTGGTTGCAGGTTCGGCTAATCGCCGGACCGCGCATCATCGATGCGCGGATCACCGTTGACGCAGCCGAATTCGCGCCAACCCGTGACGGTCAGGTTCGCGCGGGCGAGCCCGTGAGATCCCGGATCGTTTGAATCTCGCTGGCCCGGTAGGGCCGCCCGTCGGGCAGCAATAGGTCGCTGAACCACGGTTCTGGTGGAGCCGTGTACGGGTGATCCCACGAATCCCACGGCAGATACGTCTCCGTCTTACCCGCCACCAAGCCCCAGTTGTAGGCGCCAACGTTGTGCCGCTTGGCAACTGGAAGGATTCCCTCCACCGTGCTGCCCATGGCGCGCGCCAGGTACTCGGTGCAGATGATCGGTCGCCCCAGTGGAGCGAGCTCGCCGATCCGGGCCTCGAACTCGGATGGTTTGGCATACGAGTGGAAGGTGATGATGTCGGAGTTGTCGAGTTGGATGCTGGCGATTGCGCTGCGTTGTCGGGGGTCGCTCCAATTGCCCTGCCAGACGCCGCTCGTCAGCGGTTGAATCGGATCGACCGCACGCGCCCACTGGAACACCTGCGGAAGTAGCGCAGCCACCAGGTCGAGCTTGTCCGCCCGCTCGACCTTGCGGTACACCGTCGCCGGGTTGTCGGGTTCGTTCCAGAGGTCCCACCCCAACACGCGCGGGTCGTTGCGGAACAGGCTCAACACTCCGGTGACGTAGTCGCGCAGGATCGGGTCGTAGCGGCGGTCTCCGAGGCGCTCGGCACCCGGACTTTGTACCCAGCCGGAGTTGTGGACCCCAGCCATCGCCCCGCGCTGAGGCCCCAGTTTGGGACGTGGGTCCCAACAGGAGTCGAACAGGACGAGGAGCGGCTTGATGCCCTGGCTCGCCGCGATGGCGACGAACTGCGCGAGCCGGCGGGAGAAGCCAACGCGATCCTGTACCCACAGTTGATCGTGGAGGAACACGCGCACGGTGTTGAACCCGATGAGCCGGCATGCACCGAGCTCGTTGCTAATCCGCCGCGGATCGTAGGTGCCCGCCTGAAACATCTCGATCTGATTGATCGCGTTCGAGGTGATGTAGTTCCCCCCGACAAGCCAGCCCTGCCCTTGATACCAGTTGTTGGCCCGCTCGGCCGTCCATCGGACGGGTTCGGCGCTGGCTCGGGGCACCTGGGTCAGGGCCGCGCCAGCCACCGCTAGCAGCGGCAGCTTGAGGGCAGTTCGTCGGTCCACCGAGCAACCGTAATGATCCCAGCCGATGCGCCTGAACCTCCGTATCGATTCGCAATCATTGAGGTTGCAAATTGTTACCTGCCATCACCTGACGAACGTCGACACACGCCAGCACCCCCGGGGCCGGCAACGTCGTGGATGCCTCGGTGCGCATGACCTCGAACCATTGAATCCTGAACGACGTGACCCGACGCTACAGGGCGGGCCTGAGAATCGTTGCACAACAATCGGGTTCGGGCTCGAATCGCGCCGGTGAAGAGCGGCGTCACAACCACTGGCAGCTCATTCGCACCAGGTCGGTGGTCACCCTGTCGTCATCGTTCCTAGCGCGCCTGGAACCGCAATCGACGTCCGCGCCGTAGTTCGTCCCGGTCGCCCGTGAACGGATGCACCGTGACCGACTCCGCGGCCCCTGACGAGCGGACTCTTGGCTAACTGCGCGTCCAGGCGAGAACTGACGCGGACGCGAGACGGCCGGTCCGATGTCTGGAGCAGTCCACGGACCGCTCGTCGTTGCCAACGTTGCCGTCTGCGTCGCCAATGGAGCATTGGCCCATCCGACGCAACAAAAGCAGGTGCCTTTGCGAGCTGGCTGGTAGCGCCGGCGGTGTGAGCCAGTCTTCTGCCGATTGCTGAAATTGTTGTCGAATCAAGGATAATTCTTTGTCATGACCTTTGTTTGTACGTTACATCGCAAAGTCATGAGTCCGACTATGTAACTTGCTTACTGCGTGCGACTGTGCAGGATTGCCGGCGCGTTTGTGCAGTGGATACCTCGACCCGCGCCTTTCGTGCGCAAGTTGATTTACGAAATAACGAGGTACAACACTCCCGATGTCGGGACAAGCCCGATCGTCGGGCCGTTGTGCATCACCTCGAGGTATGGATGAAAATAAAGTTTGAATATTTGCTGTCGTTGCTAAAAATGTAATATTGACATGGGAGGTTTTCGGGCAACAGATATGGGTATTATTCATCTACTCCATCATTTGCCAGCTTGCGTATTCAGTCACCAAGCGAGCGACGCTCTAGAACACCGGCGCGGAGATGACATTCGCCATGGCTCGCGCTGAGCTTGGTGACCAGACCGCGGGGGCGCGCGACTACGAAGGTGGGGGGAAGAACATGGAACAGCAGGCTTTTGGCGCTTCGCCGTTGGCGTGTACATCGCTGCACACAAATGAAGTCGACGAAGCCCGCGAAGTGCTGGGCGCTCTGTACGAGCCGTTCGAGATCAGCTCCGTCGGTCGGGGACCACTGGACCTCGAAGCGAATTCGGTGCAGCTTGCCCTACTCACTGCGGGATTCATTCGTTTCGGTGGCGGGGCAAACCTGCGCGCAACCGACGTTCGCTCGTACCACATCAGCATTCCCCTCGAGGGGCACGCGATGAATTCGTGGGCTGACGGCCAGCAGCAGCTTGCGGAGGCTTCGGTGTCGGCGGCGCTGTTCATGCCGGGAATGCCGACGGACGTCGCATGGTCCGCAGGGTGCGCACAGATCGCTCTGATGATTCCCGCCCACGAGGTGCGCCTGCAGTTGGAAACCATGCTTGACCGAACCATCCGCGCGCCAGTCAAGTTTGAGCACCGCCTGGATCTGAGGCCAAACTCAGCGAACAGTTGGCTCGGGCTCGTAGCGATCATTCGGCGCGAGGCCAGCAGACGTGACGGGTTGTTGAGTCATCAACTCGCCGCAGGCAACTTGCAGCAACTCCTCATTGAAGGCCTATTGCTAGCACAGCCGCACAATTACACCGACGCACTCGTTGGCGGCGTCTGCGCGGCGTCACCTGCAGTGGTGACGCGCGCCATCGATCTGATGCGGACTCATCCTGAAGCACCATGGACCGCCGGAAAGTTGGCGCAGCACACGGGGATCGGCGCCAGGGCGCTCACCAAGGCGTTCGCACGCTCCGGCGAGCAGCCACCCATGACGTACCTCAGGGAATTGCGTCTGCAACGTGTACGCGGCACGCTCCTCGATGCCGATCCACGATCGGTCACAGTCACAGCGGTGGCGGGTCGTTGGGGCTTCGTGCACCTTGGTCGCTTCGCAAAGCAGTACCACCAAGTGTTTGGCGAGCACCCTTCCACGACGCTCGGAGCCGGCCGGTTCGCATCTCCGACGGCGGAGCGCGGTCACCCCGCCGAAGTTGCCTAGGAGCCGCGCGCCGGGTGTCCTCTGAGATCCGGGAAGGTCCGCGAGCCCTGGAGCGCTAGTTCGCTGTTGCCCAATCCGCGTCGGAGAGTCCGCGACCTGGCTCTTGGCAGTGAGCGAACACCGGGACCCCCCGGCCACCGGCAGAGAATTCGGCGAGTGGCTCCGAATTTGTCCACCTCAGACGAGTGCCAACGCGGTTCCCGAATCGGATACAGCCGACCCGCTTCTGGATATGCACGTCAGCCAGCAAATCATAAACTGTTAGGTACTAGTAAGTTCAGATACTTCGACGGGGCGAGGCAAGACCAGATGTTCTGTAGCTGCGACGAGGTCGTCGCTTACCGACACACCGCTCACCAAAGTCGACGCCACGACCAGACGCCGACATGACCATTCACTCGCTGCGCATCAAGGGCGATCTGTTCTCGATGTTCTTGGTCGCACTCGTCTTGGAGGGGATACTGCTCGGAATCATCTGGTGGACGGTTGCGGCGGCAGCCATCGCGTCAGTTCTCTATCTGGTTTGCAAATCGATTGACGCACACCACTGCCAACGCGAATTGGTGGACGGGATAGCACAGCTTCGCAAACAGGATGGCGATGAGCACCACAACGAGACATGCTTGTCGCCGCATCTTCGACGGGAGCTACAGCAGATGATGTCGCGGGTGCGGCCAGACGATCTGTCAGTCGTTGAGACCGCCGCGCTCCTCGCCATCTTGGTGCCGGCCCACCGCCGGGTCGTCGGAGGACCAGCCAGCAGGCCATTGCTGCGTGCCGCCGGGGTCCGCAGCGAGCACGCGGCGTCGAATCTCGCTCAATAGCGAATCGATCGACGCCCGAGTGAGGTCACCCGTCAGCGTCGTCAGTTCCACCACGCCCAACTCGTCGCTCGACAGGTAGCCAGCGGCCACCAGTGCCTCGACTGGCGATCGGCCGTATGCCCGCGCGAGGGCGACGACGGCCTCGGCACGCGGAGTGATGCTGCCGCGTTGCCAGCGGGAGATGCTGGATTGGTCGATACCCGCGGCCGCCGCGATGTCCTTCTGCGCCGCGTTGCCCGTCACCGTCATGACGTATCGCCACCACGCCGCTTCGGTCACCCGGTCAGGCTAAGCCATCGCTGAGCCAGAGTCGGTTGACGGAGCCTTCCACCGCATTTCGTCGTCTCCCCATGAGCACTCTTTGCCCCTTCCGACGTCGTTTCTTGCCGACGGAAGCGCAGTCCAGACGCAAGTGTGAGCATGCATACATTCATGATGCTATGATGACATACATCACGCAAAGTAGTCCAAGGAGGACGTGGGCCGCGATTTTCGTCGCGACAGCCACGGGCGTGGGCGACATGTCAATCGACAAATCTCGCAGTGCGGCTCAACGGAGCCTGAAAAGGAATTTGAAATGAAAACATCGATGTACCCATACGCCACAGGAATCGCAATCGCAGGAGCCGGTGCGCTTTTCGCGCTTGCTCCTGGCACAGCACAGGCCGCGCCGCTGGTGTCACCGTCGCTGTCACCACCCACGACACAGTGCGTTCTCATGCCTGCGGGATGTTCCCCCAACAGTCTGATTGGGCCCAGTCTCAACTACGTACCGATCCCGAATGCGCTGGCAGCAGCCTCGCTCGGCAGCTTCGGCCCGTACGAGCCCTTCCACAGCATCGCTACGAGCGATCCCCTCTACAACCTCATCGGAATAGCCGGCTTGGTCCCCATCGTGAACATCTTCGTCAGCAACGGCGTCAACGGTGCCCCGGGCACAGGCGCCAACGGTGGCAATGCCGGGCTGTTGGTCGGCTACGGCGGTGCCGGTGGGTCAGGCGCCGCAGGTATGGCCGGTGGTAGCGGCGGCCAAGGCGGGCTGTTCTTCGGCAACGGCGGCGACGGCGGGTTCGGCGGCACCAGTGCCACGGGCGGAAACGGCGGCAACGCAGGAACATTGGCGCTCTTCGGTCACGGTGGCGACGGCGGCGTCGGCGGGAACGGTACGCCAGGCACGATCGGCGCGCCGGGCACTGGCACGGCAGCGAACGGTACGACCGGCGCAGCGGGCACGGGCACCGGCACGACGGGCGCTGATGGCGTAAATCCAGCCGGTGATGGCGTCGCAGGTACCGCGGGCGCGGCCGGAGTGGCCGGCACCGGCGGCAACGGCGCTCCTGGCACGGCGGGCGACCCCGCTGGCGCAGGCGGCGCTGGCGGAACCGCTGGCGCCGCAGGCACCGGAGGCGACGGGGCCAACGGTGGCAGCGGCACTCCGAGCGGCAACGGCGGAGCAGGTGGCGCCGGCGGCGCATCGAGTACTGCAGGCGTAACTTCCGTCGGTGGTGACGGTGGCAACGGCGGCAACGGCGGAACCGGGGCTACTGACGGCGGCGCTGGCGGCGCTGGCGGCGCCGCGGTGAATACCGGTGGAGCGGCTACTGGCGGTAACGGCGGGACCGGCGGCGACGGCGGCATCGGTGCTGCTGGCCAACCCGGCGGCACCGGCAACCCCGGTGGCGCAGGCACGGACGGCGCCAACGGCACCAACGTCGGCGGCACAGGCACCGCTGGCGGTCCCGCAGGCGCCGGAGGCAACGGTGGCAGCGGCGGACTCTTCGGTGGCGGCGGTGCGGCAGGTAGCGGCGGCACCGGAGGCACCGGTGGCACGGGCGGCGACGGCCAGGCCGGCGGCGACGGCGGCGACGGCGGCACCGGCAGCACCGGTGGCACGGGCGGCGACGGCGATGCCGGTGGTAACGGCGGAGTGGGCGGCGCAGGCGGCGCAGGCACGGGCGGCGCAGGCGTTCTCGGCGTCGGCGGTACCGGTGGCGCGGGCGGTTCGGGCGCAACTGGTGGTCCGGGCGGAACGGGTGGCACCGGTGGCAGCGGTGGCACAGGCGGAGCCGGTGGTACCGGCGCTGCAGGTGGGACCGGTGGCACCGGAGGTAGCGGTGGCACAGCCGGAACCCCCGGTGGCGGCGGACTGATCGGCCATACCGGCAGCACCGGCACGACCGGAGCCACCGGCACCACTGGTGCAACCGGCGCAACAGGCGCAACCGGCACGACCGGTGCAACCGGTGCAACCGGTGCAACCGGTGCTAGCGGCACCGACGGCGCCAACGGCAACGCGGGCGGCCCCGGAGCCCCGGGCGCACCGTCATAACCGGCAAGCAGGGCTACGGCACATAGCCACTGCTGATCGGACATCGGGGGCGTCGGCTATGCCGGCGCCCCCGATGTCATGTTCACGAGAAGAAGGCATCGCGCTCCGTGAAAGCGCCTTGAGAGCGAGCGCCCAGCGGATTGAGAGGTCAAGGTTCCGATGACCACACGCCATCACCTCGAGCTAGCCAACGACGCACCGTACGCCGAGGTCGGTTCGAGCGCTTTGGCGGTCAAGGACGTGGGCCGGTTGATGCTTCGCTGTGCCGACAAGCCTGGGCTGGTAGCAGCCGTCAGCGCTTTCCTGTCCGCTGCCGGGGCGAACATCGTGTCGCTCGATCAACATTCCACGCAGCAGTCCGGCGGAACGTTCGTGCAGCGCACCATCTTTCACCTCCCGGGCTTGGCGGCTGCTCGAGACGCACTGGAGCGCGACTTCAGCGAGCAGTTGGCAGCGCGATTCGACATGGATTTCAAACTCAGCGAAGCGGCCACACCCAAACGCGTCGCCATCATGGCCTCAAAGGACGACCACTGCCTGCTGGATCTGCTCTGGCGGAACCGCCGCGGCGAACTGGACATGTCGGTGGCGATGGTGATCTCCAACCATCCGGACCTTGCCGACCAGGTCCGCCCCTTCGGGGTGCCATTCTCATATGTGCCCGCCACCAAAGACATTCGGACACGAGCAGAACAACGCCAACTCGAGCTCTTGCGCGGCAACGTCGACTTGTTGGTGTTGGCCCGATACATGCAGATCCTGACCCCCAGGTTCCTGGCCGAAGTCGGCTGCCCGACGATCAACATCCACCATTCGTTCTTGCCGTCGTTCGTCGGCGCATCGCCCTATCGACGAGCCAAGGAGCGCGGCGTCAAACTCGTCGGCGCGACCGCTCACTACGTCACCGAGAATCTCGACGAAGGACCGATCATCGAGCAAGACGTCGTACGAGTCGACCATCGTCACGGCGTGGGCGACCTCGTTCGCCTTGGCGCCGACGTCGAGCGCGCCGTGCTCTCGCGGGCGGTGCTCTGGCACTGCGAGGACCGCATCATTCGATACGGCAACCAAACCATCGTCTTCTAAGAAGCTGGAGGGTTGTTGGGGCCACTTATCTGGTGGCGATCTAGCCCGTGACCATGTCAGTGTCATCACATGACGTCCGCCGCACCGGTTCGACGTTGGCGGATTCCCATGGACGGCCAACCGCCGGATGACCTTCCTTCCCAATGGGTCTCAGCCATCGCGGCGGTATCCCGCGATCTCCGTTGCCGTCGGCACGGCCGGATGATCGGTTTTGGCGACGTCGCATGGGAGTTGGCCGTGGACGCTGGCGGTTGGATGCTCATCGGTCTCGCAAGGTTGTCCGACAACGCGGATCTCTACGGGTTCACACGCGGACGGGACTACCCATCTGCACCATCCACGGTCCACCAAGAGCAACGTCAAGTCATTGCGATATTGCTTCCAGCCCACCTATGGCGGCCTCGGAAACCCTTAGAGCGCGAAACGCATAGTCCAGCAATCTATCTGGATTTCCTTCGACGGCAACTTGGATCGTTCCGGTTTTTCCGTCTGGGATGTCATCCACGATGACGTGCTTGCTGCCGTAGGCTGATGCCCACGGCCTCGCGTGTGAATACCCGCTGAGCAACTGCCACGTCTGCAGCAGGAGTTGGCCGGTATCCCAACCCTCCCCAGCATCGAGCACGGTCACGCGGGATCCTGCGTATTGCACAATCGAGGACTCAGTTGCAAGTTGCTCCGAGTACTTCCTGTTCGTGAAAGAAGCGGTCGGCGCAAGGAGCGTCGTGGCTTCCTGCAGAATCCAAGCGAGGCGTTGATCCAAAGCCGCCTGCATCCCGGCAACCTTCGCCATCTCGTCACCAGGACGCGCCTGATTGACTGGCTCAGACGCGATGAGATTGAGCCACTTTTGATGAGACTTTAGATCGTTGTACTTGAATTCGAGTGCGCGAGCACGCCTTTCCTCTGTTGTTCCACTCACCATCGACAGCGCCGTGGAGGCGCCATTGATCGCGGCCCGAATCAAAGAGGCTTGCGCGTAGGGAAACGGAGCCTCATGGGTTTTGAGGCTCCAGGCCAAGAATCTCAGATGGTCGATAGCGCTGTACAAACACTGAACAACATCCTGCCGAAAGTTCCGCTTGATCGGGTGAAAGAAGGCGTCGTCCGCGTGAACCGGTGCCGTATCGGTGGCCTCAATCGACAGCAACCGCTTCAGGGCCGCAATCGTTTGATCCTCTAACCACCTGATCCCGTAATCTATGGACGGCGAGCTAGCCGAGCCAGTGCTTCTGCCATGTCTCTCCCAGGTTGAACCGATCCATGTCGGCCCTCATGGTTGTACCCGCCACCGACAAATTACGTCAATCAACAGAGTTGACCTCGGCCATCTTCTTCTCGGATTCGGCTATGGGCCTACAACCAAGGCGCTCACGTTGACGCTATCCCGAACGGGGAGCGAATCTACATATGAGTGAAATACGAAGAAACTCGCGTCCGTCGGCATCGGCTCTCGATGCGCTCGACGACCGGCAGGCACAGGAACTCAAAGGCTGGCCTCCCATCGATCGGAACCAATCGTCACCGCGAGCTAACCTGACGCCGCAAGTTCAAGCTCTGGAGCATTCCGATAGATTGCGTCTCCCGCAACGAGATTGAGCCCTTTGGCGATCGCGCATGCGGCTACCCAGCGATCGCCAGTATGCTCTTTGTTATGCAAAGCGTGACCGACGCTCCTGCAATCAGCGGTGAGCCGCGCGTAGGCAGCAATCACCTCATCATCGGACCGGATGGTCGGCGTCCGATCAAGAATCTCAATGATCGTCGCTTGGCGCTGCGCGCCCCATCCCGCGATACGGATGCCCGATAACACTTCGGCGCGCGTCTGAAACGAAATCAAGACACGTCGGCCCGTCAGGAAATTTCGCCACCCGCTAGCGCGGGGGTCGTCGGAATCGCGGCGGATGAAGAGAATGCTGAAGGCGTCTGTGTCGACCAATGACGCTCCAACTTCTGTCACAAGCGGGAGGCTCGCAGGAAGTCGTCAAACTCTTCGTCGGTGAGCGCAATCCCACCACCGAAGTCTGGACCCGGCGCAGAGGCGAGAATCTCGTCGAGCTTGGCCACTTCGCCGCCCAAGTAGACGACGGCCGGGTCGACGACGGAGTCGATAGTTACGTTGCTTAGGGACACCACACGACCCGATGCGTCTACGGTGCCTTCGCCGTGAGCAATTACCCAGTGACCTACGAGACGAGCAGCGTTTGCATCATTGAGCACGTGCTTGAGTTCGACTGCCTGGCCGATACCGTCGCGGACCCGAAAATCATGGGAGCGAAGATCGATTTTTTCCAGGAGGCCGACCGCATCCGCCACCCCGTTTAAGAGTGAGAATTCGCGAACCCACATCTCGGCGTGAACCTCTGCACAGTCGATCTGAACTTCAATGTCGGATGCATCCCCGAGTACGGCGACGGGCGCGGCGTTTTTCAGGGCACTGATGAGCTTGGCCGTGCTCTGCGCGATGCCGTCGGGCACCCAAGGGGGCCTGTGGTTCTCGCTCACTGCACGCACGATCTCCCAGAACCGATTGTCTGCTTCGCGAATTTGTGGCAGATCGACATCAAGCTTCTCGAGGGGCTCCTTGACGAAGCTCAATACCGTGCTTCCTGAGGTCAGCTGCTGAAGCCGAAGCGATGAGAGCTCTTCCATGAAGCGCTTAGTGCGCCCAGGACCACCGGCACCGAGCACTTCGCGGCCGATTCGCGTGGTCAGTTCCTGCAAGGCAGAGCCGATCGCGGCGAGGTCAGTCACTGCAATCTGACCGGCGGGCCAAGGAGCACCTACCAGTCGAAGCTCAACAGTCCTTGGCATCGCGGCAGCTCCTCCCCTCGTCTCGTAGTCCGCCTGCTGCGTTGTGTAGCAGGACGATTCCATTGTGACGCCCAAACGACTCCACTGCGCTGATCATCGCAAACCTCGCCGACAGCGCTACGCGGTCGCGCTCGACGACCGGCAGGTCGATCAGCGCTGACGCTTGGCCCTATTTTGGCCCTATCGATCTCGCGATCATGGTTTCTTGAGGTGTCGATTGGCCGGAAATATGCCCTCTGAACTGGGCTTTTATGTTGTGGTCCCGACTGGGATCGAACCAGTGACCTTCCGCGTGTGAGGCGGACGCTCTCCCCCTGAGCTACGAGACCGGGGCGTACCGATACGGGATCGGTGGACGTCGAAGATTATCACGGAGCGCCCTCGGGCCGAGAATCCCGAGCGCCGAGCCGGGGTCCGGTCCCGCCGGTATGGTCACCGCCATGTCGCTTCGAGTGGTCCTCGTCGTGGCGGTCGTCGGCGCCGCCGCGCTCTCAGCGTGCGGCGAGACGGAGTCCGCCTCCCCGACGTCGTCGCCGACGCTGACGCGCATCACGACGACCGAGCCCGACGACTCGCTAAGCCGTTCGCCGTCCTCGAAGCGCACGACCACCCCAAGCGAAACCACCGAGACCACCGAGTCAGAGGTGATCGACGAGCTCGTCGGATTCACCTCCCCCAGCGGCAACGTGGGCTGCATGGTCGATTCGACGTTCGTTCGGTGCGACATCGCGGAGCGGGACTGGTCGCCGCCGCCGCGGCCCGCCGACTGCGAGTTCGACTACGGGCAGGGCATCAACATGGTGGCCGGCGAGGAGGCGGAGTTCATCTGCGCGGGCGACACGGCGCTCGGCGGCGGAGAGCCGCTTGAGTACGGCAAGTCGGTCGGGGCAGGGTCGCTGAGTTGCGAGAGCGCCGAGTCGGGCATCACGTGTCGCGACTCCACGACCGGGCACGGCTTCACGATCGCGCGCGAGGCGTACCAGGTCTTCTGACACGTCCCCGCCGACGGGCACGACGGGATTTGTGTCGCCTCGCTCGGGTCGACTATCGTTGCCCTTCGCGACGGGCGACGATCTCGCCCGTGGCACGCGGATGTAGCGCAGTTGGTAGCGCATCACCTTGCCAAGGTGAGGGTCGCGGGTTCGAATCCCGTCATCCGCTCGAAGGTGCGGTGGCATCAACCCCCATTGGTGGAGTGGCCGAGTGGTGAGGCAACGGCCTGCAAAGCCGTGCACACGGGTTCGATTCCCGTCTCCACCTCCAAGAAGGAACCCCGCGCGATTAGCTCAGCGGGAGAGCGCTTCCCTGACACGGAAGAGGTCACTGGTTCAATCCCAGTATCGCGCACCAGTATTACCGCAGGTTAGAGGCTGTATCTAGCTAGCCTATACAGACCGCATGCAATATACATGCAATAGCGCTCGTCTACCGCACGCACAACACGCCGGTATGTCGCGCCTCAAGTAGGTGGGGCGTGTCGGTTGTCTTGGTTAGCTTCTGTTCATGGACGACACCGCTGCATTCAAGTTCGACAGCCTGCCGGGAGTCACCTTCACCGTTACACGGTCCTTAGTGGGCGGACCCGATGTCATGCCTGAGGGGTTTCTGACCTTTACCGGACGGAGAGACCCCGAGGAGATCCTCAGCCAGTCCGGGGGGACGGGTCCGACGGCGCCGCCGTCGATTGATCGGCCATTCATCCCCGGCGGAAAGGTCCCGTTCGTCTTTCGCAGCCTCCCGGGCTACACCTTCTATGCCGCGAGGGCGGAACGGGAGGTGTTCGTGGACTCGCCGGGTGGCCTAGGGGGGACGCGGTGGGCGGAAGGATGGATTCGAGTTACCTACTATCGCCCGGGCGACGATGAGGAACATGAGCACGGCGGGTTTGCAGGCCCGGAGTCCTAAACTTTGACGCTTATGGTCCGCGATTGACCGCAATGTCCTCGAATTGAAACCTTTGCTCAAGTGTTGACAATTCGCGATTTGATCTTCCAAACCCCTTTTACTTACGGTAGTTTCGCATTGCGGCGGGATCACACCGTGTTTGCCAAAAGGGAGGAGTTCAACATGACGACATTGCCAGCGGGTGCCACGAAGCTCTACCCGTGGGAGGACCGGGACGGCGAGCCGGTCCGCCCCTTCCGCGGGACGGCCGGCGCCGTCATCAAGACGATCACGGGGACCGTCGAGACCTATGTCGACGGGCTGCAGTCATTGCGGGACGTCGTGCGGACGGTCATCCTCGATGACGTCGAGTTGACCGCCGACCAAGCGCGGCGACTGGCCGCGGGTCTCGTTGCCGCTGCCGATGAGGCGGAGGGTGCATAACCGGCGATTCGAACAAACCTTCGAAGACTGTGAGAAACACCCCGAGGTCCGCGAAGTTGTCCGAAAGGTATGCAAGGCTAGATTCTGACCGACCAAGACAGTTGGTCCGGAAACGCGAAAGCCCTGCCGGAACGATTGTCCGTCAGGGCCCTGCGTGTATCACCACAATACATACGCAAGCCTAGATGACGGCGTTAGGTGCCCGCAGGGGTACCGCCAATGTTGTTGTCGCGCACAGACAATCACCCGGCCGCGAACTGCGCGTTTACGCCGTTCACGATGCAAAGGGTGTGGTAGATGCCACAATTCATCCGGTTATTAGAGCTGGCCAGGGAATACGAGCTATCAATCCTGGAAGTGCAGGGTTGTGCGCGCGAACTGGGCTTGCCGCACTCCAAAGCCGTGACGATGCTCAACGGGAATCAGGTGGAGAAACTCCGCCCAGCACTTGAAGCTGAGCGGCAGACGAAGCAGTGGCAGCGGAAACGAAAGGCTCCCGAACGCTCCGACGGTAGCGTGCATCGCGACGTGGTGCATGTGGAGTGCGCGTGCTGTCAACTGACGCTCGCCTGCCGTGCTGATATGGGCGAGGCCTACTGCGATGTGTGTCGGGACCACTTCGCAGTACCGGGCGAGAGGGTCGAGCGGAGGATCGCGCGGTTGGCGGATCACGACGAGCGGATGCGAAACAGCTACGTCCGCGCCCGTGAGGCGTACTACGACGTCAAGCGCCAACTGGTAAGCGCGTTGGAGAGCCGAGACAACTGGCGCACGGCCGCGACGAAGCTGGTTCACGATCACATCGCGGGGCCGCGTGGTCGATGCAATAAATGCAATCAACCGTTTCCGTGCGAGCCCGTGCAGATCCTCCGCAGCGTCAACTACGGATTCTCTAAGTACACGGAGAGGCTCGCGGGATACTCCGATGAGGAAGTGGAGCGCCACACCAATCCGCGACGGGCTGCGGAACGGGACTACTGGCAGGACGACGAGAACGGCGAGACCGGGTAACCGGGAGTCCCGAACCCCTGGGAAACGACGAACAGCCCTCCCACACAAGATGAGCGGGCCGTTTGTCGTCCCTCCCCACTACCGTCCCAGCCATGAGCAAACTCAGCGGCATGGGCCGCGACGGCAGAAAACAAGTTCCGCGAAGTCGTGCGGTCTACCGAGAACCCAACGACGAAGCTTCTGGCCGAAGGGCTAACGGCGCTCGCCGAGGCGGTGCGGGAGTTGGGCAACGAAGTGGGGACACGCTAAGCCGTTAGTGGGCCGTAGGTGGCCTCGTAGGCGGCAACGGTCATTACCGTGACGTTGGAGCCGATTGTGACCTTGACGTCACCGACGGTCGCGGTCAGCGTCTTTACGCCGGTCGGCTCCAACTCGTCGACCACACGGACGGTCATCCGCCATTCCAGCGGGGCTCCCGCGGTGGCGGATGTGGCCGAATAGTCCAGCGTCCCCGTGTATCCAGAGGGAATGAGTAGGTCGAACAGATCCTTGAGGGCCTGGGAGTCCTCTAGCACCTCGGGGATGATTTCGATCATGGGCAAGGCGGGGGCTCCTAAGCTGCCGCGAGGCGGTCGTAGATGTCGAGCGACTGGATCGCGGTCGAGTTGACCTGACCGGTGAAGAACGGTGGGATGAACTGCAATCCGGAACTGACCATGAACCCGCCGAAGCGGTTGGACGCTCCGATCGTGTGCGTCGAGGTGGTGTCGGTGATTCGGTGGACGAGGTCCGAGTTGCGGTACAGCACCAACTCTCTCGAGTCGACGTCGGTACCGGCCTTGAACGTCCAACGGTCGCCCGTGGCGTTGTCGCCCGCGGCGATCCACAGTTGGGTGTAGGACCCGCCGATGACCTTGCCGATTTCTCTCCGGTTGTTCCCGACGAACGCAATGACGTAGGCGGTCATGGCCGCGTTGGCCCTCAGGATCAGCCCGAATTGCGGCGGGGTCAGAATGTTTGGAACGGCCGAGTCCTGCACCACCTGGCAGCCCTGGTAGTCGGTGAACAACGTGGTCGCGGTCACCCTGGCGTAGCGGTCACCGGCACCTGCACCGGTCGGAGCGAACACCGCGTTGTTGCCGTCGGTGCCGAGGTTGCCGCCGGCTGCGCCGGCAGAGGTCTGGCTGTAGTCCGCTCCGAGGGACGTCGTAGACGTCCGGTTGAACGTGTCGGAGAAGAGCTCGCCCGAAGGGACGTCGCCCGCGGAGAGCTTCGCCTCTAGCTGTGCGACACCAACATTGGCGTGGTCCGCGGAGGTCTGTGCGTTGTCGCCAGTCTGCTGCGCGACGTCGGTGTTGTCCCGCATGAGGCCGAAGATGGACGCGAAGTACTCCAACATGTCGCCTGCGGGCGCACCGATTACCGGGATGAGATCGAGCACGTCGACCAGGATGTTGACCAGGGCCAGGATCGGCGCCATGATCTCGTCGGGCAGGATGTTCTGCACCCATCCGATCAACTGATCGAACGCGGGCCCAGCCCCGGGGAGGAAGACTCCGGTGAGGCCTCTCACGACCTCGCGCAAGATGAGCTCGATGAAATTGCCGCGCTTGGCGGCAATTTCCTCTGCACTGACTGGCGGGGAACTATCAGGCGTGAGCGTCGCCGGGGTGACGTAGCCCTCGGGCGCACTCGACGGCCCCGTGGGTGTGCTCGGATAGGCTTGCGAGTCCAGCGGAGTGGTCAAGCCGCGGCCCACACCCGGCGATAGGGAGCGACGGCGGTAGCCACGTCGTCATCGAGTTCCGTTGCGCCCCAGCTATAGCTGACGTCGTCGACCTTCTTCGACTGCAGTGGACCAGATAGTGACTCACGGCGGGCGTAGAAACGTGACGCTTGCGTGAGCGTGGCCAGCTTGATCGCCTCCGGTACCGCGGTCCAGCCCCAACGGGCCGTGACCTTCACGCCGTGGCGAGTCCCATTGGGTTTCACCGGGGCGTTGGGCAGGACCTCAATGCGGGTCCATGGCCGGTTGGTCGCGTTGATCGGTCCCAACGCGTACGCGGTCACCGTCGCCTCGGTAATGCCGTCGTTGTCGTTGTCGAGTGCCACTATCAATCCAACAGTGGTCATCACGTCATCGATGTCTACGATCCACCGACACAGGTTCCTGTCGTACTCCGCAGTGTAGTAACGGATCTCCGGTGCAGCGACGAGACCGAACTGGCGACCAGTCGCCCTGTCGACGGCCCGAGAGGCGGTCTCGACGGCGAGGGCCAACTCAGCCGCGTCGGCAACGGGGTCGGCGTTGTTGAGCCAGGCGGCGAGATCGTCGCCGCTGGAATAGGTTGGGCTCCAAGCCATCGAGGCCTCCTCCCCTTACTTGCTTCGGGTGATGCGCTTCGGCTTGGCCGGCGGATCGGCCTGTCCGGCCCGCGCGGCGATCTCCGCGCGGACCTCGGACAGTTCGGCGACCAGCTCAGCCTGACGCCGCGCTAGTTCTGCAACGGTGCGCATCGAGTTACGAGACCTCGTTCTGCAGCACGCGGAATGCGTTGACGTCCTTGACGGTTCCATCGGCGCGCGCGTGCATCGTGAACTCGACCTGACGCTCGTTGGCCCGCGAGTACGGGTTCACGACGACGGTGATGTCCTGTACGTAACGGATGATGTAGCCCTCCGTGAGATTGCCGAAGGCGCCCCACTTGTTGGTACCGCCATCGGTGTACGTCGCCCACGCTTGGTCAATCACGACGGGGTAGCCGAGAAGGGTCTGATTGGCCCGGCCGACGTTGATGCCGTCATTTGCCGCGTTCAACAGCGGGCGGTTGTTACCGTCGAGCACGCCCTCGATCAGTGCCAAGGTGGCGTCATTGAAGGTCCAGACGGCTCCGTCGCGATAGGCCGGGTCCACCTGGTGTACGGCGTTGAGTAGATCGGCGTAGGTGGGCGCGGCGGCGTCGAACGTGTTCGTAGCCACGGCGGTACCGGTGCTGATACCGAACGGCAACGTGGTGCCACCGCCGTTCACCCAGTCCGCCGCCTGCTTGCGAAAGATGCGCTCCGAGAGCTTGCGAACGACAAGGGCTTGCACATCGAAAGCACTGTCCTGCAGAAGCTCTACCGACACCCGAAGGGGCAGGTTCGATGCGCCTGGCGCTACATACGGGAACGCGCCGAGAGTCTTCTCACCAAACACGAAGTCCGCGCCACCCGATGCGGGGGCGGTGCCCTCGGCGGCGATCACACCCACGTTGGACGTGTCGTCAAGGGTGGGCCAGCGCAGCGGTTCGCCGGTCGCGGTGGTGATCGAATCCACGGCGTTGGCGACACCACCGAACGCCTTCTTGCGCTCGGTGATCTTCGTCAATAGCGTCTCGGGCACGGTGTAGCCGCCCGCAGAGTTGGTGCCGACACTCTGTGCGCGCAACTCGGTGATGTCGGCGTTTTCCTTACCGGTGCGGAGGTAGTGATCAAATGCGCGCTCAAGGGTGTCGTCCTGCTTTGCGGTGGCGACGTTCACGACAGCGGCCAGCGAGGCGTTGGGCGCGACGTACGCGGCGGTGCGGGCGCGGAGTTCCTGAGTCTTCTGTGCGACCTTGAGCTGGGTTTCCAGTTCTTCGTACTCGCTGATCTCTTCAGCAGTGAACGAACGGGTTTCGCCGAGCTTGTCGATTTCCTGGAGCTTGGCCAGGATCTCTTCGATGGTCAATTAGTTGCCTTTCGATAGGTGCACCCGCGCCCGTGCGCGAATGAGTTGAGTGCGGCCATCTGCGGCCGGGATGGTGGGTTTACTGCGGAGGGACACGGACGTGCCCTGGTACGCGGGATAAGTGACCACGGAGACGTCCAAGAGCGCTTGCACCGAGACGTGTGTGCGTAGGTCGCGACCCTCATGCGTTGACCAGTCCTGTTCGCCGGCAATGAAACCGAACGAACAGCCGGTAATCAGACCGGTTTCCACCATTGCCCGAACCTCGGCGGCAGATGGAATGTCGTCGTTGAGGTCCATCTCAAATGACAGCCCGTGGGAGTCGGTAGACAGCCGCAGGCTGTCATTTGTCGTGCGAGCCAGTAGCTTGTCGGGGTTGTGATTGAACAACCCGCGCACGTCGAGATCTGGCGATGTCAGCACCGAGCGGAATGCGGTCGGTGCCAACGATTCGAAGTAGTACCCGCCGATGTCTGCCCGCTGGTTGAACACCGCGGCATAGCCGGTGAGCCTCTTCCCGGTAATCGTGGTCTGTAGACCGACGAACCGGCGTTCGACGTCGATCATTGGGTCGCCTCCGCTTTCGGGGCTCGGGGGCGCCTCGGCGCGGGTTCATCGGGAAGGTCGGGCATGTTGCGGATACGGCGCGCTTCGTTGACCGTCAACAAGCCCGCGTCGACTTGGTCGATGAGCAACTGGATCTCGGTCTCGGGGTCGGGCTGCACGAATGCCGTGTAATCGAACTCAGCCTTGCGGCCAGGCGGCAGTAGGCGCGAAAGCCGTTGCTGAATGCGGGTTGTCCACAATTCGAGGTTGTAGCGGGCGAGCCCGCGGTTCTGCTCGGAAACGCCCGTGCCCCAAGATGTCTGCTTCTCGGTCTGGGCCAGAAGGTGCGGAGGGACCCCGTACCAGCGGGCGATCTCTTCCACTTGAAAGGCTCGAGACTCGAGGAATTGGGCATCCTCCGGTGACACCGACCACGGGTGAATGCTCACCTTGCGATTGATGAGAGCGATCTGACCAGCGTTGGCCTCCCCGGCTACACGGCGGTCTAGGCCCTCCTTGATGGTCTTCGCGTCCTCTTCGGACAACTCTTCGTCCACCACGGCGATGGCGCTCATGAGCGCGCCGTCCTGGAACAGCCGTGCGGCGGTACGTTCCCCAGCAATCGAGGCGCCGAAGCTGTTGCGCGCCAGATGCAGAGGTGACAAACCCCTGACACCGTCGGTCGACAGCGCCGGGATGTGAGTCATCGACCGGCCGTCGAATATCTCGGTCTTGCCGTCGTTGAGGCTCACCCGGTAGACCACGGTGCCGTCCCTGAGTTGCTCTACCGACACCGCTGACGGGTGGATCGGCTGTAGCCCGAGGATCTGCCCGGCGCCTCCGAAGACATGCGCGCAGTAGGCATTACCGTGCAACAGCAGATGCGCCAGCACGGTCTCGGTCCATTCGTATGGGGTCAGGCCGGTAGGTCCACCTGGCGAGTCCAGGAACGACGGAACGCGCGACCGCGTGCCGTCTGGGCCGTCGTGCAAGGTGCGCAGCGGAAGAGTGCCGATGGTGCCAGCGATCAGTGCCACCGAGCGGTAGACGGCGCTCAGACCCAGCGCCGAGGTTTCGTTGACGCTGACGCCAGCTAGAGACGGCGTGCCGCCGAACAAGGCGAGCACAGCGGGATCGGCAATGCTGATGTTGCGCTGTTCGGGTTCGAATGGAGGGTCTGGTGCGCGGAAGAACCGCGTGAGAAAACTCAAATGATGTCTCCTATAGGACGAATGCGGGCGCCTTCTTCGGCGCCGGGTGTTGAGCGCGGTCGTGCATCATCGCCAGCGCTGCGGCGGCGTCGATCTTCCCGCGAGACTTGTTCTTGGACAGCATGAAACCGCGTTCGTTGTAGCGCGGTATGGCGTTGAGCACCTGGCGCGAGTACTGCTCATCGCCGTCGTGGGTGATGGCTCCATTGACGATGGCTTCGTACAGGGCCACGTAGGCGGGACTCATGCGTTCCAAAGACTGCGGCATCTCCACCATCGGCAGGCCTTCGTCTGCCAACATCGCGCCTGGAACCTCGAAGAGCCGCGGGTCATAGGCGCACTCGATGAGCTGGTATCTCTGGTTGAGATCCCGTAGGAATTGCATCGGCGCCGTGGGGTCGATGCTCTCGTCTTTGTGGGGCTGCCAGATGCGAGCGACGGTGTGCAGCTTGCCGTCTGGGCGACGCTGCCCGAAGACGATGGCGGTGGTGTCCCGTTTGAGCCCGAGGTCTATACCAACCCACGTGGGTGCGTTTGCGATGAGTTGATAGTCCGATTGCAGAGCGCCCCAAACTGTTCGGCCGTTCTTACCAAGCCAGCCGTCCGTGCCATCGACCCAGCGACCTAGGTGGAAGATCTCGAAGTGAGACAGCGGCGACATGGCGATGGCGGTTCGCAGAGCGCCGATCTTTTGAAACCCGGCGTTGAGTGCGGGACATGCTGCCCGCCATGTCGCTTCGTCGTACGGGTCGGCGTCCTCGGGAGCGGAGAACTCGGTGTAGGAGAATCCCGCTGGGCGGTTCCCGTCTAGCCAGCCTTGACGCAACTGCCACAGTGCGTTGTCCTGGTCCAGCCCTGGCGTGCCGATGGCGACGATTACCGAACGTGAGCGCTTACCAGAGGCGAGCACCATGGACGTCCACGACTCGATGGGCTGAAACCCGATCTCGTCCACGACCGCGATCGGGCCGGGGTCCAAGCCCTGAAGGCCGTCAGGATCATTGGAGATCGGGAAGCACGTTCCCTCGTTGTAGCCGACGACGATTCTGCTATCGCTGATCGCGGTGTAGCAGATCGAACGGCGGGACAACTCGGGCTCTTTGCCGATCATCGACACCGCGACGTCGTAGACGGAGCGCTTCGCCTGAGTGATCGTCGTCGCCATGATCGGCACCTGTGGGGCGCCGTCTTCGTAACGGTCGAACACCGCCCACACGGCCAGGGCGGCAAGCAGCGTGCTCTTGCCCTGCCCGCGCGGACACTGTAGGACCGCCTGCCACACGCCGGCCGACAGAATCTCGGCAATCCACTCCCGCTGGAATGGCGCCAGCTTCAACGGCTTACCGCTGCCGTGCCCCTTCGGGCTGCGGCAGTACGTCGTAATGAACCTGATCGCGCGCTTGGCGGGGTCCTTCTCGCGCCAGCGGTACCAGGGTGGTTCGGACAGATCCTCGAAACGGGTGCGGGCGTTACCGCCAACCGCCACCTAGATCTCGACGTCCTGCCAGCGGGCAGCGGCGCGGCGGAACATCGCAAACTCGGGCGTCTCGCCGTTGTCGTCGGACGCGGCGCGTCCGTACTCGAGCGTGTTGATCTTCGCCGGGTCGTCGTCGGAGAACACCTCACCGACCTTGATGCGGCGGAATGAGAGCCGCTTCCACGGCGATCGGCGGGCCTTCACTTCGATTGAGGCCTTCGCCGTGCCGGTGTCGACTGGCGTCAGTTCGGTGACTGTCGCGGCGATCTTGTCGGGCACCGCTTCGATACGGGCGCGAAGCTCGTTGTCCTCGGAGATCTTCTCCAGGATTTCCTTCTCGAACTCGCTACGGGAGGAGGTCAATGTCCGATGGTGTCCTTTGCTTCTACCTGCGACTCTCTACGAATCGGGTTTGCTGGTTATGCCGTGGAGGTTTGCTAGAGGGTCTTCAGGCGGGCTCGTTATATGTGTGCGGAACGGACCGGGCGTCGAACAGGCACAATAGATTCCGAACTTTTCGTGGTCTTGACCTGCAGTGATGCAGCGGCCATGCGATGTAGTCGCTTTGACCTGCGGGTATGCACTACCTGCCGATAGGGCGGGGTGCCGCCGCCTACATCCGGTCGCGTTTGCTGGAATTGCAGTGCTGGCATGCTGGCACGCAGTTCGACCGGTGGTGCGTGCCGCCACGGGCCAGCGGGGTCAGGTGGTGCCAGGTGTCGCCGACTCCCGTGCACCCACGAAGGCGCAGTCGGCACTGACCGAATGGCCGACCAAGGGCGCGGTAGGCGGGAGAGTCGTAACCCTCCCGCCTGCGCTTGGCCTCGCACCCGCGGCACCGACTCATACCCCGTCGTGCCATGTTCGGACACGCAGGGGTGATGCACGGCCTAGTCAAAGGGAGCCCCTCAGAGATATGTCGTGGCGTAGAATTTGCTGCATGACCAATGGCGAGGAACCGACGCCCGCCGCAAAGGCCGCTGCCTCTGCGATTGTCGTCATTGCGGCAGTGAGCGGATTCATCCTGCTGCTGTTGCTGGCGTTAGTCATTGGCGGCCTTACTGGCATGGGGTACTGGGCTCTGCTGATTCCCACTGGGATGTTTGTGCTCTGGCTCATGTCCATGGGAAAGCGCAAGCCCTAGGCCCGCGCCAACCGCTACGGCTTGCTCACGGGCGCCCACGCGCTTCGTGGGCCTTGAATTGCAGGTCTCGGGCGATCTGCTCCATATTCCTGTGCGGCGCTTGGACGAAGTCGCCTTGAATGGTTAGTCCGCCGTTGGTGACGGGTCCGTTGTAGGTGCTGCTGCTGGTCTGCGACTGAACGGGTGCCTGCGTTTGGCCGGCCGAGGTCGGTGCAGCGGGAGCCATACCGGCGACGCCGGCTGCAGCGCGTCCTAGCCATGACTTGGAAGGATCACCGAGGGCACTGTCGGACAGGCCGAAGGTCTCAAGCAAGCCCGAAACACCAATGGAAGCAAGCTGGCCGCCATATTGGATGGTCCGGTTGACCAGCTTCATTGCTGTTTGTGCAGCCTGGCCAGCACCGGGAGCCATGGCGTCCAGCGCCATCGAACCGGCGTCGACCGCAGCGCCGATCGCACCGCCGCCGCTTGGGCCGATACCTCCGCCGCCCTGAGGCTGCCAACCCCCGGCACCGGGTGCCTTGCCGACGGGTCTTCCCGCTGTGCCGAGCCCCGATGGTCCCTGCGCCCCGAGGATTGGGCTTTGACCCGCGCCCCCGGTGACGCCACCGGGAAGACCGGGGGTACCCCAGCCGGTCGGCCCTGGAGGTGGCCCCAGTCCTACGCCAGATGCCGGCGTACCAATGGGCGCGCCAACGGGTGGAGTTCCGAATCCTGGTGCCGAAGGGCCTATAACGGGTCCGCCGGGAGGACCGAGCCCGCCCACGATGATGACGGGCAGGGGGATGGGAATATTCGGCCCGACGCCCGGCCCGCCGAAGCTGGGGGCGCCGAGGCCTGCAATAGCGGGGATCGGGGAACCGATGGGTGTGCCACCCGCCGCCGGGCCAGGACTCACCCTGGCATGCACGTGATCCATGTGGTTCTGTGTCGGGTCGCCGCGATCGGGCATACCCTCCACGCGGCCGTCGGGGTACCACATCTTTTGCTGCCAGATGTTGTATTGCAGGCCAAGTGCTTTGGCGTTCTGAAGCAGGAATTGATTGACTTGGTCACCGAGCGCCTTGTTTGTGTTGACCATAATGTCGAGCGCTTGCCCTGAACCGTGTTCGCCGTACTTGTCTTGGCGACCGGTGTCGGCGTTCATCGTCAAGCCGGGGTACATCTGTTCCAGCACACTGAGCAGTTGGACGTTGTTGGGCACCATGCCTTGCTGGTATTGGCGTGGCTGACCGCCGGAGAGGGACGGGAGACCGTAGGTCTGGCCAGACATGGCCTGCTGCTGGATGCCCTGCTGGATGCCTGACGCGTCGCTGATGGCCTTGAGTTGGCCAAGGTACGGCGCGGCAGCAAGGTTTCCGATGAACTTCGTGAGGTTTTCTACGATGCCGGGCAGGCCCTTGCTGATCCCGAAATCGCTATCGAGCTTCGCGCCGATCTCGCCGAGTGCCCCCGTCGCGGAGTCCAATTGGCTGGTGAACTTGTCTGTGGCACTCAGCTTCGACTCGTTGAGTCTGAGTTCGGCCTCGTACGATTTCTGCTGCGCTTCGAGAAGATCGTTACGGGCCTTCTGGAGCTCGTCGGCCGTCGCGACGTTCGAAGACTCGAGCTGGTTTAGCCGGCCGCGCGCCTCTTCGACCTTGTGGCGAGCGTCGAGCACGCTAGAGGCAGCGGAGTACAGGCCGCGGGTAACCGGCATGCCGGTCAAGAGCGTCATGGGATCGCCCGTCCGCGGGGTGACCGGACCACTCGCAGCGCCACCACCGCCGGGACCGCCGCCCTTCGTCGGGTCCCATGCGTAGGGACTCTTTGCCGGTCCCCAAGACGGTGCGCCAGATGACGGCCCTAGCGCCGTCGCGCCAAGGTGGCCGCCTGGACGTGGTACCGCGTAGCCGCCGGGCGGAAGGCCGGGAACGCCTGCCGTGCGTGGGTCCCCGAATGATCCACCGCCGCCGCGGAAGGCGGTCGTAGGACCACCAACGGACCCGTCGGGGTTGAACTTCGGGATATCGGGGATTTGAGCGATGTTGGCGCCGAGGGCATTCATGCCGTCGATCGCCCAGCGCAACGGCTCGAGGAACGCGCTCACCGCGCCCGTCAGTTTATTGAATGTGCTCGTGATCGCCGCGCCAACGGAGGGCATCATGTCGCCCAGTGCGCTGAAATCGCCCGTCAGCAGTTGGACTGTGCCAGAGACGAGTTCGACGGCGGTCTTTATGTCCGCCATCACTGTCACACCCGTCGGGCCGAGCGACAGGAACAACTCGGTGGCGGTCCCGACGACCGAGATCAGATCGCCCATGACGGTGACGCCGTCCTGAATCCATTGCGAAAGCTGGCCAGACTCCTGAGCCTCCGCGACGAGCGTCGCGAACGCTTGCGCGGCTTCCGTTGCCGCCGCGGCGATCTGGGGTAGGAATGACGCGCCCGTTTCCCCGATCTTCGCGAACGCGTCGACCAGCGGACCCACGGCAGGCTGCAGATTCTGGAACGCGGTAACAATGTCGTCGACCATCGCCTTGACCGACTGCATCGTTTCGGGCGTCATCAGTTGGTTGGTCAGACCTACGAACATCTGATTGAAAGACGACGCGATACCAGTCGTCGCAGACTGAACCGTGGGCAGCATCGTGTTCACGAAAGTGTTGAGTTGCTCAGCGACACCGGCGAATAGCGCGTTCTGTGTCGCGTCCTTCAGTTGGTTGAACGCGGGCATCATGGACTGGATGGCGAGAACGGCCTGTTGCGCGTTCGGCGCCAGCGCTGCCAGTGCCTCGGCGAATTTCTTCGGGTCGTTGATCGAGTCCATCGCCTCGCCGAACCCGAGTGTGGCGAGCTTGAGCGTGCCGAAAGCGGCACCGGCGGACCCCGCGACCGCTGGGAGTAGTCCGAGAGCGCCCGAAGCCGCGGACGCAACGCTGGTCAGCGCGCCCAGTCCCGCAACCAACAGTCCGATGCCGGCCGGACTCTTGGCGAGCGCCCCGCCCGCCTCGGCGATAGTGGACGCCAGCGTGGATGCACCCTGACTCGCGAGAGCTTGCGCGTTCATCAATGAGCGGAGTGCGGAGTCATTAGCGCGATGGGCGCGCTCCACTCTGGACGATGCCGTAACGACGGCGTCGTAGTCGGTGCTGCGCATGGCGTCGGCGAGTTTCTGCTCCTCCTCGCGGAGCTTGCGCACTGCCTCGGCCTGGCGGATCATCGCCGCCTGGATGCGAGGCGATCCGCGCTCGATACCGCGAGACATGTTCTGCGCGAACGCATCCCCTGCCTGTTGACCGGCCCTCTCCATCGAATACTTAAGATCGTCACCGGCCCGGCGAAGCGACTTCTGCACAACGCGCGCGGAGACATCAATTGTTACTTCAGACAAAGAGATTCACTTTCGGGGGTCATCGCCGGATGGCGGAAGTTTGAACCGACGTCGCGCTGAAATGCCGCCTCCCCGAAGGGACCCCGCGAGCAGATGCTCGAAGCGAGGTTGGCACTAGCCGCATTTCCCCTTGGAACCAAACGAAGGCGATCCGCACCGCAAGGAGAAACGGCGGGATTCGAGCCTTCGCAGCAAGGTGCGCGACGTCGGTAAGTTCAGGGCGCGCGGAAGAAGTAGGAAGACCGCAAGCCCCGAACGTATTTGGGGGCGAAGGCCCTTAAGACCTTCGGGGGATGGAGCTAGCCGAGGTAACGCGCCGCGAGGACCGTTACGTGGTGAGCGCGGCCCGCGAGGTCGGTGTGGACTCTCGGCAGGCCAGTCACCTGATACGTGATGCCGTTGTACTTGATCTCGTCACCAGACTTCGCGTTGACGACGGCGGGCGCGGGTGGTGCGGTGAGCTTCCAGGGATCAGCCACCTTGTCGCCGCCATCTTCGATCACCTCGCGCGCGGGCATCGGACGGAAGCGGCAGCCTGTGACGGTGGTTTCAACTTCGGTTTTCGTAGGCTTGTTGTGCCGATCACGGATACTTGGGTTTTCGCCGACCGTCACGATGGTGACGGTCTCGCCACCGAAGCTCACGTGAGCGACTCGACGGTGTCGACAAGCGCGTCGGCGACGGCAAGCGCCTCATCGGGAGACAGTCGGCACCGCACCATGATGCCCTTGGCGATCTGCGACACGCAGACGTACGGCCCAGTGGTGATGGCGACGTGGAGATCGGGCCGACCGTGGGCGGTGTCGATTCTCACGCGCGGTCCACGGCCATGCGGGCCTTGGCGGGCGACACGGCAACCGACGTCCGCACGGCCGTCACGTGAATCAGCACGCCGTCGTGCTTGGCGGTCCAGCCGTGGTGGTCTGAGATCAGCGGAACGGTGGTCCCGTCGTCGAGGGTGAGTGCCGTCGGGGTCAATGGTTCTCCAAGAGTTTGCTGCCCGCACTCAGTGCGGTGCGGAACATTTTGGGGTGGCGATGTTCATCGCCGTTGCGCGGTGTCTTGCGTGTTTGCTGATGCGCGAGTGACAGCAGGAACCTGCCGCGTCGGAAGCCGTCGCCGGGTAGTCC
>Ga0207668_10000332_pt1 | contig 30479 bp, 29 predicted proteins | sample KBSS43metaG_FD_184323 | JGI IMG/M metagenome (GOLD analysis project Ga0207668, IMG submission 184323) | Switchgrass rhizosphere microbial communities from Kellogg Biological Station, Michigan, USA - KBS S4-3 metaG (SPAdes) (version 2) | ecosystem: Host-associated > Plants > Roots > Rhizosphere...
CTCCCACGGCCCGACGGGTCGAGGGCATAGTGGCGGGCATTCAGCCGGACCGGGTCGATGCCGCGAAGCGGGAACGCGTAAGTGCGGTAGAGGAAGAGGTTGGCCTTGGGGATGTTGTAGAGGCCGCGAACCCCGCGCCCCGCCCGGAAGTCGGGACGGTGCGCCATATCGTCGAACGGCCCGTCGACGACGTCGCCGATGCGGAGCGCGCGGACGTTGGGCCAACCCCCGGGCAAGGTACCTGTAACCGGGCCAGGGTCGAACGTCCGGTCGAGCGCATGGGGGAAGCGGATGAGCCGGCGGAATGCTTCGGACAATTTGGCATCCCAGCCCGCGATATCATTGGCGAGCTTTTCAAGGAGCCGGGCGGTGCCCGTGCGCCGACGGTAAGCAAGCGTCCTGGCGATATCGACCCGCCGGCCGGCACTGTTCAACGGGTTGATAAAGCGCGTTCCGAGCAGTTGACCGATGTAGGCAAGCGCCCAGTCATCGGCTTCCTCGACCCGACTGTCCGCCAGAAGCCGATCGATGCTGCGCCGTTCGATCGCGGCTTCGCAAGCAACGAGTTCGACCAGTGCTCGCAACTGCCCCGGCGGCTCCGCGAGGCCGTCTTCGTTGCGATACGTCTCGGGAATTAAGTCCCAGAATTTCTCTGCGTAGAGCCGTTCGAAATCGTCTCGTGCGGTGCGGGTTGGACCGGTCATTTCAGATCACCCGTCCGACCGGCAGAATGTCGTACCAGGCGCCGGGCCCGGCGTAACGGGCATAGCCCATCTCCGCCCCGTCAAAGTTGATTGTCGAGACTGCCCTGACTCCGCGAACGCGGTGCAATGCGCCGGTGATCATGCTGTGGAACAGGGGCGCGCCGATTGAGATATTCCGCGGAGCGAGCAGACCGACGTCAAGGTCGAAGAGTGCGTTGGACGCGTCGCGGCGGACATTGTCCGCGTTGAAATCCGGATCGATTTCCAGGCTCACGTCGAAGTTGGCTACCGGAACTGCTGTTGCCGCAGTCACGGTGATCGCCAATCCCGGCAGCGAGCGAAGGCTCAAATAATCCTTGAGGTCGGGACCCGGATCCCCCGCGTCGGCGATGTAATAGATTGCGATGACTGGCTGAAGCAGATGCGAATCCCAGCCCTGACTGACCGCGGCATTCAGAATTCCGTTGGAGTTGCGGGCCATCGCCAGGAAATCGGCCGCGGAAACCGCCCGCCCGAGCAACTGCGCACCATTCGGTGCGGCGGCATTCGTTTCCGCGGCAGTTTCCGCATCGGCGCCGCCAAATGGCGCCAGCGGTGATGAAACCCGAAGCAGTCCCTTCGCCGGCTGCACGATCTGCTTGATCGAGCCCGCGGGCGGTTTCGCTGCCTGGGCCCCGAACCGGTAGGTCGCCGTTATGTTTTCCACGCCACTCGAGAAGCGGGAGCCGGTCCGACCGTCGCCGCCGCAGATCCAGGCGGTACCGTCATGCTCCATTTCAATCGTATAGATTCGCTCGTTGCCACGATGGCCGTAGAGCGTTTCGACCCACTCCCACCGGATCCCGTCGACGTAGACCTCGATCTGCGGCGATCGGCCGCTCGTCGCGTGAGCGTCGGCAACCCATGTGAGCGGCTTCTTCTTGAGCTTGAAGCGCTGCCAGGCGAGCGCGGGATTGCCTGACCCCAGGGCTTCACTTGGTACGGTTTCTCCGCGCACCGCCGTGACGACGTTGCCGAGCAACGACACCGGCGTCACCAACGGCTGGACAAATTCGTCTTCGTCGGCACCTGGAATGAAAGTCCGGTCTTCGCCAAATTCGGCGACGTTGCCGCTTAGCGATGCGCCGCGCGCTGACGCCCCAAGCGCGATGAAATCCCCGCCCACGGGCGCACTTCCCAGCGGGGGCGCGGGCAATTCAAGCGAGCCGTCGAGCCTAAGGTCGGCAAGTGTGCGCACTGATTCAGCGGGTCGCGTCGGTTTGCCCAACAGGCGTGGAATGAGGTGGACTGTAATCGACTTGCCAGTGAGCGTCGCCGAGAGCGTGAAGCTAATCTTCGACAAGCTGAGCCTGGCGTTCACGCCCGTCACACCGGTCGGAATATCCTTGTCGACCTTGGCATGCGTGATCGTGACGGCGCGGAAGGTCGCGACTCCGCCGGCGTCAGTGAACTCGATGACCGCGTTGCCGCCCTCGCCGATCTGCGGATAGAGCGAATCAAGGATCAGATTTTTGGCATCGCCGCCGGTTTCGTCCACGCGTTCACTGGCCGAAACGAGCGGTGACAGGCCGGTTGTCAGCCCCATGGCAAAGGCGCTTACGGAATTGGTCGCCGAGCCGGCGAGAGCGCTGAGCGATGGCTCACCTTCCAGCGTTACGCGCTGGTAGCGACCGCCATCGCTGGCGGCTTCGGTGGCAACGGCGGCGACGCGGCCGGCGAACACTGGACTTGTTCCGGTCGCGAGCATGATCACCGTGCCCCGAGCGGGCGCCTGTCCCGGGTTCAGTCGCAGGGGACCGGTAAACTCGTTTCGGCGCCATGGTGCGAACGTCCAGCGATTACGCTGCGGCCAGATCGTGCTCGCCAACATCGTTTCAAAAGCTTGCGGTGGCTCGCTGCCGAACGCCTCGCTCCTGAAGCGAGTGCGAACGGGGACGGCCACCGGGTCGGCGGTGCCATCGGCGTCGAGCGCGAGCTCCACTTTCGACGCCAGGGCCGGCCTTGGCACGTGACCAATAAGGTCGACGATTTCCTTGGCCACTTGGGCTTCGGTGACAGTCCCGAGATAGGTTCGCTCAGCAATGCGAGCATCGTAGAAACTGAGGACGTCCAGCACGTACGCCCAAAACTCGAGGATCATGACGCCGAGATCACCCTCGCTATCGGCCGCCCATTCCGAAAGCGGTGAAGGGCCGGCGGGATAGACGATGGACGGCTGTCCGATGCGCTTCAGCAGCGCTGCCCGCCAACCGCCGAACAGAGCGGTTTCGCGCGGCAACCGCTTCAACCCCGGCGAAATATCGAACAGCGGCGGGTGAAGCCCCTCCGGGCAGCATTCTGGCGGCTTGTAATGGGTCATACGAGCGCTCCGTGCGAATGGACGGTGAGCAGCCCGAGCGTCGATCTGTCGGGGTCATTCTGGAGCCTGATGATCTGGTCGGGGCCAGCATCGAGCCGGGCTTCGGTGAAGTCGCGCCACTTGCCCCTGCCAGGATCGCGCCCATCAAGGACCCGGATCCTGATCGCTTCGACATGCGCGATTCCAGGCACCGCCTGGACCGCGGCTTCCAGCGCTGACCGGAAGAGCGGCTGGCCGAAGGTGAAGTTATCCGGATCGAAGAAGCCGGGCGGTGCCAGTGCCGCCCGGACCGCCTTCAGTGCCCGGCTTTCGTCGAACCCGGCGACAATGCAGACCACGATGTCGATGTCGATGTCGCGGTAGCTCGCATCGACTGCGCGCGCGTCGCGTGTGGCAAGCCGGATGCAATCGATCTCGCGAATGAGCGAACGGCGCTCGTCACTCGTCAGATCGGCGGATCCGAGCGGGTCGGCCGCGATGAAGTCGGTCGGCCAGCTGCCCGTCCAGCGCGTCGTCGCATAGGCTTGCTGGACCCATGGCAATTTCTCGATGATCGCCGAATAATCTTCCGGCCTGACCGCGCGCCGCGGGTTGGCGCGCCAGGCTTGGGGCGCGTTGCGCCGGATGGAGCGTGCATCTTCTTCGCTCCGCGCATTGTTAAACGGAAGGGGATTTTCGACGGCTGAAAGCAAGCCAGTTACCCCGGGATCGGGGTCGGGACCGTTGAACACGGACAACGCGAGCGCGAAGCTGGGAATGTTGCCGCGCGTGCCTGGATCGGTGTGATAGGCGATTTGCAGCACGCTCGCGTCATCGGGCGGCCGGCCGAAATCCCCGAAACCCCATTTCACCGACCAGCCGCGGTCTGTCGCGTAATCCCGAAACGCGAAGTCGCCTCCGATCCGCTGGAACGTGGCGACCGTGCGCCACATGCCCGGCTCGACGGTGAAGCCGTCGCTGTCGAGATCCATCGTCAGGAGGTCGTCGAAATAGGGATAGGCGGGCCCGGGTGCGAACAGCGCCATGAACTCCACGAGGTCGGTCGGAATTGGAGCGACGAAGGCGGCTGGCGGGACCATTTCAGTAATCGCCACCGGGTCCGAGCCGTCGCGCGGGAAGCGCAGTGAACTATCCTCGGTCCCCAACAGGCCGATCCGCGCGATCCGTGATCGAGCCTGCGACGTGAGGTCGATCGGTCCCTCGCGCTCGATGAGCCTGGGAACCGTCAACAGCCGGCTCATCGCGAGCGGCAACATGGTCGGATATTTGGAGTTGAGATCTTGATCGTTGCCGGCACGCGCGAACTCGGTCACGACACGTCCCGCGGTAACCGTTGCGACATTCAAGGCGAGCGTAAGTCCGTCGACCGGAAGATCGAATGGCACCGGGTCGGCGAATTGGATCAGCAGCAATGGCGTGGGGTTGCCGCTTGTCAGGATGAGTGGATCAGCCAACTCCACCGCGCTTTGGATCGTGATCGGCCAGGCCTTGCGGCCCTTCGACGGATCAGCTGGATCGGACAGGATGAGGCCCAGACGAGCCTTGAGAAAATCCGGGCGGCTGAGCCCGAGGGGCGTATCTCCCGCCACAGGCGCTGGAGCGACGACGAGGAGCGACGATGCACCCTTGGCGATGCAGTCGAGCTCGGGATCGGACCCGTGATAGCGAAGCGTGTTCCAGCTTGGGTGTACCCACACCGGCGCATCGACGGTGAACGGTACCGGGTCCGAACTCTCGCTCGCTGCCCAGAACAAACTATCGGCCGCAAGCGTGCCGCCGGTTAGCGCGACCAGGCGAACCGGTCCGCCGGCCGCGGCCCCACGATCGGGGAAATAATCGACGAGACGGGCGTGGTGAAACAGGCTCGCTCGCTGGGTAGCCGAACCGAACCGCGCTTCGGCGTCATTGCGGTCCTGCTGCCACGAACAATCGTCGCCGAGCGCAGCCATGATCTCGAGCATCATCGTGGCGAAGTCGGCCTCGATCGCTTCGGCCCACTCCGGGTAACGCTGAGCGGCAAAGTCGTGCAGCGCAGTTCGAAAACTCTCAAAGTCTCGAGCAAGGTAATCGACCGGGAAGTCGACTCCTGGGTCGGGCGTGCAAACGTGCTCGGCGCGGCAGTCGAACCCTGTCTCGCAGGCCTGTTTGAAATCGAAGACGATGGTGCCGAGGAACGGATCGATCTGGTTTGGGTCGGTCGCCGGCTTGATGTGATGGAGCGTCAATCGGTACGGCACGAACCCGCCTGGCCGATCGACGATAATTTCCAGGCAAGCGCGGGTGATGCCGCCGACCGTCACCGACACCCATCGCTTGCCGACAACCAGCGGGGCGGGCTCACCATTCAGCGCGACAAGATCAATCCCGATATTCGGTGCGGTGTTCGCGGGGTTCGCCAGGTCCGCGGCCGTCGCCAGCGGCGGTACCGTCTTATCCGGGTCGATCACGAAGAATATGTGCAGGACGGTCTGTACCGTCGGATCCAGAATCTGGACGAACTCGATGCCGGTGATGACCTTGGTGGTCTGCGCACACAGGAGTGCCTTGCGGGATGGCGCGGCCATCAGAGCGCCACGTCTTCATTGAGGACGCGGACTTCGCCGCGTGCAATCAGCAGATATTCGATCGTGACGGTGAGCGTTGACAGGTCTGTTTTGACGTCCACGCGATCGACGCGGATGAACCGCCCAAGCCAGCGGTTGAGCGCCTCATAAACAATGGTCCGGGTCAGCGCCGCTGTCTCGTTAGTGAGGGGCGCAAAGACCTGCCGGCGGATACCAGCGCCAAATTGGGGGCGGCAGACGCGCTCCCCCTTGGCCGTGAGGATGACCTGACGGATCAGCTGGCGGATATATTGGCCATAATCGCCTTCTTCTCCGGCCCGGCCAGACAGGCCGTTGATCCAGAAAGGATATCGGATGTGGCGAACCGTCGTGGCCATCTCAGGTCGCCTGCACCCTGGCGTCGCCGAGGGTCACGGACATCGGTACGGTCGACGGTGAAGGTGACGGCGGAATGATCGCGATTCCCGTTCCCGTTTGCGGGACGACGGGCACCTGCTGGACGAAAACCCGCGACCCGGCGACGAGCCACGTCCCGGTGACCGGCGGCCCCGCAAATTGCGGGACATCGGTTTGAAGCGAGACGAACCCGCTTTGTGTCTTTACTCTGCTGTTGGTGGTGATCGTCGAAACGGCCGGTGAGCCGGCGTTCGCGCCGGCGGCCGTACTCAAGACCGGCGATGCCATCCGCGCCTCCTCAAACCACGCTCAGGGCGCCGTTCATCGCGTCGAAGCCGCTGGCCGAGAGCTTCGCTGAAGCTCCGTTTGCCGACTGCGCGATTTGCGGAGCCTCAAGTTTGATTTCGTCACCCTTGATCGAGACCTTGCTTCCGCCGCTGGTCTCGATCTCGATTTCGCCGGCATCGTTGTCGATGCGCAGGGTCATGCCCGGAGTCCGGATGAAAAAGACGCCTTCGGCGGCATCGCCGGACGGGATTTCTCCGTCTTTCCAGAAACAGCCAGACCAGATTGGCTGATTGAGATCGCCGGCCTCGAATTCGACCCAGACCGAACTCCCCGCTGGCGGTAACGCGAAGAAGCCGAGCTGATCGCCGGCATAAGGCGTGCACGGCATAGCCCAGACAGTCTTCTCGCCCATCACGGAGGGACAGCGGACCTCAAGCCGTCCGCGATTGGTCTCGTCCGACGTGCTCGCGACTTCGCCCCGGTATTTGCCGAAGTATCGATTCGACAGACCCTCAACCAGCCGATCCACGTCCGGGCTCATGACGCGCTCCCCTGCCGAAGCCCATTCGCCCGAAGCTTGAAATCGACGTAATGGTCGGCGGCATTGATGACATGGAGGGTGCTCATCACCTGATACGGACCCGACAGTCGGGGGCCGGCATATTGAACGTCGACAACCTGGTGCGGCTCGATGATGAAACCCAATTGCTCGAGCGTGGCGGAGCCATCGACTTCGACAAACCAGCTAGCTTCGGTCAACTCGGCTTCCTGCGCGAGGAATTGGTCGAGCGGGTCGGTCGTCGCTGCCGGCGCCAGGACCGTGCGGGTTGAATCCGTCCAGTTGGCGATCGGCTGCGCATCGCTGTCGAGCGAAGGATCGGGTGGGCTGGAGGATTGCTCGCTCGAGTCACCGTTACGAACATCCTGGGAGAACCCCTGGGCGGCGTTGGGACGGTCGAAATCAATTCGGGCATCGAACCGCCCGACCGAGACGCATTCGTTTGGCGGCGGGTTGATCCTGATTGCGCGATCCGCGTCGGGTTGCAGGATCGGCGGTATCGGGAGGAGATCGCCGAGGGGGATCGCCGACCGGTCCGGCCGCTCTGGCGAGCTTTTCAGATTAGCAGTGGTGGTAACGCTGAACGAGCTGCCGGCTGTCTCGGTCTCATAGCTGAGCCAGAATTCCAGGTTGTTCTTCCGGGCGATGTCCTTGACGAACGCAAGGTCGGTCGCGCGCTGGGTGAGGGCGTTTGTCCCGGTCGAATATTCCTTTCGTGTCTCCTCGCAGTCGGGCGTAAAGTGATAGGCGTCGAGGATGTTTTGCGCGGCTTCCGACGCCTTCCCGGTGTAGGTTGCCTGCACCGCCGTCCGGTCCATCGTTTCGCGCATGTCGGTAACCGTGACTTCGATCCAGCTGCCGGCGCCACCGACCATTGATGACGACCGAACCCTGGTAACCGGGCCGAATCCGAGGCAGGACAGCTCGTCACCGTAGCTGATCATCACGCCGAGAATGGCCCCAGGATGAAACTCGGCCCGCCCCTCCATCTCCGACCCGCCGTCGCACAGGTCGTCCTCGAACCTGAGTGCGATCTTGGTCGCGTCGCTGAGCTTTTGCTCGACGCGGGCTTCAATCACCCAACCCATCAGCCGGTCGTCCAACGGCTGATGATTTTCGCCCGACGTGATGATTGCGCCGAAGCCCATCAGCGGCCTTTCACCGGGATCGAAATCAAGGGGGCGTCGGCGACCGCTTCGACGGTCATCGCGTCGTTGACGTGAGCGATTTTCCAGCCGCCCAGCGGGTCATCCAGATAGTGGGCCGAGAGGCGGTCGAGTCGTTGGCCCTGCTTCCGCCGGTGCTGGCCAAGCAGCGTCATCTCGGGAATTCGAGCTGGCGTGACCCATGGGACGTCGCGGCCCCGAGCATCCATGCCGATCCGGGTTTCGGCGTAAAGGACGTAACGGCTTTTGGCGTCAAACTTGGCCATCGGCGGAATCCCTAAAGAGGCAAGGAGGACCCGATCGCCGTCGCGACGTTGGTCACGTTGAGGATGGCGAGCGCATCTTCCTGGAGCTTGGTGAAATTGTAGGCGGCGACGGCGACCGACGTGGCGGTGGTCTCCTTGCACTTGAAGATATCAGGGGTGAGCACCTGAAGGGCGACCGTGGCTTTCGCCATCATCGGGTACAGCAGCGGCGAGAATTCGTTGATATCGATTGAAAGTTCGGTGATCCGGATGGGCAACACCGTCCCTGGCCCGAGCACGAAAAGCGTGATCGGAACGGCCGGCCGCTCGGCTTGGCGGGAAGCATTGCCGGCAAGCGCCCCGGCGCTGGCGATCAGATCGCCGAACAAGCCCGCGCTTGGTTCGATCAGCTTACGCAATGCTGCGATCCGCGACGCGATGCCGGTGGTCATCGCCACCGGATTGCCGGCTTCGAGATCGTCGGTGGCATCGAACTCGAGGTCGAATCGATATGTCTGCTGCGGATCGAATGGCTGGACCAGCGGGGTTTGCGACGCCTGGTTCTGCGGCGACGTTGCAAATGGATTCCAGGGCTGAAACCCGCGCGTCACCTTGGCCGGATTATATTGGAACGGCACGATGTTGGGGATGATGACCCCCAGATCCTCGAGCAGCTGGACGAAGGCGCCGCGAAGGACGACGGGCGAGCGGGGATAGCCGGTGTCAACCACGCTGAGCCTCCCGCGTCGGCGACCCCGGCACGGCGTTGACGAGTTTGCCCTCCTTCTGGAATTCGAATCGTATTCCCTCTTCGACGTCCTGACCGCTGACCGCCGTCCCGCGTGCCAGGGCGCGATAGGAAGCAGTGATTGCGGCGCCTTTGATCTGCGCCGGAGTCATGTCGTGGGCGGCGGCAAGTGAAGGGACGAGCTTGCGCCGGGCATTCGCCTTGAGCCCGGCGACCTGCAGCATGTTGTCCCAAATGCGTTCGGCTTCGAGCTGCGACGGCCGTCGATATTCGATGATGTAGCGGAGCCGCCGCATGAAGGCGGGGTCCACGTTTCCGCGCTTATTGGTCGACAGGATCACGACCCCATCGTGCCGTTCCATGAGCTGGAGAAGGTGCCCGGTATCTGCGTTGTGATGCTTGTCGTTCGAGGTTTCCTGCTTGACCCTCGCCCCGCAGATGCCGTCGGCTTCTTCAAACACGAGGACGCACGGAAATTCGCGTGCAACTGCGAAGACCTCGGTCATGTTCTTGGCGGTGTCGCCGATGTATTTGCTGACGAGCGCCGACGTGTCGACGAAAAGTAAATCCAGGCCGAGCTCGCGGGCGATCACTTTCGCGGACATCGACTTGCCCAGGCCAGGGGCACCGGTGAACATCGCGGACAGGTGCGCGGACCCCGAAAACACCCGCCTCCGCTCCGGTTGGGCAAGGAGATTCGCACGCTGCCGAGCCTCGGCTGCGAAGCTCTTCAGTTGGCCCATGACCGGATCGGCCAGAACCAGATCGTTCCAGTCGAATTCGGCGCTTTCGATCCGCCCTACGTGCTTCGCGCGGGACGCGTTACGTTGACGCAGCCATGCAGACAGAGCTTGTGAGTTTGAAATCTGTTGCGCACCGGCCATCGCAAGATCGCCGGCGAGCGGCCGCATCAGGCTCTGATCGAGCGCCTTGGCCATCTTCGGCAGGTAGAGGCGGCTCAATTTTCCGAGGCTTTTCGGCGTCATCGGTGGGACGTCGAGGTGGATGTCGATTGCGTTTTCGCGCGCGGGCAGCAGCGCGTCGGGCGTAAGCGTGAAAAACTGCAGCGGGCAAATCGGCATCGCCCCTGGCGGCTCTTCGGGTACGCCGCGCCAGACCAGCGCACAGGCACCCAACAATCCCATCCGCTGCGCGACGAGATAGGCGCGTTGTCCGCCGGAACCGCTCGCAAGCGCTGCGTCGATGAGCACGGCCCGGTGCTTGAGGCCGTCGGCAAGGCACTGCGCCATGCTTGCTCGTCCGCTTCCGTCCCGGCCGCGAATAGCGACGCGGATCGGCCGCTGCTCTTTCAATAGTCCCGCCAGTCGCTTCACCTCGCTGGCGACGTCCCATTCAGGAAGCGGTGTGACCTTCGGAATTCCGCGCACCGGCAGATCGCCCGGGCTGACGCGAGAGAAATAACAATCCACGGTCGCGGCATCGGCGAACCACGCCCCCGGTTCACCAGGGGCGTAGTCAACGGAAACGAGCAGACCCCACTTCAATGGCGCACCGGCGGCCCTGACTACTGCCTGAGGGCCGTGGCCGAAGAGAAGGCGGAGCGCGATTTCGCTGGCAAGCGGTCGGTCGGGATAGCCCTGCAGCGCGCCGATCATGGGCCCGAGCATTGGCTCAACCGCAATCGCGACGGACAGGTCAAGCGCGTCGAGTTCGGGCCCGGAAAGCCCGAATATCTGCGCCAGTCGCAAGCGATCGCGCCCTTCCTCTCCCGCCAGCCTGCGCTCGACCTCGGTGAGCTCGGATTCGAGCTCCGTAGTTTCTCCGGCCGCACCGTGAATGGCCATGCGCAAGCGGATTCGCTCGACGGCGAGAACGGCGGCCGGCAACCGGCGCGATCCCGGTCCCGCGCGCATCACGGAATCTCCAGCCAGTAGGGTGGCGCGTCAATTCCATTAACGGACAGCCTGACCGGGTAGGTCCCGCTGCCAAGGGGGGCTCCGGACGCTGAGGAAACCTCATAGCTCGACGACGTCGACGCCTCGAATGTTCCTTTGTCCTTCGCGATGTTGTTCGCGAAGCTGTCGACCTTTTGATAGGCATCCGCGCCGATCGAAACCTGGGCGTCCATTCCCGCGGCACTCACGTCGAAAGCCGGGTCGACAACGATCTTGATGCGCTCGGGATTTGGCAGGCTCATCGGCTGCACGAGCTTGATTGCCGGCGCGAGTGCGAGGGGGAGCCGGTTGCTCTCCATGGCCGCCGGCCGGGTGGCCCCACTTTCGGTCGCCAGCTTCCGTTCCCGGATGACGCTAAGCGAATAAAGCCCCGGCACAAGATTGAGCGGGGCGACCGTGTCGCCCACTTTGGCAACCACCGACGGGCGAACCTCGAGCAGCGCCTGGCTACTGCCGAAATCGATGTTCCACGACGGATTGTCCGCGACCTCGATCACGGCCGGGCCGGGAAGAGGGTCGCCGCGAAGAACGAGCCGGGACGCTCGGCCCTCGTCGTTCAGGGCCGCACCGAACATCTGGACTCTTGCGTCGGGCTTGCCGGCCGTTGAGTGAAGGACCGCAACCGCGGGCTCGCGAGGGACGCGAGAGACCGAACCGCCGGCTGTCGGTGGAAGCGTGAATTCCATGACCGATGCGGTCCGTTCGAGCCGGGGTGCGGGACCTCCAAACACGCCGAGCGCGAGGTCGCCGACCAGACCGCTTGCCTGGCGCCTTGGCTCGGGCGGAAGAAGCAGAGTGCGAAGCTCGAGGAATGCAGCGAGGCGAGCCGTCCGGACCTGGTCGGTCGACCAGAAAGAGATCGAATCCTCTGGCTCCAGCGGCCGGATGATGATTTCGATACCGCGCCCGTCGAGGGTGATCGAGGAATCGAAAATCTGCGTTCCGTCGACCGCCGTATCCTCGAATACTTCACCGTAGTCGTGAAGCGTCTTGAGCGCCCATCCCATCAGCGCGTGTTGGCTGGTGACGTCATCGGTAGTGTCGTTGATCATCGCGTGGGCGGTCAGCACGTAGAAGAGTTTGATTGGCATCGGCCGCGTGGCGATCGGGTTGCGCGGCGATCCGCCGATCGGCAGGTCGGGGCCGCCGTCATTATTCTGCGAGACGTGGTAAAGGTGGATGTTGAGGCGCGTGTCGCCTGCCTCCTCAGCCTTCTCGGGCGGGAGTTTCGACACACTGAAGGGATTGATCGACGCCCCGGCAATTCGCGAAACGTTCAGTTGCAGCAACTGCGCCAGCGCCTGGGTAATGTCCGAAATGTTGGCGGGGACCTGGGCCATGGCTCAGCGCCACCTGGTCCCGAACAGCATCCGGTGGCGGCTCGACGATTCAATCGATCCGATTACCGACGCCTCGGCAGCGGTCAGGAAGGCGGGCACCGTCGCCTGATCGCCGCCATCGATGAGTTCACTGGGGGGGTGATGCGTCCGGTTCGGAGCCGTGGGCTGGGTTTTGCCGTTGGCGTGCACGGCCGCCTCGATCCGCCGGTCGACCGCTGACCAATCGAAGGCCGGTTCCGGAAGCGTGACGGTGTCTGAGGGCGTCCGGACCAACGGTCGAGCGACAGGCTCAGGCGTAACCGGGGCGGCCCGGTTCGTGGCGGGTTTGTCGGTCGATGCGGCCGGAGCCGGAGGACCGGGACGGCTTTCGGGACTAGTCGCCTTCGCCGGTGAACTTGCTGGTTCGCGTCGATCGGGAGAGTCCGGGGACATCAGGCGCGTGGTCGCCGGTGCAGATTCACGCGGTGGTGGTGGCGGCGAGCCATCTCGCGATCGGGATTCGGCGATCTTAACGGACGGCGACTGTTTCGGCGCTTCCGGCGGTAACGCGTCGGTCGTGGCGTCAACCGGTCGGGCGCGAAGTTGCCGCGGCGAAGTCTCGGGCGACTTGCTCTTGCGCCGATCGCTTACGTCGCTCGGGGGCATCGGCTTGGGTGCGTCGTCTCGTGCGATTGCCTCGCGCCGCTTTGATTGACGCTCCCTTGCCGTTTGCGGCTTGGTGCCCTTGACCGTCTGTTCCGCTGGCGCTTGCTGTTGGGCAGTACCCGGCGGCGGCGAGCTGATTTCGCGAGGAACGGGAGCAAGCGGGTCCAAGGCCACGGGTATCTGGATGGCATCCCGTTCGTCCGCCGGCGCTCCAGGGACCGAACCGAAGCTGAAGTCCTGTGCCAGTTCACCGATAGAAAGCCGTTGATCGAACCGGGCCAGTGGCGAACCGGGGCGAAGCGTCGGTTGAGTTGCTGGAAGCACGCCCGCGGCGCGGTCGTACAACCGTTGCAGGTAGGCGCTCATGCGGACCGGCGTGAGAGCGCCGCGCTGCGCTCGCTTTCGATCAAGGCGGCGTAGGCGCGCCGGTCGCCGCGCGGCAATGCCATGATCGACTCACGGGTCCACCCGTATCGCGATGCGAGAAGATGCGTTTCGCGGATCAGGAATGCGCGCTCAGCGCCAATCGAGGCGACAAGATAGCCCGCCATGTCAAACCCGACCTCCTGCGGTTCGTCGCAATGCGGACACTGAGTCCCGATCGACAGAGTGAGCAGCGGTGACGCTGCCTCAAGCAGCTGCTCGACGTCAGAGTCCGTCGCGTCGCCCTTGGTAACCAGCGATCGTCGAAGCATTTCGGGTGACGCGTTCTGGTCGAGATCGCCGAGCGTTGGCGGGCGAATTGACAGGCCGGCTTTGGCTGACCAGCAGCCGTCTGTGCCCAGCGTCAGTCCGGTTGCTTCGGCCGCGACGTCCTGGATTGATATCAGCTCGCTTATGTCGAATTGAAAAGTGAAGCTTTCGCCGCATTTTCGGCAATCGCTCCGGCAATCGGCGCTGTCGCCAAACAGGCTCGCAAATATTGTTGCGCAGAGCCGGTCGAAGATCGCGATCGGCAACCGCCCGAGCCAACCGTCCGGCGCGTCACGGACGACATGCAAGATAATCGCGCGGACCGAGCCCGGGTCGCCGGGATCGGCCAGCAGCTCGCCAGCGCCGTCGATTTCCGCGACGCGGAAGTCGTGCGGAGGAAACGTCGGCAGGCTGATCCGCAAGAGCGTCACGGCTGAAGCACACTCCTTTCAACGCGACCGGCAGCGGCTCAAGTCTCGGCGACCTCGACGACGGCGGTATCGCGGGCGAATCCCTCATTCTGGAGAACCAGACTTTCGAAGGCGATCGCGTTGCCGTTCGCGTCGAGTTCCGGAACGGCAGTGAATTCGCTGACCCAACAGCGGAAAGCGTTCCAGGCGCGCACCTTCACGCCTTGTAAGTTGTAGAGCTGGATGGTGACGTCCCGGCGGAAGTTTTTCAGCGAGACCGCGGCCGGTCCATCGGTCGAGTAAACCAGGCCGGCCCAGTCTTCGAACGCGCCATCGAAGCTGATTCCACGCTCGATCGTAATCGGCTCGAAGGTCGTCAGGCCCGGCGATTTGCGCTTGGTCGAATAGTCCCCGCCGTCGCGGTGTTCGACCACCTCCACCGTTTGCTTAAGGCCACTGACCTTGCTCGCACCGGCGACCACCTCGTTCCCGAACAACACCAGGAAACGGAAGTTCTTGTAGGGATCGATGCGCGTGGAGTTGACTGAAAACATTACCATGTCGGCTTCCTTTCCCGCGCTGTCAGACGTCGACTTGTCCGGCCATCTGAGTGACGATGACGTGGACGAATTCCGCCGGCTTGTTGGGCGCGAAGCCGACGACGCAGTTGACGATCCCCAGATTGACGTCCGTCGCCGTGGTCGTCGTGGCGTCGCACTGGACGTAATAGGCTTCGGATTTCGTCCGGCTCGCGAAGGCGCCCTGCAACATGAGGCTGTTCATGAAGGAGCCGGCGGCGAGCCTGATCATCGCCCACAGGGGCTCGGCATTTTCCTTGAACACGGCGAAGCGAAGGCCGCGATACAGGCTGTTCTCAATGAACAGCATCATGCGCCTGACGGGCACATATTTGTCGTCGATGTTCCCAGTGTCGTCGGCGCCGACCATCATGCGGGCGCCCCAGCTCGTGATCCCCGACGGAAAGAGCCGGATCGCGTTCAGAGCCTTGGGATTGATCTGGCCATTCTGAGGGTCGCTCATGGGCGACACGACGCCGAGCACGCCGGTGAGAGTCGCCTCAATCCCCGCCGGAGCACGCCAGGTGCCGAACCTCGTGTCCGTTCTGGCGTAGAGCCCGGCCATGGAGCCTGACGGATCCACAATTCGCCCCTTAGGAGCGTCGGGCGCTGCGATTTTGAGCTTGGGCCAATAAATGACCGAATTGCGGGTATCGACGCCGATCTTGGCCGAGTCAGCTCCGCTGACAGCGGTTCCGATATCGATCCAGGTCGATTCCGGATCGACGAAGAGGATCGCTCGCTGGCGAGCCGCAAAGCTGCTCGCTGCACCCCAGATCATCTTGCGATCAGAGTCGAGCTGACCATCCGCGCGTGGCAGAACCAGCATGTTGAAGATCTCGACGCTGCTATCGATGATCGCGAAGGCACCCTGATACTCGGCCAGCTTCGGGAGTGTGCCATCGGCGCCCGGCACCGTATTGACCTGTCGCGCTCCTGCTGGAGCGACCGTGCCAAGGAGGTAGCCGCCGATATTTTGCGATTGTGTTCGGCGTAGCAGCCCGCTGGGACTGCCGGCGCCGAAGTCGTAGCCCCCGCCCCCTCCGTCGTCAGTCGTCAGCTGGACGCCAATGCCGGTTGCCGGTGAGACCGCTGCAAGCGGCCGAATAGTCAACCGCACGCCCTGGCGCTCGGCCGACCAGCGGTCGCCGATTTTTCCGTTTAGCGCTGCCGCAGTTTCGTCCAGCGCCCTGCGAACATTCGCCAACGACCCAAGGGGGCCGGCGACGGGCATCGGCCCCTCGAACATTGCGTTCGCGGCGGTGCCGGTCAGCGCGATGTTGTCGGCGTAGGGCGATGCTGACGACCCCGGGTCGACCAACGAGAAATGCTTCACCTGGTTACGGGCAGTTTTCGCAAAGCCCCATAGGCGGCTGAGCCAATCAGCCGATGCTTTGGTGCCCCCATAAGGTCCAAGGCGTCCGGCAATTCCCGAAGGCGCGGGACGATTGGGTGAAAACTGGTCCAGTTCTATACCGCCGGATGCGATTCCGAGCATCAGGACTGCGGCGATGTCCTTGTCCGGGGCCGGGGTGATCACGACCGCACCCTCGTCCGACTTGATCTCGAGCAAGTTGCCACCAAGCCCGGTCGGAGCATTGAGTACGGCATCGATGGTCGTACCAAGCGTCACAGCTTGTGCGCTCTGGTAGGCATCCTGGATCGCCTTTACGATCCTCGATCTTGGATTTGTCGGATCGGTCGCCGTCGTCATTGCCGTCGTGTCGACAACGGCGAGCACTGGATCGCGGCCGGCGACGCCGACCATGAAACTGTTGTTTGTTGTGCCAATGAGGTCGATGATGTTTTGGTCGGCGGTGGCTTGAGTGCTCTGCAGAACGACGCCGCCGATTGACGTGCCGCCAACAGGAACTGCCGGCAGCGGAAGCAAAGCCGCTCGAACGAGCAAACTGTTGTTCTCCAGATAGTCGACTACGTACCGGGAGTCGTTGGAATCCATCGACAGATTCTGGTGCGTTTCCGTCTCACTTCGAACGAATTTTCCGTCCGAGCCTTGGGTGCTTCGGAAGGCAGTCAGGTTAAAGGTGCGCTCCGGGCTCGATGTCGCATAGTCGATCATCACTCGCAGCTGGTTGCCTTGCTTGCCGACGTCGCGGGCGATGATTTTGAGTACCGAACTGCTTCCGGTTTCTTCCTGGATTTCGACCGACGCCTGCAATGCGTTCTTGGCAATGCGCATGATGTACGCGTCGCCGCCGCCGTTCATGAAGAATTGGCGAACCTGGTCGGCCATTTCGCCGACCGACGTCTCGCCGAACTGGCGATTGTATTCGGCCAGGCTCTGGACCCTAGTGGGGATCTTGAAGGCGCCCTTGTCGGTCATGCCGACGAACATGGCGATCGAGGTTGCGGCGGCAGGAATTGCTCGGGCGCCCGACTCTTTCTCGGAGATGTAGACGCCCGGATAGGTGAAGCTGGAAGCCATTGTTCGCTACTCCTCGCGGCTCGCGGTTGGGGCGATCGCGCGACGCTGGCTGCGGTGAAGGTCGCGCCGATCGTTCATTTCAGAAATTGCTCATGGCCTGGCGGATCGCCTGGGCGAGTGACTTGCCGTCGTCGCCCGCCAAGCTCACTCGCTGCCGCTCGAGATTGATTGATGTGCCTGCGGCGCCGTCCGGCTCGATCGCCAGGATCGTCAGTGGCGGGGCGTTAATGATCGCGCTGAGGCAGGAATCGCCATCCTCCCGCTGGTGTTGGGTGATGATCAGATTGGCCCCCTCCGTCTTCGCGACGACCAGCGATTCTTCATCGTCCTCAGCGACGCCGACGATCATCATGTCCTGTTCTGCAGCGAGCAGGTCGGTGATCATTCGACGAAGCAAAGGCGACATTCCGGCCAGGTGAATCCGAGCTTCCTGCACCGATGTCCCTCCGACGCGGCGCGCTTGTGCGCCGTCCGCCGCCGGCGCGAAATCCACCGATCGGCTCGTCGACTCTGAATAAAGGGAAGGGGCCATCCGGGGCTTGGACCGCTCAGGTTGGTCGCCTTGGATCGGGACGCCAGGCCGCGGTCAGGCGGGGGCCGCTCCAGATGGGTTCAGGCGTCCGATGGACCGATCGGAGTGGTCCATTTGGCCGTGAATCGATGCCGCCATGGCCCCCCTGAATTGGTCCGGGCAACAAAAAGTTGGTTGGGCGACTCATTAACTGGTGTTAGAGACCCGCTTTGCCGTCATTGCGCGGGGGCGGCTGAATGCGTCGACGCCGGCGAGGTACGATGCTGCTTCGGACTGCACACGCCAAGGACGATTCGGGGGGAACGGTCGGCACCGGTCTCAGCGTCGTCATTGCGAGCAATATTCTCCTATATCGAGATGGGCTGGCTGCTTCGATCAAGGGCGATGGCCGTTTGACAGTGCTGGCTCAGACCGACCTCGACGGCGCTGGCAAAGCGGCTTTGAGGCTTAACCCCGACGCGCTGGTTCTCGATGCCTCGACGGCCAATGGACGCGGGCTCGCCCGGCATATGAAGAACGTCATGCCGTCGCTGCCATTGGTCGGATTCGGGATTTCGGGCTCGGCCTCCGAAGTCATTGACTGCGCCGAGTCGGGTCTCGCTGGCTTCATCGACCAGGACCGGTCGATCGACGACCTCGTCAGGACTGTGGCCGAGGCCGTGCGCGGAGAATTCAGCTGCTCGCCGCAAGTCACGAGCATCCTCTGCTCGCGTTTGGCGCGGCTGGCCGAATCAAGTTCAGCAGTCACCACCGCGCTTACCCCACGCGAGCGGGAAATCGCCGCGATGGTTGCCGACGGCCTGTCGAACAAGGAGATCGCACAGGGCCTGAAGATTGGCCCAGCGACGGTGAAGAACCACGTTCACAGCATCCTCGACAAGCTCAAGGTAAAGCGCCGGGCTGCGATTGCCGGCCGGGTTCTCGAAACCAGCCGCTGACCCTTGCGCCTTTAGCGTCGGAAGTTGAGCCACCGGTCGATAATGGTCACGATCCGCGGGGCTGCTTGCCCGTCGCCAAATGGCAAGGCAGGCCACGCCATCGCCAGCTCCTCTGTCTTCGATCGACAGGATTTATCTCTCCGAATCCGAACGCATAGTTAGCGGCGATGAGAACGGCGATGTGCGCGCAGGCCAAAGAGAGACGAATTAACTGAGGACTGCGTCACGCACCACCTCGCGCCATAACGGACGCTGAATCGTTATTTTCGCGTTTAAGCGACTGATATCATGCGCCCTGGGCAGGGGGCATCGCAGTCGTGAATCCAACCGCAACCGAACAGGGCATCCGCCTGCAAGCGGTCTTCGACACGGCTGTCGACGGCATCATCCTGATCGATAGCCAGGGGCGGATCCTCACCTTCAACCCGGCTTGCGAGCGCTTGTTCGGCTACACGCCCGACGAAGTTAAGGGGCGGAACGTCAAGATGCTGATGCCGCCCTCCTATGCCGACAATCACGACCGGTTCCTCAGCAATTATAAGCGTACGGCAATTCCGAAGATCATCGGCATCGGCCGCGAAGTCCTGGCCCAGCGCAAGGACGGCACCGTCTTCCCAATCTATCTCTCGGTCGGCGAGGCAAGAAAGGGCGATCAGTCCACCTTTGTCGGAATCATCAACGACCTGACCGAGCGCCGCGCGACCGAGGAACGGCTACGGCGCTCGCAGCGAATGGAGGCGATCGGTCAGCTGACCGGCGGGATCGCCCATGACTTCAACAACCTCCTCGCCATCTCCGTCGGCAATCTCGAACTGCTGCTCGAGGATCCGGCCATCTCCGAATCGACCAGGGAGCTTGCGCGCGAAGCGATGGATGCGAGCGAACGTGGGGCCGAGCTCGTCCGCCGCCTTCTCGCCTTCGCGCGCAAGCAGCAACTCGAGCCGCGCACGTTCAACCTTGGCGAGCGCCTGCCGGACATCGTCCAGTTGCTCGGCCGGACGCTGGGCGAGGCGGTCCAGATCCACACCCGGCCGGCGGCCGACCTGTGGGACGCGATGGCCGACCCGAGCCAGGTCGACGACGCGATCGTCAATCTCGCGATCAATGCCCGCGATGCAATGCCCGAAGGTGGCATGCTGATCATCGAGACCGCCAACGTCTTTCTCGATGAGGAATATGCCGCCCAGCATCTCGACGTCACCACCGGCGACTATGTGATGCTGGCGGTCACCGACACCGGTGTCGGCATGAGCCCGGAAGTCGCCTCGCGCGCCCTCGAGCCATTCTTTACGACCAAGCCGGCCGGCCGCGGCACCGGGCTCGGGCTCAGCCAGGTCTACGGTTTCGTCAAGCAATCGGGCGGCCATGTCAGCATCTACAGTGAGTCAGGCCACGGGACGATCGTGAAGCTCTATCTCCCGCGGTCGGCGCCGGTCGAGGGCGCCCCCGCCCCCCTCCGCCCTCGAACCGGCGCGGCTCCCGTGGGATCGGAATCGATCCTCGTGGTCGAAGACAATCCGGACGTCCGGAAGATCGTCCGCCGCCAGCTGTCGGAGCTTGGCTACCAGGTCAACGAAGCCGGCAATGGGCCCGAAGCGCTAACCTTGCTGCGGACCACGCTGCCCGTCGACCTGATGTTCACCGACATCGTGATGCCGGAGGGCATGACCGGTTACGAACTGGCCGCCCAGGCGCGCGAGTGCCGCCCGGGCCTGCGGATCCTCTTCACCTCGGGCTATACGGCGATCGGCGCGGCGCAGGGCTACGAACGGGGCGACGTGCCCTTGCTGTCGAAGCCCTACCGCAAGTCGGAATTGGCGCACTTCATCCGCGCCGCGCTCGATGCTCCGGTCGGTGGGGTCAGTCTTGAACCCGCCTGAGGTCGTCGGCCTGGGGCGGCTGAAGGCCATGCCACGTGCGGCCCCGCCGAGCCGCTACGGCACCGCCGGCCTCGACCGTGCCAAGCAAAGTTTCCTCGCGGCGATGAGCCATGAGTTGAGGACGCCACTCAACGCCATCATCGGCTTCGCCGAAATCATGGATGGGCAGGTTCTGGGACCGGTGCCGGTGCCGCAATACCGCCAATATATCCGCGACATTCTCGAAAGCGGCCGGCACCTCCTGCGGATCATCGAAGGCGTGCTCGAGATCAGCAGCGCCGAGACAGGCGAACTCGTGCTGTTCAAGCACGAAGTCGAGCTTGGCCCGCTGATCCTCGACGCCGCGCGCGAATCCGAAACGCTGCGCGAAGCGCGCGGAATTACGCTGGACACGGCCATCCCCGACGACCTGATCATCCGCGTCGATCCCGACAAGGTGAAGAAGGCGCTCGCCTGTTTGATCTCGAACGCCGTCAAATTCAGCGGCGAGGGTACCGTGGTTCAGATCAAGGCCGGCATCGACGACGCCGGCGTGGCCCGGGTCGAGATCGCGGACCGCGGCATCGGCATCGAGCCGGTGGCCATCGACCGCGTCTTCCTGCCGTTCGTCCAGCTGGAGGATAAATTGTGCCGGCGCTTCGATGGCGCGGGTCTCGGGCTGCCGATCGCCCGGCTGTTCGCCGAGCTTCACGGCGGCGGCGTGGAGCTCGACAGCAAGCGCGGCATTGGAACGACGGCGGTGCTGGTCTTGCCCGCCTACGCCGCCGCCGGGCAGCGCGACTGATCCAGCCCGACGAGGGTCGCGCGTAGCTGCGCAATTCCCACCGGTTTCCGCAATACGCCCGCCATGTTCAGCCCGAGCGCCTGGCCCAGCCGGACGGCGGTCGAAACCATGCCGTCGCTGTAGCCGCTGATGATCAGCACGAGGGCTGTGCACTTCTTGTTGGCGAGAAAGCGCAGCAGTTCGATCCCGTCCGTGTCGGGCATGGTCAGGTCCAGTGCGATCAAATCCGGATTCGTTGCCGCCAGCTCGCGCTTGAAGGCTGGAGCGTTCGAAACATCGATAACCCGGTAGCCGCAGGTTTCGCCGACCCGTCGGATCAGCGTCCCGATCGCCGGCTCGTCGTCGATCATCAGCAAAGTCGGCATGGGCAACCCCCCAGTTCGCAATCGCAGCCGATGACGATACAGCAAAGCGAAGCGACAAGCGGGAGCAGACATGTCCGAGGAAGAGCAAATCGGGTCCGTCGTCGATGAAATGTACGCGATGATTTCCGGCCCGGCGGGCCCGCGCGACTGGTCGCGCCAGGCGAACTGTTTCCTGCCCGATGCGCGCCAGGTACGGACGTGGGTCGACGAGGCGGGCCAGCCGCAGAAACTGAGCATGTCCCTCGACGAATATTCGGCGAATACGCAGCCGTTCTTCGATGTGACTGACTTCTACGAACTCGAGACCAGCCGGCGCATCGACCGGTTCGGCAACATGGCCCACGTCTGGAGCGGCTATGAAGCGCGGCGCACGCCGGACGAAGAGCCGCCCGAACGGCGCGGCATCAATTCGATTCAGCTGTTCCGCGATCCGGAACTCGGCTGGCGGATCATCCACATGATCTGGGACAATGAGCGCGACCCGGCGCTCGAATGGCCGATGCGCAACAAGGGCTAGGCGGGAACCACTTTCCCGACGCATTCGCCAAAGCCGATCCGCACCGCGCCGTCGGTCTCGCACCACGCCTTCAGCGTTACTTCGTCGCCGTCCTCGAGGAAGCTGCGGGTCTCGCCGTTCGGCAACGTCACCGGGGCCTTGCCCCCCTGGCTGATCTCGAGCAGCGAGCCGAGGCCATCCGCGCTGTCCGTGGACAGCGTGCCGGTGCCGATCAGGTCGCCGGGCTGGAGGTTGCAGCCGTTGCAGCTGTGATGCGCGATAATCTGCGCCGCGCTCCAGTACATCGCCGCGTCGGCGGATCCGCGCGACAGCACGTGCGGCGGGAGGCCGGCGCTGCGCATCTTCTCGGTCGACAGCGTGACCTCGAGCTGGATGCCAAGGCCGCCGTTGGCGCGGTCCGCTGCATCGTTCAGATAGGGCAGCGGCTGCGGATCACCGGCAGCGCGCGCCGGCATCGCTTTGCGAAATGGCGCCAGCGCCTGCGGGCTGACGACCCACGGGCTGACGCTCGTCAGAAAATTCTTGGCGAGGAACGGGCCGAGCGGCTGATATTCCCATGCCTGCAGGTCGCGCGCCGACCAGTCGTTGAGCAGGCAGTAACCGGCGATATGTTCGCTCGCCTCGCCGATCGGGATCGGCGATCCGAGGTCGTTGCCGCGCCCAATCCACATGCCAAGCTCGAGCTCGTAATCGAGCCGCCGGCTGGGCCCATATTCGGGTGCTGACGCATCGGGCGCCTTGCGCTGCCCGCTCGGCCGGATCACCGGCTCGCCCGACGTGCGGACCGAGCTCGCCCGGCCGTGATAGCCGATCGGCACATATTTGTAGTTGGGCAGCAGCGGCTCGTCGGGCCGGAACAGCCGCCCGACATTGGTCGCGTGATGGATGCCGACGTAGAAATCGGTGTAGTCGCCGACGAGGCACGGGACGTGCATCCGCGCTTCGGTCTGGCCGATCAGCTCGGACTCGACATCGTCGCGATACCGTTCGTCGATGAGCAGTTCCTGCAGCCGCTCGCGGAGGTCCGCCTGCGCATCAGGTCCGCGCGCCAGCCAACCGTTGAGCACCGGCTGGCCGAGGTCCGCGCGCCATTCTTCGTCGAGGAGGTCGGCGATCCCTACCAGGTCGAGCACATAGTCGCCGATCGCCACGCCCGCGCGCCGCCGCCGGTTGCCGACCGAGAAGATGCCGAGCGGCAAATTCTGGATCGGAAAATCGCTGCCCGCAGCGCTGCCGACCCAGCTCGTCAGTCCAGGGTCATTGCTCTTGTCGGTCATGGCAGCTTGGCCTTGGGAAACCCCGCCCAGGCGTGATCGTAGTCGGGCTGCGAGCGGTCGAGGGCCCATTTGGTCGGGCGGTACGGCCAGCAGGTCTCGACCATGAACGCCATCGTCCCGTCGATCTTGTGCGGCTTCAGTTCCGCCGCGCTCGCTTTCTCCCAGCTTTCGACGTCGGGCCCATGGCCGCTCATCAGATTGTGCAGCGACAGGCCGCCGGGCGAGAAGCCGTCGGCTTTGGCGTCATAGGCGCCGGTAATCAGCCCCATCGCCTCGCTCATGACGTTGCGGTGGAACCACGGCGGCCGGAACGTGTCCTCGGCGACCATCCAGCGCGGCGGGAAAATGACGAAGTCGGCATTGGCCCGGCCGGGCACGTTGCTGGGTGAGGTCAGCACGGTGAAGATCGACGGGTCGGGATGGTCGAAGCTGACCGTCCCGATGGTGTTGAAGCGCGACAGATCGTAGCGGCAGGGCGCGTAATTGCCGTGCCAGGCAACGACGTCGAGCGGGCTGTGATCGAGCGTCGTCCTCCACAGCGACCCGAGCGATTTCTGGATGATCTCGGTGGGCTGGTCGACGTCCTCGAACCACGCCGCCGGAGTCTCGAAATCGCGCGGGTTGGCGAGGCCGTTGGCGCCGATTGGGCCAAGGTCGGGCAGCCGGAACAGCGCGCCGTGATTCTCCGCGACATAACCGCGGCTGTCGCCGTCGACCTCGACGCGGAACCGCACGCCGCGGGGGATCAGGCCGATCGAACCGGGCGCGACGTCGAGTCGTCCGAGCTCAGTGGCGATGTGCAGCGTCCCCGCCTGCGGGATGATCAGCAATTCGCCGTCGGCATCGACGAATACCCGGCCAGCCATGCTTTTCGTAGCGCGATAGACATGGACGGCGACACCCTCGAGTTCGGCCGGATCGCGGTTGACGAGCATCGTTGCCATGCCGTCGACGAAATCCTTGTCCTCGGGCAGATCCGGCGGGCTCCACCGCAGGCGATTGGGCGGCAGCGGCTGGTCGGCCGTGCCCGGTGCGAACAAGGGCGCGCCGGCGTATCGCGTGAATGGCGGATGATCTGCGGTCGGCCGCATCCGGTACAGCCAGCTGCGGCGGTTCTCGTGGCGCGGCGCGGTGAAGGCGGTGCCGGACAATTGCTCGGCATAGAGGCCGAAGGCCGGCCGCTGCGGGGAATTGCGCCCTTCGGGCAGGGCGCCGGCCACGGCTTCGGTCGCGAAATGGCCACCGAAACCCGTGAGGTACGTCGACGTATCGGTCATGCGGCGCGGGTTAGTCCGCAATCACGACAAAAACAAACGGGCGCGGCTCCCGTAAGAAGCCGCGCCCGGCACAGGCAGGGACTCGCAACCCGCCCGCTTGATCCGCAGATCAGTTGTGGTTGACGTTGACGTCGATCTTGTCGGGGACGTCGATCGTGGTCTTGTTGCCGCCAAGCCCGAGCTGTCCGCGGAACACGAACAAGAGCACGAGCACGACGATGATCAGCAAGACGACGGCAAGCACGCCGCCGCCTCCGCCGCCGCCAGTTTCGACGATTGTCGTCCGATCTGTGCCGTTGTCATCGGCCATGTGAAACTCTCCCTGATTTTCCCTGTTATACGGGCGAAACGAACGAACCTTCGCGGGTAGGGTTCCGCAGGGAGAGAAAGCGATGAACTGGAAACTAATGCTGGTTGGCGGCGGCGCGCTCTTCGCCTTCGCGTGCGGACCGAAGGGCCCGGAGCAAGCGGCAAACAATGTCGTGGAACCGCCTGCAAGCGCTGCGAACGCGGTCGCGAATGAGGCTGTGCCGGAAGCGTCAGCGCCCGCGGCGAACGAGGTCGCGCCACCCAGGACGTCGCTGCCCGAACCCAAGGGACCGATCGACCCGAAAAGCGTCGAAGCGGCCGGCCAGGTGGTCCAGCATTATGGCGCGCTGATCGAGCAGGGCCGGTGGACCGAATCGCGTCATTATTGGGGTGATGCGGCCGCGGCCGAGGCGTTCGAGCGCAATTTCCGCACCTATGCCGACGTGCACCTGGAGATCGGCGATCTCAGCGAGGCGGAAGGTGCGGCCGGGTCGATCTATGTGACCGAACCGGTGGCCTTCTACGGCAAGAAGAATGGTGGTGGCGATTATCGCCGGAAAGCGGAAGTGACGCTGCGCCGGGTCAACGACGTCGATGGCTCGACCGAGGCACAGCGCCGCTGGCACATCGAACGAATTGAGTGGAAGTAACCGTTAGAGGTTCTTCAGCGCCTGCTCGAACTGCTTTTCCTGATCTGGCGTAATCGGGGCGCCGGTCGCATCGGTCGCCTGTTCGCTGTTGTTGGCATCCGTGTCCGCGGGCGCCGATCCGCCGGCGACGTCCCATGCAAACCACAGGATTCCCGCCGCCCAGATGAGCGCCATCCAGCGGCTCTTGAAGATCGAGCTGGTTTTCATCGGGATCATCCGCGCGTTGTCGCGCAACCGGCTTAAGATTCGATTGCGGGCTCGTGCGGCGGCGCCTCGCGGCACGGAAAGCGGTCGCGGATTCGGCTGTTGAAATAGACCCCCCTGGAAAAGGCCGAGCCGAAGGTCGCTGCGACGTCCGCGGGAACCTCTTCGTAAATGTACCGGCGGCCGCTGACGAACTCGACCCATAACTCGCGCCGGTCGGGATCGTAGGCAAAGCGGCGGATCACGGTCGACGGCATCGCTGCGTAAAACGCGCCGGCGCGAGCGGGTGTCCCTAACCCCGACGCCCGCCGAACCGCGTGCGTTGCTGCTTGCCGAAGCGGCCCTTGCGGGTGCCGGGCTTGCCTTCGGTCGAATGGCCGGGCGGGCGCGGGGCGACGCGGTCGAAATCCGGGATGCCGAGGTCGTCTTCCTCGAGCCGGCGGATTTCGTCACGGAGCCGCGCCGCCTCCTCGAACTCGAGGTCGGCGGCGGCTTTCCGCATCCGCTCCTCGAGGTCGCCGAGATAGGCCTTGAGATTGTGTCCGACGAGGTGCGGCCGCTCGTCGTCGCCGGTGTCGACCACCACCCCATCGCGGGTCGCCAAATGGGCCATGATGTTGTGGATGTTGGTCTTGATGCTGGCCGGCGTGATGCCGTGCTCGGCATTATATTCGAGCTGCTTGTCGCGCCGGCGGCCGGTCTCGGCGAGCGCGCGCTCGATCGATCCGGTGATGGTGTCGGCGTAGAGGATGACCCGGCCGTCGATGTTGCGCGCGGCGCGGCCGATGGTCTGGATCAGCGACGTCTCGGAGCGCAGGAACCCTTCCTTGTCGGCATCGAGGATCGCGACCAGCCCGCATTCCGGAATGTCGAGCCCTTCGCGCAGCAGGTTGATGCCGACCAGCACGTCGTAGACGCCGAGCCGGAGCTCGCGGATCAGCTCGATCCGCTCCAGCGTCTCAACGTCGGAGTGCATGTAACGCACCCGCAAACCCGCCTCGTGGAGATATTCGGTTAGGTCCTCGGCCATGCGTTTGGTCAGGGTCGTGACCAAGGTCCGATACCCCTTCTTCGCGGTCAGCTTGGCTTCGTTGACGAGGTCGTCGACCTGGTCCTCGACCGGCTTGATCTCGACCGGCGGGTCGATCAGGCCGGTCGGGCGGATCACTTGTTCCGAGAACACGCCGCCGGTTGCGTTCATTTCCCACGGGCCGGGCGTGGCCGAGACGAACGTCGTCTGCGGGCGCATCGCGTCCCATTCGTTGAAGCGCAGCGGCCGGTTGTCGATGCAGCTCGGCAGGCGGAAGCCGTATTCGGCAAGCGTGATCTTCCGCCGATGGTCGCCGCGCGCCATCGCGCCGATCTGCGGCACCGTCTGGTGACTTTCGTCGATGAACAGCAAAGCATTGTCGGGGAGATATTCGAACAAAGTCGGCGGCGGCTCGCCGGGCAGGCGGCCGGTAAGGAAGCGCGAGTAATTCTCGATCCCCGCGCAGCTTCCCGTCGCGGCGATCATCTCGAGGTCGAAGTTGGTGCGCTGCTCGAGCCGCTGCGCTTCGAGCAGCCGGCCTTCGGCGGTCAGTTCCTTCAGTCGCTCGGCGAGCTCGTGCTTGATCGCTTCCATGGCCTGCTTGAGCGTCGGGCCCGGGGTCACATAGTGTGAGTTGGCGTAGACCCGGATGCTGTCGAGCGACGCGATCGTCTTGCCCGTCAGCGGGTCGAACTCGGTAATCTCCTCGACGTCGTCGCCGAAGAAGCTGACCCGCCACGCCATGTCCTCATAGTGCGACGGGAAAATCTCGAGATTGTCGCCGCGCACCCGGAAATTGCCGCGCGCGAAGGCCTGGTCGTTGCGGCGATATTGCAGCGCGACCAGCTTGCGGATGACCTCGCGCTGGTCCTCGGTCTTGCCCTTCTTCAAGTCGAAGGTCATCGCCGAATAGGTTTCGACCGAGCCGATGCCGTAGAGGCAGCTGACCGAGGCGACGATGATTACGTCGTCCCGCTCGAGCAGCGACCGCGTCGCCGAGTGGCGCATGCGGTCGATCGCCTCGTTCACCGAGCTTTCCTTCTCGATGTAGGTGTCGGTCCGCGGGACGTAGGCTTCGGGCTGGTAATAATCGTAGTAGCTGACGAAATATTCGACGGCGTTGTCGGGAAAGAAGCTCTTGAACTCGCCGTAAAGCTGGGCCGCGAGGATCTTGTTCGGCGCGATCACCAGCGCCGGCCGCTGCACCGTTTGGATCACCTGGGCCATGGTGAAGGTCTTGCCGGAGCCGGTCACGCCGAGCAGCACTTGGTTTTTCTCGCCCTCGCGAGTCGCCTCGACCAGCTCCTTGATCGCCATCGGCTGGTCGCCGGCCGGCGAATAGTCGGAGACGATCTTGAAGGCCTTGCCGCCCTCGGCCTTGTCGGGCCGCGCCGGCTTGTGCGGGACGAAGTTCTCGGTTTCGGGCTCGGCCAGCGAAGTACGGATTTGAATTGCCATCACGGCCTATATGGTCACGTGGTCTGGACGGAACAACCGAAGAACAAGCTTGCAAACGGTTCTTAACGTGGCGCCCTGGGCGAAGGCGTTTTCCCCAGGCGAACTCCGGGCTATGGTCGTGGCGCACCAACAGGGGATCGGTCGATGAAGCACAGCCTGGTTCTGCTCGCTTGCACCGTTGCGCTAGCCGCGTGTGACAGGGGACCCAAGGTCGACGTCAAGAACGCCAGCGTCGGCGAAGTCGCCGAGAAGGTCCGCGAGGCCGCGGGCGAGGGCAATTTGATCTCGCCGGGCCGGTGGGAAACGAAAGTCTCGGTCCTCGACGTCGACATGCCCGGGATGCCACCGCAATTCGCCGCACGAATGAAGGAATCGATCGGCAAGGTTCAAGGTGGCAACCTCGCGACCTGCCTGACCGAGGCGGACGTGAAGAAGCCCGATTCGGGCTTCTTCGCCCGCGGCGCCAAGAATTGTCGGTACGAGCATTTCACCATGGCGGGCGGCAAGATCGATGCCGCGATGAAGTGCACCAACCCGGGTCCCGGCGGAGCGCCGACAACCATGTCGATGACGGTTGCGGGGACCTATTCGAGCGACAGCTACGAGGCCGACATGACGATGGACTCGTCGGGCGGTCCGCGCGGCGGGATGAAGATGAAGTCGCACACCGAATCGCATCGCGTCGGGGACTGCAAGGGCGACGAAATGAATCGCCAAGTACCGAACGTCGGGAAATGATTCGGCACGTGGGCCGTTAGGGCCTGCGTGACGAGGACACTGGTGCTACTCAATCGCCAGGGCGGCGCCGCGTCCCGCGATCCGGATATCGGCGCAACGGTCGCGGCCGCGCTCGAGCGCGCCGGCGTTGCGGCCGACGTCGAGTTGATCGATGGCGGTGAGTGCGCGGTCCGCTGCCGGGCGGCTGCGAAGCGTGGCGATCCCTTGGTCATCGTCGGTGGCGGCGACGGCACGATCAGCGCCGCGGCCGCCGAACTCGCCGACGCCGGGACCCGGCTCGGCATCCTTCCGCTTGGCACGCTCAACCATTTCGCGCGCGACCTCGGCATCCCCGTGGACCTTGACGAGGCCGCCGCGTTGATCGCCGCCGGCACCGAACGGCGGGTCGACATCGCCGAGATGAACGGCCGCGTGTTCATCAACAACAGCGCGATCGGCCTCTATCCGCTGATGGTCGTCGACCGCGAGCATCAGCAGAAGCGCATCGGCCGCAGCAAGTGGCTGGCGATGGTGGTGGCGTCGCTGCGCACCCTGGCGCGGTTCGGCCATCAGCGACTGACCCTGACCGTCAATGACGAGCAGGCGCGCGTGGACACCCCGCTGCTGTTCGTTGGCAATAATGACTATCGGCTCGACCTCGCGGCTCCGGGCCAGCGCGAAAGTCTCGAGGATGGCCAGTTATGCGTCCTCGTCATGCGCAAGAAGACCAGGGCCGGATTGATCGCCGCGAGCATCCGGGCGCTCCTCGGCCGGGCGCGGGCCGATGACATGATCCGGCTCGACGGGGTCGAGCGGCTGCGCGTCGCCAGCCACCGCAGCCATCTGCGCGTGTCGCTCGACGGCGAAGTGATCAGCGAGACGCCCCCGCTCGACTATCGCATCCGCAAACGGGCGCTGCGCGTCATCGCGCCGGCCGGCTAGGCGCAAAAGAAAGGCGGCGGAAGGTTTCCCCTCCGCCGCCAGTCTTGCGGTCCTCCCTCGAGGATTTGATTACAGGCCGCGTTCCGGCGCCGGTTCCGGCGGCGGAGGCGGAGGCGGAGGCGCCGGGCAGGCGTCCGTCGCCAGGATCACCGAGCCATCCGGGCACGTCTGCGTCGCCGGCGGCGGCGGAGGCGGCGGGGGAGGCGGCGGTGGCGGAGGCGGCGGCGGCGGGGCCGCAACCTCGTTGAAGTTGTAGATCAGGCTCGCGAGGATGCTGTGCGAGCGGAACTTCGAGCGGATCAAGTCGCCAACATCGTCATCTTTGATCTTGCCGCCGTTGAAGTAACGATACTTCAGGCCGACGTCGAAGTGGCGGAAGACCGGCGCGCGGACGCCCGCGATGACCTGCCACGCGAGGTTGTTGTCGCTGAGCGAGAAGTGGTCGCTGTCGCCGTCGATCGAGAAACGCTGGTTGATCCAGGCGATGCCGACGCCGCCGCCACCGTAGAAGTTGACGGCTTCGTCCCGGCCGAGATCGAATA
>Ga0207668_10000334_pt1 | contig 30416 bp, 27 predicted proteins | sample KBSS43metaG_FD_184323 | JGI IMG/M metagenome (GOLD analysis project Ga0207668, IMG submission 184323) | Switchgrass rhizosphere microbial communities from Kellogg Biological Station, Michigan, USA - KBS S4-3 metaG (SPAdes) (version 2) | ecosystem: Host-associated > Plants > Roots > Rhizosphere...
ATCGCCAGCAGCGCGAATGGCGTGTAACTGCCCGCGATGAACACGAAGATCGCCGAGTGGTCGAGCCGCTTCATCCACTTCAGGGCCGTGGGGGAGTGCCAGTGCTTGCGGTGATAGATGGCACTCACGCTGAACATGGCGACGATGCTGACGGTGTAGATCAGGGTCGCGACGACGGCGCTCGGTGACGATGCCACCCACGCCGCCCAGACCAGCGCCACTCCGCCGAACACGGCGATGACGGCCGAGCAGAGGTGGATCCAGCCGCGGGCGCTCGGCCTGCCGATGAGGTCGGCGACGGTGTCGGCGAGGCCCTGGGGTAGGTCGTCGACGACGGGGGCCACCGGACTGTTCGGCGTGACGAGCTCCTCCGGGTCGGCTCGCCCGGAGGTGACGTTCGTACTTGGCGCCGAGGTGCGTGCGTTCAGGACGTCTCCGCTATTGGGGGCGAGCCGGTGAGGCAGGCCATCGCAGATCGCGATGACGCGGGACCGAGCCTACCCTCGGCCGCGCGCCAACTCCTGCCGGTCGACACGGCGGAACGTGCCCGGCTCGGGGTCGGCGCAGCCGCCGAATGGGGCGCTGTCATCGCCCTGAGCAGGCGATTTGGAGTCCTGCCGACGCACTGAGTAACCTTGTGTTCACCATCGCGGGGTGGAGCAGCTCGGTAGCTCGCTGGGCTCATAACCCAGAGGTCGCAGGTTCGAATCCTGTCCCCGCTACTAGGTAGAACGGCCCTCGGAGGATCACTCCGGGGGCCGTTTTCATGCCTCGAATTCCTGCTGCCCGCAACACCGTCTTGCAGCCCGCTTTGACTCAGATGTAGTACTTTTCGTTCCCGGTCGGGTATCCGCCACCATCGGTGGCGATATGAACGTGGTCGAAGTGGTTGGCGGTTTCTGAGCCCATCTCCGACATCCACTCGCCCCTGTCGGCGCCCAGATATATGGCGTGCCTCCAGATCACGTCGGCTATGCCCCATCGTTTCGCGTTCGCCAATGCGAAACCGGCGATCTGGTTGCCGAGTTCGATGCCCTCGGGCGAGTCGGGGTTGGGAATCATCACGTCGATCGCCAACCCGTTCGGATGCCATTTCAACGCGTCCTGCCGGTATCCGCCGATCGTGGTGATCTCGGGAAACAACACGCTAATGGCTCGGGCCACCCGAACTGTGTGGATCTGCAGCCTGTCCTCGGGCGCGACCCCGGGCGGCAACTCGAAGAGCATCGGCGTGGCAGCGGGCGCGTTCGCCGTCAATGCGTCCACCTCAGCTGGACTCGCAACGTACGGCGCGGCGGCCGGTGGAGAAGCCTGAACTGTTGGGGTCGGTGATGGGTTCGCGGCGCGGAGCGAGGGTTGGCTGCCGCGTGCGTGCTCTGAGCCTTCGGCGTAGAGCACGGCGGCGCAGAGGAGCGTCGATGCCAGCAGTGCCAGCCAGCGGCCCCGGCCGTTGGCTAACAGCTTTCTCGCACCCACGATGAGCAACATACTGCCGAGGTCGACGCGGCCGGGCCCTCTTCCTGCAGTCGGTTCCGGCGCCCCCACTGATTGCAGATGGTTTTGCCGCCGTCATACGGGTTGCCGCAATGCGAGACTGGCAAGGTGAACCACGATCTGCGGACTGGCGTTCTTGGAGATCTACCGCTGCGGGATTTCATTGTCTCGCCCGGCTTCGCTGGCGTAGCGGCGCTGCTCGCGGCGATCATCGCATCGTGTGCTGTGCTCTACGGGGTTCGAAGGGCCGGTAAGCGGTCCCAGCAGCTGCTTGAGCAGCGGGAACGCGATCTAGAACAGACTCGTCGCGATGCGGAGCATGCGCTGGCCGTGGCGCGCTGCTGGGAGCGGTGGCAGTGGGTGGTCGAAACCGCAGGGTTAGAGCCTGCGGTCAGCGAGGGTGCGACCCTGGGTCTCGGGCCCGCGGTGACCCTGGAGCTGCTGCGTGGGCTGCTCCGTGATGCCGAACAGCTCGGCGACGACACGCTCACCAAGGCCGTGGTGGTTTACCAGGAGCAGCTCTTGCTGGTGCTGGCACAGCAGGCCGGTCCCGTTGCCCAACTCGCGGGAGCTACGACGGTGCAGTCGCCAGACGGCAAGCTCGACGATAAACCAGCGTCGTCGGTGCACCGGAAGCCCGACGGTGCGACGCCAACGACGGCCGGTGAAACGTCTTCCGCCACAGTGAAAGACAGCGGCGGAGGGCGGCGGCGCCGATGACAACCACGCGGCAACACATTGAGGACCTCGACGTCGACAGGTGGGCGACGTTGACACGACGCGCGGCGGAGGACACCCTCGCGGCGGCTGAGCGGTTGGGCATGCAGCCGCGCGCCGAATCGGTCGCATTGGCAGGGATGAGCGAGCGTGAACTCGTCCAACACCGCAAACGCAACGGCCCACCGGTGCCACGCCGGTCGCTGGCGATGCAGCTCGTCGAGGCCGACCATCTACGGCGGGTGGCCGAGGAGCAGGCCCGCGAGGCGCATCAGGGCAGGCTGGACGCCGAGGCGGCGGCCTCGCTGGCTCGAGATGAAGCCCGGGAATCGGCGCGCGTTGCCACGACGGCGGCTGAGCGGGTCCGCGCAGTGGAGGCCGAGGCCGCACGCAAAGATGCTCAACGTGCGGCGGAGCGGGCGGCCGATCAGAAGGCGGTGCAACAGGCACAAGCCGAGACCGAGCGGGTCCGCGCCAGCGCGGCGGCTGAGGTGGCGGCAGCCGAGGAGAAGGTTCGCGCTGCGGAGGCGCGTGCCGTCGAGCGGACGACCGAACGGACGACCGAGCGGGCGGCCGCGGAGAAGACCGTGCAGCAGCTGCAGGCCGAGATCGAACGGGTCCGCGCCGGTGCAGCGGCCGAAGTGGCGGCGGCCGAGGAGAAGGTTCGGGCTGCCGAGGAACGCGCGGAACAGCGGAGCGCCGAACGGACGACCGAGCGGGCGACGGGGGAGGAAGCCGTACAGCGGGTGCAACTCGAGCTAGAGAAGGTGCGCTCCGACGCCGCGGCCGAGGTGGCAGCGGCACAGGGAAGCGCGAGCGGTTCCATCGCTGCTGCGCGGGAAGCCGCAGATGCCGAGGTCGCTGCCGCGAGGCAAGCCGCAGAAGCCGAGATCGCCCACTGGCGGGCCCATTCCGCGAACATGGAGCGCTGGGCTCGGGCCGAAGTGTCGACCCAGTTGTTGGTGATTCCCATCCCGCCGTGGGAACTGCGTAACCGAATCGGCGCTGTCGAAAATACGGTCGACGCGCTGTACCAGATCGACTACGTGCTGGAGGTCGGGCTAGCCGAAGAAGCGGAGTCGCCGTTCGTGCCCGATCTCGAGTTCACGCGGAACCTCGCATTGAAGGTGCAGCAGCAAGCGGCGGACCTCAACGCGGAGCTGGCGAATCTGCCCTCGCGGTATACCGACCCATCCCAGGCGGAGGTCGCCGCTCGCTACGCCGAGGCCGCGGCGGACGCCTATCGCGCGATTCTGCAGCGCATAGACACCGCCGTCCAGCGGCTGGGAAGCCGCTTTCACAGCCCAGATGCCGAGATCATCGCTGCGGTCACCGCCATGGTCGCCGACCTTCGGGCTCAAGGTCTCTACTAGCGCAGCGACGCCGCCGACGCCGGTCGGCTGCCCGGCAAGACCATCCTCATTCCCAACGACGAAGGGTGACTTGTCGCCTCGCGATAAAGAACGAGGTCACCTGAGCTCTCGCGGGACCCGCGAGCTTCCTGCCGTTCACCGGGTCGATGCACGACCGTGATCACTGATCTAGGCTCGCGGGCGGCCGGGTTTCTTCTCGAACGTCAATAGACCCGGTGAAGGGTGGTACGGCATGCAGGCGAACGGGCCGGACGTCGTCCAAGATGCGCATCCGACCGTGTCGCGGGCGTCGTTCGTGGGCTGGCCGTTGCGATGGAAAGTCGCGGCGATCTTGATACTCCCCGTTCTGCTCGCTGCGACGTTCGGTGCGCTGCGCATCCAGAACGAACTCTCGGCGGCGTCGAAGTTGAGCGTCGCGTCCGGCGACGTCGGGATCGTGGTGCCTGCGGTCGAGTTCGTCGATCGGCTCGACGAGCTCGCATACGCCGCCGCCACGGGCGCGCCGATCGACGAACCGCTGACGGAGTTCGACGCGGCCGCGACGGCCCTGACCACCTCCGCGGAGTTCCATCCATCCGTCGCTGCGGCGCTGGCCACCGCGTCCTCGGCGGCGAAGACGTTGCGCGACGAGCTCGCATCCGGTCCGGTGCCGCCGCTCCGTATCGCTGAGCAAGCGGACAGCGTGGCGACCGGTGTCATCACGGCGATCGCCACGACGATGGCGACCGTCGGTGACGGTGCCGTACAGGGGCTGACGGACCGGCTCGTCACCGTCCTTGCGGCGCAACGATCGCTGACGACGCAGCGGGTGTTGTCGGCCGCGCCGGATTTCGTTGACTCCGTCGCGCTGCGAACCGAGATCGCGAAAGCGGCAGGTGCAGAAGCCGCGGCGATCGATCGGCTCGCCCAGCTGACGCCGGCGGGTGAACGCGCGGCGCTCCCCGGGGCATCCGACCCTGCGCGCAATGCCGACACCCGACCGCTGGGCGAATCCGTCGACACGACGCTGCTCACCAACGCGATGCGGGCGAGCACCGACCAGTACCACGCGATGGCGCAACAACTGTCGGGTGAGCTCGAGCGCACGGTGCATGCTCGCGCCATCGCGCTGCGGTCCGCCGCGCTGCGCGATACCGCGATCATCCTCGGTGCGGTGTTGACCGCACTCGTCGTTGCGCTCGCGGTAGGCCGGTCGCTCATTCGATCGATCGGTGACCTACGGCGCGGCGCATTGCAGGTTGCGCAGGTCCAGCTGCCCGAGGAGATCGAACGACTCAGCAAGGGTGGTGGCGTCCCGGAGATCACGGCGCTGCCGGTGCACACCAACGAAGAAGTGGGGCAGCTGGCGCGCGCGATCGACGACATCCACTTCCAAGCGGTCCGGCTCGCCGGCGAGCACGGCGTCCGCCTGCAGATCGGCGAGATGTTCGAAACCCTCTCCCGCCGAAGCAGATCCCTCGTGGAAGAGCAGCTTGGGCTGATCGAGACCCTCGAGCTCGACGAAGACGATCCCGTCCGGCTCGACCATCTGTTCCGGCTCGACCACCTGGTCACGCGCATGCGCCGCAACGGCGACAATCTGCTCGTCCTTGCCGACACGGTGGAACGACACCGCAGGTCGGCGCCAGTGCGGCTGCCGGAGGTGCTGCGCGCCGCAATGTCCGAGGTCGAGGAGTACGGTCGCGTCACGCTCGGCTCTACCGGCGACGTCTCGATCGTCGGCGCGGCGGCGGGTGACGTCGGCCACCTGGTCGCGGAGCTGCTCGACAATGCACTGCGGTACTCGTCGCCCGAAACGTCGGTATCGGTGATGGTCTCCCGCGCGGTCGACGCCGGGATCCTCATCGAGGTGGCCGATCGTGGACTCGGCATGTCCGCCGAGGACTTGAACGCGGCCAACGAACGGCTCGCGCTGGGCGGTGAGGTGACCTCCGAAACCGCAAAGCGGATGGGCCTTTTCGTCGTCGGCCGACTTGCGCGTCGCCACGATGCGACGGTTCGGCTCCGCACCACCAACGCGTTGAACGGTCAGCCCGGTGTGACGGCGAGTGTGTACCTCCCCGGCGCGCTGATCGCCCCGCCAGCCGAAATCGTCGATCCGCTTGCCGGTTCGTTCGGCGCCGCGCCGCTTCCAGTCGTTGAGCACGTGCGGATACCAGATGTTGAGCTCGCGATTGAACCGGCCACACCGACGAACAGGTCAGATGCGTCGTCGCGCAATGGCCTCCCGAAGCGGTCGCCTGGTGCAAGCGGTGTCAACGGCGTCGCAGTGGCGGTGGCAGCCGCGGAACATGCGCCGGCGCGTGAGTCGACGTCGAATTCATTCTCCTACTTCACCAATCGGTCGACGCCCGAGGCGCCGCCTTCGCAGTCCACGCCAGCCGCCGAACCTGTGAGGCCGAACATCGAGGCTGAGGCTGCGCCGATCTTCGAGCGGATGGTGTCCGAATGGCTGATGGATCCGGCCGCACTCGAATCGCGCGACGGGGCGTGGGCCACCGCCGCCGACGCCGGCTGGGCCGCCGCCGAGCAGGCGGTCGAGCAGAAACCGCAGCGGCACACCGAATCCGGGCTTCCTGTCCGCGAACGCGGCGCGCGGCTGGTGCCGGGCCGCGCTCGGACCGGATCCGCCGGCGCCGACGCGGGGCGTGACGCCGCGGCGGTTGGAGACACGCTGAGCCGAGCGTTGGCCGGTGTCCGCAACGGACGGGCCGAAACCAGTGCGGCACACCGCCGAATCGAAGGAGACGAATGACCAAGGGCACCACCCCGACGCTCGACTGGTTCGTGTCCAACTTCGTCCGTGACGTGCCGGGCGTGTCACACGCGATTCTCGTCTCGGCCGACGGCCTTCGGATGGCGTCGAACTCGCAACTGCCTGCTGATCGCGCGGACCAACTGGCCGCCGTGACATCGGGTCTGGCGAGCCTGTCGAGCGGCGCCGCCCGGTTGTTCGAGGCCGGCGAGGTCCGCCAGTCGCTGGTCGAGATGGACGATGGCTACCTGCTGTTGATGGGCGTCGGGAACGGTTCGTATCTCGCTGCCCTGGCGTCGATCACGTGTGACGTCGGCCAGGTCGGGTACGAGATGGCGCTGCTCGTCGACCGAGTCGGCAAGGCCGTAGAGGCGACGTCGCGTGCGGCGCAGGGAGTTCGATGACGCTCAGCATGGACAGGCGCGAGACGAAGCGATCACCCAATCCCGCCCGGCCGTACACGCTGACGGGCGGACGCACCCGCGCCCGCATGGAGCTGCCGATCGAGGTCACGGTGGAGACTCTGGTGTCGAGCGACGAGCTCGATTGGGCGCCAGACGATGTCCGCGCGGTGCTCGTCCGGTTGTGCCGCGACCGGCCGTCGATCGTCGAGCTCTCGTCCTACGCTGCGTTGCCGATCGGGGTGATCCGGGTGTTGGTGGGGGATCTGGTGGAGAGCGGCCATCTTCGTGTGCACGTCACGCTGACCGACCGTTCGACCGTCGCGGATCGGCGCCGCCTGATCGAAAGGACCCTGGATGGGTTACGTGCACTCTGACCCCGCCGCCACGGTGTCGTCGACGAAGATCGTGATCGCCGGCGGCTTCGGAGTCGGCAAGACCACGTTCGTCGGCGCGGTGTCCGAGATCGTGCCGTTGCGCACCGAGGCCCTCGTCACGAATGCCTCGCACGGTCACGATGACCTCGAGGTGATCCCTGGCAAGGAGAGCACCACGGTCGCAATGGACTTCGGCCGGATCACGATCGCGGACGACCTCGTGCTCTATCTCTTCGGCACACCGGGACAGCGCCGGTTCTGGTTCATGTGGGACGACCTGGTGCGTGGCGCGATCGGTGCCGTGGTGCTGGTCGACACCCGCAGGCTCGAGGAGAGCTTCGCTGCCGTCGACTTCTTCGAGGCGCGAGACCTGCCGTTTCTCATCGCCGTCAACGAGTTCGAGGATGCCCCGAGCTATGGCGCCGAGGAGCTGCGCGAGGCGCTGGCCGTGCCGCCGAACGTTCCCATCATCAGTGTCGATGCACGGCAACGCGATTCGGCGAAGAACGCGTTGATCGCGATCACTTCGTATGCGCTCGATCGTCTGCCGACGACGGTGCCCTGATCCCTTGTCCGCCTCCGCAAACTCGAGGAACCGACGATGAACATGAACCATGAAATGCACCACTTCGACATGGGCCTGTGGCTGCTGTTTCTGGCGTACATCGTCTCGGTGACCGGTTCGGTCGTCGGGCTCGCGTGTACTCGGCTCAGCGCCGCGGCGTCCGATGAGCGGACTCGGCTGCGCTGGCTCGCCATGGCATCGATCGCCATTGGCGGGGTGGCGATCTGGCTGATGCACTTCATCGCGATGCTCGGGTTCGCGATCCCGAACAGCGCGGTCCGGTACAACCTTGGATGGACGGTCGCGTCGGCGGCGTTGTCGATTTCGGCGGTGTTCGTCGGGCTGATCACCATCGGTCGGACCCTTGACGTGCGCCGGCTCATCGCCGGTGGCGTGATCACGGGTCTGGCCGTCGCCCTGATGCACTACACCGGGATGTGGGCGATGCAGATCCAGGGCCACATCTCCTACGACAAACTCCTTGTCGCCCTGTCGATCGTGATCGCCGTGGTCGCGGCCACGGCCGCGCTGTGGTTCACGCTCGTCCTCGAGTCCCCGGTGCTGCGATTCGTCGCCGGACTGGTGATGGGCGTCGCGGTCGTCGGAATGCACTACACGGGCATGGCCGCGGTCCGGGTGACCGTCGATCCCACCGCGCCGCTACCCGGCGGCCCGGAGGTGTTCTCGTTCCTGTTCCCGGTCTTCGTGATCGGCCTACTTGCCCTTGCCGTCCCGATCACTGCCGTGATGCTGTCCTCCGATCGCGGTGCGGCCGAAAGTCAATCCGTACCAGAACCCGTCGCCGAGGTGGCCGGGCGGCATCGCTGAACTGAATCCGCCAGCTACCGATGTAGCACGTGCAACATCCATCTAAGCGCGCTACGATTGCTACATGCCTCCATCAGGCTACGACATCGTCGAGCGTAGGGATCACCTCGAGATTCGGGGACTGAGCCGCCCCGAGCTCGATGAGACGCTGGAGCTACTCGAACTGGTCAGAAGCTTCCAGGCCGAGATCGAGATGAGCGGTGTCGAACTCAACGAGACGATGGAGCGGCTGCTCGAGTTGGTCCGCTCCGTGCAGGCTGAGCACGTCGAAGCCATCAGGGGCGACTTGGCGCAACTCTTGATGAGCCGGGAAGCAAGCCTCATCCCGCCTGCCTCGCTTACCCAGGCGCGCCGATTCGCCGCGCACCGCGATGCGCTCCGGGCTACACCCGTGTTCACACACGAAACCCTGAGCGAGCTGCGAGGGGACAAGAGTGTGTCGTCGACGAGGACATGGCTAGCGCGACGTCGGGATGATCACGCCTTGTTCAGCGTCAACGACAAGGGTCGGACACTGATCCCCGCGTTCCAATTAGATGAGCGCGGCGAGCCGCGCCCCGAGTTGCAGCCGATCTTGTCGGTACTGCACGAAGGCGCCGTCGCGGGCTGGTCACTGTGGACCTGGCTTACCAAGCCCACCAGCTTCCTCTCCGGAGGTGTTCCGGAGACGGTGGCTCGGACGGATCCGGCCCGAGTCGTGCGCGCCGCCCAACGTTTCGCCGCAGGGCCAACTGCATAGGTGACGATCGGCCCATCGTGACTGTCTCATTGCCGCCGCAGGACATCGTTTGTCCCGATCCCGGCGGTTGTGGGGTAGCGGCGGTTTTGGCAACCTTGCCTACCTTCGTGCTGGCGCGGGAAACGGCCCTGTACCGCGTGTACGACGGGACATGGGGCTACGACGAACACAATCCGGGCATTGGCGACACGCGGTTCGCCCCCATCGACGATCCGGCCACCGGGAAGCGGCTGCCGAACATGTATCTAGGCTCGACGCCTACCACCGTCTTGCTCGAAACCGTCTTCCACGACGTGCACGAAGACGGAAGCAACGTCATCTATGAGCGGGACTTGAGCGAGAAGCTCCTCGCGCATGTCCGGGTGCCCCTCAACGCGACGCTCGGAGACCTCCGCGATTCACGACTGGACGACCTCGGGTTGGTGCGGAACGAAGTGGTGACTAGTCCGGCGGAGCACTATCCCTGCACCCGCCGGCTCGCCATCGCCGCGCTCGCGCAATCGCACTCCCCGCCGCTGCAGGGACTCATTTGGCATTCCAGGCAAGCCGAGCTCGCCGGGAAGGCTCAACAAGAAGTCATCGTGCTGTTCGGCGAGCGGTATCCGTCGAAGCGGGGCAGCTGGCAGCGGTTCCCGCCAGGTTCGCAGAATCTTCACGAAGGTCCGGGACGACTGCGCGTGGAACGGATTGCCGTCGAGCTTGGCGCCGTAATCGAAACTGGCGCAGCTTAGTTCGCCCCGCCTCCGGTAGCCGGCACGCGCGAAGCAAATCACCGGTTCAAGCAGTCAGAGAATTCGTTCGAGCAGGTTCTTGAAATCTCTCTGCTGTGCCCTGGTGAGGCGTTCCAGGCGTGTTCGTCCTGCGGGCTGAACTCGTGGGTGCGACCGTAGTAGGACACCCGTACCACCCACGGCTGACGCAGAGCGACCGTCAGTAGCGCAGCCCGGAGTACATGACACCGTCCGGGTCGTACTTGCGCCGGACGTCGGTCAACCGGCCCAGATTGTCGCCGAAGTAGCGCGCCGCCGGGGTGTCGGGTTCGAGGTAGTTGACGTAGCCGCCGACCGAATTCGCTTGCACTGCTTGGTGTGCGGTCGTCAGCCATGTCGTGGCGGAGTCGATCGCGGTCTGCGACGGTGGTTCGGCGTACCACTGCACGCAGGCCGCTTGCCGTCGCCACGGAAAGGCGGTGTCGCCAGCGCCGATATCGCTGACCGCCCCGGACAGCGACTCGACCACTGCCGTCGCCGCCCCCGCGCTGTGCGGCCACGCCGACGTCGCCGCGACGATCGCCTCGCCCGCTGCGGGGGTCAGGTCGCCGATGACGTCGGAGCCCGCCACGAATGCGCGCGGGCGCGTCGCGTCGGCGCCACCCTCGAAGTAGCGCACGAAGTCAAGATGACGCAGTGTGCGGATCGCCGTGTCGACGGGTGTCAGGCCGACCGCGACACCGAGTTCTGCTGCGCGGCTTCGCCCTTCGCCGGGCTCGGTCGCCAACACGACGGTGGCGCCGCCCGAACCCGGGCCCACCGTGACGTTGACCATGCCCCAGACCGCCCGGTCCGCGGCGCGCAGCCACTGATCCCAGCCGGCCAGAACCTGCGCCGTCGCGCCTTCGCCGAAGGTGAGCGTCACGACATCCCTGTCGGTCACCGGAAACGTCTGGAACGTCAACGACGTCACCACGCCGACGCATCCGCCTCCGCCACCGCGCAGCGCCCAGAACAGGTCGGCGTGGTCGTCCGGTGTGGCCGTGACCGCTTCGTCGCCGGGCAGCACGACGGACGCCCCGACCAACGCGTCGCACGTCAGTCCCCAGCGTCGGGCCGCAGCCCCCAAACCGCCGCCCAGCGTCAGACCGGCGGCACCGACGGACGGGCAGCTGCCGGTGGGGATCGACCGCCCGTACGGGGCGAGCGACGTCTGTACCGAATTCAGTTGTGCTGCAGCGGGTACCGTGACGAGCCCGCTGCTCTCGTCGTAGTCGATGCGCCCGGGTAGCTGCCGCAGGTCGATCACCATCGCGTTGTTCGCGGCCGAAGCCCCGATGTAGGAGTGCCCGCCACTGCGCGCAGCGACGGGGATGCCATGCTCCGCCGCGAACGCGACGGCCTTGCGGACGTCGTCGATCGTCGCCACGGCGACCACCGCCGCAGGCGTCGAGTCGTCGAACCGCGTGTTGAAGACGTCCTTCGCCGTGGCGTACTCGGGGTTCGACGGCAGCGTGACGCGGCCCTGGACCCCTAGGGAGGCCCAGTTCGGCGGGCTGGCGGGCACACGCGACGTCGGCACCGGGGTCTCGGACGGGACGTCGGTTCCTTGAGTCGCGGTGGAGCGGCACGAAACCGACAGCGCGCCAGCCGTCGCCGCACCGAGCGCGCCGCGCAGGAACGCTTGACGTGAAAACTCCCGCGTCATGGTCGGATCGTAGTGGCAGTCGACGATTGCGCCGCGCTTTGCCGACGCAACGTAACTGTCAATGACGTCAAATCCCAAGGCACCGCCACCGAGTGGCGCACGTGCTGGAACGCGACCTCATGCCAGCGGGCCTGCTCTGAGTTCACTGACCGCCGCCTTTGCCCAAAGTCAGTGGCTCGCGGCGCGTCGGCGCGGCTGCAGCGGTCCTCATGCACGATCCGAGGTCGAAACCCTATTGTTTACCCGTGCTTGAGATGAACCGTCGCCAGATCATGATGATGAGCGGGTTCGGCGCGCTGGCGGCAGCGCTCCCGATTCCCAAGGCAGCGGCCGAGCCGGTGCCCCCGCCTAAGGCCGGAGTCCCGACCTACCTCTTCCACGACGAGTTCGACGGCCCAGCAGGCTCAGCGCCGGACCCCTCGAAGTGGACGGCGATGAAGGCCCGCGAAACCATCAGGAACCCCGTGTTCTGGGACCGGCCGGAGAACATGGGCCAGTACCGCGACGACCGTCAGCACGTGTTCCTCGACGGAAAGTCCAACCTCGTCATCCGTGCGACGAGGTCGCCGGAAAACAAGTACGTGAGCGCCAAGATCACCGGCAACTGGTGGGGCGGCATCAACACGACCTGGGAAGCGCGCATCAAGCTCAACTGCCTGACGGCCGGTTGTTGGCCCGCCTGGTGGCTGTCCAACGACCACCCCGTCGCCGGTGGCGAGATCGACATGCTCGAGTGGTACGGCAACGGAAACTGGCCTTCGGGTACCACAGTCCACGCGCGGTCCGACGGCACCTCGTTCGCCACCCAACCCGGCCCGGTGGACGACGGCTGGCACACGTACCGATGCACGTGGAACGAAGCGGGCCTGTATTTCTGGAAGGATTACGTCGACGGCATGCCGCCGTACTTCGAGGTGCCCGCGTACTCGCTCGAGGACTGGCCGTTCAACCTTCCCGACTACCGGGTGTTCCCGGTGCTCAACTTGGCCGTCGCCGGTTCCGGCGGCGGTGACCCCGCCGGGGGTACGTACCCCGCCGAGATGCTCGTCGACTGGGTCCGCGTCTTTTGAGTTCCGACGCCCTCGCGCGGCTGATGGGGCACGCCCTGTCGCGGCGGTGGGGGCTGGGTGCGCCCACGACGCGTTACCGAGTCACGCGCGGCGTAAGCGTGCCGATGCGCGACGGAGTCGAGCTGCTGGCCGATCACTACGCGCCGCTGACCACGACCCCGGCGGGCACGCTGTTGATGCGAGGCCCCTACGTGCGGGACGCGCTGCTGACGAAGGCCACCGTCGGCACCTATGCCGCACGCGGATATCACGTCGTATTGCAAAGCACGCGTGGCAGTTTCGGGTCTGGCGGGACGTTCGAGCCAGGTCATGGCGAGGTCGACGACGGCGTCGACACCGCCGCGTGGCTGCGTCGGCAACCCTGGTTCACCGGCACGTTCGCCACCGTGGGCGGTTCGTACCTTGGGTTCACGCAGTGGGCACTGTTGGCGGATGCGCCGCCGGAGCTCAGCACGGCCGTCGTCACGATGGGTCCGCACGACATCGGCCACGCCGCCTGGGGCACGGGGTCTTTCGCGCTTCTGGACTATCTGACGTGGGGCTACCAGATGGCCTGGCACGAACGCGGGGGAGCGACGCGCCAGCTCATCCGAGGCGCATTGACTCCCCGTCGGTTGCGGCCGGTGCTCGACACGTTGCCGCTTGCCGCGGCGGCAGACGCGGTCATGGGTGGTGGCGCACCGTTCTACGAACACTGGTTGCGCAACCCCGACCCGTCGGGCGAGTACTGGAGCGGGCGGGCCGTCGCCGTCGCGGCACGCAAGCCGGTGCTGCTGATCGGCGGCTGGCAGGACCTGTTCTTCGATCAGACGATCCGGCAGTTCCACGCGCTGCGGGAGCAAGGGGCTGACGTCGCGCTCGTCATCGGGCCGTGGACGCACGCCGAAGGCGGGGGCGTGGCGATCCGCGAGTCGCTGGACTGGATGGCCGGGCGCCGTCGGAAGGACCCCGTGCGGATCTTCGTCACCGGCGACGGCGGCTGGCGCGACCTGGCCGACTGGCCGCCACCGTCGACCGACGTCGTGTGCTACCCACACCCGAGCGGGGCGCTGACCGACGCGCCGGCCCCGGATGCCACGCCTGCGCGTTTCGTCTACGACCCCGCCGATCCGACGCCGACCATCGGTGGACGGTTGCTTTCGGCGGCCGCGGCCGGCTACCGCGACGACGGCGCGCTGGCCCAACGAAGCGACGTGCTGGCCTTCACCGGAGCGGCGCTCGCGGCCGACTTCGAGGTCGTCGGCGTGCCGCACGTCGAGCTCGCACACTCGGCGGACACGCCGTCGGCCGACGTGTCGGTGCGGATCAGCGACGTCGACCCGAGCGGCCGCTCACAGAACGTCACCGACGGCTACGTGCGCGTCGAGGCTCCGGCGCCGACGACGCTGCGAATCGAACTCGACCCGATCGCGCACCGGTTCCGCGCGGGCCACCGGATCCGGCTGCTGATCGCGGGCGGATCGTTCCCCCGGTTCGCGCGCAACCTCGGGACCGCCGAGCCCCTTGCGACGGCGACTGACTTCGTCCGGTCCACCCACACCATCGATTGCGCGCGCTCACGGCTGGTGCTGCCCGTCGCGTCGTAGGTTCGGAAAATCGCGCTCCAAAAAGTGTCCCCTCGCGTGCTGCTTCGTGCTCCTACTAGTGCGGCCCGAGGCGGGCCGCACGGCTGAACGCCGTCCGGCCAAGGAGAGCCATGAATACCGCACCTAAAGCGTCCAATCAGTCCGCCGCCCGACCGAACCCCTGGTGGGGCTATGTCGGGCTGACCGTCGCATTCACCATCTACGGGCTCAGTTACGACGTGACGTCGAACCTCGCCAGCACCCTGCTCATGCTGGGGTTCTTCGGGCTGCTGTTCGTGCCGTACGTGATCCAGCGTGTCCAGACGGGACGGTGGACCAGCCCCTCCTCGTGGCAGGGGCAGCGCCTCGACCTCCCGCTGATCCTGGTCATGATCGCGGTGACCGCGATCCTGCTGACCATCGGCTTCGCCGGGCCGAGACTGCTGACCACGCTCGGCGCCCCGCTACCGCATACGCTGTGTTGGCTCGCGGTGGGTGTGCTGTTGTTCTCGGGCATCCCGCTGAACCGATGGGCGGCCAACCGTTCCGCGCCCCAGTAGGTTTCGGCGGTCGCTACCGGATCTTGACGACGACCTTGCCGGTGGCGGTGCGGTCCTCGAGCGATGCGATCGCGTCGCCCGCGCGCTCCAGCGGGTAGACGACGGGCTCGGGCGCGCCGACCGCGCCCGACGCGAGCAGCGGCTCCAGTTCCGCCCACTGCTCGGCCAGATAGCCGGGGTGAGTACCCGCCCACGCGCCCCAGCCGACGCCGACGGCGTCGACGTTGTTGAGCAGCAGCCGGTTGACCTTCACAGTGGGAATCTCCCCACCGGTGAAGCCGACCACCAGCAGCCGCCCGCCTGGTGCCAGCGACCGCAGCGAGTCGGTGAATCGATCGCCGCCGACGGGATCGACCACGATGTCCACGCCACGGCCGCCCATCAGCTCCTTGACCGCATCCTTGAAGCCGTCGGCCATCACCACGTGGGTGGCGCCCGCGGCCCTGGCCGCCTCGGCCTTGGCCTCGGAGCTCACCACCGCGATGGTGCGCCGCGCCCCGAAGGCAGGCGCGAGTCGCAGCGTCGACGTGCCGACCCCGCCCGCCGCGCCGTGCACCAGTACCGTCTCACCGTGCGCCAGCCGCCCGCGGGTGCGCAGCGCGCAGTGCACCGTGAGGTCGTTGAACAGCAGGCCCGCGCCCGCCTCGAACGACACCGAGTCGGGCAGCTTGAACACCCGATCCGCGGGCAGCGCAACGACTTCCGCCATCGCACCGGTCAGCAGCGTCAGCGCGGCGACGCGATCGCCCGCGCGCACGTGGGCACCGGCGGGTGCGCTGCGCACCATGCCCGCGACCTCGGCGCCCGGTATGTACGGCAGTTCTGGCTTGTGCTGGTAGAGGCCGCGGGTCTGCAACGCGTCGGGGAAGGCGACCCCTGCCGCGTGCACGTCGATCACGACACCGTCGGGCAAGGTAGGTTCGTCGAGCTCGACGAGTTCGGCGGCCTGAGGGCCTTCCAGCCGAGGGATCTGTATGGCGCGCATTCGCACCATTTAACCGTCCCGGATGATCGCCGCCGCGGTCTTGCTCGACGTAGGTCGGTAAACTCGTGGTCCCGGCAGCGTTGCCGAACCCGATCGGAGCCAACGATGAGTCATCGACCCCGACGCTATGGCCCCAGCGAGGCCATGCCGCCCGGCCGTGCGGTGGAGGTCCGCTCGCCGGACGGTACCCGGCTGCACACCGAGGTGTTCGGGCCGCAGGACGGTTACCCGATCGTGCTTGCCCACGGCATCACCTGCGCGATCCGGGTGTGGGCCCACCAGATCGCCGATCTGTCGACCGACTACCGCGTCATCGCCTTCGACCACCGCGGACACGGCCGAAGCGGCGTCCCGAAGCGCCGCGGAAACTACGGCCTGGACTTCCTGGCCGCCGACCTCGACGCGGTGCTCGCGGCGACGCTCGCATCGGGCGAGCGTGCAGTGATCGCCGGACATTCGATGGGCGGTATCGCGATCACGTCGTGGTCGCAGCGTTACCCCTTGCGGGTGCGGCAGTGTGCGGATGCCGTCGCGCTCATCAACACCAGTACTGGCGACCTGCTGAAGAACGTGCAGTTCTTGCCCGTTCCGCGCCCGCTTGTCGGCAGCCGCGTGGTCGCTGCCGGTCAGCTGCTCAAGAGGTTCGGCGCGGCGCCGCTGGTGCCGGGATCCGTAGAGGCCAGCCGCAGGTTCGTCGCCGCCATCGCCGTCGGACGCGACGCCGACCCGGCGGTTGCCGACTTCGTGTTCGACCTGTTCGCCGCAACCCCGCCCGCTGGTCGCGGCGGCTGGGCGCGGGCATTGGTCGATTCGCTTGGCCCCAAGCACATCTCGCTGCGGAATCTGACGGTGCCGACGTTGGTCATCGGTAGCGTCGACGACCGGCTGCTGCCCATCAAGGCATCCCGCCGGATCGCCGCGGACGCGCCGAATCTCGCTGCGTTCGTTGAGCTCTCCGGAGGGCATTGCGCCAACCTGGAGCGCCCTGACGAGGTCAACGCGTACCTGCGCAACCTGATCGAGTCGGCGCGCGAAACCCGGCTCAGCTCATAGCCGACAGGTAGTCCCGCACCTCGGCGGCCGCCCGCTGCCCGGACCGCACGGCACCGTCGAGGAAGCCGGTCCACTCGTCGGCGGTCTCGGTGCCCGCCCAGAAGACGTCGCCGACGGGCTTGCGCAGCCACGGACCGTAGGTCGTCCAGGAGCCCGGTGGCACCGCCGCGGTCGGCCCGCCCGGGGCGAATTCTTCTGTCCCCCAACGGTGGTCGATGTAGTCGATGGGGCTGCGCGCGGCCTCGCCGAACAGCGTGGCGAAGCCGTCAAGGGCCTTGGTGCGCCGTTGGTCGGCGGGCAGCGGATCGAACGTGCGCGCATCGGTGAAGCCCAACAGGATGCCGGGACCGTCGTCGCTCGGGCTGACGTCGAACGTGATGAAGACGGGCCCCTCGTCGGACAGCGCCTCGCCCGAACAGCCGTCGGCCCGCCAGAACGGCGTGTCGTAGGCGGCGTAGGCCTTGCTCAGGTTGCCCTGCGGCCAGTGCTGCGCCAACGCGGTGAACTGTTCGGGCAGTGCGGGTTCGAACGCGATGTCGGCCCGGTGCTGCGGCGGGACGGCGACGACGACGGCCCGGGTGCGGGTGGCGCCCGAGTCGGTGTGCACGAGTGTGCCTTCGACGTCGCGGGCGATGCGTCGGACCGGACTCGACAGCGTCACCCGGTCGCCCAACGCGTCGGCCATGCGGATGGCCAGCTGTTGGGTGCCGCCGGGGAACCGGTCCTGCTGGGCACCGCCGTCGACGTCGAGCATGGTGCCGATACCGCCAGCGGCCTTGACGTAGCGCACGGCGTGCAGCATCGATACCTCGTTGGGTTCGCAGCCCCAGGTCACCCGCGCCATGATCGCCATCAGGTCCCGCGTTCCGGCCCCCGCGTGTTTCGACCGCAACCACGATTCGAGCGTTTGGGCGTCGAGCTTGTACGCGATGGAGGAGGTCCAGGGCTCGGCGAGCGGGACCTGCCTCGCCAGTCGCTCGAACCGCCACTGGATGCGCGAAACGTCGAGCAACTCGAGGATCGAGAGCCGCGGAATCGTGCTGCGGTATGACCGGACCCGGCCCCGCCAGTGGATCAGGTTGTTGCCCGAGTTGTGGGTGGGGACGGTCGGGCAGCCGAGTTCGGCGGCCAGCTTGAGCACCTCCACCTGCGTCGGCCCGACGAACGTGCCGCCGAGGTCGACCGGAACGTCGGCAATGGTCGTGGTGTACGAACGTCCGCCCACCCGGTCGCGGCCCTCCAGCACGACGACGTCGTACCCAAGCTTGACCAGTTCACGCGCGGCGGTGAGCCCGGCGTACCCCGCTCCCACGACGACGACATCAGCCATGCCCCCAGTCTGGCGATCTCGGCGTGCCACCGTGCGCCTACCGCCGGTTTCCACGCCGAAATCGCGCTATAGGGTCACCAGCGTGAAGGTGATGACGGCGTTGTTCGGCCCAACCGACGCCATCGACCGGGCCAGGGCATTGCGCGACGCGGGCGCCAGCGGAGTCTTCACCTTCGAGGGCCCGCACGACGTGTTCACCCCGTTGACGCTGGCATCGACCGTCGGCGGCCTCGACCTGATGACCAACGTGGCGATCGCGTTCCCGCGCAACCCGATTCACCTCGCGCACCAGGCGTTCGACCACCAGATCCTCACCAAGGGCAGGTTCACGCTGGGGCTGGGCACGCAGATCCGCACGCAGATCGAGAAACGCTTCGGCGCCGACTTCGCTCACCCGGTGGAGCGGATGGTCGAGCTGATCGGCGCGCTGCGAGCGATCTTCGAAACCTGGTCGACGGGGGAGCGGCTCGACTTTCGCGGCGAGTTCTACCGCCACACGCTGATGACGCCCAACTTCACGCCGCGCGACAACCCCTACGGACCGCCGCCGATCTACGTCGGCGCGCTCGGGCCGCGGCTCACCAAAGCCACCGCCGAGCACGCCGACGGGCTGCTCGTCATGCCGTTCGGGTCGAAGCGCTTCCTGCAGGAGGTGACGATGAAGGCCGTCGGCGACGGGTTGGCGGCGGCGGGCCGCAACCCGGACACGTTCGCCATCGTTCCCGAGATCATCGTTTCGGTCGGGGAGGATCACACGGCCACCCGGGCGCTGCTCGCGTTCTACGGGTCGACGCCCGCCTACCGGCCCGTGCTCGAGACGCATGGCTGGGGCGACCTGCAGCCCGAGCTCAACGCCTTGTCGAAGCAGGGTCGCTGGCAGGACATGGGGGCGCTCATCGACGACGACGTGCTGCACACCCTGGCCGGCTGCGGCACGCCCGCCGAGGTGGCCGCGCACATCCGGGATCGCGTCGCCGGGGTGTCCGATGAAGTGTGCATATACCAGCCCGGACCCATCCCGGTGGATTCGCTCGCGCAGATCGTTGACGCACTCCATACCTGAGCGCCTAGGGTGTTTGGTACGCATCAGGACCAAGGGAGGTTCTCCATGGGCGAGCCGGAGTATTCGGACGTACTGATCATCGGCGCGGGCATCTCGGGGTTGGGCGCGGCGTACCGCATCCACGAGCGCAACCCGCAGTTGAGCTACACGATCCTCGAGCGGCGCGAGCGCATCGGCGGTACCTGGGACCTCTTCCGATATCCGGGCATCCGCTCCGATAGCGACATCTTCACGCTGAGCTACTCGTATGAGCCGTGGACGCGGCCGGAGAACCTGGCCGACGGCGAACACATCCGCGAGTACCTGACGGAAACTGCCCGCAAGAACGGCATCGACCGTCACATCCGATTCAACACGCACGTCCAATCCGTCGACTGGGACTCGACCACGGATACCTGGACCGTGCGGGCCACGCGCGATGGCGTGGAGACGCTGCACCGCGGTCGGTTCCTCTTCTTCGGCACCGGCTACTACAACTACGACGCGCCCTACACGCCGGAATTTCCTGGCCTCGAGAACTTCAAGGGCCAGGTGATTCATCCGCAGTACTGGCCGGAGTCGTTCGACTACGCCGACAAGAAGCTCGTCGTCATCGGCAGTGGTGCGACGGCCATCAGCATGATCCCGTCGTTGACGAAGACGGCGGCGCACGTGACGATGCTGCAGCGCTCGCCGACCTACCTGATGTCCGTGGCGAAGATCAACCCCGTGCTGGACGTGGCCCGAAAAGTATTACCGCGCAAGTTATCTCACGCGATCGCGCGTGCGTACTTCAAGTTCATCACCGTGGGTAGCTACGCATTTGCCCGCAAGGCGCCGGAGACCTTCAAGAAGGTCGCCAGGGCCACGGCGCTGCGGCACTTGCCCGCGGACTACGACGTGGACACCCACTTCAAGCCGCGCTACAACCCGTGGGACCAACGCTTGTGCGTCATTCTCGGCGTCGACTTCTACGAGGAGATCAAGCAGGGTCGCGTCGAGGTGGTGACCGACCACATCGACCACATGGATGCCACCGGCATCGTGCTGAAGTCAGGCGACCACATCGAGGCGGACGTGATCGTCACCGCGACCGGCCTGCAGTTGCAGGCCCTCGGCGGTATCGCGGTGAGCATCGACGGCGCCGAGGTCAAGCCCACCGAGCGGTTCGTCTACAAGGAATACCTGCTCGAGGACGTGCCGAACATGGCGTGGTGCATCGGATACACCAATGCGTCGTGGACGTTGCGGGCCGACATGACCGCGCGCGCCGTGGCGAAGTTGTTGGAGTACATGGGTTCTCACGGCTACACCCACGCCTATCCACACCTCGGTGACACGCCGATGCAGGAGAAGCCCACCTTCGACCTGCAGTCCGGCTACGTGCAGCGCGCGCTACATGCGCTGCCGAAGTCGGGGGTCCGTCGCCCGTGGAAGGTCAGGCACAACTACTTGCTCGACGTCATCGACCACCGCTTCGACCGGATCGAGGAGTCGATGGTGTTCGGCCGCGTCCAAGCCCCGGCGGTCGAACAACCCAGGGAATCCCAAACCGCCTAACCGTCTTTCGCGACTCCTGGCGCATGCACCGTCAGCCCGGTCGCGAGCAGCTGCGAAGCGGTCAGCCCGAACGTCGACTTGAACTTGTCCGCGAGGTGCGACGGGCTGGCGAAGCCGGCGTCCGCCGCGGCCGTGGTCAGATTCTGCCCGGCACTGATCGACGAGCCTGCGTGCATGAGCCGGACCCACAGCCGGTAGCGGCGCAGGCTGGTGCCGACCTCGTGCCGAAACAGGTGCAGGAAGCGGGATTCCGATAGGCCGATGTGCTCGGCAAGCTGGCGCGATGACGGGCTGGCCGCTGGGTCCTCGCGAATGAGCTTGGCCGCCAGGGCAATCCGCGGATCCATCAGGTGCGGGGTGGCCGGTGCCGCGACGGCCAACCAGCGGCGGGCCGATTCGTCGTCGACGGGCATGGCGGTCAACTCGGCTTCGTCGAGGTGCCCAGCTGCCAGGTCGCCGCGCGCGTCACGAAACCTGGCGCGGCAGTTCGTCGCGCGATCCGACGTCGGATCCAGGTAGCAAGACACCAACCGTCCACCCCGTGACGCGAGGTGGTGGGTGAGGCGCGGCGGGATCAGCACGCTGCGGGCAACGACGCGGACGCCGTCGGCCGTCACGGTCAGCGGCCCGTCGACACCGACCGCCAGGCACCACACCGATCCCGAGTGCGGGTCGAGGTCGAGTCCCGGTCCGGCATACAGGGCCTGGCCTGGCCACAGCCAAACCGATGGGTAGCACGTTTGTGGAAGCGCGTCGGCGACTCGGGCTGTCATGGTGACCTCCTAGGTCAATGAACTGGAGGTTAGCGTGACTCTGATCGTCATCGTGGTGGCCTGCGTGTTCTTCGCAGGCATGGGCGTCTTCGCGCTGGCGGCGCCGGCTCGGCTGGTCGCGTCGTTCGGCATCACGCTCGCGGCGGCAACCGGTAGGTCCGAGGTGCGGGCGGTGTATGGCGGGTTCGGGCTGGCGATCGCGGCGGTGCTGGCCGCGGCCGCGGCGGTGCCCGAGCTTCGCACCGGCGTGCTCGTCACCGTCGGGGCGGCGCTGGCCGGCATGGCGGCCGGCCGGGTGGTGTCGGCATTCGACGGTCCAACCGCGTTCTACCCAAACTGGTTCTACTGCCTCGTCGAGGCAGTTGGTGCGTGCGCGCTGTTCCTTACGGCGCGACAGTGAGCCAGTCGGCGAACCCCGACGGGTCGTGACGGCCGAGCGCGCCGTGCTCGAACAGGCCCCACCCCTCGGCTGAAGGTTTGTTTCCTTCTGTACACGAGGCACGGCCGACGTGGTCGATGACGCCGAAGCCCGAGCGCCCGATGATCGCGGCGTCGGTCATGTCGTAGGTGAGCCGCTCGGTGAACTTCTCGCCCTTCCACATGCCGTGGATCCAGTCGGAGTCGCCACCGTAGCCGCCGCCAACGTGAATGGGCACCGGTAGCTTGGACTCCACCTCGAACCGTACCGGCGTGCCGTCCTGCGCGGTCGCGTCGATGGTTGCGCCGGTGGGGATTCGGGTTCCCGAGGTGTAGTGGATCTTGACCCGGGGCCAGCCCAGCTGCTCGACGCGGCCGTCCTTCCAGATGCGGGTGCAGTCGTTGAGCGAGCGGAAGCCGCTGGGGTCCTCCTGGATGATGATGACGATCGAGAAGTCGTCGAACGCCATCGGCACGTACAGCCACCACATGCCCTCGAATGGTGGATCCGCAGGGCGCCCAGCGGGTTCGGCCTCGCCGATGGGTCGAATGCCCCACGACCGGTCGCGCGACCCGATCCACACCGACGGGTCGACCGGGATTTCCTCGCCGTCGATCACCAGCGTGCCGCTCCACGAGCCCAATTGGGCGAACCGCTGGGCGTCCAGCGTGACGCGGGTGCCTGCGCGCAGGATGTGACGCTGCTCCTGGACGACGTCGAACAGTCCGTTCCACGTCAGATCGGCCGCGATGCCCTCGGTCTCGTCCATGACGATGCGCAGCGAGTGCAGTGGATCCTTGACTTCGACGCGGTAGCCCAGCACGTGTTGGTTGAGCCGGTCTTGATCGATGGCGTCCGACAGGTGCACCGCGGTCTGCTCGTCACCGCGTCGCACCAGCATGAAGGCGTCCTTGACGCCGAGGTTGGGGTAGTAGCCGATGCCGGTGATGAGGAAGATGTCGCCGGTGCGGTCGTGGGCGTTGTAGTAGGACCGGTCGTAGAAGTTGCGGTCCGACGATCCCGGCCACGCGATGGGCTGGGGAATCTGGTGGACGGGGAACTCGTCCATGGGCCCGAGCATCAGTTGTCCTCTCCGATGAGTCTTCTCAGCAGACTGGCGTGATAGAACGCCGACTCCACGTCGTCGGGCTGCTCCATCTCGCCGAAGTGCACCCGGCGTGCGGTGGTGCGCATGAACACGCAGCACCAGATCACGCCGGAGTAGACGTAGAACCAGTCCAGGTTGCCGAGCGCGGCGCCGGTCAGGTCTTCGTAGGTGCCGCGGACGTCTTCCTCGCGCATGACGTCGGGCAGCCCGGGCATCCCGGCCAGGCCGGCGAGTTCCTGGAACACCATGTGCGCGAAGATGATCCACGCGACATCGAGTTCGCGCGGCCCGACGGTGGCCATCTCCCAGTCGAGCACGGCGACGGGCCGGAAGTCCTGGTAGAGCACGTTGCCGATGCGTGAGTCGCCCCAGGCCAGGACGGGCTCCCCGGCTGCCACGTCGTCGGGGAAGTGGTCCTCCAACCAGCCCAGCGCACGCTCCACCAACGGCGACGCACCGATGTCCGGTACCGCGAACGCATACCAGTCCTTGAGCCAGCCGAAGTGGCGGCGCAGCGGGTTCGGCCCCGGCGGGTCGAGCTCGGACAGATACCCGAAGGTGTTCTCGGCGTTGGGGATCGAGTGCAGCTTCGCCAACACCTCGACGGTGGAGTCCTGCAGTTCACGGCGCTTCTCGGCCGGGGCGTCGAAGAACCAGTTGTCCCCGAACGTGTAGGGCATCACGTCCGGCGGGACGATGCCGTCCACGCAATCCATCAGGAAGAAGGGGGTACCGAGCACCGCGCCTTCGGCGTCGATCCACCGGACGCGGGGGACGGGCACGTCGGTCAACTCCGCGACCTGCCGGATCACGTCGAATTGGTGGTCGAGTCGGTACGTCGGGAACACCGGCACGTCCTCGGCCGTCGGCGCCACTCGCGCTACCCACTTCTGCTCGACCGGCGTGCCGTCCTGCGTCCATCGGCCGGTCAAGATGATGGTCTCCGACGACATTCCGTTGGACTCGACGCCGCTCTCGATCGTCACGTCGGGCGCCACGCCACCGGGCATCACGGTCGAGAGCCACTGCGACAGCACCGATGGCAGGGTGGTGACGTCGCGCGAGGAGTGTTGCAGGCGGCCGACGTCTTCGACGGCCGGTTCGGTAGCCACAGGTGTACCCTTCCGACTAATTACGATACGGTGAGTAGCGTTATGAAAGCAGACCTGCAGGCGGTTGACAAGGCCGTGCGCACGCGAGGAGCAGAACCGGTCACGGCCGCCGGGCGTCCACGCGACCCGCGCATTGACGCTGCCATATTGCTGGCGACGGCGGATCTGCTTGTCGAGATCGGGTATTCGAACCTGACGATGGCCGCGGTGGCCGAGCGGGCGGGCACCACCAAGACGGCGTTGTACCGGCGCTGGTCGAGCAAGGCCGAACTGGTTCACGAGGCGGCGTTCCCCACCGCGCCGACGGCGCTCACCACCCCGGAAGGCGACATCGGCGGCGACATCCGGGCCATGATCGCGGCCGCGCGCGACGTGTTCACCAGCCCGGTCGTGCGGGCGGCGCTACCGGGGCTAGTCGCCGACATGGCCGCCGACGCCGAGCTCAACGCCCGCGTCATGAGCCGCTTCACCGGACTGTTCGGTGTCGTGCGGGACCGGTTGGTGCATGCCGTCGACCGCGGCGAGGTGCACTCCGACGTCAATCCGGACCGGCTCATCGAGGTGATCGGCGGCGCCACCCTGCTGCGGATGCTGCTGCTGCCGAACGAGGAACTCGACGATGCGTGGGTCGACCAGACGTCGGCGATCGTCACCCACGGCGTGAAGGCGTGAGCAAACGCCGAACGTGCGGTGATGGCGGGAAACAGGCCCCGGAATCACCACCGCCGCACGTTCGGCGGCGAAAGTCGACGACGACCCTGCGTGGCGAGCAACCGGTCTGGTAAACCGGGGTGTTACTCCTACTGCGGAGGTGTTTCACTTGGCTGGTGCCGACTCCCCACCGGCGACATGCGATCACTGAAACCGACGACATCAAGAATGCGTTGGACGTTGCGAGCCGCGCATGGCCCGAGCTGGCCGACAACCCCGGCGCCCTGTTGCGTCGACTCGTGCTGGTCGGCGCAGACGCGGTGTCCGAGCACCACGCGACGGTCACTCGCGTGCGCCGGAACGCTGTGGACGCGACGAGCGGCACCCTGGCCGGCGTGTTCGGCGCGGACTACCTCCGTGAGTTGGGCGAGGATTGGCCCGAGTGATCGTCCTCGATGCCAGCGCCATCACCCTCGCCGAGGTATGCGCCGGCGCGTGCTGTACACCGACCTGCGCCACACCGCGTCAGTGGCCACCGTCGATGAGAAGTTCGCGTCAACACCGACTCGCCGGGGCATGAACGCTAGCCGTCGAGCTGCGCCTTGTTGTTCGCGATGACGTCGCGCCGCCGTTGGTCCAACCCAGCCAGGTCGTGCTCCTGCGACCCGGCGATGTCGTCCTCGGCGGCCAGCGCGGCGTCGATGACGGCTGATGCGCCGCGCACGTAGATCTCCTTGAGCCCCAGCATCACCTGCCCCGGAACCTCGGCGACCTGTGCGGCCAGTTCGACGGCACGCTCCACCACGCGGTCATGCGAGACGACTTCGGTGACCAGCCCGATGCGTTCGGCGCGCTGCGCGTCGACCACCTCACCGGTCATCGACAGCCGACGCGCCATCGCGCCTCCGACGACCTGAGGAAGGCGCGCCGTCATGCCACCTCCTGGCAGAATCCCCACGCGCGCATGGGTATCGGCGAACACGGCTCGCTCCGAGGCGACGAGGAAGTCGCAGCCGAGCGCCACCTCCAGGCCGCCGGTGAAGGTCGCGCCGTTGATCGCCCCGATGATCGGAGTGCGCATCTGGGCGACCGCGGTGATGCAGCTCTGGGTCTTGAACTCCTCGAAGTACTTCAGCCCGTCGCGGGTCGCCTCCTTGAGGTCGATGCCTGCGCAGAATGCAGGGTCGGTTCCGGTGAGCACGGCGGCGAGCACGGCCTCGTCGGCATCGACTGCCTTGAGTGCCGCGTAGAGGGCCCTGATGAGGCTGCGGTTCAACGCGTTTCGGGATTCGGGCCGATTCAGCGTCAACACCCGGACCGGCCCGAGGTCGGTAACCAGCACGTCGTCAGTCATGATCGGACGCTAGCGGACGAACTGATTCGCGTGGTTCACCAGGTCGAGTAGCGGCTGCGGCAAGGCGCCAAGCGCCAGCGTGATGGCCGCGGTCAACGTCACCGTTGCGGAGCTCAGGAAGGTGGGCACGACGACGGTGGGAGCGTCTTCCGGCGGTTCGGTGAAGAACATCAACACGATGACGCGGACGTAGAAGTAGGCGGCGACGGCGCTGGCGATCACACCCACGATCACCAGGGGTGCCGCACCGCCCTCGGCGGCCGCCTTGAACACCGCGAACTTGCCGACGAACCCACTGGTCAAGGGGATACCGGCGAAGGCCAGCAGGAACAACGCGAACACCGCGCCGACAAGGGGATGGCGGCGGCCGAGCCCCGCCCACTTGGTCATGTCGGTCTCCTCGTCGCCATCGGCGTTGCGGACGATGCTGACGACGGCGAACGCACCCAGCGTGCTGAAACCGTAGACGAACAAATAGAACAACGTTGCTGCAACGCCACTCTCGTTCAACGCGATGACACCGGTGAGGATGAACCCGGCATGCGCCACCGACGAATAGCCGAGCATCCGCTTGACGTCGGACTGTGACACCGCCGTCACCGTGCCCACCGCCATGGTGAGGATCGCGATCGCCCACATCAACGGTCGCCAGTCGTGCGCCAGCCCGGGCAGGCCGACGTAGAAGATGCGCAGCATCGCACCGAAGGCGGCGATCTTGGTGGCCGCCGCCATGAACGCCGTCACCGGGGTGGGGGCTCCCTGATACACGTCGGGGATCCACGAATGGAACGGCACCGCACCGACTTTGAACAGGATTCCGACCGATAGCAGGCCAGTGCCGACGAGGGCCAGCGACGGGTTGCCTGAGCCCGCGGCCACTGCGTCCTGGATGCCGGCCAGGCTCAGCCCACCGGAGTAGCCGTAGAGCAAGGCGATGCCGTAGAGGAAGAACGCCGAGGAGAAAGCGCCGAGCAGGAAGTACTTCACCGCCGATTCCTGTGAGAGCAGCCGACGCCGCCGGGCCAGCCCGCACATCAGGTACAGCGGAAGCGAGAACACCTCCAGCGCAATGAACATCGTCAACAGGTCGTTGGAGGCCGGGAACAGCATCATCCCGCCGAGTGCGAACATCGTCAGCGGAAAGATCTCCGTCTGGGCAATCCCGGCCTTGGTCGCGAGTTTCTCCGCGACGCTGCCCGGCACGGCCGACGCCTGCGGGGTGAACGAATCGAGCCCGCCGCGCTTCTCGTCGGCTTCGGCCGGGGTGCGGCGTTCGGCGATGAGCAGCGTCGCGACGAGGCCGACGAGCAGCAGCGTGGCTTGCAGGAACAGCGCCGGCTTGTCGACGGCAATGGCGCCGACGACAGCGACTTGGCCTCCGGCGCTGCCGAGGTCCACGGCCTCCTTGACCACCGCGACGAGCGCGGCGACCTGACCGCCGATGGCGAGCACCAGCTGCGTCCGGTACCGAGCAGCGCGGGGCAGGAAGGCCTCGACGAGCACGCCGACCACCGCGACGCCGAACACGATCAGCATCGGTGACAGCAGCCCGTATTCGACGGACGGTGCCTCGATGTTCACTTCGCCGGTCCTTCCGCCACCCGCGGCGCGGGGTCTTGCACTCCGATGGTGGTCATCACGTGCCCGACCGAGGGGTCGATGACGTCGAGCGCCGGTTTCGGATACACCCCGAGTACGAGTAGGAGTGCGATCAGCGGCGCCACGACGACGAGTTCACGCGGCACCAGATCGGGCAGCTTGTCGTTGCCGTCGCGTACCGGCCCGGTCATCATCCGTTGATAGGCCCACAGGATGTAGATGGCCGAGAGCACCAGGGCTGACGCCGCGAACACGGCGAACGCGGGGTAGCGGGTGAAGGTGCCGATCAGCACCAGGAACTCGCTGATGAACGGGGCCAGCCCGGGCAGCGACAGCGTGGCCAGCCCGGCGACCAGGAACGTGCCCGCAAGGAGCGGTGCGACCTTCTGAACGCCGCCGTAGTCGGCGATGAGGCGACTTCCCCTGCGGGACACCAGGAATCCGGCGATCAGGAATAGGGCCGCGGTGGAGATGCCGTGGTTGACCATGTAGAGCGTCGACCCGGTCTGGCCCTGGCTGGTCATGACGAAGATGCCAAGGATGATGAACCCGAAGTGAGAGATCGAGGTGTAGGCGATGAGGCGCATGACGTCGGTCTGACCGATGGCCACGATGGCGCCGTAGATGATTCCGATGACGGCCAGCGTGATGATCAACGGCTGGAACGTATGCGACGCGTCCGGGAACAGCTGCAGGCAGTAGCGCAGCATGCCGAAGGTGCCGACCTTGTCGACGACGGCCATCATCAGCACTGCCGTTGCAGGCGTCGCCTCGACGGCGGCGTCGGGCAGCCAGCGATGGAACGGCCACAGCGGGGCCTTGACCGCGAACGCGAACATGAAACCGAGGAACAACGCGTTGAGCACGGCGGGGCTCGCGCCGAGTTCGCCGTTGGCGACCGCGGCGACGATGGCCCGGAAGTCGAACGTGCCCGCGGTGAACGCGTCGCTGCCCGCGGTGACTACGTACAGCCCGATGACGGCGGCCAGCATGATCAATCCGCCGAAGAGGTTGTATAGCAGGAACTTCACGGCCGCCCTGGAACGTGCGGGCCCGTCCTTCGATCCGAACCCGCCGATGAGGAAGTACATCGGGATGAGCATCGCTTCGAAGAAGACGTAGAAGAGCAGGATGTCGAGTGCCACCAGCGAGATCAGCACCATGCCCTCGACGGCGAGCGTCAGGGCCAGGTACGTGTGCATGGAGCGGGCCTGGGTGCCGTCGCCTTCGCCGTCGTTCCAGCCGGCCACGATCAGGATGGGCACCAGCACCGCGGTGAGCACCACTAGGGCAAGGGCGATGCCGTCGAGGCCAAGGATGTAGCCGGTGCCGAACGACGGAATCCATTGGTGGTCTTCGACGAACTGGTACTGCGCGCCACCGGGATCGAATTCGACGGCGAGCAGCACGGCGATCGCCAACACGGCCAGCGACAGGGCCAGCGCCAGGTACTTGGCGAAGCTCCGAGCCGCCGACGGCAGCAGGATCACCACGGCGGCCCCGAACATCGGCACGGCCCACAGGACGGTCAACCACGGCATGCCGTTCACCAGACCCTCACCACCAGAATGGCGCCGATCACCAGGGCAGCCCCACCGAGCATCGAGAGTGCATAGGACCTGGCGAACCCGGTTTGCAAGCGCCCCAACCTGTTCGACCCCCGGCCGACCGCCCACCCGAGGCCCTGTGAGACTCCGTCGATGGCATCGTCGTCGATCTCGACGAGGCCGGCCGTCAACTGCTGGCCTGGCCGCATGAAGACGTCCTCGTTGAACGCGTCACCGTAGAGGTCGTTGCGGGCGGCGACGGTCAGCGCCGAAACATCCTCGGGCGCCGTCTCGGGAATGGGTCTGGTGGCGTACATGCGGTAAGCGATTGCGATGCCGGCGGCGATCACGGCGAGCGTGACGGCCGTCATCACCCACGCTGGCACCGCGTGGTGTACCTCCGGGTGGGCGCCGACGACGGGTTCGAGCCAGTGCTCCAACGTCCCGCCGATTGCCAGCAGACCGCCCGCGAACACCGAACCGACGGCGAGCACGATCATGGGCCACGTCATCACGGCAGGGGACTCGTGGGGATGCGTGTCGGGCTTCCAGCGCTTCTCGCCGAAGAACGTCATCACCATCACCCGCGTCATGTAGAAGGCGGTGATGCCCGCACCGAGCAGCGCAGCTCCGCCGAGCAGCCAGCCCCTGAGTCCGCCTGCGGCGAAGGCGGTCTCGATGATCGGGTCCTTGGAGAAGAAGCCGGACAGCGGCGGTACGCCGATGATCGCCAGGTAGCCGAGCCCGAACGTCGCGAACGTGATCGGCATGTAGGTGCGCAACCCGCCGTAGCGGCGCATGTCGGTCTCGTCGTTCATGCCGTGCATCACCGACCCGGCGCCGAGGAACAACCCGGCCTTGAAGAAGCCGTGGGTCAACAGGTGCATGATGGCGATGGCGTAACCCGCCGGTCCGAGTCCGGCCGCCAGCACCATGTATCCGATCTGGCTCATCGTCGAGGCGGCGAGCGCCTTCTTGATGTCGTCCTTGGCGCAGCCGACGATCGCGCCGAACAACAGGGT
>Ga0207668_10000336_pt1 | contig 30375 bp, 33 predicted proteins | sample KBSS43metaG_FD_184323 | JGI IMG/M metagenome (GOLD analysis project Ga0207668, IMG submission 184323) | Switchgrass rhizosphere microbial communities from Kellogg Biological Station, Michigan, USA - KBS S4-3 metaG (SPAdes) (version 2) | ecosystem: Host-associated > Plants > Roots > Rhizosphere...
GCCCCAACATGGCAGCAGTGTGAAAGCAACGAGAACTACGTGCCGCTCAACGACGGCTACAACTGGAAGGGCGATCCGAACGCCACCACGACCGGGCAAGCGGTCCCGCACGTGCCTCCGGCGGTACCACCTGCGCAATCCGCACCTCCGCCGGGTCCGGCGCCGCCGCCAATCGCGGCCGCCGAATACGACCCAGCCACCGGCACGTACGTTGGACCGGACGGGCATGTGTACACACAGGCCAATCTGGCCCGTAATGCCAAAGAGGAGCAAACATGGGAGACGATGCTGCTGCCCCCGCCGGGGGGTTGAGCGACGTCGCAGAACCCGCGGTCGAGCCCATCGAACCGGCGGACGAGGTTGACGCGTCCGACACCGAGACTTCCGACGAAGCGACCGTCCAGGACGAGGACGCCTCAGATGAGGAGGCCACCAAGGAGGGCGATGACACCCCGGTGGCAGCCAAGCCGCCGATGTCACCGGTTCGTCTGGCGCTGATCCTCGGGCTCGTCGCGGTGCTGGCCTTGTCGGGACTGGTCGGCTGGCTCGGGTATCGCGCGCACCAGGCGCAAGCCGTGAAGGATCAGCGTGGCCTTTTCCTTCAGGTCGGCAGGCAGGGTGCGGTGAACCTGACCACCATCGACTTCGAGCACGTCGACGACGACGTCAAGCGCATCCTCGACTCCGCCACCGGATCGTTCTATGACGAATTCCAGCAGCGAGCACAGCCGTTCGCCGAAGTGGTCAAGCAGGTCAAGTCGAAATCCGTCGGCACGGTGACCGAAGCCGGGCTGGAGGTGACGGACGCGCAGCAGGAGTCGAAGATTCCGGCCGAGGCCGAGGTACTCGTCGCCGTCACGGTCAACACGTCGGTCGCCGGCCAGCCCGAACAGGCCCCCCGCGCGTGGCGCATGCGCATCCGGGTTGAACAGGTTGACGACGGGGCCAAGGTTTCCAACGTGGAGTTCGTACCGTGACAGATACTCCTGACGAGAAGTCGACCGCCATCGAAGAGGCGGAGCTGGCCGAGGCCAGCTCCGCGACGGACGTCGTGAAGGCGGAGGCCGACGAGCCGGCTGAGACGACCGAAGCCGACGAGACCGCCCCCGCCGACCAGCCGGCGACCGCCCCGCAACCCGAACGCAAGGGCATCGACTGGGCGAAGGTCGTCGCGTTCGGTGTGATTCCGGCGCTCGCGCTGATCCTCGCGTTGGCCGCAGGCGGGCTCAAGTTCGTCGACAACTCGGCGAGCGACGACGTCAACGCCCGCATCGAGTCCGTCCAGGTCGCCAAGGACAGCACGGTCACCCTGTTGTCGTACCAACCCGACAAGGTCCAACAGCAGCTGACCGACGCCCAGGCGCTGCTGACCGGAAGCTTCAGGGATGAGTACACGAAGCTGATCAACAACGTGGTGATCCCGGGCGCTCAGCAGAAGCAGATCTCGGCGGTCGCGACCGTGCCACGCGCTGCGTCGGTCTCGGCCGATCAGAAGAAGGCGGTGGTTTTGGTGTTCGTCAACCAGACCGTCGTCGTCGGCGGCGACGCACCGTCGGCCACCGCGTCGAGCGTGCGCGTCGAATTGGAGAAGGTCGACGGCAAGTGGCTGATCTCCAAGTTCGAGCCGGTGTAACGACCAGTCAGCGGTTCTTCAGCCCGGGATGGCTGCGGGCCAACTCGTCGGCGCTGCGCGCCACGAGCACGACGTCGCGCCCACGTCGTGCGAACATGCCGGCAGCTTAGCCTTGGGGAATGAGTGCGCATTGCCTGACGCCGGTTGACGCGCAGACGTTCTGGATGTCGGCGAAGATCCCCAACGACACGTTCCTGGCGTTCGGGTTCGCGGGTGTCCCCGACGACCTCGGCGACGCGCTCGACAAGATCCGGCAGCGGGCCGGGCGGTGCGCGGAACTGTGCGTGCGGGTCGACGATCGCGGCGGGTTGACGTATCCGACGTGGGCTGATTGTGGCGTCGACGCCGCGCAGTTCGTGGTGCACCGCCTCGAGGACCCGACCTGGGCGGGTTGTCTGGCCGCGACGATCTCCTTGATCGACGATCAGCTGGACGCCACGGAGCTGGCGTGGCGGCTGCACGTGTTCCCGGACGTCGATGGGGTGCCGACGGTATCGGGGCCGGGCACGGTGGCGGTGTTGCAGATATCGCACGCGCTGGGTGGCGGTGGACGCACGTCGGTGTCGGCGGCGTTGATGTTCGGCCGAGTCGGTTCGATGCCCGAGGTGTCGCCGTGGAACGTCCGGCCGATTCAGCTGCCGCTGTTGGGTTTTCGCGCGGCGCGGGCGCATCGTCAGCTGGTCGCCGACACCGCGGCCAGCGTCGTGCCGCCGCCTGCCGGGCCATGTCCGGCGTTGCGCACCAACGCCCGTCCGACGGGGAAGCGGGGGCTGCGGACCGTCGTCCGTCCACGTGCCTCGTTGTCGACGTCGACGGTGACGGTGGCCGCCCTGGCTGGGATATCGGGGGCGCTCTCCGAGCACCTCCGCGCACTTGGTGACGACTCGGCGGCGTTGGGGGCGGAGCTGATGATGGCGAAGTCGGCGCCGCGGCGGTCGTACAACCACTTCGGCGCGGCGGGCATCGGGCTCTATCCGGAACTGGACGGTTCGGCCCGATCCGAGCGGATCGCCGAGGACATCGACGCGCGCCGGCGACGTGCCGACCACCCCGCGATGCATGCGGCGGACGTGGCCTTCGCTGCCACTCCGGCACCGTTGTTGCGGTGGGGGATAACGCAATTCGATCCCGACGTGCAACTGGCGTCGGTCACGGGCAATACGGTGGTCTCCAGCGTGAACGGCGGCGCAGCGGACTTCGCGTTCGGTGGCGCACCCGTGGCGGTACTCGCGGCGTTCCCCGGGTTGTCACCGATGGTGGGACTGACTCACTGCGTGTGTGGGGTTGGCGACACGATCTCGATCAGCGTGCACGCGGCGGAGTCGGCGGTCGGTGTTGACGGACTCGACGCCTACGTCGAGCGGCTCGAGGCGGCGCTCGGCTAGGTCGAGCGTGGACGGGGCTGGGCAGCGACTTAACAGATGGCCTAGATTCTGTTGTGTGACTGCCTACGACTTCGCCCTCCTCGTGCTTCGCGTCGTGCTCGGCCTGACCATGGCCGCTCACGGGTACAACAAGTTCTTCGGCGGCGGGCGCATCCCCGGAACGGCGGGCTGGTTCGACAGCATCGGCATGAAGCCGGGGGTGTTCCACGCCCGCGCCGCGGCCACCACCGAGCTCGCCGCCGGACTCGGCCTGGCCGTTGGCCTGCTCACCCCGATTCCCGCGGCCGGTTTCGTCGCGCTCATGCTGGTCGCGGCATGGACCGTGCACCGCAAGAACGGCTTCTTCATCGTCAAGGAGGGCTGGGAATACAACCTGGTGCTCGCCGTGACCGCGGTGGCGATCGCAGGCGTCGGCGCGGGCAAGCTCAGCCTCGACTACGCGTTGTTCGGCACCTCGTCGCTGTACGAGTATCTGCACGGCTGGTGGGGCCTGCTCATCGCGGTGGGGCTCGGGTTGGCCGGCGGCATCGGCCAGCTGGTGATCTTCTTCCGCCCGCCCGCACCCAAGGCCGCTGCCTAAGTTCCACGCCGAGCAGACACAAAGAGCCCTCAATCGGCCGGAATGAGGGCCTTTTGTGTCTGCTCGCGGGAAGAAGTCGGAACTGAATCCACGGGACTAGAACACGTTCTAGTCTGGCCCGCATGGGATTTCTGAAGCAGGACGCGCCCGTCGTCGACTACGAGGAGTGGAGCAAGGGCACGCGTGCGGAGAAGATCGTCCCCATGGCCCGGCACTGGGCTGAGGTCGGCTTCGGCACGCCCGTCGTCCTCCACCTCTTCTACGTCGTCAAGATCCTGTTGTACGTGTTCGTCGCCTGGCTGATCGTGCTGGCAAGCACGGGGGGCTTGGGAGGGTTGGCCGGCTTCTCGGATGTGACCTCCTGGTACGCCGAGCCGATCGTCTACCAGAAGGTCGTGTTCTACACGATGCTGTTCGAGGTCGTCGGACTGGGCTGCGGGTTCGGGCCGCTCAACAACCGGTTCTTCCCACCGATGGGGTCCATCCTGTACTGGTTGCGGCCCAAGACGATTCGGCTGCCACCGTGGCCCAACCGGGTTCCGCTGACCAAGGGCGACGCGCGCACGCCGTTCGACGTGCTGCTCTACGCGGCGCTGCTCGTCATGCTCGTGGTGGCGTTGGCCTCCGACGGCACCGGCCCCATTCCCGCACTCGGCACCGACGTGGGCGTACTGCCGGTGTGGCAGACCGCGACCATCCTCGGCCTACTGGCGGTCGCCGGCCTGCGCGACAAGGTGATCTTCCTGGCCGCCCGCGGCGAGGTGTACGCCAGCCTCGCGGTGTGCTTCCTGTTCAGCGGGCCCGACATCATCATCGCCGCCAAGCTCGTTTGTCTCGTCATCTGGATTGGCGCCGCGACGTCCAAGCTCAACAAGCACTTCCCGTTCGTCATCTCGACGATGATGAGCAACAACCCGGTGTTCCGGCCGCGGTGGATCAAGCGTCGGTTCTTCGAGCACTTTCCCGACGACCTGCGGCCCGGTCGGCTCTCGCGCTTCGTCGCGCACTTCAGCACCGCGATCGAGGGGCTGGTCCCGTTGGTGCTGTTCTTCTCGCACGGCGGCTGGCCGACGTACGTCGCCGCATTCGTGATGCTGTGCTTCCACTTCGGCATCCTGTCGTCGATCCCGATGGGGGTGCCGCTGGAGTGGAACGTCTTCATGATGTTCAGCGTGCTGGCGCTGTTCGTCGGGCACGCCGGGGTTGGGCTTGGCGACTTGACGAGCCCGTGGCCGATCGTGTTGTTCGCCGTCGTCGCGGGCACCGTGGTGTTGGGAAACCTGTTCCCGCGCAAGGTCTCCTTCCTGCCGGGGATGCGGTACTACGCGGGCAACTGGGACACCACGCTTTGGTGCCTCAAGCCGTCGGCCGAGCAGAAGATCAGCGCCGGCATCGTCGCTATCGCCAGCATGCCCGCCGCGCAGATGGAGAAGTTCTACGGCAGCAAGGAAACCGCGGAGATGTACCTGTACATGGGGTATGCCTTCCGCTCGTTCAACACGCATGGCCGCGCGATGTTCTCGCTCGCCCACCGGGCGATGGCGGGGCAGCACGAAGCCGACTACACGCTCACCGACGGCGAGCGGATCTGCAGCACCGCGATCGGCTGGAACTTCGGTGACGGCCACATGCACAACGAACAGCTCATTGCCGCGTTGCACGAGCGATGCCACTTCGAACCCGGCGAAGTGCGGGTGCTATTGCTCGACGCGCAACCAATCCACAAGCAGCGTCAGGAGTATCGCCTCGTCGACGCGGCCACCGGAGAGTTCGAGCGCGGCTACGTCAACGTCGCCGACATGGTGACGCGCCAGCCGTGGGACGACACCGTCCCGGTTCACGTACAGGGCCAGGACCGCGCCGACGCCACCTGACCGTCACCCCATGATGTTGGGGGCGATCCGCAAGCTCCTCACCCCATGACGTCGCGGACCTTGACGTCCTCGAGTCCCTGCAGCGACAGTTCGCGGACCACGTCTAGGTGCTTGCGCCAATGCGCCTCGGCCGCGGCGCCGTCGCCGGCGCGCAACAACTTCATCAGGCGACCGTAGGACCGCATCAGCTTGTCGTAGTCCGTCTTCGAGACGGGGCGGCCTTCCTTGAAGACGAATGCGGTGTGCCGCACGGTGATCTCGTGCAACATCCCGGCGATGATCGCGAGCGTGGCGTTGCCCGACAACTCGACCATGCGACGATGAAAGTCCCCCGTCGTCTGGGCCAGCCGATCGGATTGCCAGCCGACGGGAATGTGTTCGGCCACCATGTTCTCGAGCTCGTCGAACGCCTCTGGCGTGCCGGATTCGGCAAGCAGCCGTGCGGCCATCGGTTCGATGCCTGCCCGCGCCACCATCACGTCGGCGATGGTCGCGCCCGACAACTCGAGCAATAGACCCGCGGGCCGCGCGACGATCTCTGGGCCTGGCACCCGCACGCGGGCACCGGTGCGCGAGCCGCGGCGTACCTCGACGAGTCGCTCGGACTCCAAGACCCGCACGGCTTCCCGAAGCGTGGGCCTGCTGACCCCGAAGTGGGCCATGAGCTCGGCCTCGTTCGGCAGGAAGTCGCCGTCGGTGAGTTGGCCGTCGACCACCATGCGGCGCAGCGTGCCTGCGACGAGCTCGGCGGTCTTGGGTGACCGGATGGTTGTGCCCGCCAACGATGCGACACCTTCCGGCCCGATCATGGGCGCCAGCGGTGTGCTTCGCGTCACAACATCTCCCAAACAGTGTCTCCCCGAGCTATGCAACTCAGTAAACCATGTCGGAGGGGCTCAGACGGGCACGAGCATCCGGCCGCAAGCCTACCAACCAGTAGGTTGACCTAGTAAACCTTGTTGAACTACGTTCGGAATACATTTCGGGGACTACATCACGTTCAAAGGAGATTCCCATGGCTGAAGCCGTCATCGTCGAGGCCGTCCGGTCCCCAGTCGGCAAGCGCAACGGCGCGCTGTCGGGCGTTCACCCCGGTGAACTGTCCGCCCAGGTGCTCAACGGTCTGGTAGAGCGGGCCGGCGTCGACCCGGCGCTCGTCGACGACGTCATCTGGGGTTGCGTCATGCAGGCCGGTGAGCAGGCGCTCGACATTGCGCGCACCGCCGTGCTCGCCGCCGGGTGGCCCGAGAGCGTGCCCGGAGTGACGGTCGACCGGCAGTGCGGATCCAGCCAGCAGTCGGTGCACTTCGCCGCGGCTGGCGTGGTGGCCGGCCACTACGACGTCGCCGTCGCGGGCGGCGTCGAGGTCATGTCGCGCACCCCGATGGGCGCTTCGCTCGCCAACGGCGGCCACCCGTACCCGGAGGCGTTCCGCGCGCGCTACACCCAGACTCCGAACCAGGGCACCGGCGCAGAGATGATCGCCGAGCAGTGGGGTTTCAGCCGTACCGATCTCGACCAGTACTCCCTCGACTCGCACGAGAAGGCCGCCGCCGCACAGGATTCCGGTGCGTTCGACGCCCAGATCGTGGGCATCAAGGATCAGGACGGAAACCCGGTCCTTCAGGACGGGGGCATCCGTCGCGGCGGCACCATCGAGTCGATGGCGGGCATCAAGCCGGCCTTCAAGGAAGACGGTGTGATCCACGCGGGTAACAGCTCGCAGATCTCCGACGGCTCGGCGGCCCTATTGTTCATGTCCGCCGAGAAGGCCAAGTCGTTGGGGCTCAAGCCGCTTGCCAAGGTGCACACCGTCGCGCTGGCCGGCGCCGATCCGGTGATCATGCTGACCGCCCCGATCCCCGCCACGCAGAAGGCGCTGAAGCGCTCGGGGCTGCGACTCGAGGACATCGGCGTGTTCGAGGTCAACGAGGCGTTCGCGCCGGTGCCGCTGGCCTGGCTCAAGGACATCGGTGCCGACGAGAAGAAGCTCAACCCCAACGGCGGCGCCATCGCGCTGGGCCACCCGCTCGGCGGCTCGGGGGCGCGCATCATGACGACCATGCTGTACCACATGCGGGACAACGGAATTCAGTACGGCCTGCAGACCATGTGCGAGGGCGGCGGCCAGGCCAACGCCACCATCCTCGAACTGCTGTGACGGAACCGGACACCACGACCGCCCCCGCCGCTCTCGTCGAGCGGCGAGGCAACGTCGCGCTCATCACCATCAACCGGCCCGAGGCCCGCAATGCGGTCAACGCCGCCGTCAGCACCGCCGTCGGCGACGCGCTTGATGCAGCGCAGCGGGATCCTGAAGTGCGGGCGGTCGTGATCACCGGTGCCGGGCAATCCTTCTGTGCCGGGGCCGATCTCAAGGCGATCTCCCGTCGGGAGAACCTGTTCCACCCCGAGCACGGCGAGTGGGGCTTCGGGGGCTACGTCCAGCACTACATCGACAAGCCGACCATCGCCGCAGTCAACGGCACCGCGCTGGGCGGCGGGACCGAGTTGGCGTTGGCCAGCGACCTCGTCGTCGCCGAGGAGCGCACCAAGTTCGGGCTGCCGGAAGTGAAGCGCGGACTCATCGCCGCGGCCGGAGGCGTGTTTCGCATCGTCGATCACCTGCCGCGCAAGGTGGCGATGGAGTTGTTGTTCACCGGTGAACCGATGTCGTCGGTGGACGCGCTCAAGTGGGGGCTCATCAACCAGGTGGTGCCCGACGGCACCGTGGTGGACGCCGCGCTCGCACTGGCCGACCGCATCACCGGCAATGCGCCGCTTGCCGTTTGGGCGAGCAAGCGCGTGGCCTACGGCGTCGACGACGGCGTGATCACCGGCGACGAACCTGGCTGGAGCAGGACCATGCGTGAGATCGGCGGCGTGTTGCGCTCCGAGGACGCCAAGGAAGGGCCACGGGCTTTCGCCGAGAAGCGCGAGCCCGTATGGCAGGCGAAGTGAGGAAGAGTAGATGAAGCGACTGGTATTCGAGGCCGAGCACGAGCAGCTGCGCGAGACCGCGCGCCAGTTCCTCGAGAAGGAGTGCGCGCCGCACGCCGAGAAGTGGGAGCGTGAGCGGCTCGTCGCCCGCGAATCCTACGTCGCGGCAGGCAAATACGGTCTGATCGGATTCAACATGCCGGAGAAGTTCGGCGGCGGCGGCGTCGACGACTTCCGCTTCAACGCGGTGATCGTCGAGGAGTTCAGCAAGTTCGGCCCGGCCGCGCCGGGGCTCAGCCTGCAGAACGACATCGTCGGCCCCTACTTCGCCAACCTCGCCAACGAGGAGCAGCAGGCGCGCTGGCTGCCCGGCTATGTCACCGGCGAGCTCATCGGCGCGATTGCGATGACGGAACCCGGCGCCGGTAGCGACCTGGCCGGCATCAAGACCTCGGCGGTGCGCGACGGTGACGACTGGATCCTCAACGGCTCCAAGACGTTCATCTCGGCGGGCATCAACTCCGACCTCGTCATCGTGGTGGCCCGCACCGACCCCGAGGCCGGCCACAAGGGCTTCTCGCTGTTGGTCGTCGAGCGCGGCATGGAGGGCTTCAGCCGCGGTCGCAAACTGGACAAGATGGGCCTGCACGCCGCCGACACCTCCGAACTGCACTTCGAGAGCGTGCGGGTGCCGGGCGCGAACCTGCTGGGGGAGGAGGGCAAGGGCTTCTACCACCTGATGGCGAACCTGCCCTCGGAACGGCTCTCCATCGCCATCGCCGCCATCGCGGGGGCGCGTGCCACGTTCAACGAGACGCTGCAATACGTCAAGGACCGCAAGGCCTTTGGGCAGCCGATCGGCACGTTCCAGCACAACCGGTTCCTGATGGCCGAGATGGACACCGAGCTCGAGATCGCCGAGCAGTACGTCGACCGGTGCCTGCGCGCCGTCGTCGACGGTGAGCTGACGGCCGTGCAGGCCTCCAAGGCCAAGTGGTGGTGCACCGAGCTCGGCAAGAGGGTCGTCGACCACTGCGTGCAGTTGCACGGGGGCTATGGCTACATGAACGAGTACAAGGTCGCTCGCGACTACGTCGACGTGCGCATCCAGACCATCTTTGGGGGCACCACCGAGATCATGAAGGAGATCATCGGCCGCGACCTAGGCCTGTAGACGACTTCGGCGCGCTTTTCCGTGGTCACCCCGGAAAAGCGCGCCGAAATCGCTGGAGAGCTAGCCCGCGGGAGCCTCGGCTGGGGCCGGAGCGCTCGTCGTGGTGGTCGGAGTGGTGGACAGCGTCGTGCCGGCGCGCGCGGCCGCGGCCGCCTCAGCGCCGGTCGTCTTGTCCAGCACCGCGTCGATGACGTAGATCCTGGCGTTGCTGGCCTGGATGGCACCGCAGACCAACTTGGCCGAGTCGTTGACCTTGATGTCGCCGCCCTTGCCCTTGACCGTCAACTCGGTGCCCTGCTGGGTGGGTCGGGTGCCTTGCACGTCGTCGTTGGCCAGCAGGCCGAGGAAGACGTGGTAGTAGTCCAGGCTCGTCAGCGCGGCGGGGTCGGTCTTGAGCGCCTCGAGCTGAGCGGGATCCAGTGCCGCGAATGCGTCGTTCGTCGGGGCGAACACGACGTAGGGACCGTTCTCCAGCACCGGCACGATGTTGACCGCGGGGTTCAGGCCGCCCGAGACGGCCGCGGTGAACGTGCTGATCGAGGGGATCTTCGCCAGCGCGGCGCCGACCGGCATGTTGTCCAGGCTCGTCCAGTTCAGTCCCGCGGTGGCCAGGTCGGCCTTGATCGGGTCGCAGCCCGGGCCCTGCGGATCCGGCGGCGGCTTGACCGCGACCGGCTCTGGGGGTGGCGGGTCGGCCTGGGCGGTGATCGCCAGCGGGAGTGATACGGCGATCGCAGCGATCGCGGCGGACACTCCCAAGGCCTTGCTGGTACGAGTCTTCACGTTCAGTTCCTCAGCTCTCAACGACGCGTCGTCTTCTGGGTGGGCGATGTGCAGGTGCACATTGCACCTTGCGTCCGCCCCGACACGGCGCCCCCGAAATGGTAAGTGCATGGCAAGGAGTTACCCCAATCGCAGTGATGTGGGCCACACCGTCACGCGGAGGTTGACGGGGCCTGGGCCGGCGCCTTCCGCACGCTCAGGCACAACACCGCCGCGATGCCGCAGAGTCCGGCCGCGAGGTAGAACGCGAGGTCGTAGTCACCATTGCGATCGCGAAGCCAACCCGCCGCCGCGGCGGCGACGGCCGCGCCCAGCTGGTGCGATGCGAACACCCAGCCGAACACCACCGGAGCCCTGGCGCCAAAGTAGTTGCGGCAGAGCACGATTGTTGGCGGCACCGTGGCCACCCAGTCCAACCCGTAGAAGATGACGAACACCCAGGTGCCCGGCTCAGTGTGTGGCGCAAGCAGCGACGGCAGCAGCAGCAACGAGATCCCGCGGCCCGCGTAGTACACGACGAGCAGCAGCTTCGGGTCGACGCGATCGGTCAGCCAACCCGAGCACACCGTGCCCGCGACGTCGAGGATCCCGATGGTGGCGAGCAGGCCGGCGGCGACCGTCGTCGGCATGCCGTGGTCGTTGGCCGCGGGGATGAAATGGGTTCCGATCAGCCCGTTGGTGGTCGCTCCGCAGATGGCGAAGCTCCCCGCCAGCAGCCAGAACGCGGGCACTCGCGCGCCGATTCGGAGCCCGTCGAAGGCGGCACGGAAGCTCCCTGTCGCGATTGCTTCGGGCTGCGACGTCGTCGCACCGTAGGCGGTCAACCCGACGTCTTGCGGGCGGTCGCGCATGAATGCGACGACGAGCGGCACCACGCACAGGGCGGCCGCCGCGACCACCAGCGACGCCCAGCGCCAGCCGTGCCGCGTGGTGAGCTCGGCGATGACGGGCAGGAAGATCAACTGACCCGTCGCGCTCGCTGCGGTCAGCACTCCGGTGACGAGGCCGCGACGCTGCTCGAACCACCGGGTCGACACCGTCGCAACGAAGCCCATCGAGATCGAGCCCGTGCCGATCCCGACCAGCACGCCCCAGAACACGACCAGCTGCCAACTGGCGGTCATCGTCGTCGACAGCGCCGAACCCGACGCGATCAGCAGCAGCGCAACGGACAGCACGCGGCGCACGCCGAAGCGGTCCATCAGAGCGGCCGCGAACGGCGCGGTGAGCCCGAACAGCGTCATGTTGACCGACATCGCGAGGCCGACGGTGCCGTGCGACCAGCCGAACTCGTGGTGCAGCGGATTCATCATCACGCCGGGCACCGAGCGGAAACCCGCGGCGCCGAGGATCGCGATGAAGCTGACGGCGGCCACCACCCAGGCCCAGTGGATACGGGGCGCGCGCGTGGTTTCGGTGTCGCTGGTGACGGTCACCCGATCACGATCGCCCGTCGAGCACCCGTGGCGCTAGTGGCATGAATGACACTAATCGTCAATAACATGCCAAACTGGATTCGTGCACCGTGTTGTCGTCTTACTGCTCCCACCCGTCGTCGGATTCGACGCCTCGATCGCCCCGATGCTGCTGGGCGCCGCCGAGGACGACGACGGCAACCCGCTGTACGACGTCGTCACCGCTGCGCTGACCCGAGACGCCATCCCGGCCACCAACGGGTTCGGCATCGTCCCCGCCGCCGGACCGGAGGTGCTCGCCACCGCCGACACCGTCGTCATCCCCGGCACGCGCTACTTGCCTGCGCGCCGCGACGGAGTGCTCGCTCCGGACGTTCGCGCCGCGCTCGACTCCATCCGGCCGGGCACTCGACTGGTGTCGATCTGCACCGGCGCCTTCGTGCTCGCGGCGGCGGGCCTGCTCGACGGGCGGCGCGCGACCACTCACTGGAAGTTCGCCGACGCGTTGCGACGGCTGCACCCCGCGGTGTCCGTCGACGAGAAGGTGTTGTTCGTCGACGATGGCGACGTGCTGACCTCCGCGGGCCTCGCGGCCGGAATCGACCTGTGCCTGCACATCATTCGCCACGATCACGGGGCGCAGGTGGCCAACGCGGTGGCCAGGTACTGCGTCGTTCCGCCCTGGCGAGAGGGTGGCCAGGCCCAGTTCATCGATCGGCACGTGCCGGCTGCCGACGACGCTTCGACGGCCGCCACACGTGAGTTTGCGTTGCGCCACCTTGATGAGGAGCTGACCGTCGAGCGGCTGGCGCGGCACGCGAACATGAGCCCGCGGACGTTCAACCGGCGCTTCCGTGAGGAAACCGGACAGGCGCCGGGGACGTGGATTCGCAACCGGCGCGTCGACCGGGCGCGTGAGCTGCTCGAGTCGCGCGACCTCCCCGTCGACGAGGTGGCCCGCCGCAGCGGCCTTGGCACCGGCGGCAACCTGCGCCACCATTTGCGCCGCGGCTTTGGGATGTCACCGTCGAGCTACCGCAAGACCTATCAAGGCACCTGACGGCCGCGGTTAGGATCGCGCCCATGCCAGAGCCACTCATCAAGGCCGTGAACGGTCATGCCCCGCAACTGCACACGGAATCCTGGGTGGCGCCGACGGCCAGCGTGCTCGGCGACGTGAGGCTCGCCGCGAAGGCCAGCGTCTGGTACGCCGTCACGCTGCGGGCCGAGTTCGAGCCCATCGACATCGGGTACGGAACCAACATTCAGGACGGCTCGACCATCCACGTCGACCCCGGTTTCCCGGCGCGGATCGGATCCGGTGTCAGCGTCGGACACAACGCGGTGCTCCATGGGTGCACGATCGAGGACGACTGCCTCATCGGCATGGGCGCGATAGTGCTCAACGGCGCGGTCATCGGGGCCGGGTCGCTGGTCGCAGCGGGTGCGCTGGTGCAGCAAGGCGCCGTCATTCCGCCACGATCGTTGGTCGCAGGCGTGCCGGGAAAGGTCAAGCGCGAGCTGAGCGACGACGAGGTCAACCACACTCGGCACAACTCACACGTCTACCAACACTTGAGCGACATGCACCGCAGCGCGGTCGATTAGCGGCGCTATGGGTACCTCCCTACGGTGAACGACGTGCGGATCCTGGTCACCGGGGCAACGGGTTATGTCGGTTCGCGACTCGTCAGCGCACTTCTCAATGAAGGGCACGACGTCATCGTCGCGAGCCGCAACGTCGACCGGCTCGCCGACTTCGGCTGGTTCGACCGCGTGGCGCGGGTGTACCTCGACGCGGCCAACGAGGATTCCGTCTCCAGCGCGTTCGGCGTGGCGGGTCGCATCGACGTCGTCTATTACCTCGTCCACGGGATCGGGCAGCCCGACTTCCGCGATGCCGACAACCGCGCCGCGGCCAACGTGGCGTCGGCTGCGCGCGACGCCGGAGTCCGTCGGATCGTGTACTTGGGCGGCTTCGTGCCCGACGTCGACGAGCTGTCCGAACACCTCACCAGCCGGGCCGAGGTGGCACACGCGTTGACCGTGGACGGTGGCCCCGAGGTGGTGTGGCTCGGGGCCGCGATGATCCTTGGTGCGGGGTCGATGTCCTTCGAGATGCTGCGCTACGTGGGCGACCGATTCCTGGTGATCCCCATGCCACCGTGGACGGACAACCCGTTGGACCCGATCTCGATCCGCGACGTGTTGTACTACCTCGTCGCCGCCCTCGACGAGCGCGTGCCTGCGGGTGCGTACGACATCCACGGCCCGGACCGGACGACCTACGGCCAGCTGATGCTGAGCTACGCGCGGGTTTCGGGGCGGTGGCGTCGCGGACTTCCGGTGCCCGGCGTCGACGTGTCGGTGCTCTCCCGCGTGACCGCGGCGACGCTGCCGGTTCCAGGCGGAGTGGCGGCCAATCTCGTTGAGTCGCTAGATCATCCGATGATGGCCTCCGCGGACGGGCTGCGCGGGTTGGTGCCCGACCCGCCTGGCGGATTGGTCGGCATCGACGATGCCATCACCCTGTCGTTGTCGGGTGGCAAGCCGCGTCCGGTGGACGGGTTGGCCGACCCGCATCACTTGGCGGACACCGATCCCGGGTGGGCAGGCGGTGACGTGCTGCGCATCCGCCGGCTGGCGGTCCTCGTCACGCCCGCGCTGGTGCGACCAGCGCTCGGGCTGCTCGGCCTGGTGCCCGGGCCGCTCGCGGGTGCGGTGCGCGTCGGCCTCGACGCGCTGATCGGGCTGGCACCGAAGCGTGCGACCGCATGAGTCTGTTCGCCGAGCTGGGGACGATGGTCAGCAGTCGTGCGGCGCCCTACGACGAGCCGCGGTCGGTGGTGGTGCGCCGACGCGTCGTCGTTGCGGTCGTGCTCGTCTTGGGTGCCGTGTTGCTCGGATTCTCACTCAGCCGTGAGCCAGGGGACGCATCGTTCTACTGGTTGACTCTTGGACTGGCCGCGGTCTGGGCCGTCGGGGCATGGGTGTCCGGCCCATTGCACTTGGGCCACTTACGGTTTCGGACGCGGAGCCGACGACCCATCATCGCCGGGTCCGCCATCGGGCTGCTCGTCGGAGCGACCTTTATCGTCGGTGGCCTGCTGGCGCGTCGGATTCCACCGGTGCGGGACCACGTCGCCCAGGTGCTCGAGTACGCGAACCACGGGCCGCTCGTGCTCATCGTGTTCATCACGGTCGCCAACGGCGTTGCCGAGGAGATGTTCTTCCGCGGCGCGCTGTACTCCGCCTTGGGCCGCTTCCAACCAGTGTTGGTGTCGACGCTCGTGTACGTCGTCGCGGTGTCGGCGGCGGGGAATCCGATGCTGGGCTTCGCGGGCCTCGTGCTGGGCTACGCGTGCGCCTACGAACGCCGAATGACCGGTGGAGTGCTCGCACCGATGCTCACCCACTTCTTCTGGGGGCTCGTCATGGTGCTTGCACTTCCACCGATCTTCGGCGTCTGACCTTCTACCGCAACGGGTTTGCGAGCTCGTCGCGCCGCATCCGCGCCGCCGCCATGGCGATCGCAGCCAGCGCAACGGGGACGACACCCGCTGCGGTGAAGATCGCCTCCATCGACACGACCTTCGACAGCGGCCCGACGATCGCGAACGACACCGGCATGAACGCCAGCGAGACGAAGAAGTCCAGGCTCGACACCCGGCCCAACATCTCGGTCGGTACCCGGCGCTGAAGCAGCGTGCCCCAGATGACCATGCCCGCGCCATCGGTGACACCGACGATGAAGGTCGCGACGGCCATCCACCCGAACGACGACGTCGCCCCGACGACGACGAGCGGCAGGCAACCCAGGCCCCACATCGCCATCATGACCGTCAGGTAGCGCCGCGGCATGCGCGTCGACGAGACGGTCAATGCGCCGATCGCACCGCCGATCCCGAAGAACGCCAACAGGAATCCGTACGTCTGGGCTCCGTCGGCGAACCGGTCCTGGACGAGGAACGGCAGCAGCACCTCGATGGGGCCGAGCACGACGAGCACGAACATGCTGGCGAACAACAGCGTCCACAACAGACACGGCGTGCGCACCACGAACGAGCAGCCGTCCCGCAGATCGCGCAATACGTGCGGCCGCGCTGCGACGTCCTCGGGGGACACTTCGCGCACCGCCGGTCTAGTGCCCACCAGGAGCGCCAGCCCGACGGCGAATAACACCGCCACCACGATCGCGCCGACCGATGGCATCGTCGCTCCGACCAGAATGCCCGCGACGGCAGGCCCGACCGCGCGCTGGAACACGGGCCGCACCACACCCTCGACGCCGTTGGCGGCGAGCAGCTGTTCGGCGGGCAGGATTCGCGGCAGGATCGCGCTGTACGCGGGAAAGAAGAACGCCGCCGCGATGCCGAGCGTGGCCGCCGCGACGGCCATGTGCCAGACCTTGAGCGCGCCCAGCGACCCCAACACCGCGATCGCCGAGACCGCGACGACGTTGACCGCCTCGACGGCGATGATGATGCTGCGTTGGTTCAGCCGGTCGGCCGCTATTCCGCCGACCAGCAGGAATGCCACCAGGCCGACGCCAAGGCAGGTCGCGACGAGCGACAGCGACGCCGGGTCGTTGTCGAGCTCGATGACCTGCAGCGCCATGACGACAGCCCACATGCCCTCGGCGAAGATCGAGATCGCCACCGCGGCGATCAGTAGCCGGTACTCGCGGACGTGGAAGGGGGCGAGCACGCGCCAGCCGCCGGTGGGGTTCACCGGCTGCTCGAGGTCGAATTGCGTACTCACCTAAGGATGGTCGCCTACCGACCACGTCCGAGTCGAACGATTTTCGGCCCCACCGACCGCGTCGAAACTGCGGGGAGATCGCGATTTCGCCACCGGAAGCGATCTCCCCGCAGTCTCGGCGAGGGTGAGGCGGGTCAGTCGTCCGTGAAGGTCGGCGTCCGGCGTTGCTGAAACGCCCGGGTCCCTTCGCGGAAGTCGTGGGACTCCAACAACTCCAACTGCCCCTCGGTTTCGCGGGCTAACGCGGCCTCCAGTTCGGTGAGCGTCGCGGCGTTGATGGCCTGCTTCGACTTGCGCAGCGCCACCGCCGGACCCGACGTCAGCGTGGCGACGACCCCGTCGACGGCGGCCTCGAGTTCGTCCGCCGGGTACACCGCGCTGACCAACCCCGCGGCCAAGGCCTCTTCAGCAGGCAGTCGCTCGGCCAGCAGCGCCAGCTTCATCGCCCGAACCCGTCCGATGGACGCGGCCACCAACGCCGACGCGCCACCGTCGGGCATCAGCCCGATCTTGGTGAACGCCAACAAGAAGTACGCCCTCTCCGATGCCAAGATGACATCGCACGCCAAGGCCAACGACACGCCGACGCCCGCCGTCGGGCCCTGGACCACGGCGACGACGGGTTTGGGCAGCGCGACGATCGCGCGGACCGCCTGGTTGGCGGCGGCCAGCACGTCGGCCGGCGTTCCGCTGGCGCCCGGGTTGGCGTGATCCTCCGCGCCGATGCCCGCTCCGGAGGTGAAGCCGCGGCCCGCACCGCCGAGGCGGACCACCTTGACGCGCGGGTCGGTGGCCGCCTGTTCGAACGTGGTCGCAATGGTGGTGAACATGGCCGCAGTGAGGGAGTTGAGGCTGTCGGGACGGTTGAGCGTCACCGAAAGCACCCCGTCGGTCAGCGACACCGTGAGATCGTCGATGCCTTGGTACAGAGTGGTCGTCATTGCCATGCCTTGCGTCTGGCGGAGCAGAAGGCCCGCGGCCGGTTCGACTTGGTTATACAAGTAAGCTATGTCGGCGGTCAACCACGTCGACTATCGGAGGGCGTTGCTAGATGGCTGGACCACTTCAAGGATTGCGTGTCGTCGAGTTGGCCGGCATCGGCCCCGGCCCGCACGCGGCGATGATTCTCGGCGATCTCGGGGCCGACGTCGTCCGCATCGAGCGGCCGCGCAAGGGTGCCGGAGTTCCTATGCCAAGCCGCGATTCGATGCTGCGCAACCGGCGTTCGGTGGCCGCCGACCTCAAGAGCGACGAGGGCCGCGAGCTGCTGCTGCGGCTGATCGCCAAGGCCGACGTGCTGATCGAGGGCTACCGGCCCGGCGTCACCGAGCGGCTCGGGCTCGGCCCCGATGACTGCGCGAAGGTCAACGAACGGCTGATCTACGCGCGCATGACCGGTTGGGGCCAAACCGGTCCGCGGGCGCAGCAGGCTGGCCACGACATCAACTACATCTCGCTCAACGGGCTGCTGCACGCCGTCGGCCGCAAGGACGAGAAGCCGGTGCCGCCGCTGAACTTGGCTGGCGACTTCGGCGGTGGGTCGATGTTCCTGATCGTCGGCATCCTGGCCGCGTTGTGGGAACGACAGACCTCGGGCAAGGGTCAGGTGATCGACGCGGCCATGATCGACGGGTCCAGCGTGCTGATGCAGATGATGTGGGGTTTCCGCGCCACCGGAATGTGGAACGACGTGCGTGGCACCAACATGCTCGACACCGGTGCGCCGTACTACGACACCTACGAGACCTCCGACGGCCGCTACGTCGCGGTCGGCGCAATCGAGCCGCAGTTCTACGCCGTGCTGCTGCAGGGGCTCGGCCTGGATCCCGCCGGACTGCCCGACCAGAACGACGTCAGCCGCTGGCCCGAACTGCGCACCGCGTTCACCGAGGCGTTCGCCGCCCACGACCGTGACCACTGGGCCAAGGTGTTCGACGGTACCGACGCTTGCGTGACGCCGGTGCTGAGCTTCGCCGAGGTGGAGACCGAACCCCACGTGACCGAACGCCACACCTTCTTCCGCGACGGCGACAACCTCGAGCCGGCCCCGGCCCCGCGGTTCTCGCGCAGCGTCCCGCCGACGCCGAAGCCACCCGGCATCCCCGGCGCCGATACCGAAGCCGTGCTGCGGGACTGGGTATAGTCCCAACCAACCAGTAGGTCGAGAGCAGGCTTGTCCGCCCTTGGCCGTCACAGTGAGATGAAGGGAATGCATCCGTGCAGATCAAAGACGCCGTAGCAGTCGTGACCGGCGGTGCTTCGGGCCTCGGCCTGGCCACCACCAAGCGACTGCTCGACGCTGGCGCCTCCGTTGTCGTCATCGACCTCCGCGAGGGCGACGAACTGGGCAAGCTCGGCGAACGCGTGAAGTTCGCCTCCGCCGACGTCACCGACGAGGCCGCCGTGAGTCAGGCGCTCGACCTCGCCGAGTCGCTCGGCCCGCTGCGCATCAACGTCAACTGCGCAGGCATCGGCAGCGCCGCCAAGACGCTGGGCAAGGACGGCCCGTTCCCACTGGACTGGTTCACCAAGACCATCCAGGTGAACCTCATCGGCACGTTCAACGTGCTGCGGCTGTCCGCCCAGCGGATCGCCAAGACCGAACCACTCGGTGAAGAGCGCGGCGTCATCATCAATACCGCGTCCGTCGCGGCGTTCGAGGGCCAGATCGGCCAGGCCGCCTACTCCGCGTCCAAGGGCGGCGTCGTCGGCATGACCCTGCCGATCGCCCGTGACCTGTCCCGCGAACTGATCCGCGTCTGCACCATCGCGCCCGGATTGTTCAAGACCCCGCTGCTGGGGTCGCTGCCCGAGGAAGCACAGAAGTCGCTCGGCCAGCAGGTGCCGCACCCCGCCCGACTTGGCGACCCCGACGAATACGGCATGCTCGCCGTGCACATCGTCGAGAACCCTATGCTCAACGGCGAAGTGATCCGCCTGGACGGCGCGATCCGGATGGCGCCCCGCTGATGACGATCACGACGAAGTTCACCGAGACGTTCGGCGTCGAGCACCCCATCGCCCAGGGTGGCATGCAGTGGGTGGGCCGCGCGGAGCTGGTTGCGGCCGTGGCCAATGCGGGTGGGCTCGGCTTCATCACCACGCTGACGCAGCCGACGCCCGCCGACCTGGCCCGCGAGATCGCCAAGACGCGGGAGCTCACGGACAAGCCGTTCGGGGTGAACCTGACGATCCTGCCGTCGATCAACCCGCCGCCGTATGACGAGTACCGCCAGGTCATCGTCAATGAGGGCGTCAAGATCGTGGAGACGGCCGGCTCCAACCCGGCGCCGCACTTGCCGATGTTCCACGACAACGGCATCAAGGTGTTGCACAAGTGCACGTCGGTGCGGCATGGGGTGAAGGCGCAGAGCCTCGGTGTCGACGGCATCAGCATCGACGGCTTCGAGTGCGCGGGTCATCCCGGTGAGGACGACGTTCCTGGCCTGGTGCTGATCCCGGCGGCCGCCAAGCAGATCGAGATCCCGATGATCGCGTCGGGCGGCTTCGGTGACGCACGTGGCCTGGTGGCGGCGCTCGCGTTGGGGGCCGACGGCATCAACATGGGCACCCGGTTCATGTGCACCGTCGAGTCGTGCATCCATCAGAACGTCAAGGAAGCGATCGTCGCCGGCGACGAGCGTGGCACCGAGCTGATCTTCCGCAGCCTGCACAACACTGCGCGCGTCGCGAGCAACGTGGTGTCGCGCGAGGTGGTGGAGATCCTCAAGGGCGGCGGTCAGTTCGAGGACGTCAAGGACCTGGTGGCCGGTGTCCGTGGCCGCAAGGTGTTCGACGACGGCGACCTCGATGCGGGCATCTGGACCGTCGGCACCGTGATGGGGCTGATCGACGACATCCCCACCTGCGAGGAATTGATCTCGAGGATCGTGACCGAGGCGGAGGAGCTGATCACTGAGCGGCTCGGCGGCATGGTCACGACTCCAGAACGGGCAGAGTTGTCCGCGTAGCAGGCTTTGAATGCGCTCAGGGCTGTGAATCTCTGCGATTCACAGCCCTGAGCGCATTAGAAGAACGATGGTGCGGGCGCGCGGTGACTATTGGGTGACCGGGCAACCCGACGGTTGATGGCGCGTAAGCGCCGACGCGTCAGACCGCGGCGGCGAGGTCGGGGAACTGCTCCGAGGTGTCACCCTCGACGAGGAAGTCCCCGTGGTAGAGCGCCTCGAAGTCGACCTTGATGACATCTGCACTGGTGTCGTCGATCCACATGTACTGGACAGTAACTATCACTATTAAGAGTTCTTTGAGTCACGATTGAGGACACAGTGGCAATTCTTACCTGCGGGTAGGTTCCGGCTTACGCACCGCTGAGGTGAATCGGGTTGGTCCCGTTCAGCAAGACCCACGTGGCAACTGCCGCTGCGATGCCGACGATGAACAAGCCGAACGTGACGAGGCCGGGCCAGCGATCGCGCCCGAAAAGCTTCGCGTCAAGCGAGTAGGCGCCCGCACCCGTAAAGAGCAGGGCCGTTGCGGCGAACGCGACCAGGAACGGCACGTTGAACGGTTCCGACCAGAAGGCGCCGGCGGACACGTTGACCGCCCACGCGTCGATCATCGCGGCAAGCACCGCACACGCCGCGAGCGGTGTCAGCAAACCGAGTACGAGCAGCAGACCGCCGGCGATCTCGGTGGAGGTGACCATCAGCGCGGCGAACGTGTGCATGCGCCATCCACCGGATTCCATGAAGCCGACCGTCGTGTCGAAGTCGAGGGCCTTGATGAGGCCTGCCTGGATCATCGTCGCGCCGATGGCGAACCGCAGGAGCAGCAGGCCGAAGTCGGCGGGTGATGACCGCCGACGGGGCGCGTCGATGGTTGGCGAGTCGAAGGCTGGCGTGTCGAAGGTGGCCATGAGGCCCACCCTATTCGGCTGTGAAGATGCTCGGAGTGTTGTCCGAGGTGAACATTTGTGCCTCTGACGACGTTGATGTCGAGGGAAGGGCTGTTGACGATCCTGAGTTATCGCTGATAAGTTATCGCCGATATGGTATCGGGAGGGAGCTGACGTGTTGCATCGAATCGCCCTTATGGCGATCGCCGCTCCAAGGCGCATCCTCGCTGTCGCCGCAGTGGTCATGGTGGCCGCCGCGATATTCGGCATCCCGGTGGCCAAGAGCCTGTCGGCAGGGGGATTTCAGGATCCGACCTCAGAGTCGGCTCAGGCCACCAAGCTGCTCACCGACAAGTTCCACCAGGGCGACATGCAGATGCTCATCGTCCTCACTGCCCCCGACGGCGTCCGAGGCCAGGCCGCCAACGCCGTGGCCACCGAGATCATCGATCACCTCGAGAAGTCGCCGCACGTCGCCCAGGTCACGTCGGCCTGGACCGTTCCGCCCCAGGCCGCGGCCGAACTGATCAGCAAGGACGGCAAGTCGGGGTTGATCATCGCGGGCATCACCGGCGGTGAGAACGATGCCCAGAAGTACGCCAAGGCGCTGGCCGACGACGTCGTCCACGACCGCGACGGCGTCACCGTGCGGGCCGGCGGCGTGGCCATGGTCTACGCCCAGATCAACGCGCAGACGCAGCGCGACCTGCTGTTGATGGAGTCCATCGCGATCCCGCTCAGCTTCCTGGTGTTGGTGTGGGTGTTCGGCGGCCTGGTGGCGGCGGCCCTGCCGATGCTGGTCGGCGGGCTCGCGATCGTCGGGTCGATGTCGGTGTTGCGGCTCATCACGTTCAGCACCGACGTGTCGATCTTCGCGCTCAACCTGTCCACGGCGCTGGGCCTGGCGCTCGCCATCGACTACACCCTGCTGATCATCAGCCGCTACCGCGACGAGCTGGCCGAGGGCAAGCCGCGCGAGCAAGCGCTGATCCGCACCATGTCGACTGCCGGGCGCACCGTGTTGTTCTCGGCGACCACCGTCGCGCTGTCGATGGCCGCGATGCTGCTCTTCCCCATGTACTTCCTGAAGTCGTTCGCCTACGCGGGCATCGCCACCGTCGCATTCGGCGCCGCCGCGGCGGTGATCGTCACGCCTGCGGCCATCTGGCTGCTTGGCGACCGACTGGGCGCACTCGACGTCCGCAAGTTCATCCGGCGGGTGCTTCGTCGGCCGGAGCCGACGGTCAAGCCCGTCGAGCAGTTGTTCTGGTACCGCTCAACGAAGTTCGTGATGCGGCGGGCCGTACCGATCGGATTGGCCGTCATCGTGCTGTTGCTCGCACTGGGGGCTCCCTTCCTCGGGGTCAAGTGGGGCTTCCCGGACGAACGGGTGCTGCCCAAGACGGCGTCGGCACACGTGGTCGGCGACCAACTCCGCGACGACTTCGTCGACAACTCGTCCACCGCGGTGACCGTGGTGGTGCCCGACGCCGACCGTCTCGACGCCGCGGCCTACGAGCGCTACTCAACCGAGTTGTCCCGCGTCCCGGACGTGTCGGCGGTGTCCGGGCCCGCGGGCACGTACGTCGCGGGCGCACGCGTCGCGCCCCCGCCACCGAACGGCTACGTCGCAAGCGGAAGCGCATACTTCACGGTCGGCAGCAACGCAGCGCTGTTCTCCGACGCGTCGGAGTCGCAGCTCGACGCGCTGCATGCGGTCGCCGGGCCCGATGGCCGCACGGTCCAGATGGCAGGCATCGCGCAGATCAACCGGGACAGTGTCGAGGCCATCACCACGCGACTGCCATGGGTGCTCGGTCTCATCGCCGTGATCACGTTCGGACTGCTGTTCATGCTGTCCGGCAGTGTGGTGCTTCCGCTGAAAGCCGTTGTGCTGAACGTGTTGTCGCTGACGGCGGCGTTCGGCGCGCTGGTGTGGATCTTCCAGGACGGACATCTCAACGCGCTGGGCACTACCCCGACGGGGACGCTCGTCGCCAATATGCCGGTGCTGCTGTTCTGCATCGCGTTCGGGCTTTCGATGGACTACGAGGTGTTCCTCGTCGCCCGGATCAGGGAGTACTGGCTCGCGTTGCGTTCCGGCGCACCCGCACTGTCCGGCCGAGAGGCCAGGCAGTTGGCGCGGGCCCAGAACGACGAGGCGGTGGCGCTCGGACTGGCCCACACCGGCCGTGTCATCACCGCCGCCGCCATCGTCATGTCCATCACGTTCGCGGCGCTCATCGCCGCGCAGGTGTCGTTCATGCGGATGTTCGGCGTCGGGCTCACGTTGGCGGTGCTCGTCGACGTCACCCTGGTGCGGCTGATGCTGGTGCCCGCCTTCATGCACATGGTCGGCAGTTGGAACTGGTGGGCGCCCAAGCCACTGGCCCGCTTGCACCAGCGCATCGGCATCAGCGAGTCCGGCCCCGATCACGATCACGACACCGACCCGCCGAATTCCGACCGCTCCATGGTCTCCGTGACGGACACTCGATAGCGTGACGGTCCAGCCCCTGCGACGTCGGCGCGCCCCCCGTGGCTCGGGCGACCAGCTTCGCGACGAAATACTCGACGCCACAACGGATCTGCTGATGGAGACGGGCCACGCAAAGGCGGTCTCGATCCGCTCGGTGGCTCAGCGGGTCGGTGTCACGTCGCCGTCGATCTACCTCCACTTCGCCGACAAGGACGCGCTGCTGGATGCGGTGTGCGCCAGGTACTTCGAACGCCTCGACAGGTGATGCAACAAGGTCGCGGCCGATCAGCCGTCGACCATCGACCGGCTCCGCGCGCAGGGCCTGGCGTACGTGCGCTTCGCCATGCAGACACCCGAGCTGTACCGCATCGCCACGATGGGCGAGAGCCGGCCCGGCACCGACGTGAACGTTGCCCTGAACAGTTCGGCGTTCGTGCACATGTGCAACTCGGTGGAGTCGTTGATGGCGGAGGGAATCTATCCGCCCGGTGATGCCAGGACCGCCGCCCTCGAATTGTGGACCGTCGCGCACGGGGTTGCCTCGCTGTTGATTTCGCGGCCCGACCTGCCGTTCGGCGATGCCGAGGAGTTCGCCGACCGGGTGATGAGCGCGGTCTGCTGCGGGCACATCGCGTACGGCATGATGGGCCCTGACGTGTCACCACAGGATGCCGTTGCGCGGCTGAAGGGACTGGCCGATGGCTGAGACGATCGACAATCCGTTCTTCGCGAGGCTGTGGACGACGCTGTCCACCCATGAACCCGAGTCGATCCGACGGTTGCGGCGCGAGAACCTCGCCGGGCTGAGCGGACGCGTGCTGGAAGTGGGTGCGGGCACCGGCACCAACTTCGAGCTCTACCCCGACACGGTCACCGAGGTCGTGGCTGTCGAGCCGGAGCGCAGGCTCGCCGACGTCGCGGTCCGGACTGCGGCACGCGCGCCCGTGAAGGTCACCGTCACCACCGATACCATCGAGCACTACGCGCCAGGCGAGCAGTTCGACGCCGTCGTGTGCTCGTTGGTGCTGTGCTCCGTTGCTGATGCCGATGACGTGCTGCGGCAACTGTTTTCGCGCCTCCGCCCCGGTGGGGAACTGCGCTATCTCGAGCACGTGGCGAGTGTCGGGCTGCGGGCCAACTTGCAACGGTTCGTCGATGCCACCGTGTGGCCGCGGCTGTTCGGCAACTGCCATACCCATCGCCACACCGAGCAGTCCATCGCGGATGCCGGCTTCGACGTCGGCGAATCCCGGCACGAGTGGGTGGTCCCGGCGTGGATTCCGATGCCCGCCGCCGAAACCGCGATCGGACGAGCGGTCCGGCCCGCTTAGCCGAGTAGCGCCGGTAGCCGCTGCAGCAGCTCCGGCAGCGCCGTCGCCGCGTTCTCTCGCAACGAGATCGTCGCCCTGTCCGACAGCGGTGTCCGCTCCGGGTTGACCTCGATGACGGGCACGCCCTCGGCCAACGCCAGTTCGGGCAGGCTGGCCGCCGGGTAGACGATGGCCGACGTGCCGACGACGACCGCCACGTCGGCCGCAGCCACGGCCGCGAGCGAACGGTCCCAGGCTTCCGTCGGCAGCTGCTCACCGAACCACACCACGTCGGGTCGGATCAGCCCACCGCAAATGGGGCACGCTGGAGGCGGCACGGCCTCGACCGGCTCCGGCATCGCGGGTAGTTCCCTGTCATACGCGCATTGGCAACGGTCGCAACGAAAGTGGAAGAGGCTGCCGTGAAGGTGGTAGGCCTGCGTGCTGCCCGCGCGCTCGTGAAGGTCATCGACGTTCTGGGTGACGACGTGCACGTCGGCGTAGTCCTGCCAGGCGGCCACCGCGCGGTGCCCGGCGTTCGGCTGGACCGCCTTCATCATGTAGTGCCGCCACAGGTACCAAGCCCAGACCTTCTCGGGATGACGTCGCCAACCGTCCGCACTGGAGATCTCGTACGGGTCGACGTGGGCCCACAGGCCAGTCTCGACGTCCCGGAACGTCGGGACCCCGCTCTCGGCGGACATTCCCGCACCGCTGAGCACTGTTACTCGCACGTTCACCAAACTAGCGGGTTTTTGTGATACTGGGCACGTGGCCAATTTGGGGGATTGGGTGCGCATTGATTCTGAGGCTGCGAGGCCTCTGTTCGATCAGCTGCGGACCCAGATCATAGGGGGAATCAGGGATGGCCGGCTGTCGCCGGGCACCCGACTGCCAACGGTGCGCGAGCTCGCCGCCGAGTTGAACATGGCGGTGAACACGGTGGCGCGGGCCTACCGCGAGTTGGAGAGTGCCAGCGTCGTCGAAACACGCGGCCGCTTCGGCACTTTCGTGGCGCGGGCGGACCCTGCCGACGCCGCGATGGCGACCGCTGCGCACGCCTACGCGACGACGGCGAGGTCGCTGGGCGTCGCCAAGGACGACGCGTTGCGCTACATCGAGACGGCGTTCGGTTAGCCGAACTCCAGCAACGTGAAGGCCGGACGAATCGGGTCGAACACCGGGATGCGCTGCACGGCCCAGGCCACGAAGTTCAACACCCGGCCGCGGCCAGGGGGAAACGGGACGTCGCGGACCGCGCGGATGCCCGGCACCGTATTCACCAGGTTCGCGGCCTGCGCCGCCGACATGGTGAACGGCATCGGTGGAACGCGGTAGCCCGACGTCGTCCGCACCCCGCGCCTGATCAGGCCTGCGAACCAGGCCGGAGGCAGGTCGAACATCAGCTGGCCGCCGGGAAACCGACGCGCACACTCGGTGATCAGTCCCATCGCCTCTTCGGGTTGCAGGTACATCAGCAGGCCCTCGGCGGTGATGAAGACGCCGTTGGTGTGGTCGACGGCGTCCATCCAGCTGTAGTCCAACGCGGACTGCGCGCACACCGTCACCCGGTCCGACGGCGGCAGTAGCTTGTTCCTCAACTCGATCATCGGCGGCAGGTCGACGGTGAGCCAACGGAATTGGTCGCTGACCCCGGTGGCCTCGATCCGGTAGTAGCTGGTCTGCAGGCCTTCGGCGAGCGCGACGACCGTTGCGCTCGGGTGGGCGACGAGATATCGCCGGGTGGCCCCGTCGAAGGCCAACGCTCGCAGCGCCATGTCCTGGCGCCTGCTGAACCCGAACTTGGCGAAGTCGAACTCGATGGAGTCGACGAGCTCGATCGCCATCGGGTCGTCGATGATCGCGTCGGGCCGGCGTGCCTCGTTCGCGCGTACCTGCAGGGTCAACAACGCGGTCTCGGACACGCCGGTCAGGACGGCGTCGACCTTCTTGGGGGACGCCGGGGAGGCGCTCACCGCAACAGCTTTTCGACGGTGCGCAGGTTCCGCGTCGTCGTCGACGACTTGTACCGCTTCTTGCCCATGGTCTTGCCGATGGCGCTGTCGAGCGTGCTCATCTTGGGCACCTGCCAGTAGACGACGCCCTCGCCGCGGGCGATCTTCTCGTCGTCTCCAGGGGCCAACTCGGCGAGCTCGTCGAGCACCTCGGGGTCGGAGACGAAGGTGACGTAGGACTGAATCCCTTCGACCTCACGCTCGAACGGAAACCGTTCCGAGATCGCACGGACGGTCTCCACGTCGTAGGCCAGCACCCACGCGTCGTATCCGAAGCGGTCCCGCAGCGCGGTTTCGGCGGTCTTGCGCACCGCGGCCACCCCGGACCCGCTGGTCAGCAGCACGTTGCCGCTGGCCAGGATGGTCTTGACGTCGGTGAATCCCGCCTCGGTGAACGCCTTCGCGACGTCCGCCATCTTGAGGTTCACCCCGCCGACGTTGACGCCGCGCAACAGTGCGGCGTAGCGCGTCACCCGGACTCCAGCACAGTCATGGTGCCAATGGTAGGGATCGGACGTGCAAAGCCGGTGGGCCACGTCGCCGACGGTCGTACGCTCGGGGGATGACCCGTCACGTGTTCGACGACAAGCTGTTGGCCTTGATCAGCGGCAACTCGTTGGGGGTGCTGGCGACCATCAAACGCGACGGTCGGCCGCAGCTGTCGAATGTGTCGTACTACTTCGACCCGCGCAGCTTCGCCATCTCCGTGTCGATCACCGAGCCGCGGGCCAAGACCCGCAACCTGCGCCGCGACGGGCGGGCGTCGATCTACGTGAGATCCGACGACGGCTGGGCGTACGCGGTCGCGGAGGGTGACGCGGTCCTCACACCGCCCGCCACCGACCCCGGTGACGACACCGTGGAGGCGCTGATTGCGTTGTACCGCAACATCGCCGGTGAGCACCCCGACTGGGACGACTATCGCCAGGCGATGGTCCAGGACCGCCGCGTCGTGTTGACCATGCCCATCACCCACCTGTACGGGTTGCCTCCGGGCATCAGGTAAACCAGGCGACGCGTCCATCGCCGCGCGCTAGGCTTCCGTCATGGCCGATCAACCCGAGGACGAGACCAAGCGCAAGTTCCGTGAAGCGCTGGAGCGCAAGAAGGCCAACGCCGGCGGCGGCTCCGAACACAAGGACGGTGGACGCAAGCACGGTCCACACTCGACCGGTCCCGCCGAGAGCCACCGCGAGTTCCGCCGCAAGAGCGGCTAGTCGGCCCCTGGCCGTTGAGGTAGCGGTGGCTGCGACGAAGTGCGAGAGACCGTGTCGCTCAGTGCTATCTCAACGGTTCGCGGCGTGAGCGCGGCGTCGCTGGCCAGCAGGCGTGCACCGCCGAGCCCGACGAGCATCACCGCGACGCACCACCGGCCCTCGTCCTTCAGCCCCCACGCGCATGACGCCAGGGTGGCCGCACCCGCGATGCAGAGCAGTACACCGACGGCGGCGCTGCGCGTTCCGGGCCGCGCGACGTAGCCGCCATCCCACCGCGGCAGCGGATCGTTCTCCAGCCGGCGAAGCGCGACGAACGTCGCCGACATCAGCACGGCCATCAGCGCCACCTGGACCACGGCGAGCACGACGAAGTGCGGCTGACCCGGAAAGCGTGGGAAACCGAGCCCGTCGAACACCAGGTGCATGCCAAGCAGCAGCGGCATGTGCCACAGATAGAGCGTCATGGCGCCGGAGTTGCCGATGACGGCGAGTCGCCAGACGCGCGGGCGCCTGGCCCAGCGTCCGATGGCAGGCGCCGCGGCAATGGCCAACGCGCACAGCATGATTGCGTGTCCCGCGAGCAACAGTGACGGCGGTGTCATGTTCCGCAGTCCCTCCGCGTCGATGCCGACGAGGCTCAGCTGGTACGGCCCGAACCAGAACAGCGCGACGTTGACGCCGAACATCGCCGCCGCCAGGACCAGCGCGGCTCGCGAGGTGAGCAGCCCCCGCCGATAGGCCACCCCGAACATGCCAGGGATGAGCCATGCGACGAAGTTGACGTATGACAGCGCGGTCCAGCCGGGGTCGCTGACGCGGACGACGTCGACGACGGCGATGACGCCATAGGTGCCCGCCACGGCCACGGCCAGCCTCGGTGCGGTGGTGAGGTGGGCCAGCGCAGGGACCGCCGCGAGCACCAGCACGTACGCACCGAGGAACCACAGCAGCTGGATGCTGATCCCCGCGACGGGCTCGTACACGTGCTCGGGCAGCACGTGGCGCAGGCCGACGAGGGCCATGCCCCAGAACGCGAGGTAGTAGAACACCGGGCGGTACAGCCGGGTGCAGCGCTTCAGCAGCCACCCGCCCCAACTACCGCCGGGTTGATACGAACCGACCGACGCCGCCACCCCCGCGAAGAAGAACAGCGGCATGATCTGGAAGACCCACGTCAGTGCCTGGAACACCGGCGACGTGGTCAGCAGGTTGCCCCAGTGGAAGACGCCGTCGGTGATGATGCTGGTCGCCATGATGGTGTGGCCGGCGACGACGCCGACGAGCGCGGCGATGCGGATGACGTCGATGGCGCGGTCGCGGCTCGGCGGCGTGTTCGCTTCGATCTCGTCGGCGGTGGGGAAGGTGCGAGCTGTACCCAATGAACCCGTCATGCGCCGAATCTAAGCCCGGTCGGCCTAAGTAGAAGCACTCAATTCTCGTCGGCGGCCGGCCTCCTGCACCAGGATCGCGACCAGGCAGACGACGGCGAGCACGGCGATGGCGATCGCGAAACTGACGCCGGCAGTGCGCAATCCCCAGGCCTGCGCGGCGAGTCCCTCGCCGATGACGGGAAGCGAGATCGCCACGTAGGCGACGACGAAGTAGGTGGAGCTCACCTCGGCGCGACGGTCGGCAGGCGATCGTTCGGCGACGGCGGCCAGCCCCCGGCTGAAGCTGATGCCCTGCCCGATGCCCGCGACGACGGCGGCGATGATGAGTCCGGGCAACGACGAAAGGTGAAGGGCGACAGCCAGCATCACCATCCCGACGGCGAGGATGGCGCAGCCGATGGCCACCGCGCGGTCCGGCGACACCCGGCGAGCAGCGAGCTGAGCCACGGCCGAGGCGGCGAATATCGAACTCGCGATCGCGCCCGCCACCGCGTGGTTGGGGATGCCCATGACGCCGGCGACGAATGACGGTGCGACGGCGGTGAACAGCCCCATCACCG
>Ga0207668_10000337_pt1 | contig 30364 bp, 26 predicted proteins | sample KBSS43metaG_FD_184323 | JGI IMG/M metagenome (GOLD analysis project Ga0207668, IMG submission 184323) | Switchgrass rhizosphere microbial communities from Kellogg Biological Station, Michigan, USA - KBS S4-3 metaG (SPAdes) (version 2) | ecosystem: Host-associated > Plants > Roots > Rhizosphere...
AAAAAGCCCGCCTTCGGGAATAGCGATACCAACAATATGGAAGAAGTCGCGAACATGCCGCCACAAGAAGACGAAAATTCTTTTCCGGAGAGACCTCAGGGTTAAAGACCAAAAATATTTTACTTACCCGAAACAGTAAAAAGCCAAATGATTTAGCTGATAATTCCTGTTATTTAGTACTTGGAATTACGGGTTTAATGCCAGCCCTTTTCAATGGCTTTTTCTTTTTCTCAGGGGCCGCTTTCTTCTTAACCGCCTTTTTTTTAACAGCTGATTTCTTAGCCGATTTTTTTGCGGCGGACTTCTTTCGAACCGGTCTGGCAGATTTTTTTGTGGCCATATAAGTATTTATTAACCGTAATATACCGAATTCCAGGTGCACAAGCCTCAAACAATCACTCTGAACGCAGACTGTTCACAGGATTCACCAACCCCGCCTTAACAGACTGGAAACTGATGGTGATGGCCGCAATTACAAAAGAGATGAGTATTGCAACAATAAATATTCCGTATCCGATATTCACGTGATAGGCAAAATTCTCCAGCCACCCGTGCATTAAATAATAACTGACCGGAACAGCTACCAGGAATGCCAGAACAATCAGGTAAATGAACTCCTTTGCGAAAAGACTGGAAATATCCAGGAGGGAAGCGCCCAACACCTTACGGATACCTACTTCCTTAGTACGCTGAACAGCGGCGAATGCAACGAGCCCGTAAAGTCCCAGGCAACCTATCAGGATCGCCAGGGATGCAAAAAGTTTAAAAGCGGTATACACTTTTGCTTCCTGCTTATACCAGTTGGCAATATGCTGGTCCATAAATTCATATTCAAAAACACTTTCGGGAAATAAGGATGACCAAATTTTATCTATGTGTTCAATTGTTTGGTGCATAGCCGCTGGCTTAATGCGTACACTGGCTACGTAAAATCTCTTATTATCAAAAGCCAGTACGGAGGGTCTCCTCTTTTTATGTTTGGATTCGTTTTGAAAATCCTTTACAACACTGATGATACTGGCCTTTATATCTCCATTAAGTATGACGCGTTTGCCAATGGCCAGCGCTGGATCCTGAATCCCGAGTTTATGTATCAGGGTTTCGTTAACCATCACCCGGTCGATACTGTCGCGGTTATCTTTATTACTGATTTTTCCCCCCGCCAGAATTTTCAGTTCAAACATATCCGTATAGTGATCGTCCACAAATTGAATATCTGTTACATCGTCTTTGGTTATACCGAGATCAGGGCTGCTGAAACTGGTGGCCCCGTCTACATTTACGGGATCGCCGGATGAGAAGCTCATGTCTGCCAGCCCGGGTTCATTCTGCAGCCGCTGTTTCAACACTTCTCTTTTTGCCTGGTCGGGAATGCCAAAGCTAATTACAGCCTCCTTGTTGAATCCCAGATCCTGGTTTTGAAAATAGTTCATCTGATTTGCCACCACGATGGTGCCAATGATCAGAATTTGCGAAATAGCAAACTGCATCATCACCAGGCCCTTGCGCAGATTGACTCCCCTGAATGACATACCAGTTTTTCGCTTCAGGGATTCAATGGGATTGAAGGCAGACTGCACAAAGGCCGGATAGAGTCCGGCCAGTAATATGATCATCACGGACGTCAAAGCCAATAATCCGATGACAACGGGTTGGGTTAATTGTACCACATCGATCTTAATATCCAGCCATTTGGCAATTCCGGGAATGGCCATGAGGGCGGCAACAAATCCGATCACGACTGACAGCATCACCAGCATGCCGGTCTCTCCCAGAAATTGCTGAACAAGTTGTCCCTTTGTGGCGCCCATTACTTTACGCACACCTACTTCTTTTGAACGCCGTACGGACTGCGCCGTCGAAAGATTGATGAAATTGATGCAGGCCATCAGGATGATAAACCCCGCAATAGCTGCCAGTCCCCAATAGGTATCCTGGGAAACGGGAGTGACTATATTGTTGATATAACGCTGATCGAAATGAATTTCTTTCAATGGCTGCATGGGCAGGTGCGCCTCTTTGGCAATGTCCTTGCCCCAGTTCGCCGAGATAAAAGCAGGAATCTTTTTTTCTAACTGGCGGATTGAATAATGTTCCGGAATGACAATAAATGCGTAGCTGCCACCGGGAATGCTATAAAAACTGGTCATGGAACCGTTATCAAACTTCAGCGTATTGAGGGAGACCAGGAACTTAAAGGGCAGACTCGTATTGGCAGGCGGATCCTTTATAACGCCGGTAACTTTAACGGTGAACTGATTTTGAAGATTGATGGTTTCACCCAGCCATGTTCCGGTCCCAAAATATTTTCGGGCCAGGGTTTCAGTGAGTACGATCGAATTGGGTTCTGCGAGTGCCGTACTGCTGTTACCAGCCAGCCATTCAAGATCAAATATCTTATGGAACTGGTCATCGGCAAAGGCAAATTCTTTTTCAACAAATCTTTTCTGACCGATCTTGACAAGGCCTTCAGACTGATAAAAAGTCTGCGTGCTGTTTTCCAGTTCGGGAAATGCATTGCGCATGGCCGGCAATACAGCCAGCGAAACATTGGAATTAAAATCCAGTGCATTCAGCGTAACACGGTAAGTCCGGCCAGCCTTCTTACCTGCACTGTCGTAGTTCAATTCATTTCTCACCACCAGAAAAATGATGAGGCAGGAAAATATACTGATGCCGAGGCCGAATACATTGAGAAAAGTAAAATTCAGGTTCCTCCTGATATTTCTAAGCGCGCTGAGAATATAGTTCTTGAACATTTGACACCGGATAAAAATGAATGGATGCAAAAAACAGCACCAATCATATACCAAATGAATAAAAGTCTAAATATCAAGCATTTGAAAACACGAACGTAAGATCTGACCGTCCGGTTTTGAACAACACTGTTCATTTGTGTGACCCCCTGATGCAAAATTTTCAATGATTGCATCATGAATTATACATTAGCGCGTTGTGAGTATCAAATATGTTCCGTTCATTTGGATTCTGTTAAAATAAATTCCCGAAGTGACGAAAAGTACCCTGGCAACCACTCTAAAAGCGACATTAGTCAGCCTGACCCTTTTTGGGCTAACAATTTCAGGATGTAAAAAAAATAGTGAGGTAGACAAGCTGATAACAAACAACCCGCCTGATCAATTTAGTGTTTCAGTGATCAAGGTTTCCTCTGATTCAGCTGTAATTAACTGGACTCAATCCACAGACCCTGACGGTGATCCTGTGACTTATAAAATCCTGATAAATGATACAATTAAAATTACAAATTATACCGGGGTTGACTATGTATTTAAAAATCTGCATGAGCTTACCACATACAATATTAAAATTATTGCAGTTGACAGTAAGCAAAACGAAACCTCTGAATCATTAACCCTCACAACAAAAAAATACTGGCTGACCTTTTTGAAAAAAGTAGAATATGGTTCAATCAGCGGTTATAGTTCCCAGAAGTGCGGCCAGATGATAAAAGCGAATGATGGAAATGGATACGTTATTGTTGGTGAAAGTGAAATTCCTGGTGGGACTGCCGGACCTTACAGGATGTTCGCAATCAAAATCGACACGCTTGGAAATAAGTTATGGCAAAAATATTATGACTATACGGTCGGCAACACCATTGAAATAAAAATTATTAAGAACACAAATGATGGCTACATTATTTCCGGTGGAAGCAATTTGATCAGTATTAATAATGCTGGTGATTTAATCTGGCATCAGTCAACGTCTACAACATTTAATGTAATATTTGGCATTGCCATTAACAGTGCAGGACAGATTTACACCGTAGGAGATATATCCTTTGATTCTGCAACCAACAAAATGGCGGCCATTCTGAGCAAATATGACGCAGACGGAAATCTGCAATGGAATAAACAATATTCACCCTCCATTTATGATCAATTCTATGATATAAAAATTGACGCGAACGATCAATTGATAGTGCTGGGACTAACAGAAGGAACCAATATGTCCATTGCAGACTATAACTATGGCGGCCAATCCCGCTTTGATTTCTGGGTACTAAAACTAACCGAAGACGGCGATATTGTATGGAGCAATACTTACCCCATTGACTATAATCAGGCATTTCCCGAGAATATTATTCAAACGAAAGAAGGAAATTATGTATTTACAGGCTTTACTTTCGGTCCTTATGACATTACTTATTTTCACCTGCAAATGATTGATGGCGGCGGAAACAGTATGTGGAGTTATTTCAGTGAAGAAAATCACACAAAGTCTTATTCAGTGTCGGAGACAAGTGACAATTCTTTGATTGTTGCAGGCGGTTTCCAACTACCTAACAGCATGCAGTCTGCACTATTTAAGTTTGACAAAAATGGAAACGTAATATGGGAAAAGTTATATCCGGAATTTGCTACTTTCTTACAGAACAGGACCGTGCTGCCAACCTCCGATGGTGGTTATATAATCAATTGCCAGAAATCAAAACCATATAACTCTTCAGGGGAAACAGATCAGATTTACATCTTCAAAACTACCGACACCGGAGAATTTAGTAATTAATAGAAATACGGAATCGGTGTTTATTTAGGAAAGTGGTAGTTCCGTCAGGATGATGCAGGGCGGCATCATCTTACAATGCAAATAGACAATCTCATTCTCTTAGAAAGGACGGAATGGATATATTCGTTTATTAAACAACGATGACCAGTATTTTATAAATGGAGTAATTTTGCCTGCTAACTAATTTTAGAGGCTTGCCGGAAAGACTATATGTTTTCTTATGACAGATACCAATCCCTGGCTTAGCATCCCGTTAGAAGATTATGAACGTCATATGTCACATTACCAGGTGGGGCAGTCAATACTTTTAAATTCATTGACTAAAAAATATCTGGACGAGACTAAACCCGAATCTGTAGTTTTCTTAGGAATTGCAGGTGGAAATGGTTTGGAACACATTGACAATAGTGTCACAAAAAGTGTGATTGGAATAGACATCAATCAGGATTATCTCAATACCGCTTTGACCAGGTATAAACATACTATCCCATCACTGCAACTAGTTAACCTTGATATCGTAAAAAATTCAGGGAGTGTTTACGAAGCGGATTTTATTTGGGCGGCATTGATATTAGAATACACTGGAATCGACAAAGTCCTTGAGTTTGGTAAAAACAATATTCGCAAAGAGGGACACCTGATTGTTTCGATTCAGTCAAATAATAATAAACAGTCTGTCAGCTCTACAGGAATAGAAAGTGTGAAAAAAGCAGGAGAAATATTTTCCGTTGTCAACCCGGAAGAGTTACTCAACAAAGCAACAGATGCAGGATACAAACTTATTGGTAAAGAGGAGAACGTCCTTCCTAATGGAAAATCCATTCTAACTTTTCATTTTGTTTCTTAGAAAGAATAGCGTGTTTAGTCCTTTGTAATTTTTATATTGCTGAGATAGTATCTCTCCGTTTCGCCATCGCTGTTACTCATTTCAAAAGATAAAGCATCAAACGATAAATCTGCAGGCATGGCCCTGGGATAGTCCATTACCACTTTATTGTCAGCCAATAACTGCAGTGCTTCTCCATTTTTTTTAATCGTAACCTGAATGCGATTTAATTTCTTATTGTTAGAAAAGCCCTCCAGCCCAAAGTACTTAGTCCCGTTCGAATATCCCTGCGGAAATAAGGTTTCCATTTCTCCCTGGCCGGCGTTTCCCCCGGAGCCGGGCCGGACTTTTATTCGGATAAAAGCTTCGGCTACGCCCTCCTTTTTTTCCTTTGCAAGAATAAATACCAGGCCCTTTGCACCCCAGGTGAAATTTTCCGGAACAATGACATCGTACGACAACCTGAAATTCTGAGGCAAAGGCTTTTTCAGATTATTTGGGATTAACTTGTTTCCCCTGAGCACAGCCCATTTATCGGAGCTGCCGTCAGTCGTGGCAACCACGCAATCAACTCCCGTTCCACTGGCCTGTGCATACCATCCAATTGGTTTTTTACCCGCTGCCGTTGTGGAAAAATCTTCAAAGAAATATACGTCTTTATCCAGTGAAGCTTTCCTGCCTGCTTCGGATTTTTCTGTTGCCACCAAAGCTTCCTTTTCTGATGGTGAATGCCTCGGTTTATAGGGCATCCCTTTTACTTTCTCCGGATCGAAGAAAAAATTATATACATAATCAAAATTGAAATTGTTGATGATGGATTCGTGCATGTATTTTTCCTTGGGACTTGAAGGGCTCCAGGTCCAGCTGACCAAAATCCATTGGGGCTTGTCTTTTTTGCAAAGTTCAAACATCCCCGGGGCTATCGTATACACGGGATATTTCAAATTTCCACCACCGCCGCCTTCGAACACGTCCGGATAGTTTTCCAGCATGATCCCCGGCTGGGCTTCAAAAACTTCGGCACTCTCAGATAGACGGCTTTTGTATTTTTCTTTATTATTTTTAAGACAGGCCAATCGTTTCTCATTCTTTTCATCCAGGTATTTCATGAAATAGTCGATGTTCTTCTGATTACCACTATTCTTTTCATAAATACTTTTCTTTTCCTTCTGATAGGCATTTGGAATCGCCGTTTCAAGCAATTGCAGATATTCCCCTTTTGATATTTTGATAAAAGGTGACCGGTTATCCCTACATAGTAAAACATACTCCGTTCCGCCGCCAGATTCCACATTCTTAATCCAGAAGTAGATATAAGGCTTTAGCACAGCAAGATTTGAAAGGTCCTGTGACAGTTTAAAATCTTCGCGTCCCTCAAAAGAAGGCATGGTGAAATAGTATTGCGTTGCCGTACTCAGTTCAGGTATGGGCCATCCTGGTACGCTGTTCGCTTCAACGGCCCAGGCACTTTCCGTTTCCTGTATACGTTCCAATTTCCCCTGACTGTTATAAGTTACGTTCCATATATAGGCTGTAACTCCATAGCCCTGCGGCCAGGATAAATTATAAGGGCTGTATGGGTTTGCTTTAGGAAATACCCTTGCCCTTGTATCGCCGATTCCGGCTTTGGGGATATAGCTGGCCTGGATCCAGTTGGCAAAAGAATCACAAAGCGACAATTGGGCAATACTAAAAACCCGGTCATCCATTTTTTTGCTTTGTTTGGCCCCAGTATAGTGATACACCTTATACCAGCCAGGCTGGCTCTCTTCAATGGACTGTTTGGTGGTAACCTGGGCAACAGCGCCCCCTTTCAATAGAAGGATCGCCAGGAACAATTGAGATTTTATTATTTTGAAATAGATGTTATTCATCGGTAGCTGGTTTTTCTATTTACCCAGATTAAAGTTTTGCGATAAAATCTTTCCCGATACACTCGCAGCTGTGTTCATTCCGATACGGGCGTTTACGCTGGCAATGTCAATACTTTTGTCGCCATAACCCATGTTGCTGCCCGCACTCACCCCGACTTCAGACCAGACTTCCCAGTTTGTAAATTCTTTATCATTCCATTCCAGTTTTCCACCTACTTCTGCTTTCGCTTCTGCCTGCACAGGTCCTTTTTCAATGCCACTCCCGGCGCTAACAGCTATCTGCAGAGAAGCAGCTATGAGTCTGTCGTGATCATCGGAATCAATTTTCCGGGTATAAATAAAATTGCCCATTTCGATTGTGCCTTCAAAAAAGCTGCAATCGTTTTTAAATTTCATGAACCCGATCTTTGCCTGGCTATGGTATTTACAGGCCACTTCATCAAAAGCCTGCAACTTCGCCATTTTCTTAATTTTTTCCTGGTCTGATTCATCGGTAGTACAATGCGGACCAATGCCCTGAAACTGCGGGCTCTGATTTTTTATCAGGGTAAGCCATCTCATTTTTGCATTTACTTTTATGTATTCGAAATCTTCGGGCCAGTTTATATACTGAGCATAATATACCTGATCGTTTATCAGTTTACGTTCTTCTTCAATCAAATTCCTTTGAAACATTTCTATTTCCTTATTGGATTTTTCCAGGAATTGATTCCTAACACCATTTACGGAATTACAGTATTCCGCCAGCGGATTCGGGCGGCCTTCGCCAATCAGAGGGTCATATTTTTCGCTGAGCAGATTTTCACTGGCATCTTTTTCGTCACTAAACTGACTGACATGCTGCACCACAACGGCCCATGCATTTGCCCTCGTTTTCAATTGCTGTTCCAGTTTGCCGTCTTTATCGTCGACCAGGTAGCTTAGCTTCAGCGTTGCTACGGGGGCAAACCAGGGGAGGAATTGAGTGGATGTTTTACCTCCTGAATTGGACGCCCTGACGACAGCATTCGTTCTTTTTTGTAAAGCTTCAACAAGTGCCTGTTCCAGCTGTACAGACTTTGCCTTCAATTCTTGCAATTCCGCTTCACATTTCTCCCTGAAGATTTTCCAGGTCTCCTCCAGAAAAATCGATTCATTCACCGTTTTTGGATAACCTGGCCAGGAAAATTTTTCTAGGCCCAGCGGATCCTGGGGCATGGGAAACGGGAAATCAACATCTTTGCCGCTTAACTTTTTACCCAGCTTCTTAAGTTTATCTGCTTTTTTTGTGCTGTAGCTTTTTTTGATAGATCTCAGCATGGCTTCAATAGCTGCATTGGTGTTGCCTTTACTTTCTTCAATCAGGCTTTTGGTATAATTGGCTTCTGAATGATACGTGTAGATCCGTATTGCGCTGTCCAGGTAACGTCCGGCTTTTTCCAGATCACCCAATCCAAACCAGGCCTGGCCGATATTATTCAGCAGGGTACTGTTGCCGGGGAACCGCCTGTTCAGATTCAGTAAAATGGGAACAGCTGCCTGCTCGGCTCCCGCCATGGTCATCATAGCTGCATAGTTGCTGATGTTATCTATATTGCCGGGATCCTCCTGACAAATTTTCCCCATGATGTAAATAGCAGTTAGAGGGCTGCCCATCAGCCAGAAACTAATGGCTGTATTGGATTTGTTGATACTCGCATTTTGTTTAACGGCCTGAAAAGCTGCTTCGGCATTTGACTTTTCATTGGGCGGCAAATAATTCACATATGCAGTGTGCACTTTTGTAATGAATGACGGCAGGCTGGCGTCCGAAGGTGTTGCAGGAATGGAAGATAACCTGGCAAGATCTTTATTTGGCACCAGCCGGTTTTCATCTTCCCATGCGGCAGCCAGTTGTTTGTCGTTTACTTTGGGAATATTTTTCGTAGATGGCATTTTAATGCCCATACTGTCCATCATCCTTTTATCCTCAGGACTCATCGAATCCATTTCTTTCTGCATTTCCTGCATGGCCTCCTCCATTTCTTTTTGGGTCGGGGCCGATTCTTTTTGTTTTGGTTTGGTCTGGGCGAACAACAGGTTGGCAGACAGGAATAACAGGCATGGAAAAAGCAGGAATTTTTTCACGGCAGCGTTTTAGGGTTAATGAATATTCTCTAAAGAAAGCGGAGCTATTGCAATGGATGTCTCCCACCCTTAAGTTACCGGATATTTATCAGCAAAGCTGAAGATTGGAAATAAAGTGGTCTCAAGTCCCGGGAAGCCTATGTTCGATCTCCTAAATTGCAGATAACCTGGCCTGGCTGCTTTCTAAAGTAATCTGCTCTTACATTTGACTTACAATATGCGAAATAGATTATGATTAACCGGCAAAAGGGTCAATGGATATGGTTAGAAGAACTTGATGCTTTAATAGCAGATCCCGCCCATCATAAGTTATTATTCGAAAATGAAACAGTCAGGATTCTTGACACTTTTATTCCTCCGGGAAGCAAAACTGAAATACATACGCACAGATGGCCTTCAACTTTGTACGTATTAAGCTGGTCTGATTTTATCAGATATGACAAAGATGGAAATACTGTCTTCGATTCCAGAAATATGAGTCCGGCACCTGCAATCAGGACAACATTACGGTCCGAACCTCTTATTCCACATGCTTTGCATAATATCGGCAAGTCCGATATTCATATAATAAGCATTGAGATAAAACAGGAATAAATTGTGTAGCTTTTCTGAATACTTCTAATCCCAAGTCTCAGGTTCGAACTTTTTCAAAGGGGATTTCGTTAAGTTTTTACCTTTAGCCGGAACCAGCTGATTTATGCGGCTTTGCTGAATTCGTTACGTCTGCCGATAATCCACCACGATTTGTAAATAAACAACATGATTCTTAAACAATTCCTCCTTGCCGGTATGCTTTTGATTTCTATTTTAAGCTGTAGTAACGATTCAAAGCCAGTAGATGACAAAATCGACAGTCTTGCAAAAAAAGAAACCCTGACCTATCCATATACTGCTAAGTATTCACTGAAAAGGCAGCCAGGTGACGAAAAGAATGCATTGCTTGTACTCAATTGCCTGAAGAAATATGTTGAGGGAGATATAAATGGAAGTGCAGCATATTTTGCGGATACTGCTGAATTTATAGGTGATAATTTTTATTTTAAAGGCAACAGGGACAGCCTGGCTAAAGTCCTTGCTGACATGCGCAATGCGTCGGCCGCGGTTTCAAAGAATTTTGATACCTGGATTACCACGTATTATCCTGACAAAAATGAAACATGGGTAACATTATGGTATACAGAAATAATGACCGATAAAAAAGGCGCGATTGATTCCGTTTATTATACGGATGACGTATTAATAAAGAATGAACGGATAGTTGTTTATGACGAAAAACAACGAAAATTTCCCGGTTTGAAACCAAAATAATCTCTCCACCGGATCGAAAAGCAGACCCAAAGAGATATCAGTAGTCCCGACAGGAATCGAACCTGTATCAAAAGTTTAGGAAACTTCTATTCTATCCATTGAACTACGGGACCGGTAATTTTCAAATCCTCCTGGCGGGGATTTGAGTGATATTCCCGGGACGGTGAAACGCAGGGCTCCCCGCCGGGGCCTGCAAAATTAGGGTTTTCCGGCACAAGATCGCTTTCCCGCCTTAACTTCATGTCAAAAGAATCAGGATGAAAAGATTGATTGCCTTTGCCACTTTGTTAATTTTTTGCCTGCTAACCAAGCAGACCCATGCCCAGTCTAAACCCCGTTTTAACCACCTTACGGTTTACGTCACCGACCTGGCCCGTGCTTCGAAATTTTATACTGATGTCATGATGCTGGATACCATTCCTGAACCATTTCACGACGGACGCCATACCTGGTTCAAAATGACCGAACACGGTCAGTTGCACGTGGTAAGCGGAGCCAAGGAAGACATACCCCACGATGTTAATATACACCTCGCCTTTACCGTTTCTTCCCTTCCCGACTTTATAAAACACCTGGAAAAAATGGGTGTTAAGTACGGAAATTTTTTGGGTGAAGAGAAGAAGATTGCCATAAGGCCGGACCAGATCTCCCAGATCTACCTGCAGGACCCCGATGGCTACTGGATCGAAGTCAACAATGATCGTTTTTAAAGTTTCCACGATTGACTTTCAGGGGATCCGGCTGATTGTCAGAAGACCTGATTGATTTTCAGAAGACCCGACTGATATTCAGAAGACCTGAATGATTTTCAGAAGACCCGACTGATATTCAGAAGACCTGAATGATTTTCAGAAGACCCGACTGATATTCAGAGGATCTGACTGAATTATAAGCAACCTGATCGATTTTCAAACAACCTGATTGATTTACAGAGGACCTGTTTAATTTTCATCCGAAATGAACTTTAGGACGGACTTCTGCCTCATTCGGGCATTTTTAGCTCCTCCCTGAATAAAGCGGCTTATCTTTGCACCCCAATTTCATTTTATGAAGTTTTACAGCATAGTCATTAAATACCGTTTGATCATCGGTGTGGCCCTCCTCGCCATCGGTGTCATCACAAATATTTATGTAAGTTTCTGGCCCGCTTTTCTGCCCTACCTGGTAGGCGCGATCCTGATCTTTGGTCATTTTTTCTTCGGCCCGCTCAGGCTTATCCAGGAACACATGGAATCCGGCAATCTCGAAGGCGCGGAAAAAGTATTAAGTACCATTCATTTCCCTAATCTCCTTTATAAACCGATCCGCTCGGTTTACTATACGCTAAAGGGAAACATCGCGATGATGAAGCAGGATTTCGACGGCGCGGAAAAAAATATGAAGAAAGGGCTCGACCTCGGCATGCCGATGAAAGAAGCGGAAGGCGCCAGCCTGCTGCAAATGGGCATGCTCGCCATGCAGAGAAACGACATCCGTAAAGCCGAGGGATTGATCCGCCAGGCGATCAGCAAAGGCCTGCCCGACAAAGAAAATCAGGCCGCCGCTTATCTGCAGCTCTGTTCCATCATGATGACAAAAAGGGAATTCCGAGCGGCAAAAGAATATTTCAGGAAGGCAAAAAACCTGAAGCCTACCACGCCCCAGATCGTGGATCAGATCAAACAGATCGAAAAATATATTACGAGGATCCCGGGATAGAAGAAGGTTGACAGTTGACGGTTGATGGTTGACGGTCGGCGGTAAATGCCCCGTTAAAAAGCCGCCGTCATATTCATCCGGGCCTGAAGCAATTGTCTCAGCAGGGAAAAAGAATGATTCTTCTTTTCCAGAAAATCAAAGGATCCGTAACGACGCTGGTTCTCGTCGCTGTACACTTCTTTCTGGCTTGAAAACAAAACGACAAATATATTGGCGTCAAACTTCCGGATCTCCTCCAGGGTGTCCAGTCCGTTCATCTTGCCGTCGAGATTATAGTCAAGGACCACAATCGCCGGACGGCGGTGCAGGCTGGCGATACAATATTCCCCGGTGGTGAAAAAATGAATTTCTTCTCCGAAGGATTCCAGCTCACGGGCAATCAGCTGCTGATAGATCAGGTTGTCTTCTACGATAAAAATGCCCGAATTCTCTTTCCGTTGCATGGGTTAATTCAAATGTTATCTCTTGTTTCCCAATACGATGCCGCTTTTTGCGCACTTGCAATCTATTGTATTTCAACCAAGTATAAACCGCTGATTCATTGGGTCTTTCCCATTCCGGGAATCTTCTTCGTGTTTGGGAATGGTGTGCACAAGAGGTAGTAGATGGTGGATGGTTTATGGTGTATGGTATAATGCAAAAAACCACGGCCAACGGCAAACGGCCAACAGCTATCGGCTAACGGCTAACGGCCAACGATCCCATAAACCATAAACCATTTACTATTAACTATTAACCAACCTCCCCTCTCAGCTGCTCAATGCAATTGCTTACCACGGTCTCCACTTCATTCACCATCCCGGGCATTTGCTCGAGCTGGCTGCCCTGTTTGGCGTTCTGCTCTACCTCCCGGATCAGATCGTGGATACTGCGGATACCCATGGAATCGACGGTCGATTTAAGCTTATGTGCCATCTTGGCCGCCTGCTCCCAGTTTTGTTTACCGGTTGCGTCCACGAGATCCCGGACATTCTGCGGGACCGTGTCAATAAAGAGAAGGATCATTTTTTTTATGAAGGCTGGATCTCCGCCCGAAACGGAACGGATCATTGTAAGATCATATAGTTTGTCTGAAGACATTTCCTGTTCAGAAGAGCTATGACAGATATTGCTGAGGATCGCTTCAAGGAGCTGGGTTTCCCCAAAAGGTTTTGCGAGATAGTCATTCATGCCGGCCTGCTCATAGCGCTGCAGATCCTCAGGATCTGCGTTGGCAGTAAGCGCGATCACCGGCACCTGTGAAGCCTGCGGATCTTCCAGGCTCCTGATCTCGCGCGTGGCCTGTATGCCGTCCATTTCGGGCATCTGGACATCCATAAGCACACAGTCGTAGAGCCGGCTTTTTATCTTTCGGAGAGCTTCCTCTCCATTCGCAGCCACCTCCACTTTTGCACCTAAATGCCCGAGAATATGGCAAATCAGCTGCTGATTCATCTCCACATCCTCAGCCACCAGTATGGTCTTTCCGATTAGTTTTTTATCAGTGCCGGAGCCTGTCATTGGGTTTGGTTTCTCCGGCCGGTCCTACTTGCTTTTCAATTCGCCATTCTGGATCATCCGGTAGATCGTACTCTTGCCGATATCCAGTTTGCGGGCTACCAGCAGGACGTCCCGGTTGTATTTGTCCAGATAATGCTGGATGATCTGGCTCTCAAATTCTTTTAGTGTGGTTTCCCTGTTGAGCAAATCATTGATGCTCGTGGAAGAATTCAGCGAAATATGTTCGGGAAGTATATTTTCCTCGTCGCTCATTACTACGGCCAGCTCCATGATCGACTTCAGCTCTCTCACATTACCTGGGAAGGGGTAACCAATCAGCTTCTGCTGTGCGTCCGGGCTGATGGTTTTCCTGTTGATCTTATTTTCCTTGCAGAAATTGTCGACAAAATTCTTTGCCAGAATCGCTATGTCATTGCCACGCTCACGAAGGGGTGGCAACTGGATGGGCAATCCGATCAGACGATAGTAAAGATCTTCCCTGAAGGTCTTGTTCTTTACTTCTTCCAGCAGGTTTTTATGTGTCGCCACGATAATGCGCACATTGACCGGCAAAACCGCGTTGGCGCCTATCCGCGTGATCTCTCTTTCCTGCAATACCCTGAGCAATTTGGCCTGCAGGTTAATGTCAAGCTCCCCGATCTCATCCAGGAAAAGGGTTCCCTTATCTGCTTCTTCGAACTTACCGATGCGGCGCGTAGCAGCTCCGGTGAAAGCTCCTTTCTCATGACCGAACAGCTCACTCTCCAGCAGTTCCTTAGGAATGGCCGCCACGTTGACTGCCACGAAGGGCTGGGTGGATCGTTCAGAATTATAATGGATAGCCTTAGCCACCAGTTCCTTTCCGGAACCCGTTTCGCCGGCGATGGAAACCGTAATATTGGTCTTGGAGGCTTTCTCGATCATCGAGAAAACTCTTTCCATGGGTTCGCTGTTACCTATAAGGATCTGGGAGAAATCATATTTACGGCCCACCTGTTTCTTCAGGTGTTCCACTTCTTCTTTCAGGTTACGGATCTCCCGCAGGTGCAGGATGCTGTTCCAGAGACGATCCTTGGTGTCGTCGTCTTTCACGATATAATCAAAGGCTCCGTTCTTGAGCAGGTTGATCGCAGTGGCCACATCTTCCTGTCCGGAAATGATGATGACCCGGATATCAGGATTGAATTCCTTTATTTTCCGAAGCACTTCGGTGCCGTCGCTGTCAGGCAGGGAATAGTCGAGGGTTACAACGTCCGGAACTTCATGGAGCTGGGCGAAGAAATCATTGGGTGATTCAAATCGTTTAACTTCATATTCCGGATTCAGGGACAGATAATGTTCCAGCATGGAGCCGTACCATACATCGTCTTCGACGATGAAAATTTTGAACGACTGGTTGTTCTTCATATTTCGGATTATATCGGATTGTACGGTCTATAACGCGAAAACAGAGAGAATAATATTCCGGAATCAAGAAAGTTTCCAGTAATTGAATCCATTTTCATACTGATTATGAACCAAAAGCAAATATTCCGTCAACTCTATGATAATCTGAATCCCGGCCAGCAAAGGGCCGTGGACGCCATCGAGGGTCCTGTGATGGTGATCGCAGGCCCGGGGACGGGTAAAACCCAGATCCTCGGCGCCAGAATCGGAAGGATCCTGCTGGAAACAGATACGGACCCTTCCGGCATCCTTTGTCTCACCTATACCGACGCCGGCGCCATCGCCATGCGCCGCAGGCTGCTATCCTTTATCGGACCTGAGGCCTACCGGGTGAACATCTACACGTTTCATGCATTCTGTCATGATATCATCCAGGAAAACCTTTCACTTTTTGAGAAGAATAAACTGGACCCCGTTTCCGAACTGGAATTGCTCTCGCTTTTCCGCCAGCTGATAGACTCCTTCCCGAAAAACCATCCGCTGAAACGCTACCGGGGCGATGTATACTATGAGATCCGCAACCTCCGTTCCCTCTTCAGCACGATGAAAAGAGAAGGCTTTACACCGGCCTTTCTCGAAGAAAAAATCAAAGAATATCTCACGGACATCCCCGGCCGGGATGATTTCATTTATAAGAAATCAGGTAACGGGTATAAAAAAGGAGAGCTGAAAAAAGCGAAACTGGAAGAGCACCAGGAGAAAATGGAAAAAACGCTCGCGGGCGTTCGCGAATTCGACCGGTTCCAGTCCATGCTGAAAGCTAAGGACCGCTATGATTTTGACGACATGATCAACTGGGTCATCCGTGCTTTTACGGAACAGGATACCCTGCTGCGGCGCTACCAGGAAAAATATCTCTATATCCTGGTCGACGAATTTCAGGATACCAGCGGTTCCCAGAATAACCTCCTGTCCCTCCTGCTAAACCATTACGACAGGCCCAATGTATTTGTCGTGGGTGATGATGACCAGTCGATCTTCAGGTTCCAGGGTGCGAGTTTTAATAATATGCTGGAATTCGCAGACTTCTACAAGAAGGATCTGCTCACGATCGTACTGACCGACAACTACCGGTCTACCCAGCCCATCCTTGACCTGTCTAAAAAACTCATCAGTAATAACGATGAAAGGCTGGTTAACAAGCTGCCGGACCTGACCAAGGACCTCGTCGCTTCCAACCTGCGGATCAAAACCCATATCCTGCTTCCGCAGATCCGCGAATACGAAACAGAAAAAGCCGAGATGGCAGACATCGTAAGCCAGGTAGAATCGCTTATTTCAAAGGGCACCGATCCCGGCAGGATCGGAGTGATCTACCGGGAGAACCGCTATGGCGAAGACCTGCTTTCTTATTTCAAACTCCGGAATATACCGGTCTATAGTAAACGAAATATCAATCTGCTGGAAGATCCGGTCGTTACCCGCATCCTCCTCATCGTCCGCTACCTGTCTTCCGAAATGGACCTGCCCTTCAGCGGCGATGAAATGCTCTTCGAGATACTCCATGCCGAATGGTTCCACATTCCGCCGGTTGAGATTGCCGCCCTTTCGGCAGAAGTCGCCCACAAACAATATGGTGAGCGGAAGACCTCGCTGCGTCAGCTTATTCAGGAAAAATCCAAAGCGCCTGCCCGGGATCTTTTTTCCCAGGCCATCGATCCGCGGCTACTTTTCGCTTCCAATTGCATGGAATCCCTGATCGGTGCAGTATCTAATGTTACGCTGCAATCCCTTTTCGAAAAAATCTTCAGTGAAACAGGGTTGCTCCTATGGGCCATGCAACACCCCGACAAACGCCGCATCCTCGAGGTCCTGACTGCCTTTTTTGATTTTATCAAAGATGAAACCCGACGCAACCCATCCATGAACCTGCGCGAACTCGTTTTGCAGCTGGAACTGATGGAAGAAAACAATATCACGCTGCCGCTGGTACAGGTCAATGGCAGCGCCGACGCCGTGAACCTGCTTACGGCTCATGGTTCCAAGGGTCTCGAATTCAGCCATGTATTCTTCGCCGGCTGCAATTCGCATTACTGGGAGAAAAAACAGAAAACGGGCTCGGGATTTCTTTTTCCCGACACGATTTATACGACCGTGACCAACGACTATGAAGAAATGCGCAGGCTTTTTTACGTCGTCCTCACCCGCGCCGAAACCCATCTGTATGTTTCCTTCTGCCGGTTCCGCGACAATGGAAAGGATGCGGAACCCTCCGTTTTCATTGAGGAACTGAGGGCGGACAGCGAGCTGACCGTTGAAAGAATGTCTCTCTCCGAAAAATCGGTTAATGATTTCCGTTATCTCCTGCTGCGGGGGGAAAGGCCTCCCGAAATCGAACGGGTCGAAGCTGACTTTGTCCATCGCGCGCTGGAAACTTTCCAGATGAATGTGACCGCACTGAACAATTACCTGAAATGCCCGCTGGAATTTTATTTCCGCAACCTGGTCAGGATCCCTTCTCCCAAAAATGAAAACACTGAATTCGGCTCCGCTGTGCACTATGCCCTGGAGCAGTTGTTCCGGAACATGCAGGATAACAATAACCAGTTTGCTCCCCTTTCGTTTTTTCTAAATGCCTTCGACTGGTATTTGGTAAGGCATCGCGAAAGCTTTACCCGAGAACAGTTTAACAGGAGAATGGAATACGGCCATATTGTGCTGCCCGACTACTATAATAAATACCTGGGTTCCTGGAACCGCATTGTAAGTATAGAAAGAAACATACGGAATGTGGTGATTGGGGATGTTCCCGTGAAAGGTAAACTCGACAAACTGGAATTCGACGGCAAACAGGTCAACGTAGTAGATTATAAAACGGGCGACCCGGGGAAAGCCAAAGCAAAAATGGAAAGGCCATCGGAAAAGAATCCGCTGGGCGGTGATTATTGGCGCCAGGCGGTTTTTTATAAGCTGCTGGTAGACCGCAGCCAGCGCGACTGGCAGGTAGTAAGCACAGAATTTGATTTTATCGAACCCGACAACCGGAAGAACTATTCCAGGCATAAACTCTTTATTCAGCCGGAAGACGATGCGGCCGTCATTCAACAGATCACGGATGTCTGGGGCAAAATCCGGAACCATGATTTTTATACGGGATGCGGAAAGGAAGACTGTCACTGGTGCAGGTTCGTTAAGACCAATCAGCTCGATGTGAATGCGGTAGTTGCCGAAGAAGAGGAAGACCATGCCAGTCTGTGAGGGTGCCCGGACGACTTTATAAAATCTTAAAACTGTATAAATCCGGCTCCCATCCGGTAAGTTTGCACACCAAGCACATGAAGCGACTTCTCCTCTTTATCCTGGTATGCGGATTTATTTTACGTTTCCCTTTAATCACCGGCTGTGCCAATATCATCCCTCCGTCCGGAGGTCCGAGAGACAGCCTTCCGCCGGTATTGGTTGATGCGTCGCCTGCTGAACGTTCACTGAAAGTCACGCCGAAGAAAATAGTCCTGAACTTCGACGAATTTATTGAGCTCAAAGATCCCCGTCAGAACATTATTTTTTCACCCGTGCCCAAAGTGACGCCGACCGTCACCTCCCATCTGCGGACAATCACCATTGAAATCCGGGATACGCTTGAACCCAATACCACCTATGCCATTGATTTCGGAAAGACCATTGCCGACGTAAATGAATCCAACATACTCCGGAATTTCACCTATGTTTTTTCCACCGGAACCAACCTGGATTCGATGACCTATGGCGGTCGGGTAATTATGGCCAACACGGGAAAGCCCGACAGCACCCTGATCGTCATGCTTCATACACAACTGGATGATTCGGCTGTGGCAAAGACAAAGCCACGCTATATTACCAGACTCGACAGTTCCGGAAATTTTACATTCAGAAATCTCAGGCCGGGCGTTTATGCTCTTTATGCCCTTGAAGATCAGTCAGGCACCCATGAATATACTTCCAAATTCCAGGCTTTCGCCTTTGCAGACAGCCCGGTTGACCTGAGGAAACAGGAGGCTCCCCTGATCCTCTACGCCTTCGCAGATACGAGCCAGGCCGGAAAAAAACCCACAAAGACCGCCCCTCCGCCTGCACCTAAAAAGGAGGACAAGGATAAACCCAAACGCCTGATCATCATGAGCAATGTATCCGGCGGCCAGCTCGACCTGCACCAGCAGCTGGAACTGGCTTTCCAGAACCCGCTGACCCACTACGATTCTTCAAAAATTCAGCTGGTGACAGACAGTTTTCAAACGGTTTCGGGATACCGGCTGGCCATGGACAGCACTGGAAAGAGAATCACCGTTCATTATACCTGGCCCCAGGATACCCGTTTCCGCCTGATCCTTCAAAAGGACTTCGGACAGGACAGCCTGGAAAATAAACTCCTTAAGACTGACACCATTACATTTAGCACAAAGAAAGAAACGGACTATGGCATCCTGAGGCTGAGATTCAGGAATGTGGACCTGTCCAGAAATCCGGTTATTTTCTTTATGCAGGGAGGAAAGACCTATCTCTCCGCGCCGATGAGCCGCAATCTCCGGTATAACAATAAGCTATTCGACCCGGGTGAATATGAAATAAATATTCTTTACGACCTGAATCATAATGGGGTATGGGATCCCGGCGACTTCTACAAACATCTCCAGCCCGAAATCGTGGTACCGGTAAAGAAAAAACTTACTGTGAGGGCTGACTGGGAGAACGAGGTAGACGTCGTTCTGGAGGCTCCCTGATAGGGGATAAATCGTAAATTTGCAGGATGCAATTTTCCTCCGCCTTACTGGAAAAAGCCGTGGAAGAATTCGCCCGGCTGCCGGGTATCGGTAAAAAAACGGCGCTGAGGCTCGTGCTTCACCTGTTGAAGCAGGACCCGGCGTCCGCCCAGGTACTGGGAGAGACCATCATGAAAATGAGGCAGGAAATTCGTTTTTGTAACCGTTGTCATAATGTGGCTGACGCCGATATCTGCTCTATCTGCGCCAATTCCCTTCGCCGTAAAGACATGATCTGTGTGGTGGAAACCATCCGCGACGTGATCGCCATCGAGACCACCCAGCAGTTTAGCGGCACCTACCATGTTCTCGGCGGCGTGATATCACCTCTCGACGGGATCGGTCCCGACCAGCTCGCTATTGCATCCCTCGTCGAACGGGTCCAGAAAGAGGGAGTGGTTGAAGTCATCTTCGCGTTAAACCCGAATATCCAGGGGGATACCACCATCTATTATATCCAGAAAAAACTGGCTTCCTTTCCGGTAAAAATCACAACAATTGCCCGGGGTATTTCCTTTGGCGGCGAACTCGAATATGCCGATGAAATGACCCTGGCGAGGTCTATCAGCAACCGCCTTCCCGTGGGCAGTTATGTATCCTGAAAAACCCCTGCTGAATCCTGTACCCGTCTATACCTTGCCGTTGGGACCGGTTTTTAATACCATTTCCTTGTTTCCTGTTTTCGCCGTAAATTTGCCGTTCAACAGGCAGATTTGTTTATTGTTCGGCCTGCACCTCCCGGAACTTCAACTGAACTAATAAACGCTGGTTAAGTCCAACACACTTTCCATTCGTTTACGGCAGTTCGAGGATTGCACCGGTGCAAACGGACATCAACGCAATCATATGGCAAACATCGAAAAAGCACTCGAAGAACGCATCCTCATCATCGACGGCGCGATGGGTACGATGATCCAGCGGTATCAGCTGCAGGAAGAAGACTATCGCGGTGAAAGATTCCGCGACTGGGCTTCGGACGTCAAAGGCAACAATGACCTGCTTTCGCTCACGCGTCCGGAGATTATCAGGGCAATCCATCTCGAATATCTTGAAGCAGGCGCCGACATCATTGAAACCAATACATTCAGCGCGCAGCGGATATCCATGGCCGATTACCAGATGGAATCGCTGGGTTATGAGCTCAACCTGGAATCAGCAAAAATTGCCAGGCAGGCCATATCCGAATACGCGCAGTCCCATACCTACGCAGGACCCAAATGGGTGGCGGGTGCTATCGGTCCCATGAACAAGACGCTCTCCCTTTCCCCCGACGTTAATAACCCCGGTTTTCGTTCAGTAAGCTTCGACGAAGTTGCGGACGCCTATTACGAACAGGTTAGCGGTCTGGTGGACGGAGGAGTAGATCTTCTGCTGATCGAGACGATCTTCGACACGCTCAATGCCAAGGCAGCCATCTATGCGATCAAAAAATATTTCCGTGATACCAAAAAGCAGGCGCTGCCCATCATGATCAGCGGAACCATCACCGATGCCAGCGGCAGGACCCTGAGCGGCCAGACCCTCGAAGCGTTCTATACTTCCATTGCCCATGCCAATCCGCTCAGTGTAGGCCTTAACTGTGCGCTCGGAGCGGAAGAAATGAGACCTTATATTGCCGAATTATCGCGCATCGCCGGATGTTACACGTCAGCCTATCCCAACGCGGGCTTGCCCAATTCAATGGGTGGATACGATCAGCAACCGGAGGAAACGGCTCATTTCCTGGAAGACTGGGCCAAAGAGGGTTATGTAAATATCGTCGGCGGATGCTGCGGAACCACTCCGGATCATATCCGTCATATTGCAGATCAGGTTAAACATATTGAACCCAGAAAAAAACCATTGCCGGAACTGGCGGAAGTATAAAAAATATTCAGGGAAGAACTAACCGGCCCGTCTTAATGATGAGTGAACAGAACACCATAAAACCCTTTCTCCGCCTTTCGGGACTCGAGCCACTCGTGGTCCGTCCTGAATCCAATTTTGTGAATATCGGTGAGCGGACCAACATCACGGGATCCAAGAAATTCGCAAGGCTTATCCGCGAAAACAAATATGAAGAAGCACTGGCGGTCGCGCGCCAGCAGGTGGAAAACGGGGCCCAGATCCTGGATGTTAACATGGACGACGCTCTCCTGGATGGCGAAAAAGCCATGGTCCATTACCTCAACCTGATACAGAGTGAACCCGACATCGCGAAGATTCCGGTGATGATCGATTCTTCCAAATTCAGCATCATCCTCGCGGGCCTGAAGTGCGTGCAGGGGAAATGTATCGTCAATTCCATATCCCTCAAAGAGGGCGAAGAAAAATTTATAGAACAGGCCATTATCTGTAAAAGTTTCGGCGCCGCGGTGGTCGTCATGGCTTTTGATGAACAGGGCCAGGCCGATACAAAAGAACGAAAAGTGAGTATCGCCCACCGTGCTTTTGAAATCCTTACCCGACAGATCGGGTACGATCCGCAGGATATCATCTTTGACCTCAACATCTTCGCGATTGCCACAGGTCTCGAGGAGCACAATAATTATGCGGTAGACTTTATCGAAGCGACCAGGGAACTGAAAAAATTACATCCTCTTGTAAAGGTGAGCGGCGGCGTCAGCAACCTCTCATTTTCTTTCCGTGGCAATGAACCGGTTCGCGAAGCGATGCACAGTGTGTTTCTTCTCTACGCCATCAGGGCGGGTATGGATATGGGCATTGTAAACGCAGGCCAGCTGCTGATCTACGACGATATCGAACCGGGACTCCGGCAGCTTTGTGAAGACGTGATCCTTAACCGCAACAACACGCACAATGAAGCCACTGAAAAACTCCTTGCTTTCGCGGAGACAGTGAAAGGAAAAGCCAAAGAAGGAAAAAAAGACGATGCCTGGCGGGCAAGTTCTGTAGTGGAAAGGCTCAAGCACGCTCTCATCCATGGCATTACCGATTTTATTGAAGCAGACACGGAAGAAGCAAGGCAGCTTTTTGCAAGACCTCTTGAAGTAATCGAAGGCCCGCTGATGGATGGCATGAATGTGGTCGGCGACCTGTTTGGCAGCGGGAAAATGTTCCTGCCGCAGGTTGTCAAGAGTGCACGCGTGATGAAAAAATCCGTCGCAGTCCTCACGCCTTATATTGAACAGGAAAAGCTTGACAGAAAAGCCGGGGGAGGAAGCGATGAAAAAGGTCCCGCAAAAATCCTGCTCGCTACCGTAAAGGGAGACGTACACGACATCGGCAAAAACATCGTAGGTGTGGTTTTGGGTTGTAACGGATACGAAATAGTAGACCTGGGTGTCATGGTGCCCATGGACAAGATCATCGATACCGCCATAAAAGAAAAAGCAGACATCATCGGTCTTAGTGGTCTCATCACTCCTTCTCTCGATGAGATGGTTTCAGTGGCCCGTGAAATGAAACGGAAGAATATGACCCTGCCCCTGCTGATCGGTGGCGCCACGACCTCCCGCATGCATACCGCGGTTCGTATAGCCCCTGAATATGAACACGGCGTCGTTCACGTGCTCGACGCATCACGGAGCGTCACCGTGGCCGGCAGCCTGTTGAATGAAAATCAGAAAAAACCATTCCTGAAAGACATCGGTGTTGAATACACAAAATTAAAAACAGACTTTTCCAACAAGAAATCCGGCAAGCAGCTTTTATCATATCCAGAAGCCTGTGCCAACGGACTGACACTTGACTGGAAAAATTTTACTCCGAGCAAACCCAAACTCCTGGGTGTAAAAGTCATTGAACCGGATAATCTCGCGGAAATCGCAGAATATATCGACTGGCAGCCTTTTTTCATTGCCTGGGAAATGCATGGAAAATTTCCTGCCCTGCTCACCGATCCTGCCATTGGTGAGGCGGCAACCAAACTCTTTTCAGATGCAAAAGCGCTGCTGAAAAAAATTATCGAAGAAAAATGGCTGATTCCCCGTGGTGTTGTCGGCTTCTGGCCCGCCAACCGGACTGCTCCTGATACCGTGGAGCTCGAACCTCCCTACTCCGTTTCCCTCGAATTCCTGCGCCAGCAATCGAAGAAAGCGGCGGGACAACCCAATCTTTCCCTGGCCGATTTTATCGCACCGGCAGAAACAGGTAATAAAGATTTTATCGGCGCGTTCACTGTCACGATCCAGGGTATTGAAAAACATATCGAAGAATTTATGCGGCAGCACGACGACTATAACAAGATCATGCTTCAGGCACTCGCAGATCGTCTCGCGGAAGCATTTGCCGAAATGCTGCATAAAAAAACAAGAACGATTTACTGGGGATATGAAACAGGCGAGAGCCTGACAAATGAACAACTCATCAGGGAAGAATACCGAGGAATACGACCCGCACCCGGTTACCCGGCCTGTCCGGATCATACCGAAAAATATAAATTATTTCATCTTCTGGGCGGTGAGAAAACAACCGGCATTACCCTTACAGAGTCTCTCGCAATGTATCCTGCTTCATCCGTCAGCGGATGGTACTTCGCCCACCCTGACAGCAAATATTTCGGTATCGGAAAAATCAACCGCGACCAGGTAGAAGACTATGCCCGCAGAAAAAATATGACCGTGGAAGATACCGAACGATGGCTCAGACCCGTTCTCGAATACGATAGCTAGCGGATGCTTTCGAAAGGCCGGTCGTTGTCCATTTCGCATATACGTCGTACCTTGCGCGCACCGGATTTCCCCCCGGTCCTAAGATATGAAGCTGACTGCAGTCGCCAGGGGTTTAATGCTCCTAGCATTTTTATTGCCTTGTCTGGTAAAGGCACAAGACACCCGTAAAAAGAGAAAAGGAGAACTCTATTTTTCATGGGGATACAATACTGAATGGTACACGCACAGCAATGTGAATATTAACCAGCCCTCCCTGGGAAACGATTTCACCTTTATAGGCATCAGCGGTCACGACCACAAAGGATGGGACAATGGAATTTTCTCGCAGCCCGTCAGCATTCCCCAGTACAATTATCGAATCGGATATATCTTCAATACCGCCAAACAGCTCGGGGTTGAAATCAATTTCGATCATACTAAATTCATATTTGCTGACAACCAGATGACCCATGTCAAAGGTATCATGGGTGATAAGCCATTCGATGGTACCGTCTTTTTTTCGGACAGTTCGGGTGGCAAGGATTCGAGCTCATACTATTACCTGAATAACGGCGCAAATTTTCTTCTGTTCAATATCGTCAAAGGATGGCCCCTTTACAGCAATAAAAAAGGAACGATCCGGATTGAAGGCTATGGCAAATTCGGTGTGGGTCCGGTCATCCCCCACGTGCAGAATAAATTCTTTGATCAGCCTGAAAACAGCCCGCATTTTCAGTTGGGGGGATGGAATATCGGACTGGAAGGAGATATCCGTGCTTACCTTTTCAACTGGGTATACATTGAATATGCCAACAAGCTCGACTATGCATGGTACTCCGGTCTGAAGATCTACCAGGGCACGGCAAAACAATCCTTTGGGACTTATGAAATGATCCTCAACCTGGGTGTGAGCATCCCGGTAGGCAAGGTAATTCCTTCAACTTCTTCTCCCGCTGCGACAAAAAACCCCTGAGCATCATTCGACTTTCGTCTCTGGAAATTTCTTTTCAAAAAGCCACCATAAACGTTTCCTTCTTTTCATGATCTCGTAATTGCCGCTGATATACGTCTGGATATGCTTCATCGCTTCGTCCACATCATCCGTTATCAGCAAAAGCGCCAGGTCCACCGAATCAATAGTTCCTTCCGCAACCATTTTATTGATCATTTCCACCAGGGGTTCATAATAAGATTTCCCAAACAGCACCACGGGATACTGCGTAATCGATCTTGTCTGAATAAGGGTCAGTGTATTGAACAATTCGTCCATGGTGCCGAACCCGCCGGGTAATGCGATGAACGCGTAGGAGTATTTCAGCAGCATCACCTTGCGTATAAAGAAATAGTCGAAAGTGACCCACTGGTGCATATACCGGTTCGGAAACTGTTCCATAGGCAGACGGATATTGCAACCCGCCGATTTTCCTCCCGATTCGAAAGCTCCCCGGTTGGCTGCTTCCATGATTCCCGGACCTCCTCCTGTCATCACCGTAAATTTCATTTCAGAAATCCTTCGCCCGAACTGCCGGGCAATCGAATAATAGGGATGGTCTTCAGTAAAGCGCGCCGACCCAAACACAGTAATACAGGGACCCATAAAATAAAATGCGCGGTTGCCGGTCAGGATCTGGCGAAAAACCTTCCAGGCAAAAGCGAGTTCAAAACTGCGGCTTTGTGGTCCTTCGAGATAGAGCGGTCTTTTAGATTTGATGACGGGCGGTGAATCAGCCATGAATTGTTTTTAGAAAATCAGGATTAAATTGCATATCGAAATTAAGCAAACAGACCATGGCCCCACTTCGTATCATTTCCTATAATGTAAATGGCATCCGTGCTGCGATAAAAAAAGGTTTTACCGACTGGCTGAAATCAAATCCGGCCGATGTGATCTGCGTCCAGGAGACCAAGGCGCAACGAGATGATGTTCCGCATGAACAGATCTCTTCTCTGGGTTACCAGGATCACTGGTTCAGCGCAAAGAAAAAAGGATACAGCGGCGTGGCGGTCTTTACAAAAATCAAACCCGACAATGTACAGATGGGTACGGGACACGCCGTGAGTGACGACGAAGGAAGGGTTATTCAGATGGATTTCGGCGACGTAAGGCTGATCAACGCTTATTTCCCCTCAGGCACTTCAGGTGACGAAAGGCAGGGTTACAAATACCAGTGGCTCGATGAATTTTATCTCTACATCGCAGATCTCAAAAAAAAATTCCCAAAACTTATTCTTTGCGGTGACTATAATATCGCCCATAGGGAAATTGATATCCACGATCCAAAAGGCAATAAGAATTCTTCCGGCTTTCTTCCCGCCGAAAGAGCCTGGATGGATAAATTTTTTGAAAGCGGGTGGACAGACAGCTTCAGGAAAAAACACCCTGAGCCGCACCGATACAGCTGGTGGAGTCAGCGTTTCCCTTCAGTAAGGATCAATAATAAAGGATGGCGTATCGACTATATCAACGTGACAAGTAACCTCGCCGAGCGGATCGGAAAGACGGATATCTATCCTGACATAAAACACAGCGACCATTGCCCGGTATACCTCGAACTGAAAAAATGACTTGCGGGCAACCGCCACACCTGTGCAATAGTTGTGGAAAATAAGCGTGGAACAAAGTACAGGACACGACATACATCGTACATTTCCCTGACAGCCAGGGCCCTCATGCGCCTTCTATTCATCTGCTGAAACCCTTGCCTGTATTGAATTCTCAGAGAATTGAGACGGTTATTATATTTTGCTGTGAATGAAAAGCGGCTATATTTGCCGTTACAAAAAATTACACCATGAACAAAGCTGAATTAATTGCAAAGATTTCAGAAGACGCGGGCATCACCAAGACACAGGCCAACGATACACTGGACTCCTTCGTGGAAGCCGTAGCAAAAACGCTCAAAGGTGGTGGAAAAGTTACCCTGGTAGGATTCGGAACCTTCTCAGTTTCTAAGAGGGCTGCACGGAATGGCCGTAACCCACAGACAGGCGCGGTGATAAAAATTAAAGCAAAAAAAGTAGCTAAGTTTAAAGCCGGAAAGGAACTTTCCGCTAAGCTCTGATGGCTGTTTTTATCTCTGCACACTGGCCCCGGAATTCATCTGACATTACCGGGGCTTTTATTTTACATTTGAATATTAAAATCAATTTATGGGTAAAGGAGACAAGAAATCAAAAAAAGGAAAAATCTTTAAAGGTTCATTCGGCAAAAGCCGCCCGGCCAATCCGAAGAAAAAGAACGCGAAGAAAAAATAGTGTGGCGTGCAGGGCGCTCCGGGATATGATGACCATACCCGGCGCTCAGGGCGCAAGGATTTCAATCATCCAGCCTCCGTTTTCCTGAAGGCTATACAGCAGACGGTCATGCAACCGGTTCGGCCTTCCCTGCCAGAATTCTATTGTTACGGGCCTTACCAGGTATCCGCCCCAGTGCGGTGGCCGCGGTATATTGGAATCTTTATACCTTTTTTCAATCTCTCCCGCTCTCTCGTTAAGCCATTCACTGCTTTCGATCACCATACTTTGCGGTGAAGCCCAGGCGCCGATCTGACTGCCCCGGGGTCTTGATTTAAAATAATTCTCACTCGCACCGGGTTTCAGCTTTTCAACCAGGCCTGTGATCCTGACCTGCCGCTGAATTTCCTTCCAGAAGAAAACCAGGCAGGCGCGGGGGTTTTCCTCGAGTTGTTTCCCTTTAAAACTGTCGTAATTGGTGTAGAATTGAAACCCCTCCTCCTGAAACCCCTTGAGCAATACTATACGTGCAGAAGGCAGGCCGTCGGCTGATGAAGTGGCAAGGGTCATGGCATTGACTTCGGGTATTCCGCTGCTCATCGCATCCTTCCACCAGCGTTCAAACTGACGCATGGGATTTTCTTCCGCTTCTTCTTTTTTTAACTGATGAAGATGATATTCCGACCGTATATCTGAAATCTGTGACACAGTGTAAAATTAATACAATTCCTCCGGGTGAAGTCGTGGGCAAACCAGAGGGATGGAGCCGTCCGCTCCATTGCCTAGAGGATTGGTTTGTTTCCCTGGGTTGCGTCGTTTTTATATCGTGCAAGCATGGCCTCCATATCGCTGATCCGTCGAAGCTGGCCTTCCATTTTCTTGTGTTGCTCGGTCGCCTCCTGGAGGTCCCGGTTAAGTTCTTCCAGGAACAACATCTTCTTCTGATAGAGCTGCCGGTGAAAATTAGCTTCCTTGAGTTTATCCTCCGTATCGGCGAGAATACGGCTGAGGCGCTGGTTCTCTTCAAACAGGGCAATCTGTTTGCCTTTTACTTCGTCGTAATCACGGCTCAGCTTAAAGTAGGTTTCCTGCATCTGGTCGTACTCAATTCGTTTGCTGTGTGGCTGATCCAGGTACTGCTCGAGCTTGCGGAGTTTGTCCTGCATCTGGGTGAAATCGGAATACGCTTTATCCATCCGCTCATTCATTTCAAGCACCAGCCGCTGTTCTTGCATGATACGGTTGATCTCCGTATCTTTTTCAGACACCAGCTGATGCAGTTTTGCCAGCTGTTCATTCAGTACCGAATGCTGCTTCTGCAAATCCTGGTATTTTTTCTCCGATTCCTTGAGGAACTGGATCTGCTGCAGCAGTTTATTGATGTGCTGATTATACTGCATCAGGTTTTCCTGTGCCGTTTTCAGCTGGTTCAGATAGTCGTCTTCAGCCGTGGGTGGTTTGATCTGTGCTTCGGTTCTGGTCTGTTTCACCTTGAGCAGGTCCACTTCTTCACGCAGCTCCTCAGTCTCCAGGCGGAAAATCTTTTCGTTTTCTTCCGCTTCAGAGAGGCGCTCCCGGAGCTGCTGCAGCGTCTTTTCCTGCAGCTCCATATCATTATAATACTTAAGCTTCCAGTTGATATTTTCATTCAACTGGTCTTCCGGAACCGGCTTCTGCTGGTCACGGATCGAACTGCGTGTTGTCCAGAAATAGTGGAGGGTGAACCCTAAAATCAGTGCTCCTACGAGAAATATGATGATTTCAGGCAGATGTACGGTTAGGGTGTAACCAAGTATTAGGGGTAATGTCTTCATCATTCAGGTACTCAGTACGTTTGTTTACCTCGGACTTGGGACTGGCTTTTAAAAGGGATAGAGGAAGAGTGGAAAACCGGAGAAAGAATTGATTTTCAGTCGTACAAAATAGGAATTAGTCTTCAAAGTTACAAGTGGCCCCTGAATTTAAAGTATAAATACGCATCAGGCGGATACGAGAGTGCCTACCTGGTCGCCCGTAATCACCCTTTTCAGGTTTCCGGGCTTGTTCATGTCAAATACGATGATGGGCAGATTATTTTCCATGCAAAGAGTGAATGCGGTCATATCCATCACTTTAAGGTTACCGGAAATGCATTCCTGGTAGGTAATGGTGTGGTATTTTTTGGCTTTTTTGTCCTTTTCGGGGTCCGCGGTATAGATCCCGTCCACCCGGGTGCCTTTGAGGATGACGTCGGCCGTAATTTCGATAGCCCTTAATGAACCGGCAGTATCTGTTGTAAAATAGGGGTTGCCGGTCCCGGCTCCGAATATTACTACCCGGCCTTTTTCGAGGTGCCGGATTGCCCTGCGCCGGATATAAGGTTCAGCGATCTGCTCCATTTTTATAGCGCTTTGCAGACGCGTAAACACACCGTTTTTCTCCAGCCCTGCCTGCATGGCCATTCCATTGATCACGGTAGCCAGCATACCCATATAGTCTCCATGCGCTCTTTCGATGCCCGTTTCCTTTTCGTTCATACCCCGGTAGATATTTCCG
>Ga0207668_10000361_pt1 | contig 29201 bp, 19 predicted proteins | sample KBSS43metaG_FD_184323 | JGI IMG/M metagenome (GOLD analysis project Ga0207668, IMG submission 184323) | Switchgrass rhizosphere microbial communities from Kellogg Biological Station, Michigan, USA - KBS S4-3 metaG (SPAdes) (version 2) | ecosystem: Host-associated > Plants > Roots > Rhizosphere...
AAACCGATTATGGACTCAACCTTAGCGAGCCGACCCTGCTCAAGGTGCGGATGGGAACCTATCGATGAAGACTGCGCCCATCGTTACCGCGTTTGTTGCTTGCGCCAGCTCCGCGGCGATCGGGCAGAGCGTCGTGCGCACCGCGACAGGCGTCATTGTCACGCCGCAGCGCGGACCCGAGGCCTGGATCCGCCTCGACGCTTATGGCGAAAGCATCATTCGCGTCACGTCCGCCCCAGCGCCCGAGCAGGCCCTCCCATCGAGCCTGATGGTTATCGCGAAACCCTTGGCGGGCGGTTTTTCCATCGCGGAGACCCCCTCTACCGTGACGCTGACGACCGCGAAGGCGTCGGCGATCATCGATCGGGATACCGGCGATGTCAGCTTTCGCGATTCCGCGGGACGCGTGGTGCTCGCCGAGAATGGTGCTCCCACTTTCGCTCCTGTGTCCGTCGATAGTCAGCAATTCCTGACTGTTCGCCAGCAGTTCAACCGCGGCAGCGACGAGGGTTTTTACGGGCTCGGTCAACACCAGAATGGGCAAATGAATTACAACGGCGAGGACGTCGAACTTGCTCAACACAACATGGACGTTGCGATTCCTTTCGTCGTTTCGACGCGCAATTACGGGCTGCTGTGGGACAATAACTCGATCACCCGGTTCGGCGATCCTGACCCCTATCCTTATGCGGGCTCCGATGGCGACGGGCTGACAGTGAACGATGGGCGCGGCTGGACCGCGACTTATATCGCCAACGGAAAGACGATCGCGGCGCGCCGGGAGCGCGCGATCAACCTGCAATATCTCGAGAATCGCAAGGATTGGCCGGCCGGCACGCGGACCGCCGACGGCTCGAACACCATTCCCGGTCTCCAGGTCATCTGGGCGGGAAAGATCGTCCCGAACGCGGCCGGCCTGCACCGCTTCCGCCTCTATTCGTCGAACTACGCCAGGGTATTCGTCGACGGCCATGAGGTGCTGAGCAAATGGCGCCAGAATTGGAACCCCTGGTACCACAATTTCGACCTCGAACTCGCTGCCGGCCAGGCGCATGACGTGCGCGTCGAGTGGGAGCCAAACGGCGGATATATTGCGCTTCAACACAACGACCCGCGGCCCGATGCCGACCGCCATTCCCTGACATTGTCGTCCGAGCTCGGCCACGGACTCGATTATTATTTTGTTGGCGGCGCCAGCATGGACGAGGTGATCGCCGGTTACCGCCAGCTCACCGGCAAGGCGCCGATCATGCCCAAATGGTCGTATGGCTTCTGGCAGAGCCGTCAGCGCTACGAGACGCAGGACCAGCTGCTCGGCGTGCTGCGCGAATATCGCAGACGCGGCCTTCCGCTCGATGCGATCGTCCAGGACTGGAATTACTGGCCCCAGGACCAGTGGGGTTGCCAGTGCTTCGACGCGTCGCGCTTCCCCGATCCCAAGGCGATGGTCGACGAGGTCCATCGCAGCGGTGCGCACGTGATGATTTCGGTCTGGGCGAAATATTACAAGGACATCGCCAATTATCGCGAGCTCGAAGCGGTCGGAGGCATCTATCACAACATGGTCACGCCGCGGCCAGACGAGCCGGCCAACGACCCCAACTACATCCACGGCATGTACCGCGACTGGATCGGCAATGGATACGCGAACGCTTTCTATGATCCGTACAATCAGCGGGCGAAGGACATTTACGCGCGGCAGGTCATCGACGGCATTGCAAGCAAGGGATTCGACGCGTGGTGGCTCGACAGCGACGAGCCCGATTTTCACTCCAACCTGAGCATTGAGGAACGCAAGCGCCGGATGGGTCCGACGGCGCTCGGCCCGGGGGCCGCCTTGTTCAACTCATATCCTCTTGAGCATGTCGAGAACGTCTACGACCATCTCCTCGCCGACCGGCCGGACACGCGGCCGTTCATTCTGACCCGCTCCGGATTCGGCGGAATTCAGCGCGCCGGAGCCGCGATCTGGTCAGGCGACGTGGCATCGCGGTGGGACAACCTCCGGGAGCAGATCTCCGCCGGAATCAATTTCTCGATGTCGGGCGTGCCCAACTGGAGCCACGATATCGGCGGCTACACGATGGAGGATCGCTTCATTAAGCCGAAGCTGGCCGATCTTGTCGAATGGCGCGAGTTGAACACGCGCTGGTTCCAGTTCGGTGCCCTGTCGCCGATCTTCCGCAGCCACGGGGAGAACATCAAACGCGAGTTGTTTGAAATGGCCCCGGCGGGGTCCCCGACCTATCGCTCGATGGTCTGGTACGACGAGCTTCGCTACCGCCTGATGCCCTACATCTACACGCTCGGCGCCGACACCTACTTCAAGGACGGCACTATCATGCGCGGGCTTGTGATGGACTTTGCGACCGACAAGAAGACTTGGGACATCGACGACGAATATCTGTTCGGGCCGGCCCTTCTCGTCGCGCCGGTTACGGAGTTCAAGGCCCGCCGCCGCAAGGTCTATCTCCCCGCGGGCTCGACCTGGTACGACTTTTACACCGGGCGGAGCGTCGATGGGGGGCGGATGATCACCGCCATCGCGCCATACGAGCGCATGCCGCTGTTCGTTCGCTCAGGATCGATCATTCCGATCGGGCCGGCAATCCAGCACACCGGCAACAACTCACATTCGCCGCTGACGCTCAACGTCTACACCGGCGCAAATGGCAGCTTCTCGCTCTACGAGGACGACGGACTGACGCGCCAGTATCTCCACGGCAATTATTCGCGCATCCCCGTCGTATGGAACGAGCAGGCGAAAACTCTGGCGATCGCGGCACGGGAAGGCACGTATCCGGGCATGGCCGGCCAGCGGACGATCCGAGTTCGTTGGATGAGGCCGGGCGTTGCGCGCGCACTTTCGTTCGATTCAAAGGCGGATGTCACGATCACTTACGACGGGCGACCGCTGACGGTGCGGATGCGCTAGACGAGCCCGCGACCGCGGATCCGCAGCGCGGGAACGAAGGTCCCGTTCTCCGCACTCGGCATGGTCAGCCGAAGCGCGTCGTGTTCGCGCCGGAAACCGAGTTGCGGGCCGCCGAGAAGCTCGACGCTTTCGATCACCGCCTCAGGCAGAAGGTGGTCGCCCAGCGACTCAATCGCGGTCTCACCCTGCGGCCAGTCGAGCAAGATTGCGTACAGCGCCTCGCCCTTGTGCGTGAAGCGGATGTCGTCGGCGACAAACGGTTTCAACTTATCCTCTGAGAAGCTCCCCGGCGCCGGCGACTTGGTCGGCCCTTCGCCATATTTGCTCCACGGCCGGGTCCCGAAGATCGCCTCGCCGTTCCGGTGCGTCCAGGCCGCGATTTGATCGAGGATTGATTCCTCCTTCTCGTCGATCGTTCCGTCGCCGCGCACCGGTACGTTAAGCAGCAAATTGCCATTCTTGGAGGCGATATCGGCCAGCATTTGGACGACGAGCTTTGCCGGCTTGTACCCATTCTCCTCGTAGATCCGCCGCGAATAGTGCCAGTTGCCGATGCAGGTGTCGGTCTGCCACGGCAGTTCGCGGATCTCGTCCAGCACTCCGCGCTCCACGTCCTCGACGATTGCCTGACGCTGGATGCCCTCGAGCTTCTTGCCGAACAGCACGACGTCGATCTTGCCGCTGCGGGCCAGCGATCCGTTGTAGTAATGTGCCGCAGCTTCCAGCCCGGTTTGGCCCAAGGGAAGCCCGGTGTCGTCGAAATAGACGAGGTCGGGGCGATAATCGTCGACCATCTGATTCTGGCGCAGCAGCCAGTTGCGCACGAACGCCGGATTGAATGGCGGGGCAGCCTCGATCCACTGACCATCGCGCTGGTCGTGCCATGCATTCATCGCTTTGGCTGAGGTGATCCCCTCCGGTGGGACATAATAGGGGCCAGTATAAAGCTCCTGTGGGTCCAATCCCTCCCAAAATTTGCCAACCCCGTGGTGTTTCCTGAGCCAATAGGCGTCGCAACGGCGGCCTCGCATCGGTCCTTCCGGATCGTATCCGTAGGCCGGTTGATACCAGTGCCACGCATGGCTCGAGTGGTTGGAGACCCCGAACTTGAGGCCTGCCTGACGCACCAGGGGCTCCCAGGTGCCCAGGATGTCGCGCTTTGGGCCGACGCGGACGCTGTTCCACGCATGGTACCTGCTGGCGAACAAATCGAGATTGTCGTGGTGGCAACCCATCGCCATGAAATAGCGGGCACCCGCCTTGACGTAGCGCTGGATCAGATATTCCGGCTGCCAATTCTGGGCCTTCCACTGGCCTATTACATCGAGGAAGCCGGTGCGGCTCGGGTGACCGTAATGCTTGAGATGATGATCGTAGGCGGTCTCCCGAGGCATCCACGGCTGTTTTCCCTGAAGATAGAGCAGCCGGGCATACCAATCGCCCCATTCGGGCTGGCACTGCGGTCCCCAGTGCGCCCAGATCCCGAACTTGGCATCGCGAAACCACTCGGGAACGCTGTAATTTGCTGCCAGTGAAGCCCAGTCGGCCTCGACATGACCGCCGCTCGCCGCTGTGCTTGAAGGAACGCCAGCGATCGCCGCGGCGGTGCTTCCGAGCATCAACTCGCGCCGGCTGAGTGGAATGGTTGCAATCGTCACCATCGAAGCTTTGCAAGCGCCGGTCCAACGCGCAATGGTTGTCAGCCCATGAGCGCAGCAGATGACATGCAGTCAGTCCGCGTTGGTCTGGTCGGCTATGGCCTGGCCGGATCAACGTTCCACGCGCCGCTCATCGGTGCAACCGCAAGGATGGAGCTGACGGCTGTCCTGACGTCGCGCGAGGCCCCGCATCGGGTCGCATCGCTCGACCAGCTGATCAACAGTTCGGATCTGGTCGTCGTCGCCACACCCAACATCACCCACTATCGCATCGCAAAGCAGGCGCTCGAGGCCGGCAAGCACGTCGTTGTCGACAAGCCGTTCACAGTTACTCTCGACGAGGCCGACGAACTCATTCATCTCGCCGCAGAGCGGCAGCGCGTGCTCAGCGTCTTCCACAATCGACGCTGGGACGCTGATTTCCTTACCCTACGCGACATTCTCCCGCGACTTGGCGATGTGATGTTGTTCGAAGCCAATTGGGACCGCTTCCGTCCGCAGATCAAACAAGGATGGCGCGAAAAAACTGAGGCCGGCGGTGGCCTGCTCAACGACTTAGGGCCGCACCTGGTGGACCAGGCGCTTGAGCTCTTTGACATGCCCGACGCGATCTCTGGCGAAGTCCTGGCGCAGCGCGAGGGCGCGCTAGTGGACGACTATTTCGACTTGACGCTCCATTACGGCCGCCTTCGCGTGATCCTTCGGTCCTCGACGCTCGTCGCGGCGCCGCGGCCGCGCTTCGCCGTGCACGGGATTGAGGGCTCCTTCATTAAACATGGTCTCGATTCTCAGGAGACGCAGCTCAAAGCCGGACTCGACCCGCGCGATCCGGCATTCGGCCTCGATTCCCGCGACGGGGTCCTGACCCACGCTGGCGGCCAAAGCGAGACGTTGCCGACTAGACGGGGCAACTATCTCGCTTTCTACGACGGCGTCGCGGCAGCGATTCTGGATGGCGCCCCTGTGCCCGTCGCGCCGCAGGCTGCGCGCGACGGGCTGATGATCATCGACCTCGCTCGCCGTGCTTCGGCTGAGGGACGGCGGCTGGAAGTCCCGGCCGCCAGTTTGACGGCAGACTGACTCCGGCAAGCGTAACGGTCGTGGTCTGGCGGATATCGCGTGAGGACTCGCCAATCATCACCCGGTAAGCGCCGGGCGCGATCACCCATTCCTTCGAAGCTCCGTCAAAGACTGCGAGAAGTCTCGGATCGATTTTCATGATCACGGTATGCGCAGCTCCGGGAGCAAGTTCCTCGGTTTTTGCAAAAGATCCCAAGCGCCTCGGGGCTTCCCAACCGCCATTTACGGGCGAGACATAGATTTGAGCGACGGCCCTTCCCGCCTGCTTTCCAACGTTCCGGACGTTAAGCCGGACGTCGATCGATCCGTCTGGTGAAGCGACTGCGGTGACCGGTCCATAATTGAAGCTCGTATATGAAAGCCCATGGCCGAACGGGAACAAGGGCTGCAGATTATTGCGATCGACCCATTTGTATCCGACCGCTGCGCCCTCCGAATAATTGAGCGTAAACTGGTCCATCTCCGAGTTCGTGCCCGGGCGGACCGGGCGCGGCAGTTGCGCTTCGCTCGCGTAGAAAGTGACCGGCAAATGGCCAGAGGGGTTCACGCGCCCGGCGAGGACGTTGGCGATCGCCTTGCCGCCGGCGCGGCCCGGGTACCAAGCTTCGAGAATCGCTGCCACGCGGCCCGCCCACGGCATTGCGACACCGGCGTTGGTCTGGAGCACGACCACCGTCTTCGCGTTGGCTGCCGAGACTGCGTCAATCAAAGCGTCCTGATGTCCGTCCAGCGCCATCGGGACGTCGATCGACTCGCTCGACCATTGATTGGCAAAAACGATCGCGAGATCTGCCGCGCGAGCAGCAGCTGCAGATGCGGCCGGATCGGAACCGTCGACGAATGTAATGCTCGCATCCGGCAGCAGGCGCTGAAGCTCTTCCATCGGCGAGGACGGATAATACATCACCGGTCCCGGCCAGCCCGTCGGCTCGAGCCCCGGAACAGCATTCCCACCGTGCGAGTAAACGAGCGACGAGCCGCTCCCGGCGAGCACGCCCTTGTCCGCATGGCCGCCGATCAGCACGATCTTCCGGGCGGCGGAACCCAGCGGAAGGATGCGCCCCTGGTTTTTCAAGAGCACAATTCCCTGCTCTGCGTCTGCCTGACTCACTGCCTCATCGGCTGCGAAATCGATCGGCGCACTTGCAGGTACGGGGTCGTCGACCAGGCCGTGCGCGAACATTGACCGAAGTGTCCGAAGCGCCATGTCATCGAGCCGAGCCTGCGGTACCTGCCCAGCCGCAATCGCGTCTTTGAGCAGCGACCCAAGATACGGCTTGTCGTCGAACGGCCACCCCGACTGCTGATCAGCGCCGCTTAGCGCCGCCTTCACTGTGCTGTGCATCGCGCCCCAGTCGCTCATTACGAAGCCGCGAAAGCCGAAGTCAGTTTTGAGCACGCCGTTGAGCAGTTCGGCATTCTCGCAGGCGAAATCTCCGTTCACCTTATTGTACGAGCACATGACCGAGCCGGGGTCACTGCGCTCCAGAACGAGCTGGAAAGCGAGCAGATCGGACATGCGCGCGGCCGCAGGATCAATCCGAACATCATGCCCCTTGCGGCCAGTCTCGAGATCGTTGAGCGCATAATGCTTGGTCGTCGAAATGACGTGATTCGACTGGATGCCTTTGATCTGCGCGCCAACGATGGTTCCGGCGAGCAGGGGGTCCTCACCGCCATATTCGAAATTGCGGCCGTTGCGCGGATCGCGCGCGAGATTGACTCCGCCAGCGAGCATCACGTTGAAACCCGATGCGCGCGCTTCGTGACCGATCATCCGCCCCCCCTGAAACGCCAGGTCCGGGTTCCACGTCGCAGCGGTGGCAATGCCCGACGGCAAGGCCGTGCGCTCGCGCTTGACGGCCGCGCCCCCTTGCGTTGCGACGCCCACGCCAGCGTCGGTTTGAAACTGTGGCGGAATGCCGAGGCGCGGCAATCCCGGAACATAACCGGCTGAGCCATAGCGCACGCCGGCCGGCGGCTTCTTGCCCTGCCAATCACTCCCGAAATAGCCGAAAACGAGCGTCAGTTTCTCGTCCTGGGTCATCTGCTGAAGGACGAGACTGGCGCGCTCGTCCGCGCTGAGCTTCGAGTTCAGCCACGGCCTGTCCTGCGCCGGGGCCGGTGTGGCAACTACCGCAGCCACACAGGCCGACAGCACTTGGATACGCAGCTGCATTCTCATCCGCTTTCTCCCCACTTTTCTGGAAACCAACCCAAACCGATCAACGCTTGACTTTAGTATCGGCCAGCGCCGATTGGTAGCGCTACCACGAGTATCCGCCGAGGTCTTTCCGTCTCCATGCAATTCACGGCCGCAATGCTCCCTGTCGATGCTGCGGATGCGACCCTAGTTGGCCGACTACTGCTTGACGATGGCCCGACGCCCGTGATCATTCGCGACGGTTTCGTCGAGGACGTCTCGGGCAACGCGGCCACGATCGCGGACCTGATGGATTTGCCTGAGCCGACCGTGATCCGCGGCAAGCGCCTTTTCCCAATCGACGAGTTGCCGAGCGACAAAATCCTGGCTCCAGTCGACTTGCAGGCGGTGAAAGCTGCCGGTGTGACGTTTGCGATTTCCGCGATCGAGCGTGTGATTGAGGAGCGGGCGCGCGGCGACTATCGACTGGCTGCATCGCTTCGCGACAAGGTCGAGGAGCGGATCGGCGGTGGAATCCGGTCGGTCGTCCCGGGCAGTGAAGGCGCCGAGCGGCTCAAACAGGTCCTCATCGAAGAAGAGCTGTGGTCGCAATATCTCGAAGTCGCGATTGGGCCCGACGCAGAAATTTTCACCAAGACCGCGCCGCTCGCGAGTGTCGGTTGGGGTTCTGAGATCGGGGTTCGTTCGGATTCGACCTGGAATAATCCTGAGCCGGAGCTCGTGCTCGTCGTAAATAGCCGCGGTGACGTCTGCGGGGCGACGCTCGGCAATGATGTAAACCTCCGCGACTTTGAAGGCCGCAGTGCGCTTTTGCTGAGCAAGGCCAAAGACAACAATGCGTCATGCGCGATCGGGCCATTCGTCAGGCTGTTCGATCGGAGTTTCACCATGGATGATGTGCGCTCAGCCGTCGTCGAGATGGAGATCGTCGGTCCGGACGATTTCCGTCTTCACGGGCAAAGCCGAATGAGTGAGATCAGCCGCGACCCGACCGAATTGGTACGACAAGCGTTGAGCGAGCACCATTATCCGGACGGCTTCGTACTCTTCCTTGGTACGCTGTTCGCGCCGACGCAGGACCGCGATGAGCAAGGTCGCGGCTTTACCCACAAGGTCGGCGACGAAGTGCGAATTTCGACACCGAAGCTCGGCGCCCTCGTCAATACCGTCACGACCTCGCGCGATGCGCCCCCGTGGACGTTCGGTACCCGCGCGCTAATGCGCAACCTTGCCGAGCGCGCCCTGCTCGCGGCCCCACGCACAGCGGAGACAGACTGAATGGCCGATACTCTGACTCATCTCGTCAACGGCGAGGAAGTCGGTGGGGTCGGTGCTGGTGAGAGCATCAATCCTTCAAACCTCGACGACATCGTCGCACGCTATCCCAAGGGCGGCGCGGCCGAGGTCGATCAAGCGGTGCAGGCAGCGCGTGCGGCATTTCCAGCATGGTCCGAAGCCTCACCCGAAGTTCGCGCGGACGTACTCGACAGTGCCGGCTCGCTAATCATGAGCCGCGCGAAGGAACTCGGCACGCTTCTGTCACGCGAGGAGGGCAAGACCCTCGCCGAAGGCATGGGCGAGGTCATGCGCGCGGCGAGGATCCTGAAATATTTTTCCGGCGAGGCTCTACGCCGTCACGGCCAGACGCTCGACTCGACGAGGCCATCGATCGACGTCGAAACGCATCGCGAGGCGGTCGGAGTGTTCGGACTGATCACGCCGTGGAACTTCCCGATCGCCATTCCCGCGTGGAAGTCCGCACCAGCACTCGCGTTCGGCAATACGGTGGTTCTGAAGCCCGCGACCCCGACACCCGCAATCGCCCACGCTTTCGGCCAGATCCTCATCGAAGCCGGAGCGCCGGCGGGCGTGTTCAATCTGGTGATCGGCGAAGGCAGCGTCGGGCGCGCCATCGTCAATCATCCCGACATCGATGGCCTGTCATTCACCGGTTCGCAGGAAGTCGGCGCGAGCGTCGCGGAAGCGGCGGCGAAGCGCCAGGCACGCGTGCAGCTGGAGATGGGAGGCAAGAACCCGTTAGTTGTCCTCGATGACGCCGATCTCGAACGCGCGGTCATGTGTGCGATCGACGGCGCCTTCTACGGAACGGGTCAACGCTGCACGGCATCGTCGCGAATCATTGTCACCGAGGGCATTCACGACCGCTTTGTCGAGGCCTTGGCCGAACGCGCACGGTCGCTTCGCGTCGGCGATGCGCTGGACCCGGAAACGCAGATTGGACCTGTGGTCAGCGAGCAGCAGCTCGAGCAGAATCTGCAATATGTCACGATCGCAAAAGACGAGGGCGGCAAGGTACTGACCGGCGGTGAAACGCTCTCGCTTGACCAGCGCGGCTATTACATGGCGCCGACCGTCATCACCGACACCGCGCCCGACCAGCGCATTAATTGCGAGGAAGTATTCGGCCCCGTCGCGAGCACTGTGCGGGTGCGCGACTATGACGAAGCTCTGGAGATCGCAAATCGCGGGCAGTTCGGGCTATCAGCGGGCATTGTCACGAACTCGCTGAAGCATTCGCGCCATTTTCGTCGGCGCGTGCGGGCGGGGATGGTGATGATCAACCTGCCGACCGCGGGGGTCGATTATCACGTACCGTTCGGGGGCACGCGCAAGTCGAGCTATGGCGCACGCGAGCAGGGCTTTGCCGCCGTCGAATTCTACACGCAGACCAAAACCGTCTACATCGGGGGGTAAACAACTTGCCTGAATCTGACGAACGTCGCGCAATCTACCCAAGCCTCCACGGCAAGAGGGTCCTAGTTACAGGAGGCGGTTCAGGCATCGGCGCGGGCATCGTCGAAGCCTTTGCGCGGCAGGGCTCCAATGTGCTCTTCTTGGACATACTGAATGGCGAGTCAGAGGAGCTTGCTGCCCGAACCGGCGCCCAGTTCGAGCGGGTCGACCTTACCGATATGCGCGCCACCACGCAGCTCATCCAGCGGCTGGTTGCTGAAGGCGGGCCGATCGACGTGCTCGTCAACAATGCGGCGAGCGACGACCGTCACGAAATTGACGATGTCACGGAGGATTATTGGGACGACCGTCTCAACGTAAATCTGAAGCATCAGTTCTTTTGCGCGCAGGCCGTAATCCCCGGAATGCGCGCGAGCGGCGGCGGAGCAATCGTCAACCTCGGGTCAATCAGCTGGCACCTCGCTCTGCCGGGACTCATTCTCTACGAAACTTCCAAGGCCGCCATCGAGGGCCTGACACGAGCGCTCGCGCGGGAGCTCGGCGGCGACAATATCCGTGTGAACTGCGTCGTTCCAGGGAACATCCGCACGCCGCGACAGATGCAATTGTACACGCCCGAGGGCGAAGCCGAGATCGTCAGCGCGCAATGCTTGAAATATCGACTGGAGCCGCACGACGTCGCGGCGCTGGTCACCTTCCTTGCATCCGCCGATGCGCGGGGAATGACCGGCCACGAATATTTCGTCGACGCCGGGTGGCGCTGACATGTCCGCTTCCCAGCCGCGCATCGCCTGGGACATTGCCGCTGAACTCGGAGAAGGGCCGGTGTGGGTCGAGCGCGATCGCGCGCTGCGCTTCGTCGATATCAAGCAGCAGAAGGTCTATCGTTACGACCCGGCAAGCGGCGACAAGCGCAGCTGGGACGCGCCGGAGCAGGTCGGCTTCATCCTACCTGCCGAGCGCGGCGGTTTCATTGCGGGGCTTCAATCCGGGCTTTATCATTTTGACGAGGGTACCGGGTCGTTCGAGTTGATTGTGGAGGTTGAGGCGGACCTTCCCACCAACCGTCTCAACGATGGGGTGGTAGACCCTGCGGGCCGATTGTGGTTCGGGACCATGGACAATGGCGAGCATGCGAGAAGCGGTGCCTTCTACTGCTTTGCTGACGGCCGTTTGACCCGCACGAACGTGGACGCCATCGCGATCACCAATGGGCCTGCCGTCTCGCCCGACGGGCGTCTGCTCTATGTCGTCGACACGCTTAAAGGTACGATCGACGTTGCGGATATCGGCGATGACGGTATGCTCGGCGAATTGCGCCCCTTCGTTCGCATCGATCCGAAGAACGGCCACCCGGACGGTCCGACGATCGACAGCGAAGGGTGCGTCTGGATCAGCCTGTACGGCGGTTGGGAAACGCAGCGATACTCGGCCGCCGGAGAACTGCTCGAGCGCGTCCGCCTCCCCGTCGCCAACATCACCAAAATTGCATTTGGCGGCGATGACCTGCGAACCGTCTACGCCACCACTGCGCGTCAGCTCCTAAGCGCGGAGGAAATCGCCAAGCAGCCCCAGATCGGCAATCTGTTCGCGTTCACCGTCAACGTTCCAGGTGTGCCATGTCCATTCGTTCGCTACTGATCGCCGTCGGAATTGCCGCGTCCGCGGCAGCTGCTGCAGCCCCTTCGATCGACCCGCAAGTCGGTGAACATGCCGTGATTCAGCGAGGCAAGCCGATTGTCCTGAGCGGAGACGCGGTGCCGAACGAGCGATTGTCGGTCAGCTTCGCCGATAAATTGCAGACCGTGATGGCAGATTCGACTGGTCGGTGGACATCGACTTTTCCCGCGCACGCGCGCGGCGGCCCTTTTGCAATCAAGGTCGCTGGGGCCAGCGGTACTGCCACGGCGGGCGACATTTTAATCGGAGACGTCTGGCTCTGCTCGGGTCAGTCGAACATGGAATATCCGCTGAACCGCGCCCTCAACGGAGAGGCTGAAGTTCAAGGCGCAGCCGATTCCGAGCTGAGACTGATGAAGGTGCCGCAGCAGCTCGCGGCGAAGCCGGCGCAGCTTTTTGCCAAGATGCCGTCGTGGCAACGCGCATCACCCGACTCCGCCAGAAGCTTTTCGGCGGCGTGCTACTTCCTGACGCGCGACTTGCGGCGCACCGAAAAAGTGCCGGTCGGGGCGATCGACGCGTCGTGGGGCGGAACTCCGATTCGCGCCTGGATGGACGAGGCTTCGGTACGTTCGAGCGGCGGCGGCGAGGCTGTGCGGACCATCGATCTGTATCGCACGAATCCGACCGCAGCGGTGCGCCAGTTCGGCGTCGAATGGGGAGCATGGTGGCGCTCCAAGACGGGCGACCAGCCGGGCCAAGAACCATGGAACGCGAGCAGCCGGCAGACGTGGAGTGCGGTCCCGGCGCTCGCCTATTGGGACTATTGGGGGCCCGACTGGAAAGCCTGGATCGGATCGCTGTGGATGCGGCGGCTGGTCACCCTCACGGCGGCCGAGGCGGCGCAGCCTGCGACGCTGTCACTGAGCACGATTGACGATGTCGACCAGACCTTTGTCAACGGCATTGCCGTAGGCGGAAGGAACGACCCCTCCAATCCACGCAGCTACCCAGTGCCGAAGGGTCTGCTGAAGCCGGGCGCGAACGAAATTCTCGTTTTCGTGCGCAATAATTGGGGAATCGGTGGGGTCGCCGGGCCGGCTGACGCGTTCGCGCTAACCTTCGCGAACGGCGGTTCGAAACCGCTCGCGACCGGGTGGGAATATTCGAAGGTCACCGATACCGTTACCGATCCGCCGGTGGCGCCGTGGGACGGCCCGTCGGGAGTCTCGACCATCTACAATGCGATGGTTGCCCCGCTCGGCCCACTGGGTCTCAAGGGAGTTGCTTGGTATCAAGGTGAGGCGGACGTTGGCCAGGCCGGCTACGATCGCCGGCTCGCGGCGTGGACGGCGAACTGGCGGACGCAATTCCGCGATCCGCAGCTCCCGTTCCTCATTGTCGGGCTGGCGGGGTGGCAAAAGCCTGCTTCGCGGCCAAGCGAGAGCAGCTGGGCCTCGCTGATCAACGAGCAGCGGATTGCCGTCGAGCGTGATCCACGCATGGCACTCGCAAGCGCAATCGATCTTGGTGAAATCGAGGATATCCACCCGGCGAACAAACAGGACGTCGGCCGGCGCCTTGCCCTCGCTTCTCACTACCTGGTCTATCATGACGGCGGCACGGTCGGCCCGTTGCCGGTGAAGGCTGTCAGGCAGGGCAACGCAGTCGTCATCACATTCACCAAGCCGCTGCAGGTGTTGAGCGGGGCCGACGCGAACGCGTTCGAGCTGTGCGGGCCGGTACAGGGAAGCTGCCGCTACTCCGCTGCACTCGTCCGGGGCAACAGCGTCGAGATCATCGCCGACGGGCAGCCCGTGACTCGTGTGCGCCACGCCTGGGCGGATTACCCGATCGTCAATCTCTACGACCTCGACCTGCTTCCCGCACCGGTGTTCGAGCTGCCCGTGAATTAATGCTCGAGCTGCCGGCCGCGCGTTTCCGGAAGGAACAACAGGCCGATCACAACGGTCAGCGCCGCAATCAGAACGGGGTACCACAGACCGGAATAGATACTGCCGGTCGCGGCAACGATGGCGAACGCGATTGTCGGCAGGAACCCCCCGAACCAGCCGTTGCCGATATGGTAGGGAAGCGACATCGAGCTGTAGCGGATGCGAGCTGGAAACAGCTCAACGAGCAAGGCCGCGATCGGGCCGTAGACCATGGTCACGAACAGCACGAGGACCGTGAGGATCAGGACCGCGAGCGCCGTATCGACCTTGGTCGGATCGGCCTTTTCGGGATAGCCGGCAGACTTGAGCAAGCGACCCGCGCTCGCCTGGAACGATTTGATCGCCTCGGCCTTTGCCGGCCCGGACAAGGTTGCCACCGCAGGCGCTGGCAGCGCCTGAGTCCCGACCACGAGCCGCGCAGGTGAACCAGCGGCGGCGGCTTCGTTCGCGTAATTTACGCCCGCCTTGGCAATAAACGACTTGACCACGTCACATGAATGCCGGTCGAACTTATTCTTGCCGATCGGATCGAACTGGATGGAGCAATCGGCAGGATCGGCGACAATGGTGACGGGCGCGCGTTCCTGTGCCGCAGCCAGTGCAGGGTTCACCGCACCCGCGAGCGCGTGGAACAGCGGGAAGTAGGTCAAGGCGGACAACAGGCAACCGGCGAGAATGATCTTCTTGCGACCGATCCGATCCGACAGCCAACCGAAGAACACGAAGAAGGGCGTTCCGATCGCGAGGGCCGTCGCGATCATGATGTTCGCGGTCGAACCGTCGACCTTCATCGTCTTTTCAAGGAAGAAGAGGGCGTAGAACTGTCCGGTGTACCAGACGACGGCCTGGCCGGCGACGGCGCCGAACAGGGCCGCAAGCACCAGCTTCAGGTTCGGCCAGCGCGCGAAGGACTCCCTGAGCGGCGCCTTGGACGTCACGCCGTCCGCTTTCATCTGCTGGTAGACTGGGCTCTCGTTGAGCTGGAGCCGAACCCAGAGCGAAACGATGAGGAGGATGATCGACGCGAGGAATGGAACGCGCCAGGCCCAATCGTTGAACGCGGACTCGCCGACTGCTGAACGTGTGCCGATGACCACGAGCAGAGCCGTGAACAGGCCCAAGGTCGCCGTTGTCTGGATCCAACTGGTGTACAGGCCGCGCTTCCCCTCCGGCGCATGCTCGGCGACATAAGTTGCAGCGCCGCCATATTGGCCACCGAGCGCAAGCCCCTGGAGCACGCGCAGGGCGACAAGGAGGATGGGCGCCCCCACTCCGATCGTAGCGTAGCTCGGAAGGAGGCCGACCGCGCAGGTCGAAAGTCCCATTATGCCCATCGTGACGAGGAAGGTGTTCTTACGCCCCGTAAGGTCGCCGATCCGGCCAAAGACGAGTGCTCCGAATGGGCGCACGGCGAAACCGGCTGCGAATGCCGCCAGTGCAAGAATGAACGCCGTCGTCTCGTTCACGCCGGAAAAGAACTTGGCCGAAAGCGTGGTTGCAAGCAGGCCGTAGAGGTAGAAGTCGTACCACTCGAAGATCGTCCCGAGCGAGGACGCGGCAATCACCAGCTTCGCGCTTTGTGGCGGCACTAATCCGTCAACGGCCTTGCTGGTCACGATTCTTCCTTAGTGATTGTGCCGCGGCACCTTGTTCGATGTTCCCCGATACTTGACCGCGAACTCCAGCGCGCCGCCATCCGACAGCTGGCCGGTTTTTTCGCGATAGAGCTCTTCCCACGGCGTGTTGCTCGGCGGGACGGCAGGCGGCACTTCCCCCTGTCTGCGACCGATCTCCTGTTCGTCAACGAGGGCGTCGCAAGTGCCGGCATTCAAGTTGATCCGGATGGTGTCGCCGGTTCGCAGCCAGGCCAGACCCCCGCCGGCCGCGCTTTCGGGGGAGACGTTGAGGATCGAAGGACTGTCGGAGGTGCCCGATTGCCGCCCGTCGCCCAGCGTCGGGAGGCTCCGGATGCCGCGCTGAAGCAGCGCGTCGGGTGGCTGCATGTTGACGACCTCAGCCGACCCCGGCCAGCCGAGCGGGCCCGAGCCGCGGATCACCAGGATGCAATTCTCGTCAACCTCGAGCGCAGGGTCGTTGATCCGGTGGTGATAATCGTCCGACCCGTCGAAGACGATCGCGCGCGCTTCGAACTCGCCTTCGCGACCGGGACGCGACAAATAGCGCTGACGAAATTCGTCGGAGATCACGCTGGTCTTCATGATCGCGAAATCGAACAGATTGCCGCTGAGCACGAGGAAACCGGCGCTTTCCTTGAGCGGCGCGGACCAGGGATAGATCATCTCGCGGTCGCTGGTTTCGCAGCCGTCGAGATTGTCGGCCTGCGTGCCTCCCGTGCAGGTCAGCGCGCCACCGTGCAATTTCCCCGCGTCGAGCAACTCCCACATCACGGCCGGAACGCCGCCAGCGCGGTGAAAGCGCTCGCTTAGATATTTGCCGGCCGGCTGCATGTTGACCAGCAGCGGCACATCATAGCCGTGTTCCATCCAGTCCGCAGCGCCGATCTCGACACCCGCGTGCCGCGCCATTGCCACGATGTGTGGCTGCGCGTTGGTCGATCCGCCGATCGCGGCGGTCACCCGGATTGCGTTGAGAAATGCATCGCGGGTCAGGATCTTCGATGGCCGCAAATCCTCATAGGCCATATCGACGATGCGCCGGCCAGTCTCGTATGCCATCTGTCCCCGCTCGCGATACGGTGCGGGGATCGCCGCATTTCCAGGCAGCGACATACCAAGTGCTTCGGAGATGGCGTTCATCGTCGAAGCGGTGCCCATCGTGTTGCAATGGCCCGCCGACGGCGCCGAATTGCACGCGCGCCGGACGAATTCTTCCTCGTCGATCTCGCCCGCTCCGAGTGACCGCCGCGAACGCCAGATCACCGTCCCCGAGCCGACCAGTTCGCCATCGTGCCAGCCGTCGAGCATCGGGCCGCCATTCAACGTGATCGCCGGGATATCTACCGTCGCCGCGGCCATGATCGCCGCCGGCGTTGTCTTGTCGCATCCCGTAGTCAGGACGACCGCGTCAATCGGATAGCCGGTCAGGATTTCCACCAGCCCGAGGTAAGCGAGGTTTCGATCCAGCGCCGCGGTCGGCCGACGGCAATTCTCGAAGATCGGGTGGGAAGGAAATTCCATCGGGATTCCGCCAGCATCGCGGATACCGGCCTTGATCCGGTGCACCAGCTCGAGGTGGATCCGATTACACGGCGCGATATCCGAACCCGATTGCGAAATGCCGACGATCGGCTTGCCCGAACGCAGCTCTTCGCGAGTCAGCCCATAGTTCATGAACCGCTCGATGTAGAGCGCGGCCATGTCGACGCGATCAGGAGCGGCGAACCACTCTCGCGACCGGAACGGACGGGCGGGATTACGCCCCATCACTCAGGTCCGAGCCGGAGCCGACTCAACCCTGCATTTCCTCGAGCTCCTTGCCCTTGGTCTCGTCGACGAACTTCTGCACCAGGAAGAAGCTGATTACCGCGCACACTCCGTAGAAAACGTAGCTGCCGGTCAGGCTCCACGCGGCCATGGCCGGGAAGCTGAAGGATACAAGGAAATTCGCGAACCATTGGAAGAAGCCGGCGACGGCGAGGGACGACCCGCGGATTTGGTTGGGAAACATCTCGCCGAGCATCACCCACATCACAGGACCCCAGCTGACGTTGAAGAAGATGACGTAGAGGTTGGCCGCAACCACCGCGATCATCCCGAGATCCTTGGAAAGCACAAGCTTGCTCGTGTCAGCCGGGTCGAGCGAGCCGTGGCTGAACGCATAAACCATCACGAACAAGGTCACCGCCATGCCGGCCGAGCCGATCAGAAGCAGCGGCTTGCGGCCGATCTTGTCGATCACCGCGATGGTCACGAAGCAGGCCGCAATCGAAACGGCGCCCGACACGATATTGATCAGCAGCGAGTCGTTCTCGGTGAAGCCGGCGAGCTGCCACAGCGTCGCGCCGTAATAGAAGATGACGTTGATGCCGACGAGCTGCTGGAACACCGCGAGCATGATCCCGACCCAGACGATTGGACGCATGCCGAGCAAGTGCGTGGCGCCCGCCGGGGCAAGGACATCGCTCAGCCGCGGCTGGTGGTCGGCACTGAACGTGGCGCGAATCTCGTCGAGCTTGGAGCGCGCGGCGTCGGCTCCGAATAGGCTCGTGAGGACCGAGGTGGCAGTTTCGTCACGGCCCTTGGAAACGAGATAGCGCGGACTTTCCGGAATGAAGAACAGCGCCACCAGAAAGATTGCGGCCGGAATCGCCTGCATCACATACATCCAGCGCCAGGCTTCGAGGCCGAGCCAGAATTTCTCGGTTGAGACGCCGGCCGATGCCGCGAGGAAGTAATTGACCAGGAAGGCTCCGGTCAGTCCGGTAATGATCATGATCTGCTGAATGGTCGTCATCCGTCCGCGAATGCGCGCCGGCGCGACTTCCGAAATATATGCCGGCGAAAGCACGCTGGCGGCGCCGACCGCCATGCCCCCGACGATCCGTGCCAGCACGAACAGCAAATGGTCGTGCGAGAAACCCTGCACCAGCGCGCCGACGAGAAAGAGGACGGCGGCAATGCGCATCACGTTGCGGCGGCCGGAAAGGTCGGCCAGGCGACCAGCGAAAAAAGCTCCGATGAAGCATCCGATCAGCAGCGATGCGACGGTAAAGCCGAGGCCGTTGCTTGGCGAAAAACTCCCGGGCACGAGATTGAAGGCCGCGATCAGGCCGGGCTGGGTCCCGTTGACCGCCCCGCTGTCATAACCGAACAGGAATCCGCCAATCGTCGCAACTGCGACGATCGCGCCGATAAACCCCATGTTCGCGCGCGAACGACTTGCTTCCATGATCGACTCCCTCTCCGCGCGAACGATGTTAGCGTTAACGGCGCGGGTCAAGTGCCCGATGTCACGGGCGCGGGTCCGGATGACTCGCGCACGATCAGCTGGTGATCGAGGATAACCTCCTCATTGCCGCTGCGTCCGCGATGTCGGTTCTTCAGATCGCCGAGCAGGAGGTTCAGCGCCGCCGCAGCCATGGCAGAAACCGGCTGGCGGATTGTCGTGAGCTCCGGCCACACGGTCGTCGCCGGAGCGGTGTCGTCGAAGCCGACGACGCTCAAATCACGCGGCACGTCGAGGCCCTGGCGATGGGCTACGCTGACCACCGCGGCGGCCATGTCGTCGTTACTCGCGAAAATCGCCGTCGGCCGGCTCTTGCGTTTCAGGAGCTTCTCGGCCGCCTCGAGCCCCGACCGAAAGGTGAAATATCCTTCCGCTATCGAAATGCCACTCTTGGGCAGCCCGGCTTCACTCACAGCGGCCATGAAGCCGCGCTCGCGTTCCGCGCTCGCGATCTGCGCCGGATGCCCCTTGATCAAGCCGATGCGCCGATGACCGAGACTGATCAGATAATCCGTCATCTCCTTTGCCGCGGCGAAGTCGTCGATCCGTACGTTGAGCGCATTTGGGTAGAGCTTGCCCATGGCGACTGTGACCACGGGTGTGCCGGCCGTTTCGAGCTCCTTGAGAATAGGCACTGACTCGGACAGCGGCGGTGGCAGGATAACGCCTTCGGCATCGGCCTGAGCGAATCTGCGGGCGACCTCGCGCTGCTCAGTCTCGCTCCCAGATTCGCAAGCTTCTATGACCAAATGGCAACCAGCCACGCGCGCAGCTTCGAGCGCGCCGACCAGGAACTGGCTGAGATAAGCGGCGCTCGGATTGGAATAAAGCAGACCGATGTGGGTCGCCTCTCCGGCCGCAAGGCTGCGTGCGGCCGTGTTGGGCGAATAGTTCATGCGCTTGATCGTCCCGAGCACATTCTGCCGGGTTTCGTCGCGAACGTTCGGCTCCATATTGATGACGCGCGACACGGTCATTGCCGACACGCCCGCGGCGCGTGCCACGTCCTCGATCGTGACAGTTCCGCGGCTGCGCCGGCTTGCCTTGGGTGATGGTCCCACACGCGCCTCCTATCACCCGACAACAGCATTGCAACCGATGCGGCTGCAGGTATGGTAGCGCTATCATAAAAGGTCATGAGGACCGAAATGAGCTCGACGCCGCACACCATGGCCACAATCCTACTCGCGGCCTTGCTCGCGACGTCGACGTCCGCGGCTCAGGCCCCCGCAGCGCCAGCGATTTACAAGGATCCCGGCCAGCCGCTCGATCGACGGGTGGACGACCTCCTTTCGCGCATGACCCTCAACGAGAAGATTGCCCAGCTCGAAACAATTTGGGAAAATAAAGCGAAGCTTCAGACACCGGATGGTCAATTCTCGGCGGAGCTCGCGTCGCGGGCTTTCCCCGACGGCATCGGCGGGTTCGCCCGACCCTCCGACATGCGCGGCGTTGTCTCGTCAAACGGCGCTGCCGGAGCGAACGCGACACCCAACCGCGACGCCCGCGGCACGGCCGAATATATTGATGCCGCACAGCACTGGGCCGTCGAACGTACCCGGCTCGGAATCCCCATCCTGATGCACGAGGAAGCGCTGCACGGTTATGTCGCGCGCGGCGCTACCAGCTTCCCGCAGGCAATCGGCCTCGCCAGTACGTGGGACCCGGATCTCGTCACCCGGATCTTTTCGGTGGCCGCTCGGGAAATGCGTGCGCGCGGGGCTTTCCTGGCGCTGGCGCCGGTCGTCGATGTCGCCAAGGACCCGCGCTGGGGACGCATCGAGGAGACTTACGGTGAGGATCCCTACTTGGTCAGCCAGATCGGCCTTGCCGCAGTACGCGGTTTCCAAGGTCCGTCCCTCCCCCTCCCACACGACAAGGTGCTCGTAACTCTGAAGCACTTCACCGGCCATGGCATGCCCGAAAGCGGTACGAATGTCGGCCCCGCGCATGTTGGCCAACGCGAACTCCGAACGGATTTTTTCCCACCTTTCGAGCAGATCGTGAAGACCTATCCGGTGCGCTCCGTCATGGCCTCGTACAACGAGATTGACGGACTTCCATCGCACGCAAACGGGTGGCTCCTGAACGACGTGCTGCGCGGAGAATGGGGTTATCAGGGCGCCGTCGTCAGCGATTATTATGGCATCCGCGAGCTGGTTTCTCGGCACAAGATGTTCAGCAACGTCGCCGATGCCGCCGAGCGTTCGATCAAGTCCGGCGTGGATGTCGAGACACCTGACCCGGAAGGCTTCAGCCACCTGCCCGAGCTCGTCCGGACGGGCCGCGTGCCGCAAGCGCTCGTCGACGAAGCAGTCCGGCGCGTGCTTCGGCTCAAGCTGGAATCTGGCCTGTTCGACGACCCCTTCCCCGATCCGGCGACGGCCGAGGCGAAGACGGCAACTCCCGATGCAATCGCGCTCGCCCGCGAATCCGCGCAGCGAGCAATCGTCCTTCTTAAGAACGAGAAGGACCTGCTTCCGCTTGACGCGTCGAAGGTTCGGCACATGGCCGTAATTGGAACACACGCGCGAGACACGCCGATCGGCGGGTACAGCGACGTGCCCAAGCGCGTGGTGAGCGTTCTCGAAGGGCTGCGAGAGGTCGGCCAGGGACGTTTTACGGTCGACTATGCCGAAGGCGTCCGGTTGACGGAAGATCGCTGCTGGTCGTGCGATGAAGTGAAGCTGGTTCCCGCGTCGGTGAACCGCAGATTGATCGCCGCGGCGGTGCAGACCGCTCGTAAATCAGACCTGGTGGTCATGGTACTCGGGGACAACGAACAGACCAGCCGCGAAGCCTGGGCCGACACGCATCTTGGGGACCGGTCGTCGCTCGACCTCGTCGGCCAACAGGAGGATCTTGCGCGGGCGATTCTCGCGTTGCGCAAACCGACGGTCGTGGTGCTGCTCAACGGGCGGCCCCTCTCGGTGAATTATCTCGCGGACCATGCCCCCGCGCTGGTTGAGGGCTGGTATTTGGGTCAGGAAACCGGACATGCGGTTGCCGACGTGCTGTTTGGCAAAGCCAACCCGGGCGGCAAGCTACCCGTGACGATCGCCCGCTCCGCGGGGCAGCTGCCGCTCTACTACAATCATAAGCCCACCTCGCATCGCGGTTATCTCTTTGACACCGTCAAGCCGCTCTTCCCGTTCGGTTTTGGGCTTAGCTACACGACCTTCGACATCTCCGCGCCGCGAATAGTGACGCCAATCATCGCGGCGGGACGACCGGTGCAGGTGCAGGTCGATCTGAGAAATACGGGTAACCGCACCGGCGACGAGGTGGTTCAGCTATATGTCCACGACGATGAAGCCTCGGTCACCCGGCCAGTCATCGAGCTTAAGCGTTTTCAACGTGTGACGCTTCGACCGGGCGAGCGCCGCACGCTTAACTTCGATCTCCAGCCCGAGGATCTCGCTCTGTGGAACCCGGACATGAAACGCGTCGTCGAACCAGGAACGTTTACGATCTCTTCCGGTCCCAATTCGGTCGATCTCAAGAGTGCGAAGCTGACCGTCACGGCCTCAGCGCGCTAGGAGCTGGGGAGCAGATCGTAGCGAGCGCTCGCGAATAGTCGGTTCGCTTGGGAAGAGCGACGCCGCGGGCGATCGCGTTCAATTCCAGTCCTTGCGGCTTCGCTGGAAGGTCGGGCTGCACTTGATCGGCGTAAGCGGAATCTCGCTCCGCATGCGGCAAGCTCACGAAGCGGAATCCCGCCGAGCGATACAGATCGATCAGGCGCGGGAGCATGCGCGCCTCAAACGCGCTGTCGTGAAGCAGGACGACATACGGAATGTCGCGGCCAAATAGCCTGCGCGATAGCTCGCGCGAATAACCGATCCCCTCGCGTCCAGCCTGCAGGTACATTCGTTCGAGCTCGGAGATCGCTTGTTCGTCTCCGGCCGCGCGACAGCGCGCGTAAGGTGCAGTCCACTGCCAGTCCGAGAAATCCATGGTTACGGCAGCAATCTTGTAGGCACGGGTGGCGAGGACGTGGCGTGCACCGTCGCGCTGCGCCGCGTCCTTCCCTTCGTCGAGAAACGGATAGCGAAACCACCGCCAGTCGCTCGAGCCAGCAAGCTGCCGCAGGACCGCCTCATTGCGCGCGACTTCCTGGTCGAATTCCGCGAGCGCCATTTCGCTTAGGTGCCGGTGCGCCCACGTGTGATTGCCGAGATCCAGCCCCGCGGCACGCCATGCCTTGAGCACATCGAGAGTGTCGGGCTGCTCCGCGGTCCAGTGGGCGTTGACGAAGCCGTAGGCCGGCACGCGGCCGTGAGTCAGCGCTGCAATGATGCCGCTGGTTACGCTTAGCGGGGTCTCGTCCGCGGGAATGGGCCCATGGACTGGGAGGTCGTCGATCGTCAGCGCGATTTCGAGCCTTTGCGTCTTCTGCGGTGTGGCACAGGAGCCGAGGAGTGCAAACACAGCCAGGGTTCGCCAGCGTCTCACCGCCCGGCGATCTTGTTCGGGTCGTGCGCGTAGAGGCCGAACATTGCACCAACGAAACCACCCGACCGCTTCGTACTCAGCACTGTGCCATCGGCGTTCCGAAGGAGCGGATGCCAGCGCCGTCCGTCAGTCCTCCAGCTGAAGTCGTAGGCTGCGCCCCGCGCGTCGATCCGCAGTTGGACGGGCAACGCTGATGGCGTGGGCAATGGCGCGCTCGCGAGGACGATTCCTGCAACCGGCTCATTGCCGCCGGCACGCCGGCGGACTCTGATGACGCCCTTGCCGCCTACGCGGCCGATCGCGAGGAAGTACCAATATTGATCGTTCTGGAACGCAACCAGTCCCGCTTCAGAATTTCCCTTCGGGTCAAATCGGACTCTAGTCGTCGCACTGGCGTTTTGGTGCTGCTGGCGGCGCGCAAGCAGCGACGGATTGCCGAAATCGCCGAGACCCGTGCTTCGCGCCCTGAGTTGCAGCCATCCCCCGGAAATGCGCCACCATTTGCTTTGAAAATTGCGGAGCATCATCCAGTCGGGCGCAAGTTTAGCCTCCCCAAACTCCTCTCGCAGCGTGAACGTCCCGCGCATCGACCTCGGCGGCCTGGCTCCGCTCGGGAGGTTCGGCTTGGTAGCAACCCGAGGCACCGCCTCGCCACGTCGCGTGATCCGCGGCCAACCACCGTCCCACTGCACCGGCATCAGGAAGGTCTCGCGTCCCGTGTTGAAATTGCCTGCGCCATCGTACGGACGGACGCCAAGGAACATTGCCCACCAGTCGCCCTTCTGAGTCTTGACGAAGGACGCATGGCCGGTGGACGTGATCGGCGTTGGGCGATCTGCCGGAAGGTCGCGCTGAGTCAGGATCGGATTTTCGGCTGCCGGCACGTATGGACCGGTCACTTTGTCGCTGCGGAACACCACTTCCGAATGGCCTTCGGCTGTCCCCCCTTCAGCAGCGTAGAGGTAATAAAGGCCATCCTTCTTCAGGATGTGCGGACCCTCGATCCAGATCGGATTCTGCTCCGGATGAACACCGGAATCGACGATTGCGCGTCGCGGACCGATCGGCTTCAGCCGCTTGGCATCGAACTGCTGAAGCCAGATCGCGCGATGGCCTTCGTAGCGCGGCGTTCCTGTCGGCTCGCCGTTGTTGAGAACCCACGCGGTTCCGTCGTCATCGAAGAATAGCGACGTGTCGATGCCTTCGATCGGGAGCCAAGACGGATTGGACCAAGGTCCGGCGGGATTCCTGGCAGTGATCACGAAATTGCCGCCACAGCCAACGCAGGTGTTGAGGATGTAAAAAAGGCCGTTGTGCCAGCTGATGTCGGGCGCATAGACACCCTGCCACATCGTCATTTTGGCGAAGTTGAGTTGCGTCGGCCGATCGATCGCATTGCCGATTTGAGACCAGTTCACGAGGTCGCGGGAGTGAAACACCGGAATTCCCGGGAACCACGCGAACGTAGAATTCACCAAATAATAATCCGCCCCCACTCGGACTACGCTCGGGTCGGGATAGAAACCCTGCAGAATGGGATTGCCATACTTGCCTGGGCCGGGCTCCAGCTGACGATCGTCGCCGCGATATTCGAACCAGTCGAACCGGGCGACCGAGCTCGATTGCACGTCCGTGGCCGCGAGCATCACCATTGCCGCGAGCCCCTTCAGCAGCATCGGAGAGCTAGCGCGGCACCGTGGTGAACATGCCAACACGGCACTTTGCGAATGACTGGGCTCCCGTCGCCTTAGCTTCGACTGGATCGTAGACCCGGATCGTGTCGTTGGCGCACAAAGTCGTTGATTGCGTTTCGGTCTGAACGATTTCCGACCCGTTAGCGCGCGCCGCGCCGGGGCACGCGCCCACCAGGTCATTGCGGTAGGTCACCCCGCCCGACATTTCGAAGATGACCGACGACGGCGGTTGGACGTGCCGGGCGATGACCTGCTGGAGATCGATGCAGCGGGTCTGGGTGCCGGCGGGAACGACCGCAACCGGCGGCGCGCTTTGGGTTCCGCAAGCTCCGGCCGCCAGTGACAGCAAGACAATGGCGCGTTTCATCTCCAAATCTCCTTCACCTGACGTGACGCGCCGAGGCGGATTCGAACGCAGCAGCCATCGCGGCACGCAGCGGTTTCGGGCGGAAGCGAGCGTCGTACGGCGTACCGCGCTTCAATGCTTTGTCGCGTCGCGGATCGAAAGCGTTCAACCAGCTATACCGGTCGGTCATCCCCCACGCGAGGATGTCACCAAGCTGCGGGTAGCTCAACATCAGGTCGAGATACGCGCGTGCGTAATCGGCGACCATCCGGTCACGCCGCAAAGGGTTAGTCGGTGCCGAATGATCGTTCACGTCGAATTCGGTGATCAGCAGCTTGTACCCCATGCCGACAACTTCATCGATGAAGCGCCGCCACGGTCCCTCGGACTCGCGGACGATACGCGCGACCGGCCAGTCCTTCAGTAACCGGATGTGCGACTGAACTCCAAGGGCGTCGACCGGCGTCCCGCGCTTGCGAAAGCCTTCGAGCAGCTTGAGCACGCCGCGCATGTGCATCTCATCGACCGCATTGCGCTCCCAGCTCATGTAATCGTTGTAGACGAGCTGCGCGTGCGGCGCCGCCGCCCGCGCCGTATGGAACATCAAGTCGAGGAATTGCTCGCCGCCGAGCGCGCGGGTGACATTGGTATCGCGGATCGCGCCGGTTTCGGGCTGCACGGCCTCATTGACGACGTCGTAAGAGTAGATGCGCGTACCGTAACGGCGGCAGACCGTGCGGACATGGTCCGCCAACAATTTCTCAGCGGAAGCTCCAGGCCGCGACCCGAAGTCCAAATCAGCGAGCCATTTCGGATACCATTTGGTCGGCGTCCAGAACAGCGTGTGACCGCGCAAGGCAAAACCGTGCCGACCGGCATAATCGGCGATGGCGTCGAAGGCGCGGAAGTCGAACTCGCCCGGCGTCCGGCGGATCCACTGCCACTTGAGCTGGTTCTCCGGGACGAGCAGCGAGCATTCGCGCTCGAGGACCGCAGTGTAGAGTGGATTGGTGATGCTCCCGGCGTCGGTGCCGGGAGGGCTCCATGCGACGGCGGAGCCGAAGCAACGGCCACTGCGCTGAGCCAATCGGTCGAGGGAAAGCGAGTGGCCGCGTACCGCAGGCGCGGCCGCAGTGCCGACCAGCGCCACACCTGCCGCCAAATTCTCGCGTCGGGTTAGAAGCACGTCGCCTCCTCTTACAATGATAGCGCTAACAGCATAGACTTCGAGCGACAATGCGGGATTTGAAACGAACTTCGTTCGCGGCGGCGATCGCGTTCATTTTGTCGATGGTTGCGACCTCAGGGCACGCTGAGGATGGCTACCGGTTGTGGTTACGTTACGAGCCGCTGCCTACCGAGGTGCGCCAGCGCTACCGGGACAGCGCTACGGAAATCGTGATCAAGTCGGACGGTGCGATTACCACTTCGGCGGCGAGTGAGTTGCAACGCGGCCTTTCCGGGCTGCTCGGCGCGCCCGTGCCGGTCCAGTCAGCAGTGGACCGAGATGGCGCGATCGTCGCCGAGCTCAGCGGGACATCGTCCCTCAGCAGCGAAGGCTTCATCATCCGCACCACTCGGCGCGCTGGCCACCGGGTCACCGTCATCACAGCTCACGACGAGCACGGGCTACTCTACGGCGCGTTCAGGCTGCTGCGGTTGATCCAGACACGCCGGCCGATCGATCATCTCAACCTCGCCGATCACCCGAAGCTCCGTCTCCGCCTGCTCGACCACTGGGACAATCTCGATCGAAGCGTCGAGCGCGGCTATGCCGGCTCATCCTTGTGGGACTGGCAAACGCTGCCGGATCGGAAGGACTCGCGCTACGAGGACTATGCGCGCGCCAATGCTTCGATCGGTATCAACGGCGCCGTCCTTAACAACGTAAACGCCGCCGCGGACATTTTGTCCGACCCGTATCTGCGGAAAGTCGAGACGCTCGCCGACGTGTTTCGACCGTGGGGAATGCGGGTTTACCTGTCGGCTCGCTTCTCGGCTCCGATCGACATCGGTGGGCTGAAGACCGCAGACCCGCTCGACCCCGTCGTACGTCACTGGTGGCAAACCAAGGCCGACGAGGTCTATCGGCGGATCCCGGATTTCGGCGGCTTCCTGGTCAAGGCCAATGCTGAGGGTGAACCGGGCCCCCAAGACTATCATCGAACGCACGCTGACGGTGCCAACATGCTCGCCGCGGCCCTCCAACCGCACGGCGGCATCGTGCTGTGGCGTGCCTTCGTATATTCCTCGACCAGCGAGGATCGCGCCAAGCAGGCCTATGACGAATTCAAACCGCTCGACGGCAAGTTCGCCGACAATGTCATCGTCCAGGTCAAGAATGGCCCGATCGACTTTCAGCCGCGCGAGCCGTTCCATCCGCTGTTCGGCGCCATGCCTCGCACGCGCGTCGCCATGGAAGTCCAGATCACCAAGGAATATCTCGGATTCAACACTCACCTCGCCTATCTCGGGACGATGTGGGAGGAGGTGCTAAAGAGCCGCACCTGGCGTCCCCAGCAGAGTTCCCGCGTCGCGGACACGATCAGCGCAATGGCCGGCGTTGCGAACACCGGCACCGATCGAAGCTGGAGCGGATCGCATTTCGACCAGGCCAACTGGTATGCGTTCGGGCGGCTTGCATGGGATCCGCAAGCGTCCGCGCGCGCAATCGCCGGGGAATGGACGCGGATGACATGGAGCAACGACCCGCGGGTGCTGCAAACCATCGTGCCGATGATGATGGGATCGCGTCAGGTGGTTGTCGATTACATGACTCCGCTCGGGCTCGCGCACCTCATGGGCACCGATCATCACTATGGGCCGGCGCCGTGGGTATCCGACCTCAATCGACCCGAATGGAATCCCGTTTACTACCATCGCGCAGATGCGGGCGGCATCGGCTTTGACCGCACGGCCAGCGGCAGCAACGCGGTCGCGCAATATGCGCCGGAAGTCGCGCGGCGCTTTTCCAATCGAAGGTCGGTCGGCGACGATTACGTGTTGTGGTTTCATCATGTCCCGTGGGAGCACCGTCTCGGCACCGGCCGCACGCTGTGGGACGAGCTTGTCGGGCGCTATGATCATGGCGTCGAGCAAGTGGGGCACATGCGCCGCGACTGGGATTCGTTGAGGGGCCACGTTGACGAGCAACGGTTCGAGCAAGTCGCGGCCTTCCTCGCCATCCAGGAACGCGAAGCCAAGTGGTGGCGAGACGCGTGCATCGCTTATTTCCAAAGCATCTCGCGCCGGCCGCTTCCCCCCGGGATCGCACAACCCGGGCGCCCGCTGTCATATTATAAGGCGCTGCGCCTTCCGCTCGCGCCCGGCCACTGAAATGCCCAAAAAAAGAGCCCCTCCAAACGGAGGGGCTCCAGGAGGCGTGCTGAGTTCAGCGCTTAGCCACGTTCGCCCTTGGCGGCGGGTGGAGGCGGAGGCGGAGGCGGAGGCGGTGGTGGCGCCGCGACCGGGCAGGCCGCAGTTGCCAGGGTTACCGATCCGTCCGGACAGGTTTGCGTTGCCGGAGGCGGCGGAGGCAACGGCGGCGGTGGCGGTGGTGCTGCCCTGGCCGATGACCCACCAAAAGTACCGCGAACGATGAACGAGAAGCGCCGATCGTTCATGAAGTAAGATCGCGGCGCTAGTCGTCCGTC
>Ga0207668_10000362_pt1 | contig 29058 bp, 22 predicted proteins | sample KBSS43metaG_FD_184323 | JGI IMG/M metagenome (GOLD analysis project Ga0207668, IMG submission 184323) | Switchgrass rhizosphere microbial communities from Kellogg Biological Station, Michigan, USA - KBS S4-3 metaG (SPAdes) (version 2) | ecosystem: Host-associated > Plants > Roots > Rhizosphere...
CGATCGAGACAGCGCAGAAGAAAGTCGAGGCGCGCAACTACGACATCCGCAAGCAGGTCGTCGAATTCGACGACGTGATGAACGACCAGCGCAAGGTCATTTACGAGCAGCGCGCCGACATCATGGACGCGGAGAGCGTCAGCGAAGTCGTCACCGATATGCGGACCGAGACGATCCAGTCGATCGTCGCGGTCAACTGCCCGCCGGGCACGTACCCCGAGCAGTGGAACGTGGCCGAGCTCAAGGACAGCGTCGACGCCATCTTCGACCTTCAACCGCCGCTCGACGACTGGCTGCACGAGGAGGCCGTTGAACAGGAACTGATCGAGGAACGGCTGCAGGCGCTGACCGACGCTGCGATGGCAGCGAAGACCGAGGGCATCGACCCCGAGCATTGGAAGAACGTCGAGAAGCAGATCCTGTTGCAGACGCTCGACCATCACTGGAAGGAGCACCTCGCGACGCTCGATGCGCTGCGCCAGGTCATCCACCTCCGCAGCTATGCCCAGAAAAAGCCGATCGACGAATATAAACAGGAAGCTTTCCTGCTGTTCGAACGGCTGCTGGTGGCGATCCGCGAGGAAGTGACGCGCATCCTGATGCGCGCGCAGGTTCAGCTCGAGGAACCGGTGCTTCCCGAGCTGCCCGACTTCATCACCCAGCATCTCGACCCGTTCTCGGCCGACGACGATACGGCGGACACCGATGGCTCGGCGCGCGGATTGATGGGCGGAGTTCCGCTCCTCAACATCCCGCAGCCGTCACTGCCGCTGCGCGAGGATGGCACCGTTGCCGAGGCGCCGACCAACCGTAACGCCGCCTGTCCGTGCGGCTCGGGCAAGAAGTACAAGCATTGCCACGGGCAGCTCGCCTAGCGCCGAAGCCGGCCGCCGCGCCGGTGGACCGGGCTGAACTGAGGCGCGCTTACCGGCCCGACGAGGATCGGGTTGTTGGCGAGCGCGTCACCGAGGCGCGTCTCGATGACGCCCAGCTTGGCGAAGCGCTGGCGACCGCGCGGTCGCTGGTAAAAGGCGTCCGCGCCCACAAGCCGTCGGGCATCGACGCGTTCCTCCACGCCTACGACCTCGGATCGGACGAGGGCATCGCGATGATGTGCCTGGCGGAGGCTCTGCTGCGCATCCCCGACGCGCACACCGCCGATGAGCTCATCGCCGACAAGCTCTCCGGGCCCGACTGGTCGGAAAAGCTCGGTCGCTCGGACTCATCGTTCGTCAACGCCGCGACCTTTTCGCTGCTGCTGACCGGCAAGGTGCTGGAAGGCGCGCAGGACCGCTCGGACAATTGGAAGGCGGCGCTCGGCCGCGCGGTTGGCCGGCTCGGCGAGCCGGTGGTGCGCACCGCCGTGCGCGAGGCGATGAAGATCCTCGGCCGCAATTTCGTGTTCGGCCGGACGATCGACGAAGCCCTGCAACGGGCGAAACCGGAGCGGGCGCGTGGGCTGAGCCACAGCTTCGACATGCTGGGCGAGGCGGCCAAGACGTTCGCCGACGCCGAGCGCTACGCCGCCGCCTATCGCGGCGCGCTCGACCGCATCGCCAAGGAGTCCAAGGCCGGGTTCAAGGCGTCGCCCGGGATTTCGGTCAAGCTGACCGCGCTCCACCCACGCTACGAATATCTGCACGCCGAGGAAGCGGTTGCCGCGGTCCTGCCGGTGGTGCGCGAACTAGCGCTGAAGGCGTCGAGGGCGGACGTCCATTTCACCATCGATGCCGAGGAAGCCGACCGGCTCGAGCTGCAGATGGACGTGTTCGAGGCGCTGCTCGCCGACGACGAGCTGTTTGCCAACGGCTGGGCCGGGTTCGGGATCGCCATCCAGGCCTATCAGAAGCGGGCCAAGCCGCTGTGCGACTGGACCGCCGCCGCGGCGCGCGCGCACGGCCGCAAGCTCATGGTCCGGCTGGTCAAGGGCGCTTATTGGGACACCGAGGTCAAGGCGGCGCAGGTCGCGGGGCTGACCGATTATCCGGTGTTCACGCGCAAGATCGCGACCGACGTTTCCTATCTGGCCTGCGCCAAGGTGCTGCTGGATGCGAGCGACGTCATTTATCCCGCCTTCGCTACCCATAATGCGAACACGATCGGCCAGGTGAAGGCGCTCGCCGCCGGCCGTCCGTTCGAGTTCCAGCGGCTTCATGGCATGGGCGAGGGGCTGTACGAAGAGCTTGCCAAATTGGAGCGGGGGATTGGCGAACCGCAGACGCCGGTGCGGATCTACGCGCCCGTCGGCAGCCACAAGGAGTTGCTCGCCTATCTCGTCAGGCGGCTGCTCGAGAACGGCGCCAACAGCTCGTTCGTCAATCGCATCGCCGACGAGCAGGTGTCGCTCGACGAACTGGTCCGCGATCCCGTCGCCGAGCTCGCGGCGCTCGAGCCGAAACGCAACCCGAAGATCGTTCTCCCGACCGAGCTGTTCGGCGCCCGCCGCAACAGTGCCGGGGTCGACTTGTCCGACCCGCTGGTGCGCGAACCCTTGCTCAAGCGGTTGAAGGCACTCGAAAGCCGCGAATGGGCGGCCAAGCCGACGCTTGGGAAGGGCGAGGGGCGTCCGGTTACGTCACCGTTCGATCGTCGAATCACGGTCGGAACGACGTTTGAGTCGACGACCGAGGAAGTCGACCGCATGGCCCGCGCCGCGCACGCAGCGCAGGTCGGCTGGGACGCGCTCGGCGGTGAAGCAAGGGCGCGGCTGCTCGAACGCGCGGCCGACCTCTATGAGGAGCATGCCGAAGAATTCTTCTCGCTGTGCATCCGCGAAGCCGGCAAGACGCTGATCGACGCCGTGCTCGAAGTCCGCGAAGCGGTCGATTTCCTGCGTTATTACGCGGCCGAGGCGCGGCGCCAGTTCAGCCGGCCGCTGCCGCTCCCCGGACCGACCGGCGAGCAGAACGAACTCCGCCTGCACGGGCGCGGCGTGTTTGCCAGCATTTCGCCATGGAACTTCCCGCTGGCGATCTTCACCGGGCTGGCGACGGCGCCGCTGGCCGCGGGCAATGCGGTCATTGCCAAGCCGGCCGGCCAGACGCCGCTGATCGGCGCGCTCGCGGTCGATTTGATGCACCAGGCCGGCATTCCCAAGGATGTCATCCAGCTCGCGCCCGGCGCCGGCCGGGTGGTCGGCGGAACGCTGACGGCACATCCGCTGCTCGCCGGCGTGGTGTTCACCGGCTCGACCGAGACCGCGCGCCAGATCAACCGCACGCTGGCCGAGCGCGACGGGCCGATCATCCCGTTCATCGCCGAAACCGGCGGGCAGAATGCGATGATCGTCGACAGCTCGGCCCTGCCCGAGCAGGTCACCCGCGACGTAATCTCCTCGGCCTTCCAAAGCGCCGGACAGCGCTGCTCGGCCTTGCGCGTGCTGTTCGTCCAGGACGACGTCGCCGATGCTATGATCACGATGATCGCGGGGGCGATGGACGCGCTGACCGTCGGTGACCCACGCCAATTCGTGACGGACTGCGGCCCGGTGATCGACGCGGGCGCCAAGCAGCAGCTCGACGAGCATCTCGCCTGGCTCGACAAGAATGCGCGGAAGATCCGCCAGCTGGAACTGCCGAAGGCGGCTGCGCAGGGCTGTTTTGTTGCTCCGAGCTTCTATGAGCTAAAGTCCCTAAGCCAATTGGATAACGAGCATTTCGGTCCGATCCTCCACGTGGTGCGCTTTGCCGGCGACCGGCTTCCGGAGGTGGTGGAGCAGATCAATGCGGCCGGCTTCGGGCTGACGCTCGGGCTGCAGAGCCGCATTGATACGGTGCGCGACTATGTCGAGGAGCATGCCCGGGTCGGCAACTTCTACGTCAATCGCAACCAGATCGGCGCGGTGGTCGAGAGCCAGCCATTCGGCGGCGAAGGGCTATCCGGGACCGGGCCCAAGGCCGGCGGCCCGCACTATGTCGCGCGCTTCGCGACCGAACGAGTGACGTGCATCGACACCACCGCGGCGGGCGGGAACGCCAGCCTGATGGCTGCGCTCGAAGGTTGAACATTTCTGTCCCTTCGAGGGACTATCTGTTACTTTCCCTTGTTTCTGCTACAAAAATGGCCGTTTGACGAAGCCGGACCGCGGACTGGGGGCGGCGCCGCTGGTTGAGGAGTTCATGGACATTACGCACTTGAGGTGCTCGCGGCGAGACGACCGCGCGGCGGGAACACAGTCGTGAAGATCGCCGGGATCGAGATTCCGCGGGTCCTTGCCGAGGCGCTTCAGGATTGCCGGCCGCACTTCATGGCGGCGGCCGGGTTCAGCCTGCTGATCAACGTCCTCTACCTGGCGCCGACGCTGTACATGCTCCAGGTCTACGACCGCGTCGTTCCGACCGGCGGCAAGACCACCTTGTTCTTCATCACCATTGCGCTGGCCTTCGCCCTGCTGACGCTGTCGCTGCTCGACATGACCCGCAACCGCTTGCTGGTCCGGGCCAGCCAGCGCCTCGACGCGCTGATCGCGCCGCGGCTGCTGCGCCAGATGATGGCGACGGACTCGGGCGCGGCCGGCCAGGCGATGCGCGATTTCGACAGCGTCCGTTCGGCCATGGCGAGCCCGGCGATCGCCGCCATTTTCGACGTGCCTTGGACGCCGGTGTTCTTGATTGTCGCCTTCCTGCTCCACTTCTGGATCGGCATCCTCGCCATCGTCGCGGCGGTGCTGCTGGTGAGCCTCGCTTGGGCCAACCAGCGCGCGACCCAGAAGAAGATGGAGCTCGCGACCTCGGCGATGGCCGCGGCGCACAACTCGCAAGCGGCCGCCGCCGCGCATGGCACGACGGTCAAGGCCCTCGGCATGACCGGGGCGATGGTCGAGCGGCAACTCGGTCATCGGCGCATGGCGCTGACCAACATGCTCGGCGCGCAATTCTCGGGCAGCAGGCTGACCGCGACGAGCCGCTTCTTCCGCTTGTTCGTCCAGTCGGCGGCGCTTGGCCTGGGTGCATTGCTGGCGCTGGCTGGCGATATCTCGGCGGGTGCGATCATCGCGTCGTCGGTGCTCCTCAGTCGCGCGCTGCAACCGATCGAAAGCATCATCGGCGCCTGGTCGTCGCTCGCTTCGGCGCGCGCCGCGGCGCACCGCCTGGCCAATGTCATGGGAGCAGTCGACGAGCAGCGGATCCACACCACGCTGCCGCCGCCGGAAGGCGTGCTCGACGCCGAGGAAGTCGGCGTCCGCGGACGCGACGGGCGGCCGATCCTGCTCGGCGTCAGCTTCCGCGCCGAACCCGGCAAGATCCTCGGCATCATCGGTCCCAGCGGGTCGGGCAAGACGACGCTGGGCAAGATCATGATCGGGGCGATGCAGCCGACGGTCGGCACCGTGCGGATCGACGGCGCGCAGCTGACCGATTGGAACCAGGACGAGCTCGGCCAATATTTCGGCTACATGCCGCAGGAATCGTCACTGTTCGAAGGGACGATCAAGGAGAATATTGCGCGCTTCGCGCGGCCGCACGATACCGATCATGCACGGCAGATCGATGAGGCCGTGGTCACGGCGGCGAAAGAAGCGGGGGTTCACGAGATGATCCTCCAGCTCGCGCAGGGATATGACACGCCGCTCGGGCTGATGGGCGCGGGCCTGTCCGCCGGCCAGGCGCAGCGGGTGGCGCTCGCGCGGGCCCTTTATGGGGAGCCGCGGGTCATCCTGCTCGACGAGCCCAACGCCTTCCTCGACCAGGCCGGTGAAGCGGCGCTGGTCAATGCCACCGCCCAGGCGCGGGCGCGCGGCGCCACGGTCATCGTCATCGCCCATCGCCGGGGCATCCTGGCTCAGGCCGACCGGCTGCTGGTGCTTGACGCCGGCCGGCCGCGGATGCTCGGACCGGCGGCGGAAGTCACGGCGCGCCTCGCGGGGCCGGCCCTCACACCAACGGACACAGCAGCATGAACGAACTGGTTGCGCTCCCCACGCCGATCCACAGCGACGCCGGCGACCCGCGAAGCGAGATTCGGATCGGCAGTATGATTGCCGGCGCGTTTTTCGTGCTGTTCCTGGGCTGGGCGGCGTTCATTCCGCTCGATGCCGGCGTGAACGCTGCCGGCACGATCGCCGTCGTCGGCAACCGTCAGACCGTCCAGCACAAGGACGGCGGTTTCGTCACCGCGATCAACGTTCGTGAAGGGCAGCACGTCAAGGCCGGCGACGTCCTGGTCGAGCTGGCGGCGCCCGAGTTGAAGGCGTCCGAGCGGGCCTTCACCAGCGATTATTTGACGCTGCTGGCGCAGCGCTCACGGCTGTTGGCCGAGCGGATGGGCCAGCGGAATTTCGCCGAGCCGCCGGAATTCGCGACGCTCAGCCCCGCGGATCGCGAGATTGCGAACCAGGTGCTGGCGCTCCAGCGCTCGGAGATGGGCGCGCGGTCGGGCTCGATGTCGGCCCAGCAGTCGGTGCTCGGCCAGCGCGCCTCGCAGTTGGTCCAGCAGCAGGGCGGCTACACCCAGCAGCGGGCCGCGCTGCAAGAGCAACAACGGCTGATCGGCGAAGAACTGGATGGCCTGAAGAAGATTGCCGACAAGGGCTTCGCGTCGATCAACCGGGTGCGTGCACTCGAGCGGGCGCAGGCCGACCTACAAGGCCAGGAAGCGCAGATGCGGGCCGAATTCGCTCGCGCCGGCGAAGGCATTGGCGAAACGCGGATGCAATCGCTGAGCGTCTCGCGCGAGCGGCTCGAGCAGGTCGAGACGGACCTCAAGGATACGCAAGCCAAGCTGTCGGAAACGCTGCCGAAGCTGATCGCGACCCGCGAGCAACTGGCGCATTCGCAGGTGCGCGCGCCGGCGACCGGCCAAGTTGTTGGCCTGTCGATCTACACCGTCGGCGGGGTCGTCGCGCCGGGGCAGAAACTGATGGACATCGTCCCGGACGGGAAGGACCTCGTCATCCAGGCGCAGCTGAAACCGTCCGATGCCGACGACGCCTATACCGGCCAGACCGCGCAGGTGCGGTTCAGCAGCGTCCACAATCGCTCGCTGCCGATCTTCACCGGGCGGGTCCGGACGGTGTCCGCCGACAGCTTCACCGACGAGAAGAGCGGCCGCACCTATTTCCGTGCCGAAATCGTGGTGCCGAAGACCGAACTCGACAAGGTGCGATCGGTGCTTGGCAACGGCGACTTGCGGCCCGGGTTGCCGGTCGAGGCGGTGCTCACGGTGCGCAAGCGCACCGCGCTGCAGTATCTGCTCGAGCCGCTGACCACGCGCCTCTGGCGCTCGGGCCACGAGGACTAGGCGGCTCTAGTCTTCGAACCGGCTCGCGGGATCGCGGTCGCGCTCATAGCGGTGCTTCAGCGGAAACGGCGGCAGCGAGGCTTCGCGGCGGATGGTCCATAATTCGTAGGTGGGCACCAGCTGGTCGGTCGCGTCCAGCGCGCCCAGGCTCACTTCGACCTCGTCGCCGCTCCGGCCGAACACCGAGGAGCCGCAATGCGGGCAGAAGCAGCGGCCCGCATAATCGCGCGTCTCACCTTCGATCGTCACCGCATCCGCCGGATAAATGGCGGACGCGTGGAACAGCGCGCCATGATGCTTGCGGCAATCGATGCAATGGCACAGCCCGACCCGATAGGGCGCGCCCGCCGCCGCGACGCGGACCCGGCCGCACAGGCACCCCCCGGTCAAGCGATCCATTCCAAGCCTCCTTCACGCGTGCACGGGCAAATATGTCCCGCGCTGGCACGGGTCAAAATAGGCTCTGGAGCACAGGCCCTGCGGGATGGTTGTTGAAGCTGCGGGGTGGTCCCTCAAAGGACATGAACGCGCCTCGCCGGGGCGGTTGGGCTCTCCGGGCCCGGCCGCCTCGTTCCTTATTGAGGCGATGACTTGGTCAGCGCGTCGCCCTGCCCGGTTGTAATCTGGGCCGAGGGCGACATGCGGGTGCGATCCTCGTCCTCCTTGGCCCATTCGTCGGCAGTCTTGCAGCGCTTGCCGGTGCGGCGGTGGCTACCGGTTTCTTTCTCGCCCTGACGGCAGATCAATTGCGGTTTCTCGATGGTGATCGGAGCTGTCGCAATTGGGTCGTTCAGCAACAGCGCGAATAGGGTCAGCACAGGCACCTCCGTGATCGCAGCGAGCCTTGGCCGCGAGCGCCGTGAAGTCAATCACGAAGGAAGAATGGCTCCCCGGGCCTGATTCGAACAGGCGACCATTCGATTAACAGTCGAACGCTCTACCGCTGAGCTACCGGGGAGCAGCCCCCAGCGCGTTTCCGGGGGCAAGCGCGGGCTAAATAGCGGGCCATGCCTTAAAGGCAAGTGACCGCGTGGAATTCAGGTAGCAAATTGCTCCATTGCGATGCGCTCGTCGAGCGCATGCTCGGGGTCGAACAGCAAGGTCAACGACCGTTCGCGGTCGAGCGTGACCTCGACGCGGGCGACGTCGCGGACTTCATATTGGTCGGCCACCGCCGAAACCGGGCGATTCTCGGCATCGAGAATTCGGAACGACACCGACGTATCGTCGTGCAGGATCGCCCCCGACCAGCGGCGTGGGCGAAACGGACTGATCGGGGTCAGCGCCAGCAGCTTGGCGGCCAGCGGCAGGATCGGCCCGTGCGCCGAGAGATTGTAGGCGGTCGAGCCCGCCGGTGTCGCCACCAGGACGCCGTCGCTGGCGAGTTCCGGCAGGACGACGCGGCCATTGACCGAAATCTCGATCTTCGCCGTCTGGCGCGTTTCGCGGAGGAGCGAGACTTCGTTGATTGCGGCGTGAGTAAAGGTCTTGCCGCCGACCGTCGTCGCGCGCATTTCGAGCGGTGCGACCCGGATCGCCTTGGCGCCCGAGATGCGGTCGGCCAGCCCGTCGAGCTGCCAGTCGTTCATCAGGAAGCCCAGAGTTCCGAGGTTCATTCCGAAGACGGGATGGGTCGGGCACTCACCTTCAAGCATCCGGTGCAGGGTGTGGAGCATGAACCCGTCGCCGCCGAGCGCGACCAAAGTCGTCGCTTCGTCACCCGCGGCGAAGGTGTAGCGCTCGCGGAGCAGCTTCTCACCGGCGCTCGCCGCCTCGCGGTGAGAGGCAAGCAGCCCGATCCCGCGCCGCGCCAGATCAGCTAGTTCGCGCGATGGTGATGTCGCGTCCGCGTTCAATCCGGCGTCCTCGAACAGCCTCAACAGGCCAAAACATAGGGGGATTGCGGGCCCTCGTCACTGTCCCGTTTCGGGTCGTGAAATGCGGCGGGGCTTCCGGGCCCGGAAGATGGGCGTTACGCAGCCGGCATGTTCAAGTGGGATAGCGTTTTCGAGTGGGGGCGGAGGGCTTCGGACCGCAAGGCTCCGGAACCCGTCACACCGGTGGCCGACGCCTTGCTCGAGAGCCTCATCGCTCACGAGCAGATCGAGGTCCTCTACCAACCGCAGATCGAGCCGAGCACCGGCCGCATCGTTGGCGCGGAAGCGCTCGCGCGCTGTTCGATCGCATCATCGGCCGAGGCCCTGTTCCACCGTGCTACCGTCGCTGGGCTGAACGAGCGCCTGTCACGGCTGGTTCAGCGCAAGGCGATGCGCGCGGCCGCCGCCTGGGAAGGCCCGCTGAAGGACCTCAAGCTGTCGATCAACCTGCTGCCCGAAGACATTTCGCGCGAAGGTTATGAGGACTGGCTTCTCGACGAAGCCGCGACGCTCGGGATGAATCCGGAGCGGCTGACGGTCGAGATCACCGAAAATGCCTTGCTGGTCGACCAGCCCGCAGTCGCCGAGCGGCTCAGCCGCCTGCGCCGTGCCGGAGTGACGATCGCCATCGACGATTTCGGCACCGGCTATGCGAGCCTGGCCTATCTGACGACGCTGCCACTCGACCTGATCAAGATCGACCGGGGGCTGATTACCGACATCGTTGGGGGCGAGCGCGACCGGATTGTCGTGCGGGCGATGATTCGCCTGGCGCGTGAGCTTGACCTCCAGGTCGCAGTCGAAGGCGTCGAGAGCACGCCGCAGCTGGTGCTGCTCGCGGAGTGGGGCTGCGACCTTTACCAGGGGTTCCTCGGCGCCGGCGCGCTGAGCGAGGAAGAACTGTGGCGCTTCGTCGCCGCGGCGCAGGTGCAAGCCGCCTGACGCCAGTCGAACGCACGCTTCGGCGCGTCCGTCGAATTCCTGGCGCTTCCAACCGCACGTTGTGCTCCCCCGGCTGTATCAGACAAGGGGATCACGATGCGCGTCCTGCTTTCGATCGCCACGGCGGCGATGCTCCTGGCCGGCGGCTGCACCAAGTCGGAGCCACGCCAGCCATTCTCGCAAGCGGCCCTCGACCAGGCGTTGGCCGATCCCGGCCGCAAGGCCGACAGCGCCGCCGATCAGCGGCGTAAACCGGGCGAGCTGATCGCGCTGGCCGGAGTCGCACCGGGGGACAAAGTGCTCGATCTCATCCCGGGCAGTGGTTACTGGACCCGCATCTTCAGCAAAATCGTCGGGCCGGAAGGCAAGGTCTACAGCGTCTGGCCCCAAGCCTATGCCCGCTACGCCATGGGCAATGTCCACGACCTGCAGAAACTCTCAGCCGACAAATCCTACAGCAATGTCGTCGTGACGGTGCAGCCGAGCGCGGTGCTGGACGCGCCCGAACCGCTGGACGTCGTCTGGACCTCGCAAAATTATCACGACTATCCCGACGAATATATGGGCAAGGATGCCGATCCGACCGTGCTCAACAAGGCCGTGTTCAAGATCCTCAAGCCAGGCGGGGTCTATATGGTCATCGACCATATGGCGAAGCCCGGCCGGGGCATGGGTGACACCGAGAAGCTGCACCGCATCGATCCGGCGACCGTCCGCCAGCAAGTCGAAGCCGCGGGTTTCAAGTTCGCCGGCGAGAGCAAGGTGCTGAACAATCCCGCTGACCCGCTGGACATCGCGGTGTTCGACAAGTCGATCCGCGGCCACACCAGCCAGTTCGCCTACAAGTTCGTGAAGCCCTAGGCCGGCTCGAGCTCGCGCTTCTCGCCGGCCGCGGCGACCCGGGCCAGCCCGCGCGCCAATTGCAAGGCACCTTCCAGGCGCGCCTCCGGCGTTTGCCAATTTCGCGCCACGACGAGCTTGCTGTCTGGCCTCAGCTTCGCCGAGCCCTTCAGGCGGTCGATGTAGCCCAGCAGGCCCGCCAGATCGGGGAAGCCATGGTCGGCGAAGGTCACGACCGCGCCGCGCGGGCCGAGATCGAGCTTGGCGATGCACGCCGCTTTGCAGTTGAGCTTGACCTCGACGATCCTGAGCAGGTTCGCGGTCTCTTCCGGCAGCGCGCCGAAGCGGTCGATCAGCTCGGCCGCGAATTCGTCGATCGAGCGGCGGTCCTCGAGGTCGCCGAGGCGACGATAGAGTCCCATGCGAAGGTCGAGATCGGGGACGTAGGCCTCCGGAATGAGGATCGGCGCGTCGATGCTGATCTGCGGCGTGAACTCTTCCGTGCGCACGGCGCCGCCGGCCTTGAGCTCGATGATCGCATCTTCAAGCATCGATTGATAAAGCTCGAAGCCGACTTCCTTGATGTGGCCCGACTGCTCGTCGCCGAGGAGATTGCCGGCGCCGCGGATGTCGAGGTCGTGGCTGGCGAGCTGAAAGCCGGCGCCGAGGCTGTCGAGGTCGGCCAGCACCTGTAGCCGCTTCATCGCCGCCTCGGTGATCGAACGGTCCATCGGCATGGTCAGATAGGCATAAGCGCGCGTCTTCGCGCGACCGACGCGGCCGCGCAGCTGGTACAGCTGGGCGAGGCCGAAGCGGTCGGAGCGATAGACGATGAGCGTGTTTGCGGTTGGGATGTCGAGCCCGCTCTCGACGATCGTGGTCGACAGCAGCACGTCATATTTGCGGTCGTAGAAGGCGCTCATCCGCTCCTCGACCTGGCTCGCGCTCATCTGGCCGTGGGCGGTGACGACCTTCACTTCGGGAACCTGGTCGCGCAGCCATTCCTCGATGTTCGGTAGATCGGCGATGCGGGGCGCGACGAAGAAGCTCTGCCCGCCGCGATAATGCTCGCGCAGCAGGGCTTCGCGCAGCACCACCGCATCCCACGGCGCGACGTAGGTGCGCACGGCGAGCCGGTCGACCGGCGGGGTCTGGATAACGCTGAGATCGCGCAGGCCCGACATCGCCATTTGCAGCGTGCGGGGGATGGGCGTGGCGGTCAGGGTCAGCACGTGGACGTCAGCCTTGAGCGCCTTCAGCCGTTCCTTGTGGGCAACGCCGAAATGCTGCTCTTCGTCGACGATCACCAATCCCAGCCGCTTGAAGCTGAGGCCCTTGGCGAGGACGGCGTGGGTGCCGATGAGGATGTCGACCGTGCCGTCGGCGATCCTCTCCTTGGTCTTCTTGGCCTCGGCCGCGTGGACTAGCCGCGATAGTCGCCCGACATTGATCGGGAAGCCCTGCAGCCGCTCGACGAAGTTCTTGTAGTGCTGGCGGGCGAGGAGGGTGGTCGGACAGACCAAGGCGACCTGCTTGCCCGACATCGCCATGACGAAGGCGGCGCGGAGCGCGACTTCGGTCTTGCCGAAGCCGACGTCGCCGCACACCAGTCGGTCCATCGGCTTGCCTGCCTCGAGATCGCTGAGGACATCGGCGATTGCCCGGTCCTGGTCGTCGGTCTCCTCGTAGGGGAAGCGGTCGACGAACTGCGGATAGCTGGAATCGGGCTCGGCGATGACGCCGGGGCGTGTGGCGCGCAGCGCGGCCGTCTTGATTAGCTCACCCGCGATTTCGCGGATGCGCTCCTTCATCCGCGCCTTGCGTCGCTGCCACGCTTCGCCGCCGAGACTGTCGAGCGCGACGCCCTCGCTCTCGTTGCCGTAGCGGCTCAGCAGCTCGATATTCTCGACCGGGACGTAGAGCTTGTCGCCGCGCGCATATTCGAGCGCGACGCAATCGTGCGGCACCCGGCTGACGGGGATCTGGGTCAGGCCCACGTAGCGACCGATGCCATGATCGGCGTGGACCACCAGGTCGCCCGGCGACAGCGCCGCAAGCTCGGCAAGGAAGGCGTCGGCCGCCTTGCGCTTCTTGCGCCGGCGCACGAGCCGGTCGCCGAGCATGTCTTGCTCGGTGAGGACGGCGACTTCGGGCGTGGTGAAGCCATGGTCGAGCGGAATGACGAGTAGCGCAGGCTGGGTCTTGGCGCCGAGTGCATCCTGCCAACTATCCGCCAGTTTCTGTGCCTTGAGGCCATTGTCTTCGAGCAGGCCGGACAGGCGCTCGCGGGCGCCCTTCGTGTAACTGGCGAGGATGACCTTGTGGCCGCTGCGGCGGAGGTCCGCGACATGCTGCGCGACGGCCTCGTAGATATTCGACTGTTGCGCGCGTTCGGGAGCGAAGTCGCGGGCTGGCGACACGCCGAAGTCGATTGTCGTAGCGGACTCCGGTTCCGGGAACGGCGAGGCGAGGTGGATCGGCCATTCGGCGACGACGCCGGCCCATTCGGCCTTCGGCAGATAGAGCGTGCCCGGTTCGAGCGGACGGTAATTGCCCGGTTCGGATTCCATCGCCCGCTGGCGATTCTGGAAATAATCGTCGACTGCGTCGCGCCGGGCGTCGAGCGCCTGGTCGGCGTTGCCGTCGCGGAGGATCAGGTCGTGTTCGCCCAGGTGATCGAACAGGGTCGACAGACGCTCCTCGAGTAGCGGCAACCAATGCTCCATGCCGGCCATCCGCCGGCCCTCAGACAGGGCCTGGTAGAGCGGGTCCTGAGTCGACGTCGCACCGAACATCTCGCGATAGCCCGAGCGGAAGCGCTTGATGCTCTCGGCATCGAGCAGCGCCTCGGACGCCGGCATCAGCGTGAATGCCTTGACCTTGTCGGTCGAGCGCTGGTCGGCCGGATCGAACTGGCGCAGGCTGTCGATCTCGTCGCCGAAGAAATCGAGGCGCAGCGCAAATTCCTCGCCGGCGGGGAAGACGTCGATCAGCGAACCGCGCACCGCATATTCGCCATGCTCGGCGACGGTGTCCGCGCGCTGGTAGCCGAGCGCGTTTAGTTGGCCGACCAGTGCCTCGCGGTCGATCCGCTCGCCTTCGGCAATGCGGCGCGTGAGTTGGCGGATGCGGAACGGGGTCTGGACGCGCTGGCCCACGGCGCTTGCCGTTGCGATCAGCAACTGCGGCCCGTCACGCTTGGCCTGCAGCGCACTCAGCGTCGCCAGCCGCTCCGCCATCACCCTCAGCGCCGGCGAGGCGCGGTCGTAGGGCAGGCAGTCCCAGCCGGGGAACGTCAGCACCTCGACCTCGGGCGCGAACAGGGGAACCGTGTCGGCGAGGGCGCGCATCGCCGTCTCGTCGGCAGCGATGACGATCGCGCGGCCGCCGTCACCGGTGCCGTGGGCGGCGCGGGCCAGATCCGCTGCGAGCCACGGCAGGAACCCCGCGGGCACGCCGGCGAGGGTCAGCGACCGGTTGGCGTGAAGGACGCGCTGGAGCCGGTCGCTCATCGGGCCACCGGAATGTAGTCGAGCTTCTGGAGGGCCTCGATCAACGGCCCCTGATAATGCTCGGGGACCGGGCAAGCGCCATGCGCCCAGGCCATGATGTCGACGTCTTGCTCGCTCAGCATATCGGCGAACAACGCGCGCTCGACGTCACTCCAGGCGGCATGATGCGCGTCGAAGAAGCCGCCGATCAGCAAATCTGCTTCCTTGGTGCCGCGATGATGCGCTCGCCAGTGAAGGCGCTTCAGGTCGGGTTCGGAAGGCATGATGGGCATGTAGGCAAACTCTGCGCGCATTGCGAGCGCCGCGTCAGGCGCTAACAACGGCGCATGCGGCCCGACATCCTCAACCCGCTGTTCACCGAAGTCGAGGCGATGAAGGGCGTCGGCCCGCAGGTGGCGAAACATCTCAAGCGGCTCGGCGTCAGCCGCGTGGTCGACGCGCTCTATCACCTCCCGACCGGGGCGATCGAGCGCGTGCGCGCGCCGCACGCCAGCGCCGCATTGCTTGGCCATAATGTCATCCTCGACGTGAAACCGTTCGAGGCCCGCGAGAATCGCTCGGGACGGGGGCCGACGCGCATCTTCGCCGCCGACGGCGAGGGCAACACGATCAGCCTGATTTATTTCAACCACCCCGGCTGGGCGAAACGCACCCTGCCGATTGGGGAGATGCGGACAATATCGGGCAAGCTCGAAGCCTATGGCGACGAGTGGCAGATCATTCACCCCGAAGTGTCGGAGCCGGGGAAGGGGCCAGCGCCGGCGCTGCGGGAACCGGTCTATCCGCTGACCGAGGGACTGACCAGCCGCCGCATTGGCGAGCTTGCGCGCGATGCGCTCGAGCGGGCACCGGACCTGCCCGAATGGGTCGAGCCGGGCCTTGCCCAGCGCGAGGTCTGGGGATCATGGCGGGCGTCGCTGGCGCTGGCCCATCAGGACCCGCGGGCCGAGGACGCGCGCAAGCGCCTCGCGTACGACGAAATCTTCGCCAACCAGCTGGCGCTGTTGCTGCTGCGCCAGTCGCAGCGGCGCCACCGCACGCCGCCGCTGGCCGGGACCGGCGAGTTGATGCGCGGTCTCAAGCTGCCCTATCAAATGACGGATGCCCAACGCCGGGTGATCCGCGAGATCCGCGGCGACCTGATCCAGTCGGTGCCGATGCTCCGCCTGCTCCAGGGCGATGTCGGATCGGGCAAGACGCTGGTCGCCATCGCCGCGATGCTGACCGCGGTTGAGAGCAAGGCGCAGGCGGCCTTGCTCGCACCAACCGAGATTCTGGCGCGGCAGCATCATGCGACCCTGCTCGGCATGCTCGACAGCCTCGGCGTCCGGGTCGCGATCCTCACCGGGCGCGAGAAAGGCAAGGCGCGCGAAGCGGTGCTGATGGGCCTCGCCGACGGCTCGATCGATATCCTCGTCGGCACCCACGCGATCTTCCAGGAGAAGGTCGCCTACAAGAATCTCGGGCTGGCGGTGATCGACGAGCAGCATCGTTTCGGCGTGTCGCAGCGGTTGCTGCTGGCGTCCAAGGCCGAGCATCCGCCGCACCTGCTGGTAATGACCGCGACGCCGATCCCGCGCACGCTGACCCTGACCCAATATGGCGAAATGGACGTCAGCCGGATCGACGAAATGCCGCCGGGCCGGACGCCGGTCGAAACGCGGGTGATCAGCGACGAGAAACTGGCCGACGTCATCAACGGCCTCGGCCGGCATTTGTCGGGCGGAGGTCAGGCCTATTGGGTCTGTCCGCTGGTCGAAGAGAGCGAGAAATCCGACGCCGCCGCGGCCGAAGAGCGCGCCCGCGTGCTGAAGCTGCGCTTTGGCGACGACAAAGTCGGGCTCGTCCACGGCCGGATGAAAGGCGCGGACAAGGACGCGGTGATGGCGCGATTCGCGTCGGGTGAGCTCGCCGTGCTCGTGGCGACAACGGTGATCGAGGTCGGCGTCGACGTACCCAACGCGACCCTAATAGTCGTCGAGGGCGCCGAGCGGTTCGGCCTCGCCCAGCTGCACCAGCTGCGCGGCCGCGTTGGTCGCGGGTCGGAACAGAGCACATGCCTGCTGATTCGTGGCCAGACGTTAACTGAAGTCGGCCGCGCTCGCCTCGCACTGATGCGGGAAACTAACGATGGTTTCCGCATCGCCGAGGAAGATTTGCGCCTACGTGGGCCGGGCGAAATCCTCGGCACCCGGCAGTCGGGCGAGGAGGCGTTCCGCGTTGCGACGCCGGAACTCGTATCGGAACTCGCGCCGGTCGCGCAGAGCGACGCGATGCTGCTCCTCGACCGCGACGGCGGCCTGAAAGGCGAGCGGGGTCAGGCGGCACGGGTGTGCCTCTATTTGTTCGAGCGCGACCAGGCGGTCGATTTGATCCGGAGCGGGTGAGGAACGACGAATGAATCCAGCGGTGTTGTTGCCCATCCTCCTCGTCCTGTTCGCGGGCGGGATGATTGCCCTTCAAGCGCCGACCAATGCCATGCTGGCGCGAGCTGGCGGGTCGCCGGTGCTTGCTGCGCTCATTTCCTTTGCGGTCGGAACGGCGGCCTTGTTTGCCGCTTGGGTTGCCAGCGGCAATCGGCCTGGGACGAAAGCGTTCGTCGACCTGCCGGCGTACGCGTGGTTGGGCGGATTATATGGTGCGGTCTACGTCGCGGTCGCCGCCTTTGCCGCGCCGCGGATCGGTCTCGCCGCCCTGATCACGATCGGGATCGCCGGGCAGATCGCCGTCGCGCTGCTCCTCGACCATCTCGGTGCGCTTGGGCTTTCGCGCGAGCCGATCAACGTCGGTCGACTTGCCGGAGCGTTCCTGGTGATCGCCGGGGTTGTCCTGGTCAGGCGATCCTAGCGATCCGCAGCGGTTAGGCCCGCACGCCGCCCGCGCTGATCGGGGTGAACTTGAACATTGGGCCGACGTCGCGGGTCCGGCAGTTCCAGTAGGAGGGGACGTCGGCGAAGTTTCGCTCCACTTGCGACTTGTCCAACCGGATATCCAGCGCCTTCAGCCGCCGGAGCGTGAAGACCGCGGCTCGCTTCGTCCGGTCGTTATCGATCAGCAAGTTTTCGACCGCGCCGAGTACAAAATGCTTTTCATCCTGCCCGAGTGGCCCGCCTGTCGCGGGCAGCGCGCGCAACGCAGCCAGGTCCTCAAGCTCTTTGCGGTGGAGTGCGTCCATTTCCGGCGTGAGTGCGTAGAGGATCCGATAATCGTACTTGCGATCGGCCGGCATGTGGGCCGTGATGTCAGCCGAATTGGCAGCGTCCCGCGCGGAACTGTTGTAGTTCCGAACCGGGAGCTGGATCGTCTCGATGGCGCTGCTGACGCCGGCCCGATCACCCGTCTCGGCCAGTCCGCGGATCCGGCGAAGGCGGTCGGCGAGGCACTGGTGGATGGCTAGCCGCACATAGCTTTGGGGTCCGTTGCCGGTGCCCATCTCCTGATCCATGTCTGAGATGGCCGCACGGACCTTCTGCCGCCAGCTGATTTCTTCGACTGCCGACTGCGCCAACAGGGCCGTGAGCACGCCGAGGACGATAATCGCATATTCGCGGCCGAAGTCGCGCCAATCGGAGAACAGCCGACGCTTCTTGGCCGCTCTGGTCACTGGGTCAGCAGCCCGTGCTTCTTCTTGCCAAGACTGAGCTTGCCTGGATTTGCCGGCGCGCCGGGGTCGCTGATCACGGCATCGTCAAGCCGAACAGCCCCCTCCGCGATCTTGCGCTTGGCTTCGCCGTTCGAAGCGGTGAAGCCAATCGCCGTCAGGGCCTGCGCGACGGTCATCCCGGCGCCAACGGAAAGGGTCGGCAAATTAGCACCGCTGCCACCTTCCGCGAACGTCGTCCGAGCGGTCTCCGCCGCCGCATCGGCCGCCGCGCGGCCGTGAAGCATCGCCGTCGCCTCGGTCGCGAGCGCGATCTTGGCATCGTTGATCGCCGCGCCGGGCAGCGATTCCAGCCGCGCAACCTCATCCAGCGAGAGGTCGGTGAACAAGCGGAGGAACTTGCCGACATCGGCATCCTGCGTGTTCCGCCAGAACTGCCAGTAATCGTAAGGGCTCAGCAACTCTTCGCTAAGCCACACGGCGCCGGCGGCGGTCTTGCCCATCTTCGCGCCGTCCGCCGTGGTGATGAGTGGCGTCGTGACGCCATAGACTTCGGTTCCGTCGATCCGCCGCGCAAGCTCGATGCCGTTGACGATATTGCCCCATTGATCGCTGCCGCCGAGTTGCAGGCGGCAACCGACCCGCCGCGACAACTCCCGGAAGTCGTACGCCTGGAGGATCATGTAGTTGAACTCGAGGAAGGTCATCGGCTGTTCGCGGTCGAGCCTGAGCTTGACGCTGTCGAACGTCAGCATGCGGTTGATCGTGAAATGCCGCCCGACCTCGCGCAGGAACGGGATGTAATCGAGGCCGCCGAGCCAATCGTCGTTGTTGACCATCACCGCGTCGGTCGGCCCGTCGCCGAACGCCAGGAATTTTTCGAATACCCGGCGGATGCCGGCGATGTTGGTGTCGATCTGCTCGTTGGTCAGGAGCTGGCGGCCTTCGTCCTTGCCCGAGGGATCGCCGACCTTGGTTGTCCCGCCGCCCATCAGCACGATCGGCTTGTGGCCGGTCTGCTGGAGCCGGCGCAGCTGCATGATCTGGACCAGGCTGCCGACGTGGAGGCTGGGCGCAGTCGCGTCGAACCCGATGTAGCCGGGGACGACCTGCTTCTCCGCCAGCGCATCAAGCGCCGCGGCGTCAGTCACCTGGTGGATGTAGCCGCGCTCGTCGAGCAGCCGGAGGAGGGAGGATTTGTAGGCGGTCATAGTAGTCTGCGGTTAGACGCAGCGTGCGAAACCCTCAACCGTTCGTCCTGAGCTTGTCGAAGGACTGTCCTTGGTTCAATCCACGGGGCGATGGGATTTTGGGCATACATGCTGCACTGTCGCGGCGGGTATTTCTCGCGACTTGCAAAGAGCAAAGGCAGTCCTTCGACAAGCTCAGGACGAACGGAGTAAGGGATGCACCTGGTCCTTACACCCCATCCCACCACCCCGCCGTCCGAGCCCGAGATGAAGGTGTGGGCGACAGTCGATCATGCCGGCGCGCTTGGCGCCACGGCGACGACCAATATCTGGTTCGGGATCGGCGCGCCGGCCGATCGCTTTGTCATCCCCGAATCCGCCGAGCCCGCGCGCGCCGACCACCTGTGGCAGACGACCTGCTTCGAGACGTTCCTGCGCGCCGACGGCGAGGACGGGTATCGCGAGTGGAATTTCGCGCCGTCGGGGGCGTGGGCCGCTTATGATTTCATCGCGCACCGCGACGGTCGGACCGACGCTGACGTCGCACCCCCTTATGTCCGCATGGAAGACAATCTCACCTGGTTTGCGGTTGGCGCGACCATTGCCGTGCCGGCGGAAACCACATGGCAGCTCGGCCTGTCCGCGATCCTGGAAGAGAAAGACGGGACCAAATCCTATTGGGCGCTGGCGCATCCGGACGCCGACAAGCCCGACTTTCACGATGCCGTTTGCTTCGCGGCGCGGCTTGCCTAAGCACAGGCCATGACGTTGTTCGGAATCGACCGGCTGCTGGCCGACCCTGACCTGCGCAAGCCGCTCGACGGCCAGCGCGTTGCGATCCTCGCCCATCCTGCTTCCGTCACCAGCGATTTGACGCACAGCCTCGACGCGCTGGTGGCGGCGGGCGTGAATGTTTCCGCCGTATTCGGCCCGCAGCATGGCGTCCGCGGCGACCTCCAGGACAATATGATGGAGTCGCCCGACTTCACCGATCCGACCTACGGCGTGCCGGTGTTCAGCCTTTATGGCGAAGTCAGGCGCCCGAGCGGGCAGTCGATGGGCACGTTCGACACGATCCTGGTCGACCTCCAGGACCTCGGCTGCCGCATCTACACGTATGTGACGACGCTGCTTTACGTGCTCGAAGCCGCGGCCGAGCATGGCAAGAGCGTCTGGGTGCTTGATCGCCCCAACCCGGCCGGCCGGCCGGTTGAGGGGCTGACGCTGCGGCCGGGCTGGGAAAGCTTCGTCGGCGCCGGGCCAATTCCGATGCGCCACGGCCTGACGCTCGGCGAACTCGGGCAGTGGTTCGTCAACCACTTCAAGCTCGACGTCGATTATCGCGTGATTGCGATGGACGACTGGCAGCCGGATGGCGCACCGGGTTTCGGCTGGCCGCCCGAGCGGGTGTGGATCAACCCGAGTCCCAATGCCGCCAACCTCAACATGGCGCGCTGCTATGCCGGCACGGTGATGCTCGAAGGCGCGACGCTAAGCGAGGGCAGGGGCACGACCCGTCCGCTCGAACTGTTCGGCGCGCCGGACATCGACCCGGCCAAGGTGCTGGCCGAGATGCAGCGCTTCGCGCCGGACTGGCTGGCGGGCTGCAAGCTCCGTGACGTCACCTTCCAGCCGACCTTCCACAAGCATGTCGGCGAGATGTGCCGCGGGCTGTTTATCCATGCCGAGGGCGCGTTCTATGACCATCCGGCGTTCAAGCCGTGGCGGCTCCAGGCGCTGGCGTTCAAGGCGATCCGCACGCTCTACCCGGACTATCCGCTGTGGCGCGATTTCCCGTATGAATATGAGTTCGACAAGCTCGCGATCGACGTCATCAACGGCTCGCCGCTGCTGCGGGAGTGGGTCGACGACGCTGCTTCCCAGGCGGGTGATCTCGACGCGCTGACCGTCCCTGACGAACGCGCTTGGGCGGACGAACGCGAGCCCTGCTTGATTTACTGACCGACCGTTTCCAATCCCAGCCAGTCGGCCGTCAGCCTGAGCTCGGCATCGAGCCGCTCTGGTGCGTCGGGCGGGGCGTTGGGCTCCCAGGTCACCTGGCGGACCAATAACCGCGAAGCCTGCCGGTCGGCCTTGAGGTCGACTCGCGCGACGAGGCGCTCGTCGAGCAGGAACGGCAGCACGTAATAGCCGTGCACGCGCTTGTCGGCGGGCACGTAGATTTCGATCCGGTAGCGGAAATCGAACAAGCGCTCGGTCCGGGCCCGTTCCCATACCAGCGGATCGAACGGGGCAAGCAAGGCCTGGCCGCGGATGCGTCGCGGGATGCGCGCGTCGCGATGAAGGAAGGCGGGTTGCTTCCAGCCTTCGACGGCGACGGGAAGCAGGATGCCGTCTTCTTCCAGTTCCGCGACCGCCTGACGCGCCGATTGCGGATCGAGCCGGAAATAGTCGCGAAGGTCGGTCGCCGTGGCGACCCCATGGGCGCGGGCGGACCGCTCGATCAGCGCGCGCTTCGCGTCCGCCGGCGCCGGCGTGGGGAGGGCGAGGACAGACGGCGGAATGACCCGCTCGGGCAAATCGTAGACGCGCTCGAAGCTGGTCCGCCGCGTGGCCGTGGTGATTTGCCCGGCCCAGAACAGCCATTCGAGCACCCGCTTGGTTTCGCCCCAGCCCCACCAGCCGCCCAGGCTCTTGCCTTGTTCGAAGTCGGAGGCGGCGAGGGGGCCATCGGTGCGGATCCGTTCGAGCAAGGCATCCGCCTCGCTCCGCCGTTCACGGGCGTAGGTGCGCAGGCTGTTCCACCCGATGGCGCCGCTTTCGGCCTCCGTCATGCGCCAGCGCAGCAGGGGATGAAGATCGAGCGGCAGGAGCGACGCCTCATGCGCCCAATATTCGAACAGGGTCCGCTTCGACTTGCGCCCCCATGCAGCGCGATCGAGCAAGCCGCGATCGTAATTCCCTAGGCGCGAGAAGGCCGGAAGATAGTGTGCCCGGGCGAGCACGCTGACGCTGTCGATCTGGTGCAGCTGCAGGCGCTCGACGGTCCGCCGCAGATTGCCCGCGGTTACCTTTGGCGGGCGCGGCACGCCGAACCCCTGGGCCGCGAGCGCAATCCGCCGCGCGACCTTCAGGGACAGTTTCTCGACCGTTCGCGCCATGCGTTCGCCGTACCGGCGCGTCATAGTTAACGAAAGAGTAGGACGTCTTTCGTATCTCCGACCCGAATAAGTGTGGGGAGTAGGGCTTTCATGGCCACCTTGGGGATCGAGGAAGTCACCGAGAACGCGATCAAGGCGGTCGCGCGCGACTGCGGTTCGTTGTCGATGGAGTGCAGTGACGTCGCTGGTTACGTCCAGGGTGTCGCCACCCGCATCGGCGATCACCTGAAGGTTCTCGACCAGCTCGAAGAGGTTACGACGCGGCTGCTCGCCGACCAGGCCCGCGTGTCGGATTCGACCGACGAGGCGCGCCTTCTCTCGGAGCAGGCCAAGGCCAAGCTCGAGGCTGGCCGGGCCGCGATCGACGGCACGATCGAGGGGTTCAAGGGCCTGACCGAGCTCGTCGTCCAGCTCGGCGAGCGCATGGCCGGCTTCGCCTCGGCGATGAACCAGGTGCAGACCGTTTCCTCGACCATCGAGACGATCGCCCGCAAGACCAACATGCTCGCGCTCAACGCGACGATCGAGGCCGCCCGCGCCGGTGATGCCGGCCGCAGCTTCGCGGTCGTTGCCGCCGAGGTGAAGAAGCTGGCGCATGATACGCGCGCCGCGACCAGCCAGATCGGCTCGACCATCGGCGAGCTGACCCGTGAGGCCAGCGCGGTCACCAACGAGATCAAGACCGGCGTCGAGCGCAGCCGCGCCGCGCAGTCAGGCTTCGGCCAAATCGGCGACACCGTCCGCGAAGTCAGCGAAATCGTCGGCATGGTCGACCGCCAGACCGAAGGCATCGCCCACTCGACCAGCATGATCCAGGCCAGTGTCGATCGGGTGAAGGCCGGGCTGACCGACTTTGCCGGGGATGCGCGCGCCAACGGTAGCGAACTTCAGACCGCCCAGAAGCGGCTGGCCCACCTTGAGCTGCTGTCGAACACCATGCTCGACACGCTCGCCAATTCGGGCGCCGAGATCGACGACACGCCGTTCATCCTCAAGGCCCAGGAGGCCTGCCGCCAGATCCAGGGCGTGGTCGAGCGGGCAATCGACGCCGGCGAAATCACCGTCGAGGACGTGTTCGATACCAATTACCAGATCGTCGAGGGCTCCAACCCCGTCCAATACGACGTCCGCTTCAACGAGACCGCCGACCGTCACATCCGCCCGATCCTCGATCGGGTGAAGGGTTCGGACGGGCGCATCATCGGCTCGGCGATCGGCGACATGAACGGTTATTTGCCGACCCACTTGAGCGAGCGCAGCCACCCGCAGGGCCCGGACCCGGTGTGGAACGACGCGCACTGCCGCAACAAGCGCATCCTGATCGACGACGCGACTCGCAACGCGCTCGCCAGCGACCGGCCGGCGACGCTTGCGACTTACCGCATGGAGCTCGGCGAGAAGCACATCCCGGTGAAGAACGTGTTCGTTCCGCTGTGGGTGAAGGGCCGCCGCTGGGGCAATTACGAACTCGCCTACCGCGACGATTGATCGAACGGCTTAAATGCTGGGGAGCAGGGTCGCCGTCCGCACGTGTTGCGGGCGGCGATTTCCGTTGGTGGACGAGCTTAATAGTCGCCGCGGGCGGAGGCGCGGGCTTCGAGTAGGTCGAACAAGGCGCGGTGCTGGAGCAGCAATTGCTCACTGCCGAAGGCCAGGGCCCGTTCACTCGCGGGTCCATCTGACGACAGGCCGATAACTTCGACGATCGACGCCTCGTCGGGCAGCGATGGAGCCGGGCATTGCAGGCCCGCGCGCGCGGCGGCGCGATCGAGCAGGCGGCGGATTGGCCACCAATCGCCGACCAGTGCGGTCGCGGCGCCAAGTGCGCAGCCCTTTCGTTCCGACAGCGCCAGCGTTTCAAGCGCGTGGCGCGCGGCGACGAGGCTGGCCTCGGTCTCGGCTGCACCTGGCGTGCTGGGCAGCGGGCCGACGGCGGAGGTTAGCCGAACCAGGTAGAGGCGCTCGCGCTCGAACGCTTCCGAAGCGCGCGACAGCCAGCTTTGGATCGGACCGTCGGGGCAGCGCTGGAGCGCGACTTCGACCAGGCCAGGGTAGCGGCCGTGAAGGCTGCACAGGAGATGGACGGCGTCCGACAGGTCACGCCCGGTGTGCGGGCCAACCGCGTCGAGCAGCGCATTCAGGTGCGAATGACGTGCGCACCCATCACCCGCGACCCGCGCGAGCTGGGTTTCGGCAACGCTGACCGGCAGGCGGTCGACGGACCGATTATTCGCCATTCTACTCCCCTCGTCTGAGATACCAGCCGAAGCCTATTCCGAATGGTCGTAACGCAAGCGCGTAAAGAGGAGGTTTATGAGGAGGTAAGCTTTCAGAGAGACAGGTAAATTTTCGTGCACGTGAGGGGGAGAGGTGACAGTCCCGGATTCGCCCACAGATTCGTCCACAGCTTTCTCTGAGTCGGTCCGGGAAATCGTAAAAAGGGACTCGACGCGGCCCGGCACGGCTGTATGACTCAAATCGTGATTTGAACCTTCGGGTCCAAATCATGGGGAACCCCGCCGGGTCAAACCGGTGGGGTTTACCCGTTTATGGGTTCCGAAAAAGTCGTCGAGCCGATCTTCCAGCGAAATTTGAGAGTGATCCCGGTGGCGCGCAGCGTGCGGGGGATGCCGCTGCGCGCCCGGGGAAGCTTAGGCCGCGATGGGCAGGCGGTCGGCCTGGTCGTTGTCGTGCGCCACGTCGTGCGCCGTCGGCTGCGAGGCGCGCTGGCGGGGGAAGAGCAGGCGCGATGCCAGCACGACCGCGCCAAGCGCGAAATAGGTGCCGAACGCGATCAGCGGGTTCCAAATCACCGCCGTGGCGAGCGGGATCCGAAACCAGATCGGATTGACGCCAAGGTCCTCGCCGAGGCCCTCGCAGACGCCAAGGATGGTGTGCGCCCGCATCGGGAGAGCAACGTAGGTCTCGACGTCGGAATTCGGGGCCTGAACAGTGTGCGCTTGCATGTCTAACTCCATTGGCGAAAGCCGATGCTCACTACTGAGCAAGAGCCGTGCCAAACTGTAAAACACAAAGATAAGAGCTAGTTACGAACGAGCGGCCCCGGTCGGTTCGCAATTCGCACCATCTTTGCGACCCGTTAGTTGGGAATTCTCACCGCATGCTGCAAGCGCGATGCCGCAGCGCAGCATATCGTTCGTCGCTGGCGCGGGTGCGTTGGTCGAGTGGCGGTTAGCTGAGGTCGCCGATGCCGTCGCAGCTGAGGTCGAAGGCGGCGAGGCCGGATTCGAGCACCGAGGCGAGCATCGGCATGTCCATGAGCTCGGCGATTGCCCCAGTGGTGCCGCCGGACACCAGGTCCTGGGCTTCGCTCATCGCTTCGTCCCAGTCGGACGCTTCGTACGTGCCCGACCCGACCCAGCAGAAAGCGATGACTTCGGCGAGCTGGTCCTCGCCGAGATCTCCGAACGCCGCCGTCAGTTCTTCCTCGACGCTGTCGTTGATCGTGTCGTCGAGCACGGACAGCGTGCCTTCATCCTCGTCGTCGACAGTGTCGGCGGTTTCATTGCCGTCGTAATCGGTCGGGGTCTGCGCTTCATATTCGCGGGCGCGAAGGATGATCCGGCAGAGCGTGTCGAGCGGGGTCAGCGGGTCCATTTCGCGAGGCGACTCCAAAGCGTTACGTTAGTCGCTCAACGAGGGCAGCCGTAAGCGGTTCCTCGCGTTGACCGGGCAGTGCCGCCCTCTTATATCGCGCCGCTCCGGAACGCCCAAGCGGCGCCCCATCCGAATGGGTCCGGTCGATTGGGGCGGAGTAGCTCAGCTGGTTAGAGCAGCGGAATCATAATCCGCGTGTCGGGGGTTCAAGTCCCTCCTCCGCTACCATCCCGATTTCAACTCGTGCAGGCGTGCGGCATTCCGATCGCCGGCGGCCTCCGAATGCCTTGTTCGCGGAGGCGTTCGTCGAGCCACGGATAATCATGAACATCGAGCATCGGGAAAAGCAATGAAATGGAGAGGACGATCGACCGATCGGGCTCCTTGGGTTCGACTAGGAGGGGGACCGCTTCCACTCTTCGTCCAAGGATAAGGGTCGCGTACCAAAGGTTGCCCGAGAAGGCGTCCGGGCGGCTCTTTAGTTGGCGGTATAACGCTTCGGCTCGGTCGCGCTCTCCGTCGATGCATGCCTGATGAATTTCCGCGAGGGCGACGCTCTGCGTGAAATGACTGCTGAGGAGGCGAGGGAGTATCTGTCGCGCTTCGTCGCGCCGGCCGGCCCACGCGAAGGCGCGATGCGCTTGCCACAAGATCGGTGGGTCGTTGGGCCGCATCGCTAGCTGCTGCCGCGCGAACACCACGGCTTGCGGTAGATTCAAGGATAGCGCGGACCCGCTGATTGCCCGCGGGCGTGGATCGCCACTTTCGAGCCCAACTCGCTGCAGCCGGGCGCTGGCCTCGCTGGCCGTGCGGCGATCCCCAATCTGCAGGGCCACTCCGATCAACGCCTCGAGCCCGTCGACGTCGCGCGGCCGCTGCTTCACGTAGGCTGTGATCAAGTCGAACGCTGTGCGGAAATCATAGACCCACAGCGCCTGGGCCGACCGATATTTGAGCTTCTCCGGCCGATCCCCGCTGGCCTGAATCGCAAGGGCGACGCGATCCTGGTAATTTTTCAGCCGCACCGCGAGCGACTTTTCGTCATGGTCCCACGAATCGCCGGTCCACGCCCACCACGTATTCGCGGCTTGCCAATGGGCCGCGGCGAAGGTCGGGTCGGTGGCGCGCGCCTGTTCGAACGACGCCGCCGAGGCTCTCGCAAATTTGACGTCGCCCGTTGCGAACCGTTGCCGCTCGTAGGCCAGGCCGCGCAGATATTGCTGGTAGGCGTCGACGTTGCGCGTCCCGAGCGTCACCATTTGCTTGAGCTGCGCCGGATCCATCACCGTGTTCAGCCGCTGAGCGATGGCGACCGCGATATCCTCCTGGATCGTGATCACGTCGTTGATGTCGCGGTCGAAGTTCTGCGACCATAAGCGGGTGCCGTCCGCCGTCCGGATGAGCTCGGCGGTGACCCGCACGTGGCGGCCTTCGCGCCGCACCGAGCCTTCGAGTACGTTCGCGACCTTGAGCTTGCGCCCGATTTCGCGGGCGTCGTCATTCTGGACCGTGGCGGACGACGAGCGGGCGGCAACGATCAGGTCGGGGGTGTGGGTCAGGCTATTCAATATCTCTTCGGTGAGTCCTTCGCCGAACCACGCCTGTCCGCCGCCGGCCGAGTAATCGGCGAACGGCAGGACAGCGATGGACTTTGGCTGGACGGCAAACGCCTGCGCGGGAGGCTGCGCCGGCTTGTTCATGCGCTGCGATAGGTAGCCGAGCGCAGGCACCAAAGCGGCGATGGCGGTGATGACGGTCCAGGTGGTCTTCGAGAATTTGCGCAGCCCGTGAAAACTGGGACGGCCCATGAACGCGCCCGTCGGCCGTTCCTCGGCTTGCTCGACGGCTGGAATGAAGCGGTAGCCCCGGCCGTGCACGGTCTCAAGCCAGTGGGGATCGCGCGCGTCGTCACCCAGTGCCTGGCGCAATTCCTTGACCGCGGTGGTCAGGACCGCGTCGGAAACCGCCAGTCCCTCCCAGACGGAATCGAATATGCTGGTCTTGGTGACCAGCTCACCCGATTGCTCCATCAGTAACCGGAGGAGGGCAGTCGCCTTGCTGCCGAGACGCAGCTGGTCCTTCCCCAGCCAGGCCCGCTCGCCCTGGAGATCGAGGCACAGATTCCCGGCCGAAAGATAACGCCCCCCGTCCATCGCAAGGCAGCTTAAATCATCTGGGGCGAAGCGTCGATTGCTCAGGGTTTTCGTGAAATTTCAGAATTGCCTCAGAATTCGAGCGCAGCGCCCACGCCAGCTTATCATCTGAAAAGAAACAATAAAATCTTCTGTTAGGCCCGCCAATTCGCTGGCGGGGCGATTTCAGAACATCTCACGAGCGCTGCAGGACTTCGGTCCCCCGATGCGGCCAAATCGCGCCAGGTCAGCGGGAATAGCCCGGCTGAACCTTTTGAAGGGGCGGCACCAACGCTGCCCCCGCGAATGCAACTTCAGGGGACTAGACATGACCAAGTATCTGTTGCTCGCGGCGACCGCCGCGATTGGGGGCGTTTGCGCCCTTTCTTCGACACCGGCGATTGCCGGCGACGTATGCGAACTCAACGGCACCGATAGCACTGGCGGCGCAACGGCGACCGGCAATGCTGCCTTGGCCTGCGGCGCGTCTGCCGATGCGCCGGGTGAAGCTTCGACGGCAGTCGGCGCGGGCTCGACAGCTTCGGGCGAGTTCAGCTCGGCCTATGGCGAAGCGTCATGGGCCGAAGGTAATGAGACAACGGCCCTTGGCTCTAACGCGAGTGCGGTGGGTGACGGTGGTACCGCCGTCGGCACCATCGCGATCGCGGCTGGGGACGACTCGACGGCAGTCGGCTCGCACACTGCGGCGATCGGCGAGAATGCGATCGCTATTGGCGCTGACGCACAGGCACTATTCAGCCAGGACATCATCGTTGGCAGCAACAACAATGCGACCTCCGGCGCTGCAACGGCGATCGGCAACTATCTCAACGTCGGCGGCGGCGCGGCGGTGGCTGTGGGCTACAACAGCGATGCCACCGGCAATGGTGCAAGTGCGATCGGTATTGCGAACACGGCGACTGGCGATGGCGCGGTGGCCATCGGCCAGCTGAACGTCGCCAATGGTGAAGGTTCGGTCGCGATT